>Ga0209697_10000440_pt1 | contig 67722 bp, 60 predicted proteins | sample AliMusrvi5mmetaG_FD_184115 | JGI IMG/M metagenome (GOLD analysis project Ga0209697, IMG submission 184115) | Freshwater lake bacterial and archeal communities from Alinen Mustajarvi, Finland, to study Microbial Dark Matter (Phase II) - Alinen... | ecosystem: Environmental > Aquatic > Freshwater...
CGATGAACAAGATATGGTTTTAAATTTTCATTCGTTGCTGATGGATTTTGCTGAAAATGATAAATCAATGCATTGACCAAAGTGCCTGTATAATTGCCGTATCCGGGATGCACAACCATTCCTGCTTCTTTGTCAACAACAATAATGTCTTCATCTTCATACACTATTTTTATTGGAATGTTTTGAGGAATGAGTTCAATTTCTCTTGGCGGATGAGTGAGAACAATTGAAATTATATCTTTCGGTTTGACCTTGTAATTTGGTTTTACAGGTTGTTCATTCACCAAGATACATCCGGCTTTGGCAGCCATCTGTATTTTATTTCTTGAAGTATGTTCTAACCGATTGAAAAGAAATTTGTCAATCCTTAAAAGACCTTGTCCTGCATCAACAACCACTCGATGATGTTCATAGAATTCCTGTTCATCCTGCAATTCGATTTCTTCTTTCATAGGGAAAATTAACGTGTAATGACAAGTTTCTGAACAGCAACAAGCGATTTCTTCACATCCGTCATTTTGATAAAATAAATTCCATCGGAAAAACCTGAAATATCTATGTTTTTGTTGAGGTTGGATAATAACATTATTTTCCCGGTAATATCATAAATCTCAATCCTGACCTGGCTTTTATCATCAACAGTCGGTGAAATTTGGAAAGTCAAATTATTATTTTTTGAAATAGGATTTGGAAAAATTTTGAATGAAAATGCTTGCAAATTTCTTTCTGGTACAGATGCAAGAAAAGGAATTTGTTTTCCGAATACCGGTCTAATCATCAGTGTTCCTGAATAAATGGACGGATCTTTATAATTTACAATTAAATTTATTTGCTGATTCGTGCTTCTGTCAAATCCAACATTCAGCGAAACATTCGCATTTTGAACCCATCCAACATAAAAAGCTCCTGCATTGATGACAACGGATGTGTCAATTCTGTACATGTGAAATTGATTCAAACTATCTTCAAACATTGGAACAACGCTTGTTTTCTGATATAATACTTTTCCGGGTTTGTTTTTATTATCGCCCCATACAGTCAAATCAAACGGAATAACATTTTGATTGTCTAAAGTTTTATTAAAATATATCATTACTGCTCTCAACGTATCAGTCATATAATTGTTGAAACGATATGAAATAGCACCTTGACCATTAAGTCCATAGCCATTTTCAGGCACACCGTCATCATATGCATAATAGTTATAAAAACGTTGATAGAAGCTGGAAGTATTGTTGTATTTATTTGTATCTGGGAATGTTTTTATGGAATCTAAAATGCAAAAAACTGCACTATCTGCATTGTTTTTAGGGAAAACATAATTTATGGTTGGATCTAAATAAGCTATTGAATCCGATTTCACATTGATACTGTTTAAAGGCAATAAATAGGGAGAAGATCCACCCAATAAATCTGTAATTTTGAAATAACGATAAACATTTCGAGTATTTATTTTATCCAGATTAATAAAAGGAATTTTAAAAGTACTATTCATAATAGCAGTAGGAGCAGAAAGCGATTCATAATGCGACCACGGAATGGACTCATAATCCTTCAACAACGAGGTATTTTGAGCTATTAAAGCAACATCAGTGATATTTGTGTCAGCTACATTTCTTCCGGAATTTAAATATACATAATCAAGCGCCCATAAATCAACATTTCCGGAAGCCCAGCCTGTTTCAATGCCATTGTATAAACTTGCATAATTTCTAAATCTGAACTGAAATCCCTTGAAAAAATATATTGAATCATTGACCGGTACTAATATTTGTTTAAAATAAGTGCCATATTTTGTATGAAAGTCGTCAAGCGTCATTCCTTCACTACTCCAGACCTGATTCCAACGAGGAACAATAGTACTAATAGGCGTATAGATTGTATCTGTTGCAGTATATAAAGTATCGATCGTTGTCAATGTATCAGGCGGGAAACTGGTAAATTCAAGAACAAGCATATCGTTTTTTTCTGGCGCATCTCCATAACCTTGCAATGGATTATTAATACCACCGCCCGGCTGAAAAAAGAAACTGAAATAAACTGAATCTTTTACTCCCTTTTTCCCAAGATCAATTGGTCTTGATGTCAGGCGATCAGCGCGAAATGTATCTTGTGTGGATGCATTCGAATAAATATTTCCTTTGGCATCCAGCGCATCCAAAATGGCAACACCAATCGTGACAGGGAATGTAGGATAATTGTAATTTATATAAGCATAATTATCCTGCCACAATTTAGTATCCGGATAAATCGTATTTGCTGAAAAGTCATCCAAAAAAGGCAAAGAGATAGTATCTTGAACTCCTTTTGTGGCATGAGGTTTTGGTATATTTTTAAGTATTGGATTTCCTTGCAATCCAGTGAGGATTTCCTGTGAAAATACAGGAAAAATAATGCTGCTGATAATAAAAACTAAAATGATTTTTTTCATTATTTGTTTACTGTATCTTGTTTCATTTTTTCAAGAAATGGCCCAAAGTCATAATTTTTTTCAGAACGAAACCAAAGGTCAATGGATTCTCCTTCAAATATAGTTGAGTTCTTTGAAAATTCAGGTCTTTGTTTAACTATACGGCTATGCGCAGAATCCCCGTCAATATATATAGTTGCACCAATTGTAAGAAACGATTTTTTTAGAAATTCAGCAGCTTCTGCTGTCGTTTTTCCATATAAATAAGGAACAGGAACTTTTTCTTTTTTTATTCCATCACCAATCACTAAATCTATTACAGAACCTTTATTTATAGGTGTTCCAGGTTTAATCGAAGAACTTCTATATAATTGTTCAATCACAACATCTTTAAATTCAGAAGCAACATAATTGAATGAACCTAGCTTTAATCCATACGTTTCAATCATTGACTGCGCTTGACGCAAACTTAAATCTTTAAGATTTGGCATAGTGATTCGTTCAGGAATAGAGGAAATAATAGTTAAATAAACTATTCGATTTTTTTTAACTTTTGTTTCAGGCAAAGGAACCTGCGCAATAACAGTTCCTCTCTTTTTTTCTGTGTTATAAACGGAATCTATAATTAAAAATCTTAAATTTCTTGACGTAGAAAATGTGTCAAGTTCATCTACCTTTTTCCCGGAAAAATCAGGCACTATGACAGTTTGATCATGTTGAGTATATGATTTCAGCAATATAGAAATTATCCATAGAAATATGATGGTTACAATTAACAACCAAAACAGGTGTTTTTGAACGGGATGGGCTTTTAGATATTTAAACATTGATATTACAGGATAATGCGTATTAAATACTTAAAACAAAATAAATTCTAAATTATTGTTTTATATAGTCATCAAAATTAATAATAATCTTCATTCCGAAAACGTATTATCAATTTCTTTAAACTATAAAATGGGCAATAGAAACAAAAAATGATTTTTTTAAAATCGCTTGAGTGTGAAGAAATAAGCTGTTGTCATGACGAATGACCATACAAGTACAGATATTGAAAGAAAAAGAAAAGTATTTTTATGCGAAGGATAATATCTTGTTATTATAAATGTTCCAATGGGAATTGAAAACAATACAGGAGTCAACAAAATCAGCCAACTCAGACCATATTTATTCATGATTTTAACAATCTTCCTATTTCTTTTAGTAAAAATTTTATTTGCTTTATAATAGCTGGGGAAAAATTTCATAAAGTTAATACGCTTGTTGAGTTTTCGCATATATTTTTTAAATAAAATAATAGCAAAACGACTAACATAAAAAAAGAAAATAACACCCGCAATGCCTCCGGCAGTAGTGAAAAGGATGGTTTGAAAATAATTAAATCCGAACTCAAACGCCAACGGAGGCGCAAAAATAAATTTAATTCCACTCAAGAGAATGATCTGAAGAATCTTGAAAAGTTGGTCAATTTGAATTAATTCCAGTAACATTGATTTCGTTGTTTAAGCTATAATAACTCATCAAAAATTATTCCGATTGCTTAAAAAAATATTTTAAACGTACTATCAAATATACGATGTTTCGATGCTTTTTGAAAGTAAAACACAGATTATATTTTAAAACTAAAATATCTTAAATTATCCAATCATCACACAGCATATATCATACAACTTTATTTTTTAATGATTTTTTCATTTAAAAATTATTATTTTTGCTTAACAAGTAATATAAAGATTATGTTGAATAATAAAAAAATTGTAGCTGTACTACCTGCTTACAATGCAGCAAAAACACTTGAAACCACGTATAATGAAATTCCTTTTGATATTGTGGATGAAGTTGTTGTTGTGGATGATGCCAGTCCTGATAATACGGTTGAAGTTGCTCGCAAACTTGGCATTAAACATATTATCAGACACGAAGTAAATAAAGGATATGGTGGAAATCAGAAAACATGTTATGACACGGCATTGAGCCTCGGCGCTGATATTGTTGTCATGCTGCATCCCGATTACCAATATACTCCAAAACTATTGCCATCAATGGCATATCTGATTGCAAATGATCTTTACCATGTGGTGCTTGGTTCTCGAATTCTTGGCAAAGGCGCACTCAAAGGCGGAATGCCTTATTATAAATATGTTTTCAATCGTTTTCTTACACTTTCGCAAAATTTATTAGTTGGAGAAAAATTATCTGAATATCATACCGGCTACAGAGCTTTCTCAAAAGAAGTGCTGGAAAAGGTTAATTATCATATCAATTCAGATGATTTTGTTTTTGATAATCAAATGCTTTCGCAAATTATTTATGCAGGTTATGATATCGCTGAAGTTACATGCCCGACAAAATATTTTGATGATGCATCCTCAATAAATTTCAAGCGAAGCACGGTGTATGGATTGGGTGTACTTAAAACATCTTTCTGTCATTTCCTACAAAGAAAAGGGTTAGCAAAGTTCAAATTATATGAGGTAAACAAACAAAAGGGGAAATAATATGCTGCCTGATTCTGATTACAGTCATTCAGAGAATAAAATTTATTGCGGTTATTGTCACGGTTTTGAGCATAAACAGCTCTATCCAACAAATGATATTTTTGGAAATCATTATTTTATTCATCAATGCAAATCATGCAAAGCTTATTTCCTTTCACCACAGCCTTCTGAGGAAATGTTGAAACAAGCTTATGATACTACTTATTATGGCGAGAAGGAAGAAAAATTTTTTAATATTATTGAAAAATTTCTTGATTTTTTTCGCTACAGACGTTCATCTTCTCTTTGCAAACACTTGAAAGATGGAGCAAAAATACTTGACATCGGTTGTGGAAATGGTCGCTTTCTACTGTATTTATTGAAGTTTGGAAATTTTGGATTGTTTGGAATTGAACTTGAAAGCAATTCAGCACGAAGAGCAGCGCGCATTCCACAGATTAATTTAAAAATTGGTGAAATTGAAGAAAACGATTATCCCAACTCTACGTTTGATGCTGTGTCTATGATTCATGTTTTTGAACATTTAAAACAACCACAGAAAACATTAAAAATTATTTCTGATATAATAAAAAAAGATGGCGTTTTAATTATCTCTTTTCCTAATATCAGCAGCTTTCAAAGCAAGCTATTTAAAGGGAAATGGACGCATCTTGATCCGCCAAGACATTTATTTTTCTTTTCTCCTGAAGACTTTGTGCCACTTATGGAAGGTTACGGATTTAAATTGGTCAGCAGAAAGTTTTTTTCAATCGAACAAAATCCTTTCAGTATGTTGCAAGGAATACTAAATTTAGTTTGCAAAAAACGTGAGATGCTGCTTGAAACATTAAAAGGGAACAAAGATTATTCAGCCAATTATTCTCGATTTAATATTTTTTTTCAAATACTTTTTTTTATCATTTCTTTCCCAATTTTTATCATCTCTGATTTCTTTGAAAGTCTATTTAATAAAGGCGCTACAGTAGAATTTATTTTTAAAAAAACCTAATGGCACACAATCATCATCATCATTCTGTTGATAGTCGCAACTCAAATATGTTGATGGCTGTATTGTTGAATTTATTCATTACAGGTATTGAATTTGCCGGAGGTATGTTTTCAAATAGTCTTGCTCTAATCACTGATGCAATGCACAATCTCAGTGATTCAATAACGATTTTGGCTTCTTATTTTGCAATTAAAATTGGCAAACGAAAATCTACATTCAGCGGAACCTTTGGGTATAAACGCGTTGAAATCCTTACAGCATTCATCAATTCATCCATATTGTTGATTATTTGTGTATATATTTTTATTGTTGGATGCAGACGATTGTTGCATCCGGAAACTGTGAGCAGCTCGCTAATGCTTGTTATTTCAGGGATTGCGCTGTTGGCAAATCTATCAGCAGTTTTTCTTATAAAAAAAGATTCTTCTCATAATCTGAATATCCGAACAGCTTATCTTCATTTGCTGGGAGATGTTTTTTCTTCATTAGCATTGATAGTTGGAAGTATCCTGATTTATTTTTTTCATATTCATTGGATTGATCCTTTGCTCACAATTCTTATCAGTGCATTTATTTTTAAAGAATTAATTCCGGTTTTAATTCAAAGCATCAACATCCTTTTGCAGATTTCTCCAAAAGAAATGGATATTGAAAAAATTAAAAATGATATTTTGAATATCCAAGAAATAAAGGATATTCATCATATTCATATTTGGAATCTCAGTGAAAATGATATTTATTTTGAAGGTCATTTAAAATTTAATCAGGATATTCAATTAAGCCAAGCCGATGCTATTCGCAAACAAGCTGAAAGAATTTTGATTGAACAATATCATATTGCTCATGTTACATTGCAAGTAGAATTTGATATTTGTAATGAAACAAAACATTAAAAATTATGACGCTAATCATCATCATACTTTCTGTTGGAATATCTTTAACCGCTTTTTATAATAAAAATATTTCGTCCAAACTTACTTTCAATGCATATCTGATCAAAGAAAATAATGAGTGGTATCGCTTCTTTTCGTATGGTTTTATTCATGCCGATTTTATTCATTTGCTTGTAAACATGTATGTTTTATACAATTTTGGAGGATATGTCGAAAGTTATTTTCATCTCTATTTTGGAGTTAAAGCTTACTTTTATTTTTTCCTTTTATACTTTGGAGGATTAGCAATATCAGTCGTTTCAGATTACGCCAGGCATCAGAAAGATTTTTTTTACAATGCAGTCGGCGCTTCCGGCGCTGTTTCGGCATTGGTTTTCTCCGGTTTTATTTTTGATCCGACACAAAGAATCATGATTTTTCTAATTCCTTTTCCAATGCCAGCCATTGTTTTCGGAATTCTTTATTTAGGTTATTCAGCGTTTATGGCAAAAAAGAAAATGGATAATATCGGTCACAGCGCACATTTCTGGGGCGCAATTTTCGGAGCTGTTTTCACAGTTGCTCTAAAGCCAAGTCTTTTAATCTTATTTGTAAAAAGTATCATTTATCTTTTGCATGGATGAATCAGTTTATAATTTATAATGGGAAACTAACCGCCAATATTTCTTTATTTCTGAATAATAACAGGGCGTTCCGGTATGGTGATGCATTGTTTGAAACCATCCGAATTTGTGAAGGAAAAGCTGTTTTTATTGAAGACCATTTGAAAAGATTATTAAAAGGAATGCACATTCTGAAAATGAATTGTCCAACTTTTTTCTCTTTAGAATGGTTAAAAAAAGAAGTTGAAAATATCATCAAAGCGAATAATATCAGTGGTGGCGGAAGATTACGTCTTACTGTTTTTAGAAAAGGTGCTGGTTTATATCTGCCCGAAACAAATGATATTGATTACCTGATTGAGGCAACGCCGATTGCTGAAACAAACTTTATTTTCAATGCTTCCGGACTTGCTGTGGATTTTTATAATGAAAATAAAAAATCATTGAACGTTTTATCTTCAGTAAAAACCACTAATTGCTTAGTAAGTGTGATGGCTTCTATTTATAAGAAAGAGCATTCGCTGGATGATTGTATTTTATTAAATGAAAAAGGATTTATAGCAGAAGCAATCAGTTCAAATCTTTTTATTGTAAAAAATAATATTGTTTCAACTCCGGCTCTTGATCAGGGTTGCGTGGAAGGAACGATGCGAAATAGAATCATTCAAATACTTGAATCAAAGAAAATACAAGTTATTCAAACAACCATCCATCCGGATGATATTTTTTCGGCAGATGAATTGTTTCTGACCAATGCAATTGTTGGATTTCGGTGGGTTGAAAAACTTCAATCAAAACGATTTTGTCAAAATTTCTCTTCTGAGCTGACAAAATCTCTATTTTTTTAAAATCGCACTCATATTTTCTGTTATTTTATTGTAAAAAGTATAATTATATTTTTGTATGCTATTAAAATATAGGGGGTATTTTATATATTTTATATATTTTATTAAAATAATCACTAAAAAATTTGTTGTGTAATAAATTAATTTTTATTTTTGTCGTGTCAAATTATTTATTAATTTAAATTTTTATTATGAAGACGTGTTATTTAAGGGTTATTTATGATTCGTCCGGTCATTTCAAAAATGAAATAGACGTGGTTCAACGAAATTTTCAGAAAACATCTGAAACAAAAAATAATATTAAAAATAAATGGAGTATCTTTAATTCATTTATTAATAAAACCAAAAAATAATTTTAAAACTATAATTAATAAAAATGAAAACATTAGTAAAATACAGAAAATATATTTTATCTGCCTTGTTTCTTTTAACAGGCAGTTGCGTGATGGCTGCAACTCCGGTAAAGGTTGATACCGGCGCTACAGCATGGATGCTAACTTCTACAGCGCTTGTGCTTTTAATGATTCCAGGATTAGCCATGTTTTATGGTGGTTTAGTAAGAACTAAAAATGTTTTAGGAACCATGATGCATAGCTTTGTAGCCATGGGCGTTGTTGGGGTTCTTTGGATTGCCGTGGGTTATGCGATGTCGTTTGGTCCAAATATTCTTGGTGGTTGGATTGGTTGGAGCAATGATTATTTCTTTTTAAAAGGTATTGATGATAAAATTATGCCAGCAGGAATTCCTGAATATGTTTTTTCTATGTTTCAAGGAAAATTTGCAATCATCACTCCAGCCTTGATTGCCGGCGCTTTTGCTGAACGCGTTAGCTTTAGAGGATATGTAATATTTATTATTCTTTGGTCATTATTGGTGTACAATCCGCTTTGTCATTGGGTTTGGGCATCTGATGGTTTTCTTTTTAACATGGGTGCTAAAGGGGCAATTGATTTTGCAGGTGGAACGGTTGTTCATATTTCTTCAGGTGTAAGCGCATTGGTTGCATGTATTTATCTTGGTTCAAGAAGAGGTCATCCAAATATTGTAATGTCTCCAAGTAACCTGACCATGACCATGATGGGCGCTGGTTTATTATGGGTTGGTTGGTTTGGGTTCAATGCAGGAAGTAGCGTTTCTAGTGGTCTTAGCACAGCGCAAGCTTTAACAGCAACTCAAGCTGCCGCCGCTGCCGGTGCTGTTGCATGGATATTGATTGAAGCATTACTTCATGGAAAAGCCACTGCACTTGGTTTTGCCAGTGGTATCCTCGCAGGTTTGGTAGCAGTAACTCCTGCAGCAGGCGTAGTAACTCCATCTGGTGCAATGGCGCTTGGAGTGATTGCAACAATGATTTGTTATTTTGCAATTACAGTAAAAAATAAATTAGGTTATGATGATAGTTTAGATACGTTTGGTATTCATGGTGTTGGAGGAATAACAGGTGCTATTGGTCTTTCATTTTTTATTCGTGATAGTTGGATGAAAGAAGCTGCGGCTACACTTCCTGGATGGAATCTATGGAATCAGCTTGGCGTGCAGGTTACAGCAGTTTTAATTGCAATTGCTTATGCAGCTGTTTTAACTATAATTATTGTTTGGGTTGTTGATAAACTCTTTGGTTTCAAATCAACACCAGAAGCTGAAATGCACGGACTTGATTTTACCTATCATGGTGAAAAGGGCTATGGAATGGTTAGTCCAAGTTAATATATTTTGAAAAATAAGATTTATAATAATAAAATATTAAATAAAATATATCATGAAACTTATAACAGCTATCATAAGAGAAAATAAACTGGATCAAGTGCGTGAAGCCCTGATTGCAGCTGATATAACAAGAATTACAGTCAGTAGAGTTTCCGGTCATGGTAAACAAAAAAAAGAAGAACTTTACCGCGGAAATGCAGTTATTCCAAATTTGATTTCTAAAATTAGATTAGAGATTGCCGTAAATGATCAATTCGTAGATATTACTGTTGATACAATTATAAATGCAGCACGTTCTGAAAACGGCGGATTAGTAGGAGATGGAAAAATATTTATTACTCCGTTAGAAGAATGTATTCGAATAAGAACAGGTGAAAAAGGAGGACAAGCAATCTAAATTTTTTTAAAAAATAGTAGTTTAATATCGACCCTCTCGGCTAGTTTTCCCGGGTTGGGTCGTTTTATATTTTAATAAAATGATGAATCATTTGGACAATTTATCGGTGCTTTTTCAGGTCAGCGAAGCTGTTGCCAATAGCTCTGACGTGGAAGAAGCGGTTATGCCAATCATGGAAGACATGGCGAAAAAACTTGGTATTCGTCAGGCAATTCTCACTGTTCTGAATCGTAATTCATCTAAAATTTGTATTGAAGTTGCTTACGGATTGACGAAAGAACAAAAAGAAAGAGGCGAATATAAAGTGGGTGAAGGAATCATTGGCGAAGTAGTTAAAACCGGCAAACCATACGTTATTCCGCATATTTCAGATGAACCGCGTTATCTCAATAAAACCAAGTCATCAAAAAAACATGAAGATGATGATTCGTTTATTTGTGTGCCAATAAAAGTTAAAAATGATATTATTGGTACATTCAGCATAAAACTTAATTATTATTCTGATAGTTCATTTAAAAACGAGCTTCAGTTGCTCACCATCATGGCAACCATGATTGCACGGTTAGTTAGGTCTCGTCAGGATCGAATTGAAGAAATGGAACGATTGAATTATGAGAAATTAAAAATACAAGGACTTTTCAGCTTCAATGACCGTATTCCTTTTCTAGTGGGCGAATCGGGGAATATGCAAGCTGTATATGACTTGATTTCAAAAGTGGCTGCAACCAATGCAACTATTTTGATTCGTGGAGAAAGTGGTGTTGGAAAAGAGTTGGTGGCAAAAGCAATTCACGACCAAAGCAAACGTTGCAAGCAGGAAATAATTAAAATTAATTGTGCTGCAATCCCTGAAATGCTGCTTGAAAGCGAATTGTTTGGTTATGAAAAAGGTGCATTTACCGGAGCAGATAAGTTGCATAAAGGTCGTTTTGAAATGGCTGAAAAAGGAACAATTTTTTTAGATGAGATTGGCGATCTTTCACCAAATCTTCAAGTGAAATTATTGAGAGTTTTGCAGGAAAAAGAATTTCAACGCCTTGGTGGTAGCGAAACCATTCGTGTTGATGTTCGGATTATCACTGCCACCAATCGCAATCTGGAAGAAATGATATTAAAAAATGAATTCCGAGAAGACCTTTATTATCGCTTGAATGTGTTTCCGATACTTGTTCCTCCACTGCGCGAACGAAGGGGCGATATTCCTTTGCTGGTAAATCACTTTATTGAAAAATATAATAAAATTCATGGATTAAAGATTAAGCGCATTAGTTCTTCTGCCATTGATTTGCTAATGACCTATCATTGGCCTGGCAATATTAGAGAACTAGAAAACTGCATTGAGCGCGCTGGTATTCTCAGTACTGACGAAGTGATTCGTTCGCATAATCTTCCGCCCACCTTGCAGAGTGCGGCTTCTACAGATACACGTGTGGAAGGCGGTCTTGAAGCGACACTTGAAAATGTTGAAAAACAAATGCTTATAGATGCGTTGAATATATCGAAAGGAAATATCACTAAAGCAGCCGAACAACTCAAACTCACTGAACGCATGATGGGGTTGAGGCTCAAGAAGTATAATATTGATCCAAAAATATTTAAAAAAAATAAAACGGTTTAAATTATTTTTTCTGAAATACCTGTAAATACAGTCGTTTCAAAGAAAAATTTTTGCTCGCCTTCTAAATCCTACAAATTTGTAGGATTTTTTATTTATTCTTACTTCCTTGTTAGTTTTTTAGCTACGAAAAAAATAATTGTAAATAATTTAATATTATTTTTTTCTAAAGCAGTATTGGTTTTCAAGGGGTGTTTCAAATTTTATCTATACTATTTTTTAAAATCTGGTATGCTTTTGGACTACCTGTTATATAAATATGAAATTATACAAAAACGTAATTATTAACAACTAAAAATTAAAAAGATGAAACGAAGAACAATCAGCCCGCAGAGGAGTTCGTTTTTTGCTCGAATGAGCGAAAACATGTCAAAGCCAAAAAACTGGAAATTAGGTATTACAATTTTAGCAGGGAAAATGATCGGCTTAGTTGCTGTAATTTTTTGCATGATGATTTTACCAGGAATATTAGGTGCAGATGCAAATGCAGCTGAAACATATACTGCTCATGAAACATCGGTAATAAATACTTTAAATACCGTTTGGACGCTTGTTGCAGCATTTTTAGTTTTTGGTATGCAAGCCGGTTTTGTTATGCTTGAAGCTGGTTTTGCCAGAAAGCGAGAAACAGTAAATATTCTTGTAGAATGTGTTTTAGATACTGCTATTTGTGGTCTTTCATTTTATGCAATAGGTTATGCATTTATGTTTAGTCATGGAAATGGATTTATTGGTTACCATTGGTTTTTCTTACAGGGAGCTCCACATACTTATGAAGCAACAGGTGTCGCATTATTAGCTCATTGGATTTTTCAGTTTGCTTTTGCTGATACAGCATCTACAATTACTTCAGGCGCAATGATTGGTCGTACAAGTTTTCGTGGAGACATCATTTATAGTATTGGTGTAACAGCTTTTATTTATCCAATTATTGGTCATTGGGCTTGGGGTCCAGATGGTTTCTTAGCTTTAATGGGTAGTGCAGGCAATTTTTTACCTTCTTTAGGACAGCCTTTCCGCGATTTTGCTGGATCATCTGTTGTGCATACAATTGGAGGAATGGTATCATTGGCTGGAGCAATTGTATTAGGTCCACGTATTGGGCGCGTATTCTTACGTGACAATAAATTAAAAGGCGGTTTACCTCCTGCTCATAGTTTGCCTTTGGCTACTATTGGGGCATTCTTATTATGGTTTGGCTGGTATGGCTTTAACCCTGGTAGCACATTGTCTGCTATGGATTTTGAAGGAATTGGTAGAATTTCAGCAAATACAACTTTAGCTGCTTGTGCCGGGTCGTTAGTTGCAATGTTTTGTGCACTTTGGTTTGGACCTTTTAAGGGAAAATTTGATACTGGTTTTGCATTGAATGGTATGTTAGCAGGGCTTGTAGCTATTACAGCTCCTTGTTATTGGGTATCTCCACTTGGATCAATTATACTTGGAGGGATAGCTGGTCTCGTTGTTTTTGGAGGAGTTTATTTAATGGAATATTTAAGAATAGACGATCCTGTAGGTGCAGTATCAGTTCATGGTTTTGCTGGAATTTGGGGAACATTATCTCTTGGATTGTTTGCAAGTGGCGAATATGGAGCTACAGGTCCTTTTGGTGCAGATAATACAGCGCCTGTCAGAGGTCTTTTCTATGGTGGCGGTTGGGATGTATTCAAAGCTCAGGCAATTGGCAGTTTTACTATTACTATAGCAACGTTGGCTGTTTCTCTTATTTTAATGTATATTGTAATGAAATTACCATATCCGTTTAAACTCCGAGTTGAGCCTGAAGGCGAAACCGGACCTGGTGGACTTGATGTTTGGGAACATGGTGCAGAAGCCTATACAAATTAATTAGTAATTTAAAATAAGCTATAGTTCATTAAAAAAAGATTTGAAATAGAAAAGGTGATGTGGTTTCAAAAAAAGTTAAACAATATAAAAAACTGCATCACCCTTTCACTAAACAAAAAAATATTTAACAATTAAAAATTTAATATTATGAAAAAAGTTGAAGCAATAATAAGACTCTCTAAATTTCAAGAAGTGAAAGAAGCGCTAAATGCTATTGACATTGATTTCTTTACCTATTCTGAAACATTTGGAGTGGGCAACGAAAAAAAACGTAAAACAACCATGCGAGGTCAAGATGTTGAGTTTATTTCACGAAGAACATTAAATATTGTAGTTCGTGATCAGAACCTTCAAAAAACGGTAGATTGTTTATTAAAACATGCTTATACCGGAGAAATTGGTGACGGAAAAATCTTTGTTTATGAATGTTTGGAATCATACCGAATCCGAACAAGAGAAAGTGGAGATGATTCCTTGTATATCAAAGATTAAATAAAAGGTTTAATCTAAATATCCTTTCAATTATATAAGGGAGTTAATACGATTATATATTGTATTTGCTCCCTTATTTTGTTCTTTGAATGTTTAAAGCAAAACTATCTTAATTTTTTAATAAATAATTTTTATTAATAAAAATCCTCAAGAACCCTGAAAATAAAAGCATTCATTCTATTTCATCTTTTTATTTTCAAAGAAATCCTACAATAGTGTAGGAATATTCTATTCATTCTTACCACTTTGTATATTTTTTCAATCTCTTCAAAATAATTAAAAAAAATTTTATACTACCTTTTATAATGCAGTATTGGTTTTCAAGGGGTATTTTTAATTTTTATTATATAATTTGAAATTTTTGGTATGCTTTTGGACTACCTGTTATATAAATATGAAATTATACATAAATGTATTATTCACTAGAAAAGATAACAAATTAATAAAAAAACAAAATTTAAAAACATGAAAAAAATTGAAGCAATTATCAGAACATCAAAATTTGAGGAGGTCAAGATCGAATTGAAAAAGATCGGAATAGACTTCTTCTCCTACTGGGAAGCATCCGGAGTAGGTAATGAACTGATGCGCGGACATCACAGTTACCGCGGTACAGTCTATGACACACAATACATCCCACGGATATTTTTATCCATTGTTTTGAGGGATGTGAATGTTCAAAAAACAATTGAATGTATTGAAAAAACAGCATTCACAGGCGAAGTTGGTGATGGAATGATCTTTAGTTATAATGTAGAAGAATCTGTCAGAATCAGCAATGGAGCACGAGGTGATGAATCAACAAAAGGTCCTGGAGACTCAAAATAAACATATTTATAAACCTAAAAAACTTAAAAAATAATGAAAAGCAAAATAATATTTTTCGTAATGGCATTCATGCTGACAATAGGAACAGTTTGGTATGCGGAGGCACAGGCGCCCAAAAGTCCTGATCCAAGCGGTAATACAACCGGAACAATTTCAGATATTACTTCTGCTAAACCCGGTGCACCTACAACTACTGAAATTGCTAATCAGGTTGGAAAAAATAAAATTAGTATCAATATGGTTTGGTTGTTAATTGGTGGATTTTTAGTGTTCTTCATGCAGGCAGGTTTTGCTTTGGTTGAAACCGGTTTGACTAGAGCTAAAAACGTAGCACATACAATGGCAATGAACTTGTTTGTTTATCCCGCAGGAGCTTTAGGATTCTTTGTGTGTGGGTTTGCAATCATGTTTGGTGGTGTCGGATCTTTAGGAACACTTGGTGGATTTGATGGACTAAATCAGGAAGTTTCAATAAATCTTTTTGGTCATGTATTTGGATTATTCGGAACAAAAGGGTTTTTTATGAATGGGATATATGACGTAAGTGTTTTAGGATTCTTCGTATTCCAGGCAGTGTTTATGGATGCAGCAGCTACAATTCCGACAGGCGCTATGGCTGAACGTTGGAAATTTGCATCATTTGCCATCTCCGGATTTATCGTTGGAGGATTAATCTATCCTATCTATGGTAACTGGGTATGGGGCGGTGGCTGGTTAGCTCAGTTAGGAACTAACTTTGGGTTAGGTCATGGTCATGTTGATTTTGCCGGATCTTCTGTTGTGCATCTTACAGGTGGAGTGCTTGCATTTGTCGGCGCTCGCATGATTGGCGCTCGTATTGGAAAATACAACAAAGATCGTTCTCCAAATGCTATTCCAGGACACAGCATCCCAATGGCTGTATTAGGAACTCTTATATTGGCTTTTGGTTGGTTTGGGTTTAATGCTGGATCAACACTTGCGGGCACTGACTTACGTTTCACAGTGGTTGCATTTAATACTATGATTGCCTCATGTGGCGGCGCTTTAGCTGCAACTTTATGGATATGGAAAGTCAGAGGTACGAAGCCGGATGTCAGTATGATGTGTAATGGTTTACTTGCAGGTCTTGTAGCTATTACAGCTCCTTGTGCTTTTGTATCACCTGCCGGTGGATTGTTAATTGGTCTTATTTCAGGGATAATTGTTGTTGAAGTAACCTTCTTAGTTGAAAGAAAATTCCGAATTGACGACCCTGTTGGCGCTATTGCAGTTCACGGAGCAAACGGTATTTGGGGTGTTCTGGCACTTGGTTTATTTGCTGATGGCACTTATGGTGATGGCTTGAATGGAATTAAAGGGGGAGTAACCGGTTTGTTTTATGGTGACGGCGGACAGTTTGTTGCTGAATTAATAGGAGTAGCTACAAACCTTATTTTTGTTGGTCTTGCCGGCTGGATCATGTTTAAATTATTAGATATTTTCGTTGGCAATAGAGTAAAACCTGATGTTGAACTTTACGGATTAGATGTTCCTGAAATGGGTATTGATGGTTATTCTGGAATGAAGATGGACAAAAACGCTGAAACACCTTTATCAAGATAATATTATTTGTTTGACAGAACGGAGTGAAGATAAAATTGAAATTCACTCCGGTACTGTCGGCAAGAAAAAAATCAAATAAGTTTTAATTATAAAATTAATCACAAAAAAAATGGCAATCATACGTTTTAAAGCAATTGAAAAAACAATGGACAGGAAACCCGTAGATGTCGCTTTTCCTGCGGATAAAACCTCTGAATACTTTGGTGTCAGTGTTTTTGACAAAAAGAAAATGGAGAAATATCTATCCAAACAAGCCTTTCGCTCAGTGATTAAATCAATGGAAGATGGTTCTCGTATTGACCGCAAAATTGCGGATGAGATTGCTGCCGGTTTCAAAGCATGGGCGCTTGATAACGGAGCAACTCATTACACGCACTGGTTTCATCCATTAACAGAAACCACTGCTGAGAAGCACGATGCTTTCATTGATTATACTTCACTTGGCGTACTTGAAAATTTTGAAGGAAAACAATTGGTACAGCAGGAACCTGATGCATCAAGTTTTCCAAGCGGCGGTATTCGTGCAACTTTTGAAGCACGCGGCTACACAGCTTGGGATCCAACTTCACCGGCATTTATTTTAAATAATACATTAATTATTCCAACAATCTTCATCTCTTATACCGGTGAATCATTGGATTATAAAACTCCACTCATCAAAGCCCTTGCTGCTGTTGATAAAGCAGCTGTTGATGTGTGTCAGTATTTTGATCATAGTGTGAATAAGGTGAATGCTTGTTTGGGCTGGGAACAAGAATATTTCTTGGTGGATGAAGCGCTTTACTGGGCTCGTCCAGACCTTATTCTCACCGGCAGAACATTACTAGGACACGCATCTGCAAAAGATCAGCAGCTCGAAGACCAGTATTTTGCTACTACTCCGGAACGCGTAGCTAATTTTATGCGTGAAGTAGAAATAGAATCATACAAATTAGGAATACCTGCGAAAACACGACATAATGAAGTAGCGCCCAATCAGTATGAGTTAGCTCCAATTTATGAAGAAGCTAACCTCGCTGTTGACCACAATATGCTTGTGATGGATATTATGCGCAAAGTGGCTCGCAAACATAACTTTTATGTGTTGTTGCATGAAAAACCTTTTGCAGGAATCAATGGTTCGGGTAAACACAGCAACTGGTCGCTGAATAGCAATATTGGTTCATTGTATTCATCTGGTCATACACCAAGAGCAAATTTGCAGTTTCTAACTTTCATTATTGTTACTGTTAAAGCAGTGCATGAACATGCTGATTTATTAAGAGCAAGCATTGCATCATCGGGCAATGAGCACAGATTGGGTGCAAATGAAGCTCCTCCATCAATCATCTCTGTATTTTTAGGAACACAGTTAACGAAGATGCTTGATGAAATTGAAGCTAAACTTAGCAATGGCAAAGTAAATCCATCGGTGAAAAAAGAATTAAAACTTGATATCGGAAATATTCCACAAATATTGCTTGATAACACTGATCGTAACCGTACATCACCATTTGCATTTACCGGAAATCGTTTTGAATTTCGTGCCGTTGGTTCAGCTGCTAACTGTGCTTCTGCAATGATTGCACTTAATACCATTGTTGCTGATCAACTTAATAAATTCAAATTACAGGTTGATGCATTGATAGACGAAGGAATTAAGAAAGATGATGCAATTTTAGAAATACTCAGAAAATATATTGTTGAATCAAAAGCTATTCGCTTTGACGGGAACAACTATAGCGAAGAGTGGAAGAAAGAAGCTAAGAAAAGAGGTTTGACAAACATAGCTTCTTGCCCTGAAGCGCTTAAAGCTTATCTATCTTCAAAGAGTAAAAAAGTTTTTACTAAATATAATATTTTATCTGAAAGAGAACTGGAAGCTCGATACGAAGTCAGTTTGGAAAATTACATTAAAAAAATTCAGATCGAATCAAGAGTATTAGGCGATCTTGCCGTGAACCATGTAGTGCCGACAGCTCATAAATATCAAAAAATGCTTGCAGAGAGCTGTCAGTCTATTCAATCAATCTATGATGAAAAAAATTTTCAATTGATAGCAGCACCAGCGCTTGATACGTTGAAATTGATTTCGGAACAAATCGCTGACATCAAGAAAAATGCAGCATTGATGACCGAAGCTCGAAAAAAGATCAATCAAATTGATCAAACAGACAAAAGGGCAATCGAATATTCAACGACAATCAGAACGCTGATGGATGCTATCAGAAAAAAAGCTGATATCCTCGAATCGCTTGTAGATGATGAATTGTGGCCTTTGCCAAAATATCGCGAGCTTTTATTTATCCGATAATAATTATTTTTTGTATTACCATTTTAAATTAACATATTTGTCTTAACATTAAAAAACGAAAACTATGAAAACAAGAATCTTAACAATTGGAATCGCATTATTTATGTTTAGTCACCTGGCTTTCAGCCAGAGCAAGGACACAACCAAAGCGCCAAAAGTAACTTTTAAAGCAACCACTGATGTTGTAAGCAGCTACATCTGGCGTGGAACTATTGCTAGCCCAAATCCAAATATACAGCCAACTCTTGCTATTGATGCAGGTGGTTTGGAGGTTGGCGTCTGGGGATCTACTGATTTTCTTGGCTCTTACAAAGAAGTTGATCCATATATATCATATACTTTAAAAACATTCAAAGCAACTTTTACTGACTATGACTGGAATTTCAAGAGTCCAACAACCGGAAATCCTATTTCTTATTTTGATTACAAAAACAAAACAACTGGTCATATTTTTGAAGGAAGTATAGCTTTTCTTGGCACAGAAAAATTTCCTTTGAGTATTGCTATTAACACCATGATTTATGGTAATGATAAAAAGTTTAGCAAGACTCTTGGCGCACAGGACAGCAGCAAACAGAACTATTCAACATATATTGAATTGGGTTACACATTCAAACAGTTCAGCGTTTTATTGGGTGTAACACCTTCTGATGGCTACTATGGTGATGGTTATGGAAAAGTCGGTGGATTCTCAGTTTGTAATATTGGTATTTCATCTTCAAGAAATATTAAATTTTCAAAAGACTTTGAAATGCCTTTAAAAGCAAGTCTTTTTATAAACCCACAGGCAGAAAACATTTTCTTTGTTCTTGGAATAACTTTATAATTATATCTGATTTGTTTATTAAAACCTGTCGAAAGCTATCGGCAGGTTTTTTTATTTGTGTAATTTTCACAATCATTTTAATTTGAACCAATGAATTTAGTTCCTGTCTTTTTCAATATTCGGATTGAATTTATATTATTTGGGCTTACACTCGTTGGTATTGCTATGTTTCACAAGCATACAATGGTGATTGCCTTGGCAGGACTGCTTTCTGTTATTCTTATTAAATTATTTTTTGATACTCATTTTTCATTCGTTGAGCATTTTTTAGGTAACTCAAATAATATTGGCGAATGGAAAACAGTATTGAATCTTGCCGGATTATTATTCGGTTTTGCAATACTGGCTAAGCAATTTGAAGAATCTAATTTGCCAAAAAAACTACCACATTATTTGCCAAGCGACTGGAAAGGTCCGTTTCTTTTGCTTTTCATGATACTTATTTTGTCTTCATTTTTGGATAACATTGCTGCAGCTATGATTGGCGGAGCCATTGCATTTGTTGTATTCAAGAAAAAAGTTCACATCGGTTATCTTGTAGCTATTGTAGCTGCGAGTAATGCCGGTGGGGCAGGCAGTGTGATTGGCGATACCACCACCACGCTGATGTGGATTGACGGAGTAAGTCCTTTGCATGTTTTGCATGCATACATTGCATCGTTCGCTGCATTCATAATATTCGGAGTTATCGCTTCCATTCAGCAAGACAGGTATCATCGCATAATGAAAGATGCACCAAAACATTTGAAAATAGATTACAATAAATTATTGATTGTTGCATTGATACTTGCAGGAGCAATTATAACAAACTATTCTTTTGATTTTCCTGCATTGGGCGTTTGGATTGCTATTCTTGCAGGTTCTCTTTTTATTCAAACACCTTGGGGTGAATTGAAAAAAGCTGTGCAAGGTTCTGTATTTCTGCTTGCCCTGGTTGCTTGTGCATCGCTTATGCCTGTTGACGAATTGCCCAAAGCATCTTTATCTTCAACATTTATTCTTGGTTTTATTTCTGCAGTTTTTGATAATATTCCGTTGACAAAACTCTGTCTTGACCAAGGTGGTTACGATTGGGGAATGCTTGCTTACACGGTTGGTTTCGGAGGTTCGATGATATGGTTTGGTTCTTCTGCTGGTGTTGCGCTATCAAATGAGTATCCTGAATTGCGTTCTGTGGGCAAATACCTGAAATATGGATGGCATGTAGTGCTTGCTTATATTGTGGGATTCTTGGTCTTGTTTTATATAATGGGCTGGAAGCCGCAGCCTGCGCATAAAGTAGATACAAGAAAAAATATTCAGATTGAAAAATATGATCCTTTTTAATATGATTTTAATACTTTTATCTATTAGGGAATTAAAATAATTAGTAATTTTTTAAAGAAGGAAGCCTATCTTAACAAGACAGGCTTCCTAAATAAGAATTTATATCTATTCGAATTATCAATTGTATTTTTTAAGGGCAAATATTATTCATTTGAATTTCAAATTCAGAACCAAGTTGCACTTCAAATCCAGGATTTAAAATAACAGTATTATTGCCAATAAATATTGCTTTCTTATTATTTTGGAGAATGGCTTGTTGTGGCGAACACGAACTTCCGGGGGCATTTATATTACTTGCAATATATACTTTTTGAGGATAACCAAAATTTCCACATACATCAAGAGAGCTTAAACTAAAATGACAAGTTTGATAATTTTTTAATTCATTCTCCAATGTCCAATGAATACGACCTAATTGTTCGGGTGAAATTGCATCATCACCAGTATAATCCATCAAATTATTACTACATAAAAGCATCCCATTATAAAGAGTACCTTGTTGATTCCATCCACAACAAGGATCAAAACCATATGCATTTATTATTGAAATTCCTGTTGGAGTATCAGAACAATAGTCCTCCTGATTTGGGTTGCAAGGTCCATCATCATATCTAAGAGAATGCAAAAGGCTCAAATTATGACCAATCTCGTGATTTAATTGTTCCGCTTTAATCCAAAGAACTGTAGGAAAATCATAAGGATTGGCGACATAAGCTTCCCATGATCCTTTTAATTCAACATATCTAATTCCATCCATATTGCCATGTCCTCCAGCTGTACTGTTATTCATTAATTCCAAATAAACATTTATGGCTTCACCTTTATTCTGTCCATATATATCATTTGGATAAGATGGATAAATATAATAACTATCATTTCGATGAAAATAAACGCCATTCAATATATATTGATATTTTCTTGGCAAAATAGCTATTGTATTAGTAGGAGGAATATTCAGTTGATGATTGCTGTTTAATCTGGTATTTGCTAAATTAACCAAATCTTCAGCAAAATTATAACCAGTATAGTTTGAATTACCATTTCCATCATCAGTTTCAGTAAAATTCAAAGGAGTTCCTGTTGCCCTAAGCATATAATGAATATTAACTCTAATAATTTTAACAGTTGTATTATTATTTGGAATATATGCAATAGAATTAAAATTTTGACTAGATTTTGAATTAGAAGGAATAATTTGACACTCAAATTGCGCCATTAAATGTAAAGACATAATTGTCGTTACTATAATAATAAATAGTTTTTTCATTTTTAAATAATTATTTTTTAATTATCATTTTATTAATTACTGTCTTGTCAGTCTGAATTCTCAAGATATAAATTCCAGAAGGAATACTGCTTAAATCTACCATGTTTTGCTTTATATTTTTTGAACTTATTAGATACTGTGAACTTAATGAATATAAAGAAACATCAATAATTTTAAGTTCGCTTGGATATTCAATATAAACCAAGTTAGCTGTTGGATTTGGGTAAACATTAAAATTAGAATTTAAATCAGGATCAGATATGCCAGTAACCACATAATCGCATGAAGGTGCAATATTAAAATCGTGAAATCCTAATATGCTGTCTTGGTAACACCTTAATCCAGTATAATAATTTGCATCTGACATTATTCTATAGCAATGGAATACAATGTTAGGATTAGGTAAAGATAAATGTCCTATATACTGCACCACCTTACCATTAAATGCGTTGTCTTCAGCTGAAATATAAAGAACTTTAAGAGAGAGACCATTAATTGTTTCAATGTCTGTTGAGTCCACTGTGATGAGTAAACCGCATGTATCAATTTGCATTGTCCATGTATCCCCTGAATTTTTATTAAAGTCATACAGAGTTGTAAATTTATTTATTACCGGGTTAAACCAATAAACTTTATTGCTGTCTTCGTATGTAATAAGTTTATCAGAAAGGTCGCCTGTAACAGAAGTGCCGGTTCGTTTTATCAATTTGCAAGTGTGTCCACCAACTAACGTATCTTTTGTTGAAGTCCATTCTCTATAATAAATAGCTGAACTCCATGCTTCACCAACGCCAAATGTCCACCGGGCTCCTATTGGTGCCCATTCTGTTTGGGCTAAAGCATTGAAGCAATAAATTAATAAACAAAATATTATTATCTTTTTCATTGTTTGTATAATTTAATTTGTAAGAATCATGCGTTTGGTATCCACTTCTTTGCCATCGGCAACCAATGTATAGATATACATGCCTGGCTGCAACTCAGAACCGATTATGGTTATACTTCCATTCCCTTTTTGAATTATAGAGATACTTTTAATTTGATTGCCATTCATGTTGTAAATATACAAAACAGCTTGGTTAGTTGTTGATGGTAAATAGTAACCTATTTTAGTTGTTTGATTAAAAGGGTTAGGAACATTTTGCGAAAGTGATGCAGCATTTACATCCGGTTCATTTGAAACAGATGTTGCAATAGGATCAACAGCGCCTTTTGTTGTACTTTTTCCACAGCATTTAGATAATTGGGTTTCCAAACTTAATAGTTTGCTTTCTAAAGCCTGTATCCTAGTACTATCAAAAATTCTATTGTTACTCATTTCTTTCATTGATTCTACCAATACCGGAATGAGTGAAATATAATCAACTTTAAGCATACTGTCTGAACCGACATATACTAATTCAGGAAAAACTTGTTGCAATTCTTGAGCAATAAAACCAATATGGCTTCTATTATAAAACGCTGTATCTATAGTAGAAGTTAATGTATTTCTTTTTGAAGTATCAGAAGAAGAATTAGCAGTTAAATTTTTAGCATTAACAGTAGAAAGATTTTTCATCATATATGTAACCCCACGAAGTTTTTGTATGTTGTTTAATGCGCCTGTATAACTTTTAATATTTTGTTTTAATCGTGCATCAGATGATAATTTAACAACCCCATTAATAGCAATACTCCCATTAACATCAAGCGGAGAAGCAGGATTAGTTATCCCTGCTATGCCTACATAGCCGTTAGCAGAAACATGCACCCCTGAATAAATGAATGGAGTACGATAATCATTTCCTGTACCATTTTCTCCAAATAAAGAAATTGAGCCATCTTCAGCATTCATCTCAATTGCTGGCGCTTTCTTACTACCTATTCTGGCATATGCGTTAACACTATTACCACCATCAATATCATAATTTATTCCCAATCTGGTAATAAGTAGATTATTGGATAAACTGAATGCATTAACTGAAAAGTTAAGATATGTGCTGTTACTAAATAGCCTTAATAGGCGGTCACCATAGCCGTTTTGACCACAGCCTAACATTTGAACACCACCATAATTTGCATTTAATTTAAATACGCCAGGATCTGTAACGTCGCCTATAGCGATATTACCAGTTGATGATGCCATATTTATTTGAGATTTAGTAACATTATAAAACATCACTATCGCTGTTATAACTAAAAATATTTTTTTCATAATTTTATTTATTTATTGTTTTTAAATTTATTTGTTTATTTGAAGAGATGAACCTATTGTTGCCTGAAACGGGGCGTTAATTGTTATTCCATAATTATTTGCATTAATAGTAACTGAAGCATTATTGTTTATAGTTACATTGGTAAGGTTAAGCTTGGCACAAGCATTAATTAAAGTATTTGAATTATAATTTGTATTTTGAATTGTTGTGTAATTACAAGTCATTTGGGTCAACGCCTGATAAGCATTTACCCTACCATAGCCAAGTTCATTTGAAATGCCATTTGTATAAGTATAACCCCCAACTTTGTCAGTAGTGTTTGTGAGAATATTATAAACCTGTTGTTGGGTCAAATATGCGTTTACTGACAATACTAAAGCGGCTATTCCAGCTGTGAGGGGACAAGCATGAGATGTCCCTCCAAAACGACCCGTATAAGATAAATAATTTGTACCTGTTGAAGGGAGTATCTCTCCAATAATTGGCAATGAACCACAATCCGTTTCTTTATTACTATTATAACCACTTGTACTTGGAATATCTATAGCCCAAACTTCAAACGTCTCTGTACTTATTTGGCAAGAATAAGCCTTATGAGATGGTGCTACTAAATCAACAATTTGATTTTGGGGACTTAAGGGATTACTTGTTGGACTGTAAATTGCCTGTTGATCGTTTCTATCAGATGCGCCTACTGTTAAAACGCCTGAAATATTAACATTTGCAGGAAATTCAACAAATCCGTTATTTCCAGAATTATGGCTTGCTGTGTTACCTGCTGCAAATAATACTACAGAACCAAGACCTCCCCTTCCATTTGTTGTTGCTTGTGAAATTGCCTGTACAATTACTGGAAAAGCATTCGGATCAGTAGAATTATAACCCCAACTATTTGATAAAATATCAGCACCATTTTGCCAAGCAAAATTAATTGCAGATGCTATTTCTTCAGGAGTTCCTCCGTTCAATCCAACAGGAATCCTAACAGGCATTATTTTGCAATTTGGAGCTATCCCTGTTATGCCTTCATTATTATCCATTGTAGCTGCAATAGTTCCAGCACATGCATTGCCATGATTACCATCACCAACTGGTGAAGGATCATTTGCATTTGTTCCATCTACACTTGAAGCAAAATTGCTCCCGTTTAATCTAATTTGCCTTGTATTGGGCAAATCAGGATGATTAGATGTAACGCCCTGATCAATAACTGCAATAGTAATATTAGAACTACCCTTGGTAATATCCCATGCCTGAACAGCATGAACATCTGCTCCTGGGGTTCCAACATGACCATCATTTATAGTCTGACCAGTATTATGAAGTGTCCATTGCATATTGAAATATGGATCATTAGGGATATGATCAAGCAAATCTGCTTTGGCTATAAAATTTGGATGAGAATACACTACCAACCCACTTTCTTGAATTTCATTGGCAATCTCAAGTGCATCAGATTTTTTTGGAGTTTGAAGCAGATAATAAAATGAATTTGATTTTATTATCTTTAATTTGTACTTACTAATGATTTTTTCTAATTGGAATTTAGGTGTTAAACTCTCAAATGATACAATTATTTCATCTGTTACACCGAGTTCCAAATTATTTTCATTTTGATAAACTGGATTCATAGATACTATATTTGTATCCAATTTTAAATCATTTAAAGCAGTTTGCATATCAGTATTAGAAACGAAGTTACAAGTAACAACTTTATCTCTAATTCTACTGACCCTTGGGTTAAGAATTTTAAAAGTTTGATTATTATTTGTGGTATCTCCTAACGAATATTTAATTATCGCCTTTGTTTTATGTTGCGTTAAATAAATCTTTTTATCATAAGCATAATAAAATTTATTTACTTGGGCTTGTGAAAAAGAAATATTATGCAAAGCAACCAACATTAATAAAGTTATAAATTTATTCATAATTTAAAGACATTTAATTGATGAAACATTAGTAATATAAATCTGTGGATAATTAGGCAATCCCGGATATTGAGTATTACATGGGGGAGAAGTAATAATTTCTGAACCAGTAGGTGTCTTATAATTAAAATAAATTTTTTTGCCAATAATTTTTAAACTATCCGGGAGATTGTAAGCCCACACAACATTGTCATAATTATTGCCATTGATTACACTTTGTATACCAATTTTATTAGATTGATTATTTACCTGAATCAATATTCCATTACTGATAGAATCCCCATTACATAAGAAATGTTTGCCAACTTCTAATCCCTCTGTACAGGAAGAATTTTTTTGGCTATTATCCTTTTTCTTACAACTTAAAGTTGTAAATAAAAAAATTGCTATTAACAAAATAGTTGGTTTCATATTTTTGATATTTTAAGTTTTGCTGTATAATCCTGTGCATTAATTGGTGTATTACTTGGGTATGGGTTAAATATTATCTCCAGTTGAAGAATTTAAAGAATAATCTTCTTGATAATAAATACCTGATATTTGCATAGACCCAGTATAATAAATCATATATTCATTATCAGAAAAAGAAGGCGATTCAATTATAAAAATCATTAAAAGCGTAATGATTAATTTCTTAATACTTTTAATTTTAATGTTGTTCATAAATATAAATTATTTGACTGTTACTATTAAAAAAGACTACATAAGGATTCTTATAACTTAATTTTCTTAATTCTATTAAGCCATTATGTGGAATTATTGAAATGTAATTTTTGATTTTATCCAGATCATTTAGATTCTCTAATAAAACATATTTCACTTCAGGTAAGGTTGTTTGAAACTGAACATGATATCCATGCTTAACTATTTTTGAACTTTTATGAAAATCATCCATATAGTAACCACTTAATGAATCCATTTGAAGTGAATGCCATTGAATGTAGCTCTTTAAGAAAATGATTAGTAACTTATTCCCATTAAAATAAGAACCTGTTAAATTATAACTTGAATCAATTATGGTTTCTTTAACCTGAGTATCTAAATCATTTGATAAGCCATTATTCAATATTACCTTAACTTGATAATCATAAATATGCCGCATCCTTAAAAATGTTCGAATAGAATCATAATTTAATTGATCTTGATTGAAAGTTTCATTATCTGATAAAAACTTTGCAGCTTCGTTTATTTGTCTGAGTTTTTTTAATGCATGCATATTTTTAGATTGCCTATACTCATTCATTTTACTAATGAATTTACTTGAAACAGTGTCAGTTTGTGCCTGTATTATCAAAAAAGGCACAAAACTTAAAATGATAATAAAAATTTTGTTTTTCATATATTTATAATTTATTGATGATTATTTTAATAAAACTAATTCTATTTTTTTTCATTCATATTCACCTCCTTTCTTAATATTATATTTGATTACCTCTGTCAGCGTTTAAAACGCTGACAGAGGTAGAGATTAAATTTTTTTAACTACAACACCAAAGTAGTTTGCAAAGAGCACCAAGGACCAGCCAGGTCGGGGTGTTTGGTGTTGTACCAGCGGAAAAAGATGTACAATTTTTTTTCCGAAGCACTCGTCCCCAAATTAAGTGTAAATGAAGCATGAGTAGAAATTTCTTTATTCAACCCTGCATCATCAGCGCCTGTAGGAGCAGTGCCACCCACCTGAAAAACATACTGCACACTGTCGGCTCCATCGGCAATTGAACCGCGTTTGCTGTCGTGGCTTGTACGACATTTGATGGATACATCGCCACCGCCCAATGGCTGAAGCGCTGCTACGATGCTTTCGCTATTGCTCGAACGCATTTGTGTGTGCACAACATCCTGCAACACGCCTTTTTTGATATGAAAAGTTTCCATATCAATAATTGTTGCATTGGGTGATGCGGCAATACGATCGAGCAGGTGATTGGTCTTATCCAGTGTAATACACTGTTTGATAATCAAAAGAAGCTGATCTTTAATAGCCGTAGTGCGGCTGCCTTTTTTGTCGGCATACTTGGGATACAATGGGTTCCATAGGGTAACAAACCCTGTCCATTGAGTCATTTCCCCCTGCACCCAGCCCAACCGCGACCAGTTGGTGGGCGTTCCTGCTAACAGATACGTGTTTGTGTTAACGATGTACGGATTAAATTCATCAATCGTACGTGGAATTCTTGAAGTTGGCATAATTTAATTGATTTAGTTAATAATTGATTTTATAATTTATAGATACATAATAAGGATTCATGTACAGAGAGTTTTGATGTATAGATTCAGAATGTTGCTGCGTAGCCACAGCATTTCGCCATGCAGCAATAGAGTGTTGCTGTGTAGCCACAGAGTTTCGCCATCGTATATAAAGCATTGCTATACAGCAGCAGAATTTGGCTGTGCAGCAATGGAGTTTAACCGTACTATAACGGAGTGTTGCTATACAGCAACGAATGCTGTCTGTCCATACATAGAGTGTGTTTATGCTATTATGAAGTATTGCTGTATATAATCGAACTATGTTTGCAAGGAAATGAAACGTTGCTTTTAAGCTATCGGATTTTAACTTATAGAAAAAGGTTGCAGCCATGATTTTAAATTTCAGGCTACAATAATATACAAAAAAAACATTCAAAAATAGAGTATAAATACTCTGTTCATAAAAAAAAATAGAGTATTTATACTCTACTTCCTGCTTTGCTTTTTTTTAAATTTAGAACTAAATTCTTTTAAAAACAGTGTTGAATTTTAGTCTTCTGACACGGTTAAAACAGAAGTAAAATTAGGCATTTCAGGCATTCACCAAAAAAAATGACATCAAAATTATCTATGCTAATTCATTTCTTAACCTGAGTTTATTTCGCCGGATTGACAATATTTCCTTTTGCATCAAAAATGAGTTGAGCTTGATTGTATTCCATGTCATACATTTCGACTTTGTAGGTCTTGCCTTTGGTGGGTGTATCAATCAGTTTCACGTTGCCAATATCCCATGATTTATATTTGCTGCTTTTTTTGTAGGTAATGACAGCTTCCGGCAGATCTTCGCTGTAAATGGTGGATTCTGTGCGCAACCACTGCCCATCAGCTGAAAAATAAGCATCAAACACTTCATCATCAAGCTTATAATTTGCATGATAATCAGAATCTGATTTATTCCAAGAAAGAATAACAGCGTCCGGATATTTTTCATGAAATGCTTTTGAGGATTGTGGTGGAACTTCGCTCTCCATAAGGTTTTGCTGCGCAAACGAAATTTGCGATGCAAGACATATTCCAATTAAAAAAGAAAATATTTTTTTCATGGCTGTGAAGATTATTTTAATTTTAAAAGCATCAAATAGAATACCAAAATTAAAAAATATAACGGAACTCATTTTGTTTATTCCAAAGAAAGGTTGATTGTAAATCAAAAAAAATACATATTTTTGATTATTCTAAACTTGTAATTGTATGTTTTTTTTCATTTCAAAAATACTGTCATTTCTTTATTCTCCTGCGTTCTGGATATTTTTTTTACTTGTATTTTCGTTGATATTCTTCAATAATAAAAAAAAGTTAAAGCTGAATATTATTTGTTCACTTGTATTTTATTTTATTTTTTCAAATAGTTTTATTGTTGACGAAGTGATGCGTTTATGGGAAATGCCATTAACTACTGAAGTTCAGACCGAATATGATGCAGGTATTTTGCTCGGCGGTGGCATGGTTACGCTTGATGCAAAAACCCAACGACTAATATTTTTGCATAATACAGACCGTTTTTTGCAAACATTAAAATTATATAAAGAGAAAAGAATCAAAAAGATTATTATTGCCGGCGGCGCCGGTTGCCTTCTCTTTCCTAATATTGCCGAGGCGCCACTATTGAAAAAATATTTATTAGACATAAACATTCCCGAGAAAGATATTTATATTGATTCCTTATCAAACAATACCTATCAAAATGCGCTTTATACAAAAGAAATCATTGAAAAATCTTTTTCAAAAAAAGGCAAGTACTTATTAATAACTTCTGCTGTGCACATGCGTCGATCGCTTGCCTGTTTTAAAAAACTTGAAATTGATGTGACACCTTATACCACCACAAAACACAGCGGTGAACGCCGTTATCAGATTGATCATTTGCTGATGCCGAATCATCAAAGTTTTGGTTATTGGGAAGAATTCAATCATGAATTTTTTGGATATATTGCTTATGGTGTGATGGGTTATTTATAATTATTAAATCTAAAATTTTATTATGTATCAACTATTTTTTATCTTAATCATTGGACTGCTTGTTTTTGATTATTTGCTTGAACGATTGCTTGACTATTTAAATAGCACACGCTGGAGTGACCAATTGCCAAAGGAATTGGAAGGAATATATGATGCGGAGAAATATAAAAAATCTCAGGAATATGAAAAAGTTAAACATCGGTTTTCATTGATTACGTCCAGTTTTTCATTTCTTTTGATGTTATTTGTTTTATCAATCGGACTGCTCGGCACAATCGACCAATGGTTGCGTCAATATACAAGTTCTTCAATCATTTTGGCACTTCTTTTCTTTGGTGTCATTGGATTTGCAATGGATATACTTCAAACGCCATTCAGCATTTACAGTACGTTTGTAATTGAAAATAAATTCGGGTTCAACAAAACAACACCAAAAACATTTATCCTCGACAAGCTGAAAGGCTTGCTGCTGGCGGTTATTATCGGTGGTGGATTGTTAGCAGTTATCATAAAAATTTATGAATTATCAGGAAATATGTTTTGGATATACACATGGATCGTGCTTAGCGCTTTCATGATTTTTATGGTAATGTTTTATTCAAATATCATTGTTCCATTATTCAATAAACAAGCGCCACTTGAAGCTGGCGAACTGAGAACTGAAATTGAAACTTTTGCTGTAAAAACAGGCTTTAAACTCGATAATGTTTTTGTTATTAATGGTTCAAAAAGATCATCAAAAGCCAATGCGTATTTCAGCGGATTAGGTTCTAAAAAACGAATTGTTTTATACGATACATTAATCAAAGAACACACAGTTGATGAGCTAATTGCCGTGCTTGCTCATGAAATCGGGCATTACAAAAAAAGACATACATTGACGGGCGTTGTTATTTCTATTCTCCAGACCGGTTTGATGTTATTTATTTTATCCTTATTTATTCAAAAAGATTCGTCTCTTTCAGTTGCAATATGCAATGCACTGGGAGGAAAAGTTTCAAGTTTTCATTTAGGCATACTTGCATTTGGAATGCTGTATAGCCCGATTTCACTTATTCTTGGACTTATCATGAATGTTGTTTCTCGTAAAAATGAATTTGCGGCCGATCGTTTTGCAGCAGAAAATTTTAATTCAGAATCTTTGCAAACGGCTTTGATAAAATTATCTGTAAATCATTTGAGTAATCTCAGACCGCATCCAGTCTATGTTTTTTTCTATTATTCGCATCCTCCTTTGTTGGCAAGGCTTAATGCACTTAAGAATATTGCTGTAGAAAAATAGGAGGATTAAATACAACTTCAGATTTTCCTATTAATTCAGGTGAAAAGAAAAAATTTGCTTTGATTGTTGTCTTTCCTTCCAATTGAGGAACCTGCTTATATCCTTCTTTTAAAATTAGTTTTTGAACATTACAAATCACTTGTAAAAATGATTCTTTCGGCGCTCTCCTCGATTTTAATTCATGTAATAGATAATACGTTAAAACACCGTTCGGACGTTTCCCAAACACTGAATCAGCTGCTAACTGACCTGGCTTACATCCCGTAACAAAAGCAACATGAATATCTTGAGCAACTTTCAACATCCCCTTGGATAATATATTATTTCCTTTTGCAGTATGTAGTCTCCAGTTAATATCAGCAGGTGGAATCATCGTTTTAATCCGGTGTTCACAATTAGGCATTTCTCTCCATAAATCACCGGAATGACACGTGTCGGAAATCCAAATAAATTCAATTCCTTCAGGTATTGAAGAAAAAAGATTACTGAAATCTTTGTCTAAAATAGCATGCTCTTTCGTCCAGTCAAAATCAACTGGACAGATGGCTTCATACAATTCATCCACCTCGCCTTTTTGATTTCGTATGGGCAATTGAACTCCATGTCCACTGAAATGAAAAATTATCCGATCTCCTTTCTGTAATCCATTTAACAACCATTCCAAACGATCAATAATTGCTTTTTTCGTAGCGCGTTCATCTGTGAGCAGTCGAACATCATTCATTTTAAAATTACATTTGAATGTCAAAAATTTAGCCAAATCACTGACATCATTAATGCAACCTAGTAATGGAGCATTGGGATATTTGTTTATTCCTACAAGAAGCGCTCTATTCATTTCTACTAGATTTTCAAATAGTTATTTAATATTTTGCTAAAATATTAAATAAAAACACGCCTTAAGTAGAGTATAAATACTCTACAATTAGAGTATTTATACTCTACTTTATGTAAAATTATTTATGTTACTTTGTATTCTATATTAAAAAAATATCAACATACAACCTTTGTGATTTTTTTTTGTCATACTAATAAACATGATTTAAAACCACAAAAATTTTTAATTTCCATATCTTAAACTCTTATCTGCTTTTGAGTAAAAAAAATAAAATAAAAAGTCATTCTACTATTACAAGCCAAGATCATAAAGAAAAAAATCTATTAATCATTCTTGGGTTCTTTTTGTTGGCAATAACATTCATGGTATTCTCCCCTGTCATGGGAAATATGTTTCTTAATTATGATGACAATAGATTCATCACAGAAAACAGTTTTATCACACATCTAAACAAAGATTCGTTTATTTGTTTTTTCAAAACAGCTATTCATACGCCATTTTACAAACCATTGGTTTATCTTTCATGGGCTTTAGAATATCATTTTTTTCTATTCAATCCTTTTTATTATCATTTGGACAATTTGATTCTTCACATGATGAATACTTTGATGGCATTTTTTATCATACGTTTTATTATTAAAAAACAATTTGCCGGACAAAATCCAAGATTAAAAATTTGGGTTGCTTTTTTTATAGCACTTCTTTATAGCATACACCCATTAAAAGTAGAGTCAGTGGCTTGGGTTATGGAAAGGAAAGATATGCTATATGGTTTTTTCTTTTTCAGCAGTATATATTGTTATTTTTATTATTTAAAAAAAGAGAAATATATTTATTTAATTGTCAGTTCCGTTTTATTCTTTTTTGGAATATTGTCAAAGTCAATGATCATCACACTTCCTTTCTCGCTTTTAGTTATGGATTATGCATTAGAAAGAAAATTTAACAAAAATTTATTTATTGAAAAAATCCCTTATTTTATAATTTTCATAATTGGACTTTATCTGTTTGGCATATTTCACCATTTTCTGAATCTGACTCAAGGGATTACTGGAATTATGAGCAAAGAAGTATTAAATAGCATTGGAGTCAATATTGTGCATTCAAATCCTTTATTATTAAGGGTTATAACCACCTCCTACAGAATTGTATTATTATTATTTAAAATAATTGTTCCTATTCATTGCAGTCCTATTTATAAGTTGCCTAATTTTTTTGTTACACAAGAAATTAGTCTGATTGATTATATTTATCCTTTAATCGTACTATTCATCATCGGAGCATGTATTTATTTACATAGAATTTCAAGGATCATCCCTGCCGGTTTATTATTTTTCTTTGTCAATATTATTCCAATCTTAGGCATGGTGGGCTCAGAAAGCACTTTTATTTCGGATAGATATGATTATATATCATCAACAGGGATACTGTATATCTTAGGAATTGGACTAATAAAAATATTTAAAAAAAAATAAACAATGTATTTTAAACAAGCTGTTATCATTTTGATTCTCGCAATATTAATTTTTTTTTCAATATCTTCTTTCAGATATTCAAGAATATGGAAAAATTCGCATTCCATGTGGACGCATGTTGTTAAATTTTATCCTAACTATTCCATTGCCTATAAAAGCATGGGGTATTGGCATGCACATGATAAAAATGATTACCAAGAAGCATTAATAGATTATAACAAATCCATTGAATTAAATAATAAAGATTTTGATGCTTTCATTGGCAGAGGCAATGTTTATGGGTTAACAGGGAAACTGGATTTAGCACTTGCTGATTTTACTTCTGCAATGCATTTAGACTCAACAAAAACTGAGGCTTACTTAAACAGAGCTATTACCTATATAAATCTTAATCAATATTCAAACGCTTTGGCAGATATCAATAAAGCAATCTGCTTATCATCAAAAAATACTAATTTTAAAATCCTCAAAGGATTTATTCTATTGAATTTAGATAAATATAAAGAATGCATTGAAGATTGTGATGAAGTTGTATCAATAAATAATACCAATCCGGATGTCTACTTTTATGAAGGAATCGCATATTCTCAACTTAAAAACTTCGATAAAGCCCTCTCCTATTTTACAAAAACATTAGCATTGAACAAAGACTATCCTAATGCAGAAAAGTATCGCTCTTTGGTTTTAAAAGAATTGCAAAAATAAATTTAGTCTCTTGCCTGCTCACCGTGGAATACCACATCAAGACCCATTTCTTCCTCTGCATGAGAAACTTTTACTCTGGTGAAAACATTGATTAACATCAACATGAGATATGTAAAAACAAATGCATAAATACATGCAAAAATTATTGCAACTATCTCTTTCATAAAAAATTCAGTATTCCCAAAGATGAGACCATTAGCGCCATTTGGATTGATAGCTAATGAAGCAAAAAGTCCTAAACAAACAGTCCCTATGATTCCGCCCATGCCATGAACGCCCCATACATCAAGGGCATCATCCCATTTCATATAATCTTTAAGTCTGACAGCAAAATAGCACCCTACAGAAGCAATAATTCCTATACAAAATGCAACCGGAATTGTTACATATCCTGCAGCAGGCGTAATTGTTGCCAAGCCCGCAACAGAACCTGTTAAAAGCCCGACAAATGTAGGTTTTTTAGCACCAAGATTCCAATCAAGTAACAACCATACAACAGCAGCAACAGATGCTGCAATATCAGTATTTATAAAAGCAAGCGCAGTAATACCATTCATTTGAAGTTCGCTACCTGCATTAAATCCATACCATCCAAACCACAAAAGCGCTGTTCCAACTGCCATCAGCGGAATACTATTTGGTTTTGTATTTTTTACTCTTCTTTCGCCAACATAAAGAACAGAAGCTAAAGCTGCAAACCCTGCAATTGCATGAACAACAATACCACCGGCAAAATCAAGAATTCCCCATTTTGCAAGTAATCCATTGCCCCACACCATGTGAACGAATGGATAATAAACCAAAATCTGCCATAATATTAAAAAGATTAAATATGCTTTAAACCGAACACGGTTGGCAAATGCACCGGTAATCAAGGCTGGTGTGATGATGGCAAACATCATCTGGTATGCACAAAAAATAATTTCAGGAAAACGTTTATCCGGTGAAAAAATGGAATTAGGTGTAACTCCCCGCAAAAAAGCTTTATCCAAATTGCCAATAATCATGCCTTCTCCACCGCTGAAACATAATGAATAACCGAATAAAAACCAAAGCACAGTGGTTATGCCCATTGATACAAAACTCTGTATCATGACATTTAAAATATTTCTTTTACATGCTAAACCGCCGTAAAAAAAAGCCAGTCCCGGAGTCATAAGCATGACCAAACTGGTTGCTAAAATCATAAAAGCTGTTAATCCTGTATCTAACATAGTGATGTTTTTTTTGCAAATATATATATTTTTTAAAAATCACTAAAAAATTATACTTATTTTTTAAAAATATCATATTATTTTTTAATATTTACCATTATTAAGCATCTATTTAAAAATATTTCATAAAGATTGTTAATCATTGTCGTCTTTTGAAACATAAGCATTCTATATAGTTTTTATTTCATTTTTTAAATAAAATTAAATATTTCATCTTAATATGTAAATGCTGTTATATCTGGGTTTCTGTAAAATACACATATAATATATTTACAATTAAAAAAAATTGTAGTAGAATAAATTTTTGAAATTTTTAAAAAAATAATTTAATGTAATCCTGAAATTTTAACAATACAGGATTGGACAATAGAATTTAAATCTTCTTGGGTAGGTATAAGAATATTATTAAAATATGCAGATTCAAGAATGGCTTTCCGTGCCATAAATTCTAATCTTATCTGGTCAACATTCAGCATTTGATTTGACCAGCTTTCAACATCTCTTTCAGAAAATTTAAGATGAATATTAGGAGGTAAAGCTCTTGTCAATCCTAATACATTTGCTAAAGATTGAATTTCATCTTTTGTAGGATAGTTGGATTTACAAGAACGTAAAACACTATTAGAAAGTTCAAATAGTCGTCTGTACTGGTGCATGGTTACTACAGCCTTCTTCCCTCCTGCTTCAAATTCAAAAATCACATCGCTTTGAGCAGACAGATGCAAAGAAAAAATTGCCAATAATGTTATAAAAATTAAGCTTTTAAAGTATTTCATTATTTACAAAATTTTTAGTTGACTTATTTTCTATAAACCTCTCTAATAAACAAAATGACACTTTTTGTAAATATTAATGATTCCTAAAAAAATTGAAAAATTATTTATCCTTAAAAAAAGTATTTTCCAAAGCAATCAATCTTTTCTTTTCAATTTTCACTTGCTTCATGTGTCCAATGTTCGTAAACAAATAAATAAAAGGATTGGATAAATTACCATTGAAACGTCTAATAAAACTGGATGTTTTATAAAATTCACTACGAACAAATGTCTTGCCTTTTTGAAGTTCAAGAGGCGTCATATTCTGCGGTTTGAAGACAACTGTATTGTGATCATAATATTTCCATTCATCGGTCAGCAATCTTCCTGCTTCCTTGAAATCATTATAAACTTTTGTGCCAGGATAAGGTGTAAGAATATTAAACGAAACCGTGTTAAGTTTATTTTTAATGAGAAATTTCAGCGTATCACTGAATGTTTCTTTTGTATCATTATCAAAACCAAAAATCATTGACGCATGAAACATAATTCCCATTTTCCTGATTGACTTTATTGCATTTTCAAGATCAGCAATTTCATTAAAAGATTTCTTCATTTCCCTCATCTGCGATTCACAAACACTTTCCAATCCAAAGAAAAGAGCCTTGCAACCGCTATCAGCAGCGAGTTTCATCATCTCAATATCTTTCACAAATGAAATAGATGCTTGCCCTGTCCATCTTATCTTCAAAGGTTTAATTGCTTTAAATAATTCTTTGGCATACACAGGTTGCCCAATAATATTATCATCTAGAAAAATAAAATTCTTTGACTTGGATTCTTTAATATCACGCACAACATTCTCTATCGGTATATGTCGAATTTTTTTTCCATACAAATTTGAAACACAACAAAAGTCGCAGCTGTAAGGACATCCACGGGTTGTCATGATTGGAATGAGATTAAACAACCGACTTGATTTCAGCGAAGCAAAATTTTTAGGAACATATTTACTTAAATCAGGACTTGGATTATGATAGCTTGGTTTTAGTTTTTTATTTTCAAAATCTTCAAGCAATTGTTCCCACACGCCTTCAGCTTCACCAATCACAACAGAATCAGCAAATGCTAATGCTTCATCAGGAAGTATCGTTGGATGAACACCGCCTAAAACAACGGTTTTCCCTCTTTTTTTAAACTCACGTGCAAAATGATATGCTCTGTGTGCATTTGAAGTCAAACAACTAATACCAACCAGATCGCAATCTTCCTCTAAATCAATTGGCATATATTCTTCTTCAACAATTTTCACCTGATGTTGTGGAGGCGTCAATCCTTCTATGATAAACAAAGCCAACTGTGGCATCATCAAGCCTTTGTTTGTTCTATATTCAATATCTCTGACAGGTGAAATCAATAAAATCTTCATGGCATTATCTTTCTTTTTGATCTTTATGAAAATTCATTTCTGTTTTGAATTTCCAAATATGCCATAAAAGTATGAAATAAACAGATATAAAAGGGGGTTTAATTATCTTTTCTGTCTATGGATTACTTGAATAAAGGCATTGCAAACAACATGAAAGATAAAGCAATTAGAGTAATGATTGTTATCCAGCCAATGATGTTATTTATAGGCTTATTTGTATGTTCGCCCATTATCTCTTTATCATTAACCAAAAGTATCATACAAATAAGTACAACTGGTAGAAGCATCCCATTGATTACCTGCGACCACAATGAAATCCCTATCAATGGCGCATTTGGAATTAAAATAATACTTGCTGAAATAATCAAAATTCCAGTATAAAGGTAATAAAATTCTGGCGCTTCATGCCATTTTTTATTAATACCTGCTTCAAACCCAAATGCTTCGCAAACATAGAAGGCTGTAGCCAAAGGAAGAATTGTAGCTGAAAAAATCGAGGCGATGAATAATCCGAAAGCAAATACTTGTGATGATAAATTCCCTGCCAATGGCTTTAATGCAAGCGCTGCATCCTTTGCTTCATTTATCGTGATATGATTTTCATGTAATGTAGAAGCACAAGCAACTATAATAAAAAAAGCAACGACTATTGTAGCAACACAACCCACCACTACATCCAAAAGCGTGAATTTATATTTCCGCATTTTTAATCTTTTTTCTATTACGGAAGATTGCATATAAAACTGCATCCATGGGGCGATTGTAGTACCTATAATACCTATTACCATGGCTAATCCTTCGGAACTCATATCCATTTTAGGATGCACGATGGATGAACCTATTTCCTTCCAATGCGGCTTTCCCATCAAAGCAGAAACCACATACATCAGCAATGAGGCACTGAAGAGTAAGAATATTCTTTCGGCAATTTTATAATTTCCCTTCACAACCAATATCCACACCATTAATGAAACGATTGGAACTGATATATATTTGCTAATACTAAATACTTCCATACTGCCTGCAACACCAGCAAATTCAGTGGTTGTATTTCCAATGTCAGCAATAAGAAGTCCAATAAAAATAAAAAACGTAACCTTTAAACCTGCTTTTTCACGAATAAGATCTGCAAGTCCTTTGCCTGTAACGATTCCCATTCGTGCATTCATTTCCTGAATAATTACAAGCACAAAAAATGAAGGGATGAGTGTCCAAATTAAACTATATCCGTATTTTGCTCCAGCCACTGAATACGTAGTAATTCCGCCTGCATCATTATCAACGCTACCGGTGATAATGCCCGGTCCTAAAATAACGGCAAACAATGCAATATTTCGCAAGATTGTGTTCCGCCTGATTCTTGATTTCATCATAACCCAGCCCTCTTATTTATTCGTTCGTCCTTTATTTACAAGGTCTTCAACAATATCATCAATAACCACCATGCCGAGAAGAATATCATCTTCATTGATAACAGGGATTGCCAAAAGATTATATTTTGAAGTAATTTCTGCCAGTGAATCTATTCGATCAATATCTTTCACCTTCACTGGTTTTTTTTTCATGATTTGATTCAGCTCTGTCTGAGGCTCAGAAACGACAAGGTCTCGCAACGATAGTGTTGCAATCAGTTTTTCATTCGTGTCTGTTATAAATAGATTATAAAGCAAATCATATTCGGGTTTATTTTGTCTGATAATTTGCAATGCATCTTCTACGGTATGATTATCTCTGAAAGACATATAATCTGTCGTCATGATGCTGCCTACAGTATAATCAGGATATTCAAGCAGTTCTCTTACTTCTTCAGAAGATTCAGATTCCATTTCATTTAGAAGCTGTTCTGCTTTTTCTTCTTCCAGTTCATCAATAATATCAGCAGCTTCATTGGCAGGCATTTTCTCAAGCACATCAGCAGCTTTGTGCACAGGAAGACTTTCAATAATATCAACCTGAACATGTGGTTCAAGTTCTTCAAGCACGTCTGCAGCTTTTTCATCATCCAATGAAGAAAAAATAGTTGTTTTAGATTTTCTGCCCATATCCTCAATTATATCAGCCAAGTCAGAAGGATGCAATCGGTGAAGTTTTGATGATGCTTTAGAAAGTTTTATATTTTGATTTGAATGATCAATGGCTTCAACGTCATCCCATAAAATAAATTTAGAAGGTAAACTTAATTTAAAAATAGAAAATAATTTCTGCAATGGACGCGCAATATCAATTCTGCGGAGGATTCCTTCCATGCCAACATCCACAGCTACAACATAAGCACCGCTGGATATAATGACAATACGAATATCATTTACCCGAACCAACTTTCTGCCATTAATATCTACAATTTGTTTATCTAAAATATTTGCATTTAGCATTAAACTATCACTGATACTTACTTCAGAAAGGTCAACATCATTTATGCAACTCACGCTGTATCTTCCCTTAAACTTAGAAATATCAACTGTTTCAAAAGAAATATAACGAATGATGCTATCTTTTTTTAGTTTAACACCAATCAATCGAGGTTTAATTTGTGGTGAGTTATCTGCATGTATTGACCGAATGTCAATTAACAAATCTTTGATTTTTCCAAGATAATTTCCCTGGACATCAAAAAGCTTTTTGCCAAGAATCTGGCTCAGATAGAATGTTTTTTGGAATGTCATGTCTGCCTCCTTTGTTTTGTTAATGATAGAAAAGGAAGCAGCTAAAAGGCGCCGTCCTTCTATATCATATAGATTAAAGAATAATATTTCGCCGGGCCTTCGTCCATTTTTTTATGTTTTAAAGTGCAAAAGTAAAAAAAATATTTGCTGAAAATCTTTTTTATGAAAAAATTTAAACTCTTTAAACTTTTATACTTGACATTTTATTTCTGTATTTTTGATTTATTAAAAATTAAAATTAATGAAAAAACTATTTTTTTGCTTATTCATATTTCTTGCTTTTCAAACAATAGCGCAGGAAACAAACATCCTACAATTAAAAGATGTTGACGGAATAAAATATTTTCATAATGCTCCATTCACCAGCAAAGCTTATACTTATTCAGGCGATGGAATCAAAACATCTGAATCAAATTTTTTGAACGGCAAGTTATCAGGCGTTCAAACATCATGGTATAAAAATGGGAAAATATATAGCACGGCTGAATTTAAAGATGGAAAATTCAATGGCATGATGACTTATTATTTTGAAAATGGAAAAATAAAAAGTCAGGAAATTTATGTGAATGATTTTCGAAATGGGTTAGCTGTTTATTTTTATGAAAACGGACAAAAAGAAAGCGAAGGTCATTATATTGATTGTTTTAATGATGGCTTGTGGACTTACTGGGACAGGGAAGGGAGAAAAATCATGGAAAGAAATTATGACAAAGGAAAACTTCTCAAAGAAGAAAAATTTTAATGCAAATAAAAACGTCAGGAAACCATTCTCATCACAAGGTTTGCAGCGTCTTGAAGGTTTTTGGCACTGTAAACTTTCAATCCTGATTCATCAATAATTTTATTTGCTTCAATTGCATTGGTGCCTTCAAGCCTAACAATAACAGGCACATTAATCTTTCCGAGATTTTTATAAGCAGCCACAACTCCATTCGCCACCCGATCGCAACGAACAATGCCACCGAAAATATTTATCAAAATTGCTTTCACATTTGGATCTTTCAAAATGATACGAAAACCTTTTTCTATTCGTTCAGCATCGGCTGAACCGCCCACATCAAGGAAATTGGCAGGACTGGCGCCGGAAAGTTTAATAATATCCATTGTCGCCATTGCTAAACCTGCACCATTGACCATGCATCCAACATTGCCATCCAAGCGAATATAATTTAAATTTTCATTTTTAGCTTCTACTTCCGTTGGATCTTCTTCATCCAAATCGCGCAGAGATATAAGTTCAGGATGACGGAATAATGCACTATTATCAATAACAACTTTGGCATCTGCCGCAATAATTTTTTCATCAGACGTTTTCACCACAGGATTAATTTCTATCAATGTCGCATCCATTGCCAAATATGCCTGATACAAAGCATTTACAAATTGTATCATTGAAGTGCCTGCATTGCCTGTCAACTGTAGATTTTTAATTATTTGTTCACATTGTTCCGCTTTTAATCCGGCAATAGGATCAATGGATTCGGTGAAAATAAGTTCTGGCGTTTCTTCAGCAACTTGCTCAATATTCATGCCTCCGCAAGGCGAATACATAATATTGATTTTGCTTTCACGACGATTCAAAAGTATTCCCAAATAAAATTCTTTTACTTCGGAAATCCCTTGGTAGTAAATGCCTTGCTCGATATATATTTTTCTAACTAATTTGCCTTCTGCTGAAGTTTGTGGTGTAATCAGCTTCATTCCTAATAGCTGACCGGCAAATGTTTTTACTTCTTCCAATGAGTTGGCTATTTTCACGCCGCCGCCTTTGCCTCTGCCACCTGCGTGTATCTGCGCTTTCACCGCCCATGTTGCAGTTTTTGTTTTTTCAAAAATAATTTTTGCCGCATTCACTGCTTCTTCAACCGTTTCAGCCATTATGCCCAAAGGGACAGCCACACCATACTTTTGTAATTCAGATTTGCCCTGATATTCGTGAAGATTCATCCTGATTATTTAGAGATGTAAAATTATAAAATATTCTTTCTCGAAAATTAATTTCCCAGACTTTGCGCCACTGCACCAAGTAGTTTTTCCAGTTGTTCAATTCTAAAGGGTTTGCTGAGCACATACTCAACGCCATGTTCTATCTTTTTTGCATCTTCAATTTGATTTCCCCAACCGCTAACAACTGCAACTTTCATTCTCCCTTTAAATTTTTCTTTGATAATATCTGCCAATTGCCAGCCATTCATTTGAGGCATACCAATATCTGTAATGACCAAATCGTAAGAATTTTTATCAAGATATTCAAGCGCTTCTTTGCCATCGCTGGCTGTATCTCCTTTATGACCGAGCAAATCCAACATTAAACTTACATTTTCTTTTATTATTTCATCATCTTCAACCCACAGAACCCTTATGCTGCTTGTGTTTTCAACTATAATTTCTTCTTTTTCTTCAATCTTATTTTTAGTTGAAATTGGTAATGTTATTTCTATTGAAGTTCCTTCTCCAAGTGATGTTTTTTTTACTAATATAGTTCCTCCGTGTTCTTTAATAATACTGTGAACGCCGCTCATACCAAGTCCTCTGCCAATTTCAAATCCTTTGGTGGAATAAAACGGTTGGAATATTCTGGTTCTGGTTTCTTCATCCATTCCTATTCCGGTATCAGTAATTGTTACAACAACATGTTCTGTTTTTTTCTCCAAACCTACAGAAATAAAGCCACCTTCAGGCATTGCTTCAATTCCATTTTTAAATATATTAAATAAAACAGATCGCAATTCTCCTTCATTGCCAAACACGTCAGGAACCTTATCACATGTGGGTTTAATATGAATAGAAATACCTTTTTGTTCCGCTTCATCTTTCCACAATGGGCGTGTTTGATTTATCACTTCATAGATTAATTTATTCATATCCACCGGAACATATTTACTTCCTGATAACTTCTTGCCGCCAAAACGTTGAATCTGTTGAACTCTGGCTGCCGCATCTTTAGCGGCAGTTTTTATCGCTTTTAAATATTCCAATGTAGTTTCCGGCAAATCCTTATTAAACATTGCAATTTCTACGTTTCCAAAAATTGATTGAAGAGAATTATTAAAATCATGAGCGATAGATGAAGCCATTTCGCCGATTGCGCCCAATCGTTGACTTTCGATGACTGCTTTTTCTGCTTGCTTTTGCTGTGTAATGTCATAGCCCATGGACAACTGATATTTTTCATTATTGATTATAATAATTTCAGCCGACATAAGGGCATGAACTTTTTCTCCAGTTTTTTTTTGCATCAGTAATTCATATCCAATGATTCTTCCTGTTTCTAATAATATTTTTCGAATATGTTCTCTGTCCTCAACATTAATCCAAAGATTTAAATCTATTGAAGAATGGCCTATGCACTCTTCTCTTGAATAACCTGATAATTCAATGAATGCATCGTTCACATCTGTATAAACGCCATTATCAAATTTCGAAATCATAATACACATAGGGCTTGAATGGAAAATAGTTGAAAATCTATATTCACTTTCCTTAAGAGCTTCTTCAGCCTTCTTGCGCTTTGTGATGTCGTGTGCCATTCCAATTAATCCAATGATATTACCTTGCCCATCGTATCTAGGTACTTTCGTTGTAAGAAATGTATAAATTGAACCGTCTGCTGCGGTGATTTCCTCCTCAATCGTTTCAAGCTGTCCAGAGTTTATAATACGCAGGTCATCTGCCATGAACTGTGCAGCTTCAAAAGGGTTGAGACAAAAATCAGCCTTCGATTTCCCGAGCAATTGCTCCAACGTTTTTCCATTAAAAATGCACCCAGCAGGATTCATAAATACAAAACGACATTCTCGATCCTTAACAAAAATAATGTCTTTAGATGTATCTGTAATTGAACGTAATAACGACTCGCTTTGTTGAAGCGCTTCTTCTGCTGTCTTTCTATCAGTTATTTCACGAAAATTAAGAACAATTGATTCAATATTAATATCCCCAAGCAAATTTCTAAATGTACTTTCAACCCATTTCCAATTTCCTTTTGTATCTATAACACGATATTGAATCGTTGGTACATAAGTAGGCTCTTGTAAAAGTCTTGCTAATATTGGCAACACAAATTGAAGATCATCAGGATGTGTTATTTCAGCAGGATTTATCATGACTACCTCTGATTCAGTATATCCAAACATTTTTCTTGCAGACGGACTAATATATTTAAATTCTCCTTTATCATTCAATAGAACTATGCCATCTGGTGCTTTTTCAATCAGTGTTTGATAATGTTGACCTATTTTATAAATTTTTTCTTCTGCTTCTTTACGATCTGTAATATCATGAATTATACCAAATATCTGCTTTGGTGAGCCATCGGGTTGTCGCAAATAAATAATTTCATTTGAGTAAAGCCAACGCCATTCGCCTGACTTATGCTTCATACGATATTCATGTGTTATTGACTCATTGTCTTTTGCGGTCGAATATTTTGGAATAATTAATTTTTGATAATTTAAAAAATCATCCGGATGCATCAATAAAGGAATAACATGATTTCCCATTTCTTGAAGTTCATGTACAGAATACCCAAGAATTTTTTGAATACCATCATTACTAAAAATATTTTTCTGGTCAATAATATCATAGATATATAAAATATCAGGCGTGATATTTATAAGCGATTCGATGAATCTTTTATCATCTGCTAACTTCATCTCAGTGTGTTTGCGCTCAGTGATATCAAGGAATACAGTAACAAATTGATTTTTATTTGGCGAAAAAACAGATATATTGAAATAAGTATCCATTGGCGGAAAGTACGTTTCAAAAGAAAATGGTTTTCCATTTTTAACGACTACATCATACTCTGCAATATAAGGCGGAACAGCCGTTCCATACAGTTCGCTTGCCAAAGAACCAATTGCTTTTTGGGAAGAAATTTCGATAAATTTTTCAAAAGCGCTGTTAACACTGAGAATGCGATAATCAACCGGATTTCCTTTTTTATCATAAAGCATTTCGTGCAAAGCCACACCTTCGGTCATGTGTTCAAACAATGAACGAAAACGTTCTTCGCTTTCCTTTAATAAATCTTCTGCTTTTTGCTGCTTTTCTTTTGTTTCAAACATTTCAAGCGCAAAACTAATATCCTTTGTTACTTCATCCAGAAGATCAACTTCTTCTTTATCAAAAAAGAAAGGAGTATCTGAATAAAGAGAAAATACGCCAATAACGTTGTTAAAAACAATAATAGGTAAAGCAATTGAAGAGCGATAACCTCGTTTCAATGCTTCATCTCTCCAAATCGCCATCTGCGGATCTTTTTCAATATCATTGCAAACAATATGTTTCTTTTCTCGTAAAGCTGTCCCTGTTGGTCCGTGTCCTTCTGGAACATTTTTCACGGAAATTTTTTTAATCTTCGAAAGATAGCCGTCTTCAATGCCTGCAAAACTAACCGGTTCAATAATCTTTGTCTGTTCATCCACCAAACCAACCCATGCCATTTGCATTTTTCCAAATCCAATCGCTATTCGACAAACTTCCTTAAATAATTCATTTTTGTTTTTATGATAAACAATTGCTTGATTTATCTGGCTGATTACAGCATAAATTCTGTTTAATTTTAAAATTTTTTCTTCTGCTTTTTTTCGTTCAGTAATATCATGCGCAAGCGCTTGTACGCCGACCACTTCACCATCCAAATTTTTTATTCTTGAAAAATTTGAAAGAAACCAATGGCTACCGGAAGGCATTTGAACAAAATCTTCAAATTCTATACTCTTATCACTTTTTGCAGCTGCCTGAATGCGTTGAATATAAATAGATTCGGTTTGTTCGCCAAAAACTTCTTTTAATGATTTACCAACATAATCTTCTGTTTTCCCTTTGAGATATTGAAGCGCTTTTTTATTGAACATGATTATTTTTCCATCCAAACTATAAACCCCAACGCCAATGCCGGAATTGTCCATCAATTGATGATAAATTTCTTCGCTTATTTGTATTGTTTCTTTTGCCTTTGGAGAGAATTTTTCGGCTTTCGGTTTTTTATCGGCATTTTTCATACATGTAATTTTTCACATATTATTCAAACTGATTTATTGTCTCAATGCTCTAAACAAATATAATAAAAAACAAGTTGCATACATAATTTTTAAAAAAATGGCTGCATTATTAAAATTTTCTGTGCTTTACACTTCATTCTGTTAATATTATCCTTTAAAACCAATCTCTGGGTTGCTTATTTTTATTTAATTTTACAATTCAAATTTCAAGTTTATTTAGAAAAATGGAAAATATATATGATGAAGCGAGTATAAAATCCCTTGACTGGAGTGAGCATATCAGGATGCGTCCGGGAATGTATATTGGCAAAACCGGTGATGGCGCTTCATACGACGATGGTATTTACGTGCTCATCAAGGAAACCATTGACAATGCTGTGGATGAATACATCATGGGCTATGGTAAATCTATTGAAGTGACGATGAAAGATAAAAAAGTCACTGTGCGAGATTATGGACGCGGCATTCCGCTTGGGAAACTGGAAGATTGCGTTTCAAAAATCAATACCGGCGCAAAATACGATTCTGAAGTATTTAAAAAAACAGTTGGGCTGAACGGCGTTGGTATTAAGGCGGTGAATAGTTTGTCAACCTATTTCATGGCGCAATCCGTGAGAGATGGAAAAACAAAAATTATTGAATTTGAAAGAGGCAAACTGACCAATGGTACCCGCGAACAGAAAACAGATTTGGAGAACGGAACGATAATTTCTTTTCTTCCTGATGTTGAAATTTTCGGACATTATCATTTCATCAGCGAGTATATTGAAAAGCTATTGTGGAATTATGTTTTTCTAAATACCGGTCTGAAAATATTTTTCAATGGCAATAGATATTTTTCTCAAAACGGCTTGTATGACTTGCTAACACAGAATATTGATGAAGATATTTTATATCCAATTGTACACATTAGAGACAATGATTTTGAATTTGCATTTACACATTATGCCACAAAATATGGCGAAGAATATTATTCGTTTGTAAACGGACAACACACCACGCAAGGCGGAACGCACCAGGCAGCATTTCGCGAAGCAATTGTAAAAACCATTCGTGAATTTTATAAAAAAGATTTTGATGCTTCTGATATTCGTTCGTCAATAACGGCTGCAATAAGCATAAAAATTCAAGAACCCACATTTGAATCACAGACAAAAACAAAATTAGGTTCTCAATACATTGACCCCAAAGGTGGCGTAACCATTCGAAATTTTATCAATGATATTGTAAAAAAACATCTGGACGATTATTTGCACATCAACACACAGACTGCAGATGATCTTCTGAAAAAGATTTTACGTTCGGAAAAAGAAAGAAAAGAAATTGCAGGAATAAAAAAAGTAATCAGAGATAGCATAAAGAAAACAAGTCTTTGCAATAAAAAACTGCGCGACTGCAAAGTGCATTATGACACAGGAAATGAACGAAGGCTTGATTCCACGCTATTTATCACAGAAGGAGATTCAGCAAGCGGTTCAATTACCAAATCAAGAGATGTGCAGACACAAGCCGTGTTCAGCTTGAAGGGAAAGCCTTTGAACAGTTTTGGATTAAGCAAAAAAATAGTTTATGAAAATGAAGAATTCAATCTTTTGCAATCAGCGCTGAACATTGAAGAAGGATTAGATAACTTAAGATATAATAACATCGTGGTTGCCACTGATGCCGATGTGGATGGAATGCATATTCGTTTGTTATTGCTAACTTTCTTTTTACAATATTATCCGGATATTATTAAGACAGGACACTTGTACATCTTGCAAACACCGCTATTCAGAGTGAGAAACAAAAAAGAAACCATCTATTGCTATTCTGAAGAAGAAAAACAAGTGGCAGTGAATCAGCTCGGCAGCAAGCCGGAAATCACCAGATTTAAAGGGCTTGGTGAAATATCTCCTGACGAATTTAAACATTTTATAGGAAAAAATATTCGTCTTGATCCGGTGATTATGACAAAAGATGCGTCTATCAATGATCTTTTAACTTTCTACATGGGAAAAAATACACCGGAAAGACAAAATTTTATTATTGATAATCTCCGCGTAGAATTAGATGTACTTGAAAATGATAAGATGAAATCTGTTGAATTGGAAGAGACTGAAGAGGTTCTTGTTAAATGAAACGGTTTTGTTACTTAATTTTCATTTACGAGAAAATTTTTATTATTCGAAAAACTTTATAAATTTGCACTCGCATATTAAAATGGCGTCGTAGCTCAGTAGGTAGAGCAGCGGACTGAAAATCCGTGTGTCACTGGTTCAATTCCAGTCGATGCCACTCCAAAACCCGATTAGCATGACTGATCGGGTTTTTTTATTTTGTAATTTTGCTAAAAAATATTTCATGGAAACCATTGAAGCTATATTAACACGTCGAAGCATTAGAAAATACAAAGACCAACCTATTTCAGACGAAACGATTTCTCTTTTACTGAAATCAGCAATGTACGCTCCTACAGCGAGGAATCAACAACCTTGGCATTTTATCATTATCAGAGACAGACAGCGATTGAATGCACTTGCAGAAATTCATCCTTATGGAAAAATGTTAAAACAGGCAGGTGCAGCCATTTTGATTGCCGGTGATATTACACTCGAAATAACGGAAGCTTATATTTGTCAGGATTGTGCGGCTGCTACTCAAAATTTGCTGTTGGCAGCACACGATCAAGGTTTAGGCGCTGTTTGGCTTGGTGTTTATCCGCGCGAAGAACGCATGAAAGAAATCAGTAAATTCTTACAATTACCTGAAAATATTATTCCTGTTTCATTGATTTCCGTAGGTGTTTCAGATGAAAAAAAATCTCAGCCTGAACGATTTCTGAAAGACAGATTGCATTTTGAACAATGGTAAAAATATTTTTCTCTATGAAAAAATTACGCTTTTTAATCTTATTGTTTTTTATTCCTACTTTTTATTGTGATGCCCAAAACACGGACATGTCAATAGAAATAAACGAGTCAACAATAAATAAAGTTCTGACAACTGTTGGAGTTATCAGCGGAGAAAATAGCTATGAAACGTTTATGTTTAGCGGGACTTACAAATGGCATATCATCAATCCTCAAATAAAACTGACTGATAACAAAGCGTTGTTTGTTGCCGATATTCAAGTTGAAACCGGCACATTTAAATATACTGACAATGTGCAAGGCGAAATAATTATAACTTATAATGAACAAACCAATAAAATTGTACTGAAGTTAGCCAACTCATTTTATGAAATTTATACTAAAATTTTAGGTCAAAAAATAGTTCTAAAAAAAATCGATTTGGCTGATGCCATGAAAGATCCGATTCAGTTTGACGGACCGGTGAATTACCAAACGGTCTTACCATTTGCAATGCCCGACAGTACTGTGAAAAAAATTATTGCTCGCGTGAAAAAATGTGTCATTAAAATAATTCCTCAAAAAATAATCTTAAATACAGAACTTGAATTTACGGAGATGAAGTATTGACAGGTGAAAATATTAAGCTCCACCATAAGAATACAAAAATAAAACATGTCTATCATCAAAACCATTATAATATTTATTTATTTTTTCAATCAATGGAGATATGCTTTGCTTTTTTAAAATAAAACGATAATGATTGAGTAATTCTTTATTTTCACTTTTTTCAAAATCACATTTTATTATTACAATCAGATTTGTATAGTTTGGGAGCAGTAAATTTTCATTATAATCCCAGAGAGTTTTAATTCCAGAGAACTTCATATTTTTTTCAAGATAAAATTTTTCAGGCAGACATTCCCACGGATCGTATGGATTTGCCGATGGACAATAGATTAAATGAACAGGTTGATTTTTGTAATTATCATGAATGTATTTTGTTATTACCATTCTTCCTAATCCTGCTGGTTCTTGCGACATTATGGTTAATCCTATAATATTAACAACCATGAAAATAATTGCAAACAGAATATTCAATGTGTTTTTAATTTGATTCTTTTTTATTAAAATAATCAATTCCTGATACCCACTAATTAAAATAACAGGAAACAAAAAAACAATAGGAAATAAAAAACGCTCTTCTTTATGTGGGATGATAGAATGAATAAAAATAAAAGGAAGAATACACCATAAATAAATACTCAACCGTTTTTTATAAATTATAAAAATCAGGGATACTAATAACGGAATTCCAATAAATATTGTGGGAAGGTTGATTATCTGATATATATAATAATACCAGGGAGAAATACCGAAATCAGAATCACCGTTGCTGTTTTGTAAAAATACTCGAATATAATTCCAAAATGTCAAAACGGGTTTTTCATAAAACCAGTAATCAATAAAAACCCCTAATAATACTATAAATAATCCGGGCAATACTATTTTTATTAAAGTAATAATATTTTCTTTTTTTATTAATAGAAGCCATGCTAAAAGTCCGAGAGATAAAATTGCTGTTTGAAATCTAAAAAGAAAACAGAGTCCAAAAGCCAATCCGGTAAAGATGTATCTTGGAGTATCACGCATTTTGCTTTGAATCAGTGCAAGTGAAAGCAAGAACATTATTCCTGACCATGTTTCTGAAGAAAACCTCACGCTTAAAAATGGAAGAAACCAAAGAAAGTATGAAAGCAAAATATATGCTCGCTGATAAGATATGTGAATATTTGAAATAGTTGTTCTGATAAAAAAATTAATTATAAGTAATGTGAATAATCCCGAAAGCATTCTTAAAAAAAATGTTTTTGTATAAGGGTTAGTAATATTGAATAACCCTAGTATTTTGAAGCTCATTACGCAAAGCATTGGTTGAATGGCGCTTCGAATATTTGCTTTGTATTCCCATGCAAGATCTTTTTCAGTATGTGTTCCGAGTTTTTTCCCTGCAAATTCAATAATTTGATAGTGTTCATCTGCATGGTAATATCCGAGACTATTCAAAGCAGTAATAAAATATATCACTACAGCTAAAATTAAAATTATGAAATGGAAATTTTTTAAAGATATTTTTTTAAAAAACATAGTTGGGTGTTTTTTATGCAAGATAATCATTTTTTTATTTATTAAATTTTTTATTACTTTTACAAGTAAAATCATTATAACCAGATGATTGAACTGATAACCAAACAGCAGGATGTAAAATTATATCATGCAAAATTTATCAAACAGTTAAACTCTGTTTTTAAAAAAAAGATTGATTGTCAGGTGGGCTATCCCGGCGGAAATTTTATAAAAACAGTGAAGTATTCTCCTCTGCTCAACCTATGGATGTTGACTTTTGAGGCAGATAATAAATATTGGAACGGATTCGGTTCAGGTAAACCCACTGAAGACGGCATGAATCCGATCACTGTGGAAATAAATTTCCCATTATCAGGCATCAGCAGAAAAATTTCTTGCGCATTTGCAATTGAAAATAAAAAGAAAATACTTATTCTACACCGCGGCAGGATTGGCGGCAGTAAGCGAGGAGTCGGGAAAAATCTTTTTCATAATCATTTTCGTGGCGAATATGTTCACGTGATTGAAGATGGAGAAGAAACTGAATTTGCAGTTGTGGCAGAATTAAATTCAGGATTTTTTATTCACCAACTGGTTGATTTTATTAATGAAATCCGACGAATCAAGAATATGGAAAATGATTTATTCACGCCTGATTTTTCAGATTTGAATAAATACAAATTCAATGATCAACCTGATAAACCTGGGAAACTGAGATTTGTTAAATCATTAGGCACCGACCGCAATCATAGTTTGGTGGTGAATGCATTGTCTGAAAAGCTTCAGGAGCTTGGCTTTCAGGTTGCGAATGATGGATACAGAGATTTATTTATTTTTAAAAATAATAAAATTACTACGTTGTTTGAAGTAAAATCAAGCAACACCACACTGCAATTATCATCAGCTATTGGTCAGCTTGTTCTTTTCAGCATGGCATTGAAAAATCCGTTGAAAAAAATTCTTGTACTTCCTGCAAAACTCAATCCTGACGTTGAGCAGCAGCTTCATCAATTAGGTATTTCTGCTCTGTATTATGAATGGAAAAAATTTCATGTTCAATTCAATGAATTGGAACAGATTTTAAATACTTAAAAGAATATAGTATTCAGAATTCCTAAAAATGTTTTATACTTAATGTGATACTTTTAATTCCCGCAGATAAAGCTGAATCGTATTCTCAAGTCCGAGATAAAGCGCATCACAAACGAGCGCATGACCAATAGAAACCTCAAGCAAACCGGGAATTTTTTCTGCAAAATAGTTAAGATTATCCAGATTCAAATCATGTCCTGCATTTAATCCAATGCCCAATTTTAAAGCTATTTCAGCAGCTTCGAGATATGGCTTTAACGCTTTTTCCTTATTTTGATGAAATGTTTTTGCATATTCTTCCGTGTATAATTCAATTCTGTCGGTTTCCGTTTCTGGTGCGGCTTTCACCTGTGCGATCACCGGATCAACAAAAAGAGATATGCGAATTCCATTACGTTTAAACTCTTTAACAACATCTTTTAAAAACGTTTTATTTTTAATGATATCCCAACCCGCATTTGATGTGATTGCTTCCGGTGGATCGGGCACGAGCGTTACCTGCGCGGGTTTCACAGAGATGACAAGGTCAATAAATTTTTTTGATGGATAACCTTCAATATTGAATTCCCTTGCAATCAATGGTTTCAAATCCTTTGCATCCTGATAGCGAACATGTCGTTCGTCAGGGCGCGGATGAACAGTAATACCTTGTGCGCCGTATCTTTCACAATCCAAAGCAAACTTGATGATGTCTGGAAGATTGTTGCCTCTGGCATTGCGAATCAATGCAACTTTATTAATATTTACACTTAGTTTGGTCATAAATTAATTTTGAGCAAAGTTAAAAAATATGATTCAACAGTTTTTGACTTTGATAGATTATTCAAGATTTTCTTTTTTCAAAAAATCTTTAAAAATATATTGAAAAACTGACAAATATTACTGAACGAATTTAGGTAAATATATTCAACATGTTGAACGAATTTAGGTAAATATTTTTGTAATCCAAAAATATTTTTTAATTTTGAACTATAAAATAAATATAAACAACTGTGGAAAAATATATAAACAGAGCAATTAGAAATGCTTTTTTAAAAAAAATGAAACCTAATAAAGCTATATTATTATTAGGCGCAAGAAGAGTGGGCAAAACTTCTTTTTTAGAGCATTTTGTAAAGGAAAATACAAAAGAGCCAGTTCTAAAACTCAACGGAGAAGATTTGACAACAGTTGAAATTCTCAAACAACGTACTGTGGAGAATTACAAAAGATTAATGGGGAAAAATAAAATATTGATTATTGATGAAGCACAAAAAATTCCGGATATAGGACAAATATTAAAATTAATGGTTGATGAAATAAAAGGAATAAAGATTATAGCAACAGGATCATCAATGTTTGATTTGGCTAATCAACTGGGAGAGCCTTTAACAGGAAGAAAAATAACATTTAATCTATACCCTTTAGCTCAAATGGAATACTCGGAAGAAGAAAATATGATTCAAACAAAATCGTTGTTAGAAGAACGATTGATTTATGGAAGCTATCCTGAATTGATTAAATATGAAAGCAACGAAGAAAAAGCTGAATATTTAAAAGAGCTGGTAAGTTCGTATTTACTAAAAGATATACTGGAACATGATGGAATAAAAAACTCATCAAAGATGATAAACCTATTGCGTTTAGTGGCATTCCAGATTGGTAAAGAAGTTTCATTAGATGAGTTAGGAAAAAAATTAGGTCTCAGCAGAAATACTGTTGAGAAATATTTAGATTTATTGGAAAAAGTTTTTGTTATTTATAAAGTATCAGGCTTTAGCCGAAACATGAGAAAAGAAATAACTAAAACAAGCAGATGGTTTTTTTACGACAATGGAATAAGAAATACTTTAATTGCAAATTTTAATCCAATAGCTATAAGAAACGACATAGGTGAATTATGGGAAAATTATTTATTATCGGAAAGAATTAAATTTCAGCATTACACAGGCATGATAGTAAATAATTATTTTTGGCGCACCTACTACCAACAAGAAATAGATTGGATAGAAGAAAGAAATGGTAATTTATTTGCGTATGAAATTAAATGGAGTAAAAATAAAAAAGTAAAAGTTCCAACCGCTTGGAAAGATTCATATCCTGAAAGTAAATATACAGTTATCTCTCAGGATAATTATTTAGATTTTATAACAAAACCAATAGTTTAAGATTAAGTTAAAAAAGTATGATTCAACAGTTTCTGACATTGACAGATTATTCAGAATTTTCATTTTTCAAGTATAAATAATTTTGATATATTTGAAAAACTTAAAATAAAAACACAAGTAATTACAGATATAAAAGCACTGTTATGCCACATATTAAGACCGAAATGGAAACACCTGCAATAGTTAATCAAATAAGAGATTTAACTTCTGAAAAGCTTGGAAGGGAAGCCATTATTCGGAGAATAAAAAATCGTGATGAATATTTCATCTTGGATTTAGCTTTTTCTTATTTTCAAAAGGCTGACAGAAACAAGCGAAATGATTATCGAAGTGGATATTTATATCTTCAAAAAGATAGTAAAAATCATCTTTTATTTGTGATTGCTCATTCACCAATTATGATTAATTTTTTCTCTGATAACTTTGATTATAGTAGATTCAGAGAAATTTTGATAAATACTTCAAATTTTAGAAATGAACATTTTATCCGGTTTGCACAATCTACAGACAATAAAGTAAAATATAAAACAAAAAATTTTCATGAGTTGCTTGATAAAATTGATAATTTAGATAAAAAGAATTTTAAAAAACAAGTTTTTACAAGACCAACATCAAAGGATTCAAAAAGCGGTAATATCTTTGTGATTAATCTTGCAAATGGATTCAAAAGCGAAGATATTTACAATATAATTGAGGAGAGTTGGGATTTATTTATGTGGTTATATCCAAGTAAACCGATTTTTAAACGGAATGCTTCGCTAAACAGGAGTTTACTAAAGGTAAATAGAGAATGTGAGGCAGATAAGATATTAGGGATTCCTTCTGAGATTTTAAAACAAGTTTGTAATGGACAGATTGAAGGCGCTCATATCATTCCTCACAAGGACGGAGGTTCTGATAAATTAGAAAATGGAGTTTGGCTTTGTAATTTACATCATAGATTAACGGAAGGGAAATTAGACGGTCAAAGAACTTTGAAAAAGATAAACGTGGTATATAAAGAAAAATAAAATACATGGCATAAAAACAGCCCATACGATATTTTTCTTGTCATATATAAAAACATACATATAAAAATTTCAAACAATTCTAAACTTGGTCATAAAGCAACTCAAACATTTTAGCACAAAGTGATAAATTACTTATGTTTTTTATTATTTTAGCTGTGAATATATATCATTGGTATTACACAATAAAATGAATCTATGATTGCAAGAGATTTAATTTCAGAAAACATACCTGGTATACAGCTATCGGAAACAGGCGCTTTTGCGTTGAATGTGATGGATGAGCTGAAAGTATCGCATCTGCCAGTTTTGAACGAATTAGTTTATGTTGGTTTAATTTCTGAAACAGATATTTATTCTTTGAATAATACTGAAAAGCCTATCAGTGTGCATGAATCGTCATTGAAAAGATTATATGTTTCAAAGGAGCAACATGTTTTTGATGTCATCAAAATGATGGCTTCAAATAATCTAACGGTGCTGCCTGTGCTTGATGAAAAAGATGAATATCTTGGTTCTGTAAGCCGCATGGATGTTATAAACAGCATAGCGAAAATGTCTGCCATTGAAAATCCGGGCGGAATCATTGTGCTTGAGATGAGTGTGAATGATTATAGTCTGTCGGAAATTGCGCAGATTGTTGAATCCAATGATGCAAAAATTCTTAACTTGTGCATTGCTACGGGTATTGATTCTACAAAGTTGGAAGTAACCGTGAAAACCAATAAAATCAATATTGAGCCGATACTTCAAACATTCATGCGTTATAATTATACCATCAAAGCTACATTTGCCGAGAAAACAAATTATGAAGATATGAAAGAACGGTTGGATGAATTTTTTCATTTTCTGAATATATGAACATAGCAGTTTATTGCAAGAATTTTTATGATAAAGACATTGATTTTTTTATTCAATTGTTTCATGAATTGAATGAGCAAAAAATCAATGTGCAGGTGTATGAACCTTTTTATCATTTTGTTCGTGAAAAATTTTCATTGCCGCAAGAAATCACTGTTTTCAATACACACGAGGATTTATTAAAAGCAACAGATTGTCTTTTCAGTATTGGTGGCGATGGAACAATACTTGGCACCACATCACTTGTGAAAGGCAGCGGTATTCCTGTGCTTGGGATAAATATTGGCAGATTGGGCTTTCTGTCAGGTGTTGCGAAAGAGCAGATAAAACTTGCCATTGAAAATATTTTGCAAAAAAAATATACGCTCGAAAGCAGAACATTGATTCGCATTGAATCGGAACAGGATTTGTTTGGAGAATTTAATTATGCGCTGAATGAATATTCTTTTCATAAAAAAGATTCTCCGTCAATGATACGTATTCAGGCTTATTTAGATGATGAATATCTTAATTCATATTGGGGAGATGGATTGATTGTAGCTACACCAACAGGTTCAACAGGTTATTCATTAAGCTGTGGCGGACCAATCATCACGCCGGATGTGGAATGTTTTATCATCACGCCAATTGCCACGCATAATCTCACCGTACGTCCGCTGATTATTTCTGACAAGGCAGTGATAAAACTTAAATTTGAAGAGACAAATAAACATATTATGATTGGGCAGGATTTCCGCTACACAACGGTTACCGCACCTTTAGAAGTTGTTTTGAAAAAAGAAAATTTTAAAATGAACTTGGTTAGAATGGAGAATCAGAATTTTTTCAATACGATTCGCAACAAACTGATGTGGGGGCACGACATCAGAAATAACAAGGAATAATAAAAATCTAATCCCCGAATTATTACGATAATTTGAAATCAATTGTTATTTTTGTGTAATAAAGACAGAGAATAACACAATGTATTTTTGCTTTTATTTTGCTTAAACTAACAAATTTTTCGACAAAACATTGACTTTCTTATATAAAAAATGTATATTTGTTTATAAAATCAATAATTATGAATCCTACTTTTAAGACAGTTTTAATTCCAGTTGATTTATCAGAAAACAATAAAGCAGTAGTTGATGAAGGATTGATTCTTGCCAAAATGTTCAAACTGGAAGTCATTTTATTGCACATAATTAATTTTAAAACATCTGCTATTCCTTTCTTTGGGAAATCGCAACTTTCAAAAAAAGAGGTTATTGATGACAGTACTTCAAAATTGAATTTCATTGCAGATGAAGCATTTCAAAGTTCTGGCATAAAAATTCATGTAATGGTTGAAGATGGAAAATTTGTAAAAATCCTCGCTAAAATTGCCGATTTATTCTATTCTAGATTTATTGTAATGGATTTGACAAATAAAACAACTGAAACTGAAAAAACAACCATTGTTTCTGAATTGCTTCATGCAACAGAAGGTAGCCGAACACAAGTCGTTACATTAAATAATTTAAACAGTAGCCTGGAAAATATAAAACAAATTATTATTCCTCTTGATTTGACAAAAGAATCCAGACAGAAAGTGCCTGTAGGAATTGATTTAGCTCATTTAACAGGTGCTACCATCAAATTAATAAGTATTGAAGATGGTGGAGATGCATATCAGTTGAGTAAGTTAAAAACACAAATAGAAACAGTTGCAACTTTCCTTCATAAAAATAATATTCCTCATACTACTGATCTGCTTAAACATCCAACAGGAAAAGAAACTCCTTGCAGTCTTATTTTAAATTATGCAAAAGAACATAATGGTGATTTAATAATGACCATGATTCACCAAGAAGATGAAAGCAACACCCATGCACAGCAGATCATGATTCATTCTGAAGTGCCTGTTGTTTCAGTAGTTTCAAGAACAATTGGAAGTATTGTAAATTTCTGATTTATTCAAAAGTAAACGAAAGAATCATCATTTTTGAATTCAACTTATCAATTGGATTATTATAAAAATTGTCCTCTTTCTTTATTAAATTTTTTGTTCCAAATTCCATTTTTAATTCAGTGGAAAATTTAAAATAAGTCAGATAAAAATCAAATCCAACGCCTATTTGATAGGTAAAATCATCTCGATTAAGTTTTACCAGCACTTCATTTATTGCAGATTTCTTTTTTGAAAGCGAAGCTAAATCTAAAGTATAAGCAACACCTCCAATAACATAAACACGCGTATTTGTCATACGTGCAGATTTATATTTAAACAATAGCGGAAAATCAAGAAGATTAGATTCTATTGTTTTAACATCTGTCATTGTCTTGTCTTTTTTTACATAAGTATAATTCAACTGGCGCTGCCCAAAATAAAGTGAAGGAATGAATCGTAAATCCCAAAACATCCCCAGTCGAAGATTGGAAACAATACCAATATTAAAGCCACTTCCCGGGCTTGACTCCAAAACATGCAATGAATCTATTGATCGGTAATTTGAAACTTTTTTTACTACAAAATCCATTTGATTAAACCCTAAAGTAAACCCAAAGTGATACGGATTAACATCATATCTTTGCAAATTTTTAGGTGTTCCATCACTCGAATATCTCTGTGCAAAGCCTTGCTGCCAAAGAATTACAAAAATAAAAACTAATATATAAATATGTTTATTCAACAATTAAAATTTCAGTAAAGTTAATTTATTTTTTCCCACTATAAATGGTTGAGATTCCAAATAAAAGCGGTTTCTTTTGCACATGATTGAAACCTGCATCTTTCATAATTAATAGAAATTCATCACCTTCTGCAAATTGATAAACAGAATCCGGAAGATAATTATATGCCGAAATATCTTTTGAAAAAAACCTTCCAACAAACGGCAAAATATGTTTAAAATAAAATGCATATATTTGTTTCACAGGAAATACTTTCGGTTGCGAAAACTCAAGAATAACAGCAATTCCGCCGGGTTTTAATATTCTTAGCATTTCTTGCAATCCTTTTGCTGTATCGTAAAAATTTCTAACGCCGAAAGCAACCATTGTTGCATCAAATTTATTATCTGAGAAAGGAATACTTTCAGCTTCTGCAATTTCAAATTCAATCAGATGATTCAGATTTTTTTTAAGTATTTTTTTTTTTGCGACATTCAACATTTCTTCCGAAATATCTATTCCAATTATTTTTTCAGGATTTAATGAAACAGCAGAAATGGCAAGGTCTGCAGTGCCGGTAGCCACATCAAGAATCACCGGATGAAGATTTTTTTCAAGATTTTTTTTAATTAGTTTAATGACTTTCGTGCGCCAACATCTGTCGATGCCAAATGACAATAAGTGATTTAGAAAATCATACCGATGAGCAATGTTGTTAAACATTCCCCTGATTGTTTCTTTCTGTTTATTAATATTTTCAGTCAAAATAAAAGTTATAATTTAATATTAAAAATCCGAAAGATATTTGATTGCTTCTTCTTTCAAAAGAGCTTTATTTATTGGTACTGCACCGATTTTCTCACACACCAAACCACCTGCAAGATTTGACAATAAAGCCAAACTTTTTGGATGCAATTTCAAGGCAAGACAAAGCGCAGCAACACTAATAACCGTATCACCGGCTCCTGAAACATCAGCAATATCGCGCTGAAAAGCAGGAATAAGTTTCGAAAATTTTTGTTTGCCAACAGAACTGATATAAACACCTTTTTCGGAAAGAGTAGTCATTACTGTTTCAATCTTTTGTTTTTTGTGAAGAACATCAACAGCTTTTATCAATGTTTTCATGTCTCCTGAAGGAATATCCATATTCAAACCTTCTTTGATTTCTTTTAGATTGGGTTTAAATAAAGACACGCTTTTATACGCTTTAAAATTTTTCTTTTTCGGATCAACAGCGATTGGGATCTTTAATTGTTTTGCTTTAACAACTACAGCATCAATCAATGCAGACGAGATAACTCCTTTATCATAATCTTCAAAAATAATAACATGAATATTATTTTTTTTAAGTATTTCATCAACAATTGCAAGCAATTTTTTAAACTCATTTTTATTAATCGTATGAGTCGTTTCTTCATCCATACGAATCATCTGCGTGCGATTGCCCATGATTCTAAGCTTTGAAGTGGTTATCCGTTCACTGCTCACAATGACCGCTTTCTTATCCAGCTTGAGTTCCTGAATCATTTTTATAAAAATATGTCCATTGTCATCATCACCAATCACAGAACAGATAATAGGTTTAGCGCCAAGTGCATGAAGATTTTTCAGTACATTGGATGCGCCGCCCAAACTATATTCCTTTTTATTGACAGCAACGATGGGCACAGGAGCTTCAGGTGAAATTCGATCCACATGTCCCCACACGTATGAATCAACCATCACATCGCCAATCACCAACGCATTGATATCGTTGAATGAATCAAATATTTTTTCAATTTCTTTTTTCGTCATTTTCGATTTGATATAACGTAACTATTCAATGAATATTCAACAAAAATAAAATAATTTAGGATAAAACTTTTTATCTTTGTCTATTCTTTTGATTACTGCTTGATGCGAGCGAGTAATTAATTTATAAAGAAGAGGTGAAAGAACAGGCTTGACGATCCTCTGGCAACCTTCCAAAATATGGTAACAGTGCCAATTCCTGACCAATGAAATTGGAAATATAAATTAATATTAATAAAACCTAAATTTTTTGAAAAGCAGTTTAAGAATCATTGTTGCAGATACTTTTTTAAATCATGACTAAAAAATTAAATATTGTTGTTGGAATGAGCGGGGGAGTTGATTCATCAGTAACGGCCTATCTTTTAAAACAACAGGGACACAACGTGATTGGCGTTTCAATGTCCATATGGGATGGAAAGCATTTTGCCTCTGAACGACATGCCTGCTACGGTCCAAACGAAAAAGAGGAACTTGAAGAAACAGCTGAAATATGTAAATTTTTAGATATTCCTTTTCATATTGTTGATTGTTCTAAAGAATATAAAAATCTTGTGTTGGAATATTTCAAAACTGAATATTTATCAGGAAGAACGCCTAATCCATGCGTAAAATGTAATCATCTGGTGAAGCTGGGAATACTGCCTGAAATGATTAAAAAATCAGGTTTAGCTTTTGATAAATTTGCTACAGGACATTACGCAAGTATTGATTTCAATGAAGAAACACAACTTTATAACCTTAAAAAAGGAATTGATCCATTGAAAGATCAATCTTATTTTTTATACAGATTATCTCAGAAACAGTTGTCAAACCTGCTTTTCCCGATTGGAAAATTTAATAAAACAGAGATAAAAAAAATTGCAAAAGAAATTAATCTTTCAGTACACGATAAAGAAGAAAGTCAGGATTTTTATTGTGGAGATTATAAGGATTTACTTGATGTTACTGATAATATTGGCGATATCATCACAACCGAAGGACAAGTGCTCGGGCAACACAAAGGCATTTGGAATTACACATTGGGACAACGTAAAGGTCTTGGTATTGCATACAAAGAACCGCTTTATGTGATAAACATTGACAAAGACAAAAACGCTGTAATTGTCGGAACAAAAATACATCTTCAAAATCATTCATTTCTTGTTGAAGATTTAAATTGGATTGCGCTGGAAAATCTTTCAGAAAAAATGAATGTGAGCGTAAAGATACGTTCAGCGCATCATGCCGTTGAAGCGACCATTGAACCTTACGAAAACAATGAAGTAAAAGTAAATTTTATTCTGCCTCAGGAAGCAATAACACCAGGGCAATCAGCAGTATTTTATCTGGATGATCTTGTGCTTGGCGGAGGAACGATTAAACAGATTATTAAACAGAATTAAATAACCAATAAAACTTTCAGAACATGCCTATCAATATACCTGACAAACTACCTGCCATTGATATTCTGAAAAAAGAATTTATTTTTTTCATGAAGGAATCTGATGCCACTCATCAGGATATTCGCCCTTTGAAAATTGCCATCATGAATATCATGCCGGTAAAAATTACTACTGAAACACATTTGCTCAGACTGCTTGCCAACACGCCGCTGCAGCTTGAAATTGATTTGATTCATCCTCATTCGCATACTTCAAAAAACACATCGTCTGAACATTTAAAAACATTTTATAAAACATTTAATCAAATCAAACATCAAAAATATGATGGACTGATTATCACCGGAGCACCGGTTGAGCATCTTGATTTTGAAGACGTGAGTTATTGGGGAGAACTGCAAGAACTCATGAAATGGGCTGAACACAATGTTACATCTACATTGTACATTTGTTGGGCTTCACAGGCAGGACTATATTATCATTACAACATTCCAAAATATCCTTTAGACAAAAAAATGTTTGGTGTGTTTTATCATAAAGTCACAAATCGTAAAGAACCTATTGTTCGAGGCTTTGATGATTATTTTCTTGCACCGCATTCAAGATATACGGAAGTAAAAAGAAAAGATATTGAAAAAATAAAAGACCTTGTTATTGTTTCCGAATCTGATGAAGCAGGCGTGTATATTGTTGCTTCAAAAGATAGAAAAAAAGTTTTTGTCACAGGACATTCAGAATACGACCCGGATACATTGAAAGAAGAATATGAACGTGATGTGAAAAAAGGATTGGATATTAATATCCCGAAAAATTATTTTCCTGATGATAATCCGGCAAAAGCGCCAATTGTGAAATGGAGAAGCCACGCCAATCTTCTTTTTACAAATTGGTTGAATTATTATGTTTATCAGGAAACTCCTTATGATAGAAGTGAAATTAAATAAGTTATTTTGTAAAAATATTTATGTCAATATATTCAGAATTATTTTGTAAAAAGGCAAACAAACAAATTGCCATCCTCGTTGATCCTGACAAAGGCAATGATGCTCACTTTGCCGAAATTGCACAAACAGCGCAGCAATCAGCAGTGGATTATATTTTTGTCGGTGGCAGTTTGCTCACCAAAGACAATATGGATACATGCATCGAAACAATTAAAAAATATTTTTTTGCTCCTGTTATATTATTCCCCGGAAATACTTTACAAATAAGCAAAAAGGCAGATGCAATTCTTTTACTTTCGTTGATTTCAGGCAGAAATGCTGAAACTCTGATTGGAAAACATGTGATGGCAGCGCCTTATCTAAAACAAACTTCTCTTGAAATTATTTCTACAGGATATATGCTTATTGAAAGCGGCACTATGACTTCGGTTCAGTACATGAGCAATTCATTGCCTATCCCTGCGGATAAAAGCAGTATCGCTGTTTGCACTGCAATGGCTGGTGAAATGCTTGGATTGAAAGTTATTTACATGGATGCAGGAAGTGGAGCAAAACATCCAATTCCTGCTGAAATGATTGCGCTTGTTAAACAAAATATTTCTTCTCCACTTATCATTGGCGGAGGAATCAATACGATTGAAAAAGCTCTCACCGCATGCCATGCAGGTGCTGATATTATTGTGGTTGGCAATGCTGCTGAAAAAAATCCTCAACTCATTTCTGAAATTGCAAATCAGGTTCATTCAATAAAATAAATTGCTTATTTTTATTTTATAATTTAGATTAAACTTTTCTAAATAAGAATTTTTGAACTAATTATTATTTATTCACTTAATCTTTTTGATATGAAAAAATTCTTATATCCTTTTAGATGGATAGCAGGATTCATCTTTATAATCAAATCAACATTTTTGTTTGGAATATCAGATGATGAAATCACGCGGCAATACTCGGGATTAGCTGGCAAACAAAGGATTGATAAAATAAACGAAATATTAAATTTCAATGAAGACCTTTCATCTGAACAGATTAAAAAGTTTTCATCCATTTCTTTTAATGAATCTAAAAAAATAAATTATCAAATTGGTGTTATAGAAGCGTTGATAAATAAGGTAAAAGCAAATTTGCAATTATCAGAAATGAAAAGTGCAGCTGATGATTTACCAATAATTTTCAAAATATCTTTTCAAAATAATTATCAAATAGGTATTGCCAGAGCCTATAATTTACAAGGGTTATATTACTTATTTCAAAATAAAGCGGACAGTTCATTAAGAAGATTTTCTCAATCCATTTTCATCTTTGAAAAATTAAAAGAAAAAAGATTTTTAATCAATGGCTTGATACGCATGGGTTATTCGTATTCTTATTTTTATAATGATTATTCAAAATCTTTAGAATACTTAAAAAGAGCGCTTCAAATCAGTGAAGAATTAAAAGATACAGCTCAAATTGTAAAAGTATATAATCTTTTAGCATATAATTTTTTGAATAATTTGCTTCGGTCATTTGATCAAAACAGCTTTAAATCCTTCAAAGTTTATTGTGAGAAAGGAATTTCTATTTCACAAAAAGCTAAAAAAACAAAGTCATTAGCCAAGTTGTATGGCTTTCTTGGCACCGGATTTAAAGAAGTTAATAATGATTCCTCTTTGCATTATTTTAATAAAGAGTTGGAAACTGCCAATAAAATCAATGATGATAAAACTATCATTGATGCTATGGCAAATATTGGCGGATGTTATGCTAAAAATAAACAATTTGAAAAGGCAATTGATTATTATACAAAAGCCTCTGCACTTGACGCCCAGAAAGGATTTGAACAGGACATGTATGTTTTATATCTTGAAATTGGCTCGTGTAATGCAGAACTCAATCATGTTGATAAAGCATTAGATTATTATAATAAAGCATATAATTATTTTAAAACAAATGACATAATAATCAATGAAGTTCAGGCATTGACGTATTTGGCAGAATTAAATCTTGCGCAAATAAAAAATTATCATGAAGCAGATAATCTTTATTTTCAGGCATACAATTTAATTAAGAAAAATAATTTGACGGATTTTCTTCAATTGGTTTTATCTAAACTTGTTCAGGTGAATATAAGATTGAACAACCAGGACAAAGCAATTCAGTATCAAGATATTTATACATCTTCAATTGATTCAGTTATGTTGACCAATAAATCCGCTGAACTAGCTAGGCTTAGCACGCGTTTTGATATTGAAAATCAAATGCGAGAAGAAAAAATTCGCATGGAAGAGCAGGCACGAATTGAAACAGCAGCTAGAAAACATCTTGTATCACTTCAATATTCAGGGATTGCGCTGACTGTATTGTTTCTTTTTCTAGTATTTTTTATTATTGGGAAATTCAATTTTTCAGCGACAATGATTGATGGAATGAGCTTTGTTTTATTCCTTCTGCTCTTTGAATTTATACTAGTTTTCTTGGATCCTTACGTGGATAACATTACAAATAGTCAACCAATCTACAAACTGGGAATTAATATACTGCTTGCTCTTGTGATCACGCCAATCCATGAATGGCTTGAACATTTTATCATAAAGACTGTTGTAAAACACGAAGTAAATACGTAAACTTTTTGAAAAATTTTGGAAGTGATTTTTATGCAGCGAGTGGGATATATTTGAAAACCAACACCTGAATTCCTTTTACCCATATTGCCTGTCCGTTGCTTCTCTTGATTCTGCTGCTTACTGAATTGTCAGTATTGTTAGTTGAAGTTGTTTTTGTTTCAATTGTATTCTGTGTATCAGTTGTAACTTGTTTCTGTATACTTAAAGTTACATTATGTTTTGAAATTTTATTGATACCTTGAGCTGCTACTGAATTTACATTGATAAGAACAAAGAAAAAAACTAAAATACTAATTATGCTTGCTGCTTTTATCGTTCTGTTATTTTGTGTTGTTGTTTTCATTTTTTCTTTTGATAATTATTATGACACAAAATTACGCCTATATAGCAGGCTGGACAAATTTTTAGGGTGGACAAAAGGCGGACACAGGGGTGGACAAATTGCGGACAATTATCTTATTTGTTATTATAAAATTCGCAACAAAAAAGATACAATAAACTAAAAATCAAATAATTGAAATATATTATATAGTTTAAAGTTTAAAATCTAAAAATTGTTCCATTTGTCCGCACGAAGAAATAATCAGGGTGGACAAAGTAAATTTTTTGTTGGAAAATGTTGTTGGGAAACGGCTAAAAAAACTAAAAATTAGTTCCCTAATTTTAAAATAAAACAATATTTGCAATTGAAGATTCTAAATTAAATACTTGAAAATCGGAAAAATAATATATTTTTCAAAAATGATCTGATGAAATTTATTCATAAACATAAAGTAAAATTATAATATGATACGTTTGAATATAATAATCATACCCTGCCATTCATAGAAAATAATCAGAAATGGCTTGATTTCAGTCCGAGTTCAATAAGAATATTTGTTAAAACACAAAAACCCTTGTCTGACAAGGGTTCTGTGGGTGTTACTTGTGCCCGGAACAGGAATCGAACCTGCACGACCTTGCGGCCACTAGTCCCTGAAACTAGCGCGTCTGCCAGTTTCGCCATCCGGGCTTAAGAAAGAAGTATAACTTAAATTAATATCTAATTTGTGCCCAGGACAAGACTCGAACTTGCATACCCTTGCGAGCACTACCCCCTCAAAGTAGCGTGTCTACCAGTTTCACCACCTGGGCAGAAAAATCAATTATACTTTAAAAAATGCAAAGAACAAA
>Ga0209697_10000443_pt1 | contig 67405 bp, 49 predicted proteins | sample AliMusrvi5mmetaG_FD_184115 | JGI IMG/M metagenome (GOLD analysis project Ga0209697, IMG submission 184115) | Freshwater lake bacterial and archeal communities from Alinen Mustajarvi, Finland, to study Microbial Dark Matter (Phase II) - Alinen... | ecosystem: Environmental > Aquatic > Freshwater...
ACCAAAATGGCGGCGATAGGCGCTGCGATGCGCAAACTCGTCCATCTGTGCTTTGGAGTCCTCAAAACTCGTAGACCCTATCAAACAGATTATGTAAAAATCTGTTGACCGCCAAGACGGTATCTACTTCATTTCGATGCGCCTCCTGGAAAATCAACGGTTTTCTCGGCGGTCTTGCCTGCTTCGACTGTGATACCGGTAAAAGTCTGTTCAGGCTTGCCCGCATCTTCATGGTTTCTAACCGTCAGATCATAGACACCCGGAGGCAGCTTAAATTGTATCCCCGCTGTGCCGGTCCAGTTAGCGACAACCCGTTCTTTTTTTTGGTCGCCATCCGGAGCTGCTTTCAAGACCACTGCCTCTGCTGAAAACGACTTGCCATTACGCAGGGCGCTGACCTTCAGCCCGCCACCAGTGAAATCAGCAGTTTTCTCGATAGTCTTTCCTGCTTCAACCGTGATAGCGGGAAAGGCCAATTCAGGCTTGCCGGCATCTTCATGGTTTTTCACCATCAGATCATAGACACCCGGAGGCAGCTTAAATTGTATCCCCGCTGTGCCGGTCCAGTTAGCGACAACCCGTTCTTTTTTCTGGTCGCCATCTTGGCTGGCTTTAAAGACCACCAACTCTGCCGAGAAGGGCTTGCCGTTGCGCAGAGCGCTGACCTTCAGTCCGCCCCCGGAGAAGTCGGCTGTTTTCTCGACGGTCTTGCTTGCTTCAATTGCAACCCCCTGAAAACGCACCGTCGGCTTAGTCGCATCTTCCTGGTTGACAACAACCACATCATAGGCGCCCGGCGTGAATTTGAACTGCGTGCCCTCCAATTCTATCCTCGCTTCTGCGGCTTTTTCTTTCTCTTTTTCCTCGTCTTCGTTGGTCTTGTAGACGATGCAGAAGGCCGCCTGGAAGGGTTTGCCATTCTTCAGTGCTTTGACGATCAGGGCCCCGCCGGAAAACTCAGCCACCTTTTCCACAGTTTTACCGGCCTCAATCATCACGTTCTGGAAGGTCAGGGAAAGGCGGTTGGCATCTTCGAGATCTTCAACGACCACCTCATAACCGCCAGGTGCGAGTTTGAACTCTTTGCCTTTACCGTCTGTTGCCCCCGCGGTAATTCTTTCTTTGCCCTTCTCCTGATCACCGCCTGCTTTGTAGATAGAACAGGAGGCATTGACTGACACGCCGTTTCTGAGGGCTTTGACCATCAGGGTGCCGCCGGAGAATTCGGCGATTTTTTCAACGTTTTCACCGAGTCCTATAGCTATCTCCTCAAAAGTCACGGTCGATTTGAGGGTGTCCTCCGTGTTTTCGACCACTAGGTTATAGGTGCCGGGAGGTAGGGTGAGCGTCGTGCCGCCCTTCTCCGTTATACCTGCGCCAATCTTTTCCCCCTGTTTTGCCGTTTCTTCTTCAGTCTTGAAAAGCTCATAGCGTGCCTGCAAGGCCTGCCCGTTCCTGACTGCTTTGACCGTTAAGGTGCTCTTGGGCGGTTCTTTTTTTTCTACGGCCTGTTTGGCGGCAAGTTTGAGCTCTCCCGCCGTTCTGGCGGTAAAGTAGAAACCGTCGCCAGCCTTGGCGATACAGTTCAGCTGTTTTTTCTCCTTTTCGCTGACATCAAAGCCGATGACATGCAGCACAAATTTTGCCCCGGCAGCCTTCAACTCCCGGACCACCGCGCACGGATCTCCTTTGCAGGTCTCCTCCCCGTCACTGACCAGAATGATGGTGGTGTCCGCAGCTTTGCCTTTCAATCCCTCCGCAACTTGCTGGATCGAATAGGTCAGAGGGGTCATGCCTTTGGGATGGAGGCCAGAGATTTGATTGATCAGCGAGGTTTTATTCACCGGTGCGATGGGTGCCAGTTCCTCCACATCATTGCAATCGCCTTTTTGCCGATGGCCGTAAGCCACCAGGCCCACATTGGTCGTTTCCGGAAGCTCTTTGATGAGGTTGGAAAGAACCTCTTTCGCGACGTCTATTTTTGGTTTCCCCTGAATCTTGGCGGCCATGCTGCCGGAGGCGTCCAGGATAAACATGAAAGTACCCCCTGCCTTGTCGGCTGCCCGACACATCGCTACTCCGGCAACCTGCGCAGAAAACAACGCAACAACAAGAGAGACAAGCACGTTGAGTGAGAAGGTGCTGATTTTTTTAAGACCAGTCATGGCATCTCCTTGAATAGAATGAATCTGTGGCAAGGGGAAAACTGCAGCTTTGTTTAGGCAAGAGCAGCCAACCAGTGCTCAGCCTGTGGGCGCGTATTTTTCGTGATTTATTTTCAGATATTTATCGGCAAATGTCACGGGAAGACCTCCCCAACCCATCTTTTCTTCCACTGGGGGCAAAAAATTCCTGCAGAGGTTCGTACCGTTGGCGATGGTGACAATAGAGTCGGAGCCGATGTATTGTTATGATTTCCAGCAACGACTGAACAAAAAACTCCGCAGGCTCATGAAAAGAGCACATGCAAGCCTCTAGCCGGGCACTGGTGCATTTAGCCAATTGTATTTGTTAAAATAATGAATACTATTTTACGAATAGATAAATAATAGTACTGACCTTTTCCTGTAAATCTGAAGAATTCCAATTTTCCTTGTTCAGGAAAGTACATAGCTGTCCCTCCCTTTATCTGTCACATTATCGGGAACGGTTCATTCGTTCCTTCCTGAGATTCCTTCGGCATGCGTGCTACGCCATGGCCGGATACTCTGACCCTATTCATTGAACAAAGGACGAAAAATTGGGCGTTGGCATCCTCATTGGTTATTTCGCACAACACGATCAAGCCCGGGAAGCGCTCCGGAGCCTCAAGCAGCAGGGTTTCCCCTGTGCCATCCTGGTGCATAAGGATCTTGGCGGAGTTGTTCATATTAGCAATCCCTTAATCTGGCGTCTTGCCCTGAACGTACTCTTGGTAGGTTGTCTGTGTGGAGGGATTGTCGGCTTGTTTTCTTTCCTGCTGTACGGGATGGCGGTCTTTCCGGTTTGGAACAATGCAGCCACTCCGTCTTCGATTTTGGCTGCAGCCGCTGTCGGTATGGTGATGGCTTTTCTCTGGTTGCGAAGTTCCCGGTTGGCTGTTAAGGCGGTCGACATCCGCGACCATAGCCGCTGGCTCTTGGCCGGGGAGACGGTCCTCATCCTGCGAGCACCGGTTGCCTCCTTGCAGCGTCCGGTGGTCATGCTTCGGGAAATCGGGGATACACCGCCGGCACTGTTCGTCCTGCATCCTAAGCTCGAGCGGCGGGTACAAGAGCGCTCTGGTACAATCAAGCTTTCCCCCGCACAGATTCTTGAACACGCCCAGCGTCACGCTGGCGAACAGCGGGTGGATCCCAACCCGCAGCACACCACCGAACTGCTCGGCCGCCTCAAACAGTCGCGGCAATGGATTCGTCAGGTCTGCGCCGATCTCACGGCAGCCAGCAATTTGGAGCAGAAAACCACGGCAGCCGCCGATTGGATTCTCGATAACGAGTATATCCTGGATGGCAACGCCCGTGATATTCTGCTCAATCTTCCCCGTCATTTTTATCGGCAGTTGCCTGTCCTCGCCACTGATCCCTACCATGGACTGCCCTGCATCTACGGATTAGCCAAGGACCTCGTCGCCCACACGGAGATGCGTCTGGATCGGGAGAACATCCTGGCGTTTATCGAGGCCTATCAATCGGTCCGGACCCTGAGCAGCGGCGAACTCTGGGCTGTCCCCCAGATGATGCGTCTGGCACTTATCGAAAGCATCCAGAGCCTGGCCGTTATTGCCCTGGCAGACCTGCGCGAACGGCAATTGGCCGACTTCTGGGCCAACCGGCTGATCGCTGCCAATCGCCGCGATGCCAACCAATTGTTCGCCATCCTGGCAGAACTTGCCCAGGCAGAGCCGCATCCCAGTGCCTATTTCGGGGTGCAACTGGTCAGCCTGCTCTACGTCGAGGCGGCTGCCCTTTCCCCGGTGCAAAGCTGGCTGGAACGCGCGCTCAAAACCCCCATGTTTGAACTCAACCTGCAGGACCAGAACCGGCAGACCAGGGATCAGTTGTCCTGCGGCAACGCCTTTACCAGCCTGCGTCAGCTTGGCCAGCTGGATTGGCGGGAGATCTTCGAACAACTCAGTCGGGTGGAGCAGTTGTTGCGCCTCGATCCTTCAGGGATCTACCCCAGCATGGATTTTGCCACCCGTGACCGCTGCCGTCGGGCCATAGAAGAACTCGCCCACGCTGCCAAGCAGTCTGAAGTGCAGGTCGCGGAACGGGCCATCGCCTTGGCAACAGCAGCAGGGGGGACATTAACAACCGATGCGCGGCAGAAGCATGTCGGTGCCTGGCTGGTCGGGGAGGGGAGGGCAACGCTGGCCCGGCTGCTCGCCTGCCACGAGAAAACTGGGTATCGCCTCCTGCAATGGATTTTTCGTCATCACACTAGCGTCTATCTCCTGGGCATCGGCGCGATTACCACCTTGCTGGTGGTGTTGCTCCTCACTCTGGCACGGGTCTGGCCATCGCCTGTCCTTGGTATTATCGCGGGTGTGCTCCTGCTGATTCCGGTCAGCCAGGTGGCGATTGAGATAGTCAATTACCTGATCACTCGCCTGCTGCCGACCCGGCCGCTGGCCAAGATGGATTTCGAGGAGACGGGGATTCCTGATGCCTTTCGCACCCTGGTTGTGGTGCCGATGATGCTGGTCAATGAGGAGGCGATCCGGAACGAGGCGGAGAAACTGGAAATCCGCTTTCTGGCCAACAAGGAGGCGAACCTGCTCTTTGGCCTGTTCTCCGATTACACCGACTCCAGTACCGTGACCCGCGAAGAGGACAGTGGTTTGCTCCGGATTGCGCGTGAATGTATGGAAGCACTCAATGTGCGCCACGGCGGCGAACGGTTTTTCCTGTTGCATCGCCAGCGTACCTGGAGCCAGTCCGAACAGCAGTTCATCGGCTGGGAGCGCAAACGGGGCAAACTGGAAGAACTCAACCGTCTGATCGACGGCACCCGGCCGGACAACGCGCCCCGCCTGGTCGAGGTGGGCGATCCGGATCGGTTGGCGGACATCCGCTTTATCATCACCCTGGATAGCGACACCCAACTGCCGCACGCCACGGCCCGGAGAATGATCGAAACCCTGGCCCATCCCCTCAATCAGCCCAGATTTGATAACGAGGGTCGGGTCACGGCCGGTTACACCCTGATTCAGCCCCGGGTCAGCCCGACGCTGGCGAGTACCAGCAGCTCAATCTTCAGCCGGCTTTTTGCCGATGCGGTCGGTATCGATCCCTACTCCCAGGCCGTATCCGATGTGTACCAGGATCTAAGCGGCGAAGGATCGTATCATGGCAAGGGGATCTACGACGTGCGCGCTTTCAGCCGCGTTCTTTCCGGGCGCTTCCCGGACGAGCGGATCCTGAGCCACGATCTGATCGAAGGGGCCTATGTCCGGGTGGGACTGGCCAGCGATATTGAACTCTTCGATGACTTTCCGCAAGGTTACCAGGGGTACAGTAAACGCGCCCATCGCTGGATTCGCGGTGACTGGCAGATAGCAGCCTGGGTTTTCCCCCGCGTACCCTCAGGCAAAGACGGTCGCGAAGCCAATCCGCTTTCCCTGCTCAACCGGTGGAAGATTCTCGATAATTTGCGCCGCAGCCTGCTGCCAGCCGCTAGCTTGGCCCTGTTGCTGACCGCCTGGCTGATATCCCCGCGGATCGGCTGTCTGGCCTCGTTGGTGGTGGGGGTGCAGCTGCTTTTTCATCCGCTGGCTCAGCCCCTGACCATGGCTACCACTCGCAAAGGTTTAAAATATTTCGATCCGGCCAAGGTCCTCCACGACCTGTTGCGGGCGACCACCGATGCCGCTCTGTTACCGCACCAGGCGGCCGTGAGCCTGGATGCCATTGTCCGGGTCTGGTACCGGCGGACCATATCCCGGCGTGGACTCCTGGAATGGACTGCCCTGGCCACCTCTCGGCATGGACCTCGTCAACAGTCGTTTTTTGTCGCATCCCTGGCCCTGGGCAGTTTCTTCAGCCTTGCGGTCGCCGCGGCGGTCTGGAAACTGTTGCCGGTAAGTTTGCTCCAGGCTCTGCCCTGGCTCACCCTCTGGTTGTGCGCGCCGCTGCTCGGCTGGTTGCTCAACCTGCGCCCCGCAGCGTCGGTGCTGGAGCATCCGATGCCGGAAGAAGACCGTTTCTTTCTCAGGCAGGTTGCCCGGCGGACCTGGCGCTATTTTTCCACCTTTGTGGGTGAGGGCACCTCCTGGCTGCCGCCCGATAATTACCAGGTTGCCCATAATCGGAGCCTGGCCATGCGTACCAGTCCGACCAACATCGGCCTTTGGATGACCAGCGTTTTAGGTGCCCATGATTGCGGCTACCAGACTATCAGCCAGACTATCGAAAAACTCGGCTGCACCATGGCGACCATCAGCCGCCTGCCGTGCCATCAAGGACATCTGCTCAACTGGTACGATATCCAGACCCTGGCGCCGCTTGAACCCCGCTATGTCTCCACCGTGGACAGTGGCAATTTGCTGGGCGCACTCTGGGCCTTGGAGCAGGGATTGGGCGAACTGGTGCAGCAGCCGATCCTTGATGGCCAGGCGTTCACCGGTCTGGCCGATACCGGCTTGGTTTTGAAACAGGCGGTTATCGAGCAGGGTGTTGCTAATTTTTGCCACCCCCTACTCGACCAGTTGATCATCGATTGCAATACGCCCCCGCCAGGCCTTGTCGATCAGCTCCGTCTGCAACGACGTCTGCAGCAGCCTGTCGCTGAGTTGGTCGCAGTTTCGGGCGGCATGCCCTGGGTCGCTGAACTGGCGCAGCAATTGGCTGCCTGGGTTGAAAACAGCGACCGTTATCTCACCTGGATCGAAATTCTCGCGGAAAAATCAGAAGAGGAATTGGAACCGCAGGGCAAATCGGTACAAATCGCCCTCTGTCACGACCTTTCGCAGTCGCCTTCACTTGATTCGCTGGCACAAGGCAAGGCAGAGTCTATCCCTATCCTGGCGGCCCTGCGTGAAGCCACTCCTCTGATGGAAGCTTCTCTTGCGGCCTGGATAGACCGGCTGCTGGCTGCCTTTGCCACGGCACGCTGGCTTGCCGGCGAAACGCTGGGGAAGGCCGAGCAGCTGCAGCGTGACATCAGCGAGCTGTCGGCCGGGATGAACATGCAGTTTCTCTATGCCCCTAAACGCAAGCTGTTTGCGATCGGCTACAACGTCTCTACGGCCTTTCTTGATCAGTCCAGTTATGATCTCCTGGCCAGCGAAGCCCGGCTCGGCAGTTTTGTTGCCATAGCCCGGGGCGATGTTCCCCTGGAACACTGGTTCTCCATGAGCCGCCCCTACGGCGCCATCGGCCGACAGCGGGTGCTGCTCAGCTGGACCGGGACTATGTTCGAATACCTGATGCCGCTCTTGTTCCAGCACTCCTATGGCAATTCGCTGCTGGATAAATCGGTCAGAGAGGCGGTGACGGTTCAGATGGCCTATGGCCGCACCCACCGCGTCCCCTGGGGCATTTCCGAAGCCGCCTTTGCCGATCTGGACCTCAACAAAACCTATCAGTACAAGGCATTCGGCGTGCCGTCCCTCGGTCTGAAACGTGGGTTGGAAGAGCAATTGGTAGTGGCGCCCTATGCCACGCTGCTGGCGTTGAACCTGGCACCCAATGAGACGGTTGAAAATCTGAAACGCCTGTCAGGCCTCGGCCTGCTCGGTGAGTATGGCTATTTTGAGGCCATGGATTTCAGTCGGCAACCGCAGCGTGTGCTCGGCAAAGAGCGGCGAAAACGCGGAGTGGTCATCGAGGCCTATATGGCCCATCACCAGGGCATGGCTTTTCTGGCCCTGATCAACTTTCTCCATGGCAACCCTTTTCCGCGCCGTTTTCACAGCGACCCCCGCGTACGTGCCTTCGAAGCGCTTCTCCAAGAACGCATTCCCACCCTGCCGCCTCTCCACCTGATGTCGACTCGGCAGAACGAGCCGCAGCTGATAGATGACAATTCGGTCGCGCCGATCGGCAGCACCTGCATCACTCCCGACACCGCCACCCCTGTGACCCTGCTGCTTTCCAATGGCCGCTATGGATTGATGATCACCAACAGCGGCGGCGGCTACAGCCAGTGGGGCGGTCAGGAACTGACCCGTTGGCGGTCTGATCCAACCTGTGACGCCATGGGCACTTTTTGCTACATCCATGAGCAGGCCGGGGATCGGCTCTGGTCAGCGACCCCGCATCCGGTCGGCGGCCCGGTTGCCGGCTATTCGGTGGATTTTAGCCTGGATCGGGCTGTATTTCACCGAATTGACGACAGTATCCACACGGAAACCGAGGTGATCGTCTCCCCGGAAGATGATGTTGAAGTGCGCCGGATCACCTTGGTCAATCGCTCCTCCCGGACCCGCCGCCTCAATCTGACCAGCTATGTGGAACTCTCGATGGCACCCCATAATGCTGACCGGCAGCATCCGGCGTTCAACAAGCTGTTCATCCAGACCGAGGCCCTGCCGGAGCAACAGGCGCTGCTGGCCTATCGGCGCCCACGCAGCGAAAACGAATTACCGTTCTTTGTGGCCCATAGCCTGAAGGTTGAGCAGGCAGGAGGCAACGGCCCGAAGGACGGGGACTGGCAGTTTGAAACCGACCGGGCTCGGTTCATCGGTCGCGGCCGGACCTTGGCTAAGCCCATGGGGGCAGTGCAGCAACTCGGCAATAGTCAGGGGTTTGTCCTTGATCCTATTTTTAGCTCCAGGCAGGTGCTTACCCTGGAACCGGGTCAACGTGCCCGGCTCAGCCTGGTGCTCGCCGCCGGAGAGAGTCGCGAGCGGGTTCTGCAGCTGATCGATAAATACAGCGACCCCCATGCGACCGAACGGGCCATGGACTTTACCTGGCACTCGGCTCAGCAGCAGCTGCAGATGCTGCGTATTCAGCCTGACGATGCCCGCCGTTTTCAGCAATTGGCCAGCCATCTGTTGTTTCCCAATCAACTGTTGCGTGCCCCGGCTGAACGCCTGGAAGAGAACCATAAGGGCCAGGCGGGCCTGTGGCCTTACGCCATATCCGGCGACCTGCCCATTGTGCTGATTACTATCGGCGAGGTACGGGCTGTCAGCCTGGTGCGCCAGATGCTCCAGGCGCATACCTATTGGCGGATGCACGGGTTTTCGACCGATCTGGTCATCCTCAACGAAGAGGTCGGGAGCTATGAGCGGCCGTTGCATGAACGGCTGGAGCAGTTAATCCAGACCCATGCCCTCTCGGCAGCTGTTGATCAGCCGGGCGGGATCTTTCTCAAAAGTGCAGCGCACATCCCGGAAGACGATCTCAAACTGCTCAAAGCGGTCGCCGGCGTGGTGCTGGTGGCGGCACGCGGTACTCTGCCCCAACAGCTGGGCTTACCGGTGGAGAAACCTGAGAAACGGGAGCGGCTGATCCGAAGACGCAGCACGCGTGAGCCTTCGGCCCCCTTGCCTTTTATGGAGCTGAACTATTTCAACAGTCTCGGCGGGTTCACCCCGGATGGTCGGGAATATGCGATCTATCTTGGCCCTGACACCAGCACCCCGGCGCCCTGGGTCAATGTTATCGCCAACCCAAGCTTCGGCACTCTGGTCAGCGAAACCGGCTCCGGCTTTACCTGGTACGGCAACAGTCAGCGCAACCGTCTGACCAGCTGGTCGAATGATCCGGTGCTGGACCCGGCCTCAGAGGCACTCTACATTCGCGACGAGGAGAGCGGCGCCTTCTGGACGCCGACCGCGGCTCCGATTCGTGAGCAGACAGCCTATCGGGCCCGGCACGGGGCTGGATATACGGTGTTTGAGCATAACAGCAATGGTATCGAGCAGGAACTGACCGTGATGGTGCCGGTGGACGAACACGGCGGTGCGCCGGTCAAGCTGCAACGTCTGCGACTTACTAATGGCTCTTCCAGAAGACGCAGGCTGTCGGTCACCTACTACGTGGAACTGACACTCGGCGAGAACCGCGAAACCGCGCGGATGCACACCCTGACCCATTGGGACGACGAGGCCCAGGCACTGCTGGCGCAAAACCGCTACCACCCCGAGTATCCGGAGCGGGTCACCTTTGTGGCCGTTGTCCCCGAAATTGATTCGTACAGCGGCGACCGCACAGCCTTCATCGGCCGAAACCGTTCGCTAACCAATCCCATCGCCATGGAGCTGATCCAGCTGTCGTCGCGGGCCGGGGCAGGTCTCGATCCGTGCGCGGCCCTTCGGCTGACCCTGGAGATAGCGCCGCATGAGCAGCGCGATATCATCTGTATGCTGGGGCAGGCCGATTCCGTGGTTCAGGCTCGGGAATGGGTGCGCAGCTACCGGGAAGATCTCGCCTTTGAAAACGGTTTTGATCAGACCAGGGCCTGGTGGGACAGTTTGCTCGGCACGATCGAAGTGAAGACCCCGGAACTGGCTGCCGATCTCCTGATCAACCGTTGGCTCCAGTATCAGTCGCTGAGCTGCCGCATCTGGGGACGCTCCGGCTTCTATCAGTCCGGGGGCGCTTACGGCTTTCGCGATCAGCTGCAGGATGTCATGGCCTTCCTCTACGCCCGCCCCCACCTGGCCCGCGACCAAATTCTTCTGGCCGCCAGTCGGCAATTCAAGGAGGGTGATGTCCAGCACTGGTGGCATCCCCCGGTTGGCGCCGGGATTCGCTCGCGGATCACCGACGACCTCCTCTGGCTGCCTTATGTGGTCGCCCAGTACGTCCGGACCACCGGCGATGTCGAGATCCTGCGGGCAGAGGTGCCCTTTCTCAACGCCCCCCTCCTGGCAAATGATCAGCACGAGCAATTTTCCACCCCGGAGGTCACCTTTGAACGCGCCACCCTTTTTGAACACTGCCAGCGGACCATCAGCCGCGGCTTGACCATCGGCCCCCATGGCCTGCCCCTGATCGGTACCGGTGATTGGAACGATGGCATGAACCTGGTTGGCGCGGGCGGCAAGGGGGAGAGCGTCTGGCTTGGCTGGTTCCTCTGCGATGCCCTGCAGGGGATGGCGGAACTGGCCGATCTGCTGGAGCAACCGGAGTTGAGCGAGACCTATCAAGCGGAGCGAACGGCCCTGATCGGGCGGGTTGAACAGGCCGGCTGGGATGGAGAATGGTACCTACGCGGAACCTTTGATGACGGCACCCCACTTGGTTCTTCGACCAATCAGGAGGCGCGGATTGACAGTCTGCCGCAGTCCTGGGCCGTGCTCTCCGGTGCCGCTGATCCAGTTCGTGCCGACCAGGCCCTGGATTCGGCCTGGCAGCATCTGGTCCACAAGGAAGAAGGGCTGGCTTTGCTGTTTACCCCGCCTTTTGATCAATCGACCCCTTCGCCCGGTTATATTAAGGGCTATCCGCCTGGGGTTCGGGAAAATGGCGGTCAGTACACCCACGCTGCCCTGTGGATGGCCATGGCCATGGCCCGTAAAGGGGATGGTGAGCGGGCCGTGCAGCTGCTGCGCATGCTCAACCCGATCGAGCACGCCCGCGATGCAGAGGCTGTCTGGCATTATGGTGTCGAACCCTACGTGGTGGCGGCCGATGTCTACCGCTTACCCGGTCGGGTAGGGCAGGGGGGCTGGTCCTGGTATACCGGTTCGGCGGCTTGGATGTATCGGGCCTGGATAGAAGAGGTGTTGGGGGTGCAGATCCGTGGCGATCAAATGCGGATCAATCCGGTCATCCCCGCGACCTGGCCGGGTTTCAGTCTTTGCTATCGTCACGGGGAGACGATCTATAACGTAGCCGTCGAAAATCCTGACGGTTGCGAGCACGGTGTCGCCTGGGTGGAGATGGATGGGCAGCGGGTGCGTGATGGCTTTATTCCACTGGAACAAGGACTGGTGAAACATCAGATCCGTGTCAGGATGGGGCGCCCCGCGATTAGGGACTGAAGGCAGTACAGATGGTAAAAATCCGTTTTTGTATCGCGGAAACTGAAGGTTAATCTTTTTAGAAAGGAGCACAACCATGGGCGATAAGGGCGGCAAGAAGGATAAAGATAAGAGTCAGAAACAAAGCGGCGAAAAACAGAAACAAAAAGATAAGAGCAAGGCCGATAAACGACCGAAAAGCAAGGTGTAAAACGGACCTTTTCTGTATTAAGGCAGTTGATCTAACAGACAGGTCGGACCGTTTCGCGTTCCGACCTGTCTCCCTCCTATATATCTTGCGATGCGCGTAATGAGCAGACGTAGGAGCCCCTCGCTATAGTCCTTCGGCCTGTCCATTTCCCATGACCTCTCCGCGATTTTCGCCGGTGATTGTTTGTCGGCAGCAGAACAACAACGTATTCTACGCATTCGAAGAATTTGAGGATGTCAGGATAAAACTTTGAGGGTATTTATACTGTGTGTGCAATCGACTGAACATCGGCGTGACCGCTGATGCGGCAAACCCTGCCGCTTTGGTCATCCCGATTACTGTGAGTCATCATGGGGGAACACCGTGACGAAAATCGATACGAAGAAGACGTTGGGGCCGCTTTACCAAGCATCAGCCAAAGAAATTACCCAAGTTGACGTACCGGCGTTCAACTATCTGATGGTCGATGGCAGCGGCGATCCAAATTCTTCACCAGAGTACGCACAGGCGGTTGAGGCCTTGTTTTCCGTCGCCTATACCGCCAAATTCATGGTCAAGAAAGGGCCTGAAGCGCTTGACTACGCAGTTATGCCGCTTGAAGGCCTCTGGTGGGCGGATGACATGTCTGCCTTCGCTGCTGACGACAAAGCTCAGTGGCAATGGACCATGATGATCATGCAACCCGCCTTCGTTGCGAATGCAGTCATTTTGGCTGCTAGAGCCGAAGTTCAGAGGAAGAAGCGCCTCCCAGCCATCGAAAAGGTACGCCTGGAGGTGTTCACAGAAGGGCTTTGTGCGCAAGTCCTGCATGTCGGCCCCTTCTCCGAAGAAGGGCCCACCGTTGAACGGCTGCATGCATTCATCGACGCTCGAACAGGGCGAACGGGTAAGCATCATGAGATCTACCTCACCGACATACGGCGGGCAGATCCCCAGAAGTGGAAAACAATCATTCGGCATCCAATGCGGTGACCGCCTCGTGCAACCATGTGATATCAAAATGATATAATAGTAAAAAGATATTTTCGTGCCGCACGAGCTGTCGTCGCCGCCACGCCTAGTACTCACTCCTAAAGGAACACGAAATGAAAGCAATTGTCACTGGTGGGAACCGAGGCATTGGCCTCGAAATATCCAAAAAACTGTTGGCCAAAGGATTTGAAGTGCATGTTCTGTCGAGATCGGGAATCGAATCCCCGCCGGAAGGCATTATTTCATGGACCGCCGATGTTGCAGAGTACCAGCAGACCATCGGGGTTGTTGAAAAGATCGGCCCAGTCGACGTACTTATCAATAACGCTGGCATTATGAATCCGAAGACGGCCAATGAGTACCGCTCTGAGGAGATCCTGCAGATACTCAACATCAACCTGATTACCGCCGTGCGACTGAGTGCGCGCCTTGCCGAACAAATGGCTAACCGCGGTGGCGGTCGGATCGTCAGTATAGGCTCCATTGCAGGCGAAATCGGGCATCCCGATATATGGTACGGTATTTCCAAAGCGGGGATTGTGAATGCTATGCGATCCCTTGCGCGAACCTTCGGGCCAAGAGGCGTGATCGCCAACTCCGTGGCCCCGGGTCCTGTGGAAACGGAAATGATGAAAAGGATTCCTCAAGACCGAAAGGATCGCTTAAAGGCCGCAACAATCAACCAGCGTTTCTGCTCAGCAGAGGAGGTTGCAGAGGCGGTCTGCTGGCTGGCAACCGAGGCGCCGGCATACATTAATGGTGAAGTTATCGATATGAACAACGGCATGAACTACCGCTAAAGGTTCAACCCCAGAGGCCAACCGCCAGCACGCAAAGGTGTGCAGGTCGATTTTTTCTAGTAACCTCCAAAGGAAATGAATGATGGAAAACAATGATCGCTATCAGAAGGGCTGGGAAAAACTCAAAGAAATTGATGGTGCCGCTGGCGAACGTGTCGTCGAAAGTCTGAAGGATATTGCCCCCGATTTTGCGCGGCTCCTGATTGAATTTCCCTTTGGTGACATATATTCACGGCCCGGGTTAGATCTGAAATCCCGTGAAATAGCTGTCGTCGCGGCTCTCACCGCCTTAGGAAATGCAGCCCCTCAGCTAAAAGTGCATATTCATGGTGCGTTAAATGTTGGATGCACTACCCAGGAAGTTGTAGAGGTGATAATGCAAATGGCTGTTTACGCTGGTTTTCCAGCGGCACTTAATGGATTGTTTGCCGCCAAAGAAGTTTTTGCCGAAAGGGGCGAAACAAAGGTGTAACACTCGGGAAAGCGAGGGGCGTTTCAATCGTGAGAGAAAACTGTTGTGGCTGGTTATCGGTCGTGTAAAATGTGTACAATTGTGTAGGGGATGATTTCAAAGGACGCCGGCTGTTCAAGATGTGAATTTTGACCAACATAAGGAGATTGACGATGAAAAAAGCTGCTTTGTTTTTGATTTTTCTTTTGCTTTTTGTTGCCCCTGTCACTGCCGCTGATCATCCTGACGATAAAAACTGCAAGGATCACCCGCTCTTTAACCGCATGCCAGGGGTATGGCTCTACAATTGCAGTCAGAAAGAGTTCGATTTCTACAACTTCCCCGTCGAGAAAGGAAAAACCGAACGCGTGGAGGGTCGCAAATCGACACTGACCTATTACCCGCAACCCAACCTGCCATCAAAACCGAGTGAACTGCAGGTTCTCCGCAATTATGAAAATGCAGTAACGAAATTAGGCGGGAATCTTGTCTTTGCTGACAAAGCAAGAGAAACGCTAAAATTCGTTAAAGACGGCAAGGAATATTGGGTTGAGATATGGGCTGAATTTACCGGCAAGTATGGAATGACGATTATCGCAAAAGAAGCCATGAAGCAGGATATCGTCATTAATGCCGAGACTATTTCCAATGACTTGAAATCTACGGGGCACATCGCCCTATACGGTATATTGTTTGATACCAACAAGGCGGATATCAAACCTGAGTCGGCTCAGGCTATCAGCGAAATCGCCAAACTCTTACAGGCCGATCCCGGCTTGAAACTCTACGTGGTCGGGCATACAGATTCAACCGGTGTCCTTGATCACAATTTGCGTCTTTCTCAAGAAAGGGCCGAGTCGGTTCTGCAGTCGTTAGTGCGTACCCACGGTATTGCTGCTGCACGTTTGCGATCATTTGGTGCCGGTCCCTTTGCACCCCTTGCTTCGAACGACAGTGACGATGGCCGGGGAAAAAATCGTCGTGTTGAGCTGGTTAAACAATAGACTTGTCGTCTTTGAGAATTTCATTTCTTGAATACATCCAATTGGTCGGAGTAGGAACAACGGAGGGAAACATGCAATTTCATTTAGCCGAGGCGTCCAAGATTTTATTCAAAACCACACCCTATCTCTTGTTGCGAATAGCCATCTACTGTGCCATCGGCCTGGCCACGGCCATCTATTTGGCTCTTGTCGCATTCATTGCCAAGATTTTCGGTGGTGGCGGGACGATAGTCTTCCTTATCGGGCTGGCTATCCTGTGGGGTTTGTTGCGTCTCCTGCAACAGTATGTCCTGTATCTGGTCAAGGCCGGGCATATCGCGGTCATTACTGAACTCCTCGAAACCGGAACGCTCCCGGCAAACATCAACCAGTTTCAATATGGAAAAGCAGTCGTCACCAATCTCTTCAAAGATGTTTCCCTGCTCTTTGTGGTTGATCGGATGGTGGATGGGATACTCCGTACGGTCAATGGTGCTGTTGAGGCTGCGGGAAACATTCTGCCCATCCCTGGTATGGAAGGTCTTGTCAAGATCGTTAACTCGATCGTCAATTTTTCTCTTACCTACATTGATGAAACAATCCTCAGCTATTGCTTGTCCCGCAAGGACGAAAATATATGGGAAAGCGCTAAACGCGGCGTCATACTCTATGCCCAGAACTGGAAGCCGATTCTGACAACGGCTGCCGCCATTGCAGCACTCAATTTTGTGGGTTTTATTCTCCTCTTTCTGCTGCTGCTGATACCGTGCGCCCCCTTTGCCATGATGACCCACAATGAGACGCTTAAATTTTTCTGGCTGGCGTTGGCCTTCGTGCTTGCGTACGGGCTGAAGCAGTCGATTCTCAAACCGCTTTTCCAGATATCCATACTGTTGACTTTTAGAGCCGCCACCGCACATCAGCAGCCAAACCCGGAGTGGGAAGCCCACCTGGGGTCAGTTTCTGATAAGTTTAGAGAACTACAGGGGAAAGCTGCCGATTTTATGCGTGCAAAGTCACAGCAACCGCAACAACCACAGCAACCACCCTGGCAACCACCTCAACCACCCCCGCCACCGACCATGGGTCAGCACTAATTCAGGTCAACTTCGACAAGGAGTCAACGCATGCCCCTAGTTCTTTCCCCATGGCTGATCTGGTTTTTAAGCGGTTTAGCCATTATGCTCGCCGAACTTGCCGTTCCTGGCTTTGTGATCATCTTTTTTGGGGTGGGTTGCCTGGGTGCTGCGGTGGCTGCTGCTCTAGTCCCCAGCGCTTACTCTATCCAGCTTGCCGTTTTCCTGGTCGTGTCGCTGACCTCGCTTGTCACCCTTCGGAAGATGGCTATGCGTATCTTTGTGGGACGAAGCGAGGTTTCAGGCGGCGATGATACGGGGAATGTATCCGTCGGCACGCGGATCAAGATTGACCAGGACATCGAACCTGGTCGAGAAGCACGCGTGCGGTATCGTGGTACCATGTGGACCGCTGTTTCCGATGATCCTATCCCTGCCGGATCGGACGCCGAAATCATAGGAGTCGACAAGGTCAACCGGTCCTGCCTCAAGCTCAAGGTCGTCAATCGTCCTTGAATAGTCGCGCTGCCAATAATCCGTTTCTTAGAGTGATGCGACCAACCTCATTCCGGTACCCGTTAGTCGTTTACAGAACATAAAAAACAACCAGGAGAATCCGCTGTTATGACTCCAACACTTATTGCCCTTTTCGCCGTCGCCGTTTTTGTCATTATCACCCTTGTCAAAGGAGCGGTAATCGTCCCCCAAAGGAGTGCCTTCATCATTGAGCGTCTCGGCAAATTTGACCGCACGCTAGAGGCCGGTTTCCATATTCTGATCCCCTTTGTTGATCGGGCAGCGTATGTCTACGGTCTCAAAGAACAGGTCGTGGATATCCCTGCCCAAATCTGTATCACGAAAGATAATGTGAGCGTAGAAGTGGACGGTATTATTTATTTAGAAGTCCAAGACGCGCACAAGGCTGCCTATGGCATCGACAATTACCTCCGCGCCGCTTCGCAACTCGCCCAGACGACGCTGCGTTCTGCCATCGGCAAAATCGATCTTGATAAAACCTTTGAGGAACGGGAAAAAATCAACACCGAAGTGATCGATGCCATCGACCAGGCGGCGATGTCATGGGGGGTGAAGGTCCTTCGCTACGAAATCAAGGATATCACGCCACCCGTTTCGGTGAAACAGGCCATGGAGGCCCAGATGACCGCCGAGCGGCAGAAGCGGGCTGATATTGCCACTTCCGAAGGTTTGCGGCAGAGCATGATCAACCAGTCCGAGGGTGAGAAGCAGAAGCAAATCAATGAGGCCTCAGGCAAGGCAGCGCAGGTCACGCTCATCGCCGAGGCGGATGCGAAACGAATCGAGCTTATTGCCTCAGCCACGGCCGAGGGCATCAATAAGGTGGCGGCGACCATCAAGGAACAGGGGGGGATTGAGGCGCTCAACATGCGGTTGGCCGAACAATACATCACCCAGTTCGGCAACCTGGCCAAAACAACCAACACGATTATTATGCCCAGCAATGTCGCTGATGTCGCAGGCATAATCGCCACGGCCATGTCCACGGTCAAAGAGGTCAAGTTAAGCTGAAGTCGCAGGAGGTGTGTACCGTACCTCCGGAATTTCAGGGGACTGGCAACGGTTGAAGCGGTCTGTCCTTAACTCTTTTTTGAGGAACTTTTTTATGCGTGTTTTCCAAACCAGCATTTTCGTCTCGATTCGTAGGGCCAAAGGTCGGTCTCAAGCAACCATGCCGCCCAAAGCTTGTCGGGTTCTGCTCCGATGGCCATTGGTACTGGTACGAGTGCTGCTCACTGGGCTCCTGATAGGATTCCCGGTTGCGGCATGCCAGGCGGAAGCGCTACCACAACCCCTTGTCTTTAAAATTCAGTTCGAATGGGGGGCAACCAATCCGGAAGGGGCCTCATATAAAGGCAATGCCGTTGCGCAATTTGCACCTTCCTCGCAGTGGACCGGGCGTTTTGGTGCTAATATGAAAGCGATTTCAGGAAAAGGATTTGATGAGACGTCGCCAGCCGCACTCTACCAGGGGCTGGGAAGTCTTGCGGCCATGCGGCCTGCCGATCTGCTCCAGTTCTATAAAGCCAACTACTCAGCAACCGTTACGACCGGCAATGGTTGTTCTTTTACTGACAAGCAAACCGATTCCCCTGATACCTACACAGTTTCAATCAAACGAACCAAAGAGGGTGCGGTGCTTGAATTTGGGACATTGGAGGCGGCGGACAGCGAAGGTCGTTGCGATTACGATGATGCTTTTATTAGCAAGGATTACGCTCCCGGCCAGGATGCGGTGAAGAAGGAATTTTTTACGTTTCATCTCACCCAAGATGAGCTGGCGCATTTTAAAACAATCCACAAGGTCAACACCTGTTCTTTGGACGCTATCGATCCTAGCCCGGCAAAAATCTGGGCCAAAGCCACCCTCACGGCAGAGTAGCGCCTTGATGCGGAAGCGATCCGATTAATATACCTATCACGAGAGGTCTTTATGCTGGCTGCATTTACTGGAGTGAAAGTGCTGGACTTGTCTCGTCTCTTACCAGGGCCGTTCTGCTCCATGCTTTTGGCGGATTTCGGCGCTGATGTCATCAAGGTGGAAGATCCCAATGGTGGTGACTATATTCGCGGGTGGTCGCCATTTCTGGGGAAAAGCAGCGGGTTTCATGTTGTCTTGAATCGCAACAAACGGTCCCTGACCTTGAACCTGAAAAAACCCGAGGGCAAAGATATTTTTAGACAGTTGGTGGCAGAAGCTGACGTAGTTCTTGAAGGCTTTCGTCCGGGCGTAATGGAGAGGCTGGGGTTAGGCTTTAAGGAGTTGCAGACCATTAATCCCCGCCTGATTTATTGCGCCATAACCGGATACGGTGCCGACGGTCCGCGCTCGCAACGAGCTGGCCACGACATTAACTATTTGGCCCTCAATGGTGTGCTTTCCTATAGCGGCCACGAGGGCAACCCCACTATTCCGGGTGTGCAGATTGCAGATTTGGGCGGTGGTGCTTTATATGCTGCATTCAGTATAGCTGCGGCGCTGTTTGCCAGAGAACGGTTAGGGAAAGGTCAGTTCATCGACCTCGCCATGGCTGATGGCGCCCTCACCTGGCATTGTCTCCGCTGGGGGAAATACTTGGCAGACGAGGCTGTCCCCAGTCAGGGGGATGATTTCCTCAACCATGGGTACGCCTGTTACAATCTGTATATGACCCGTGACGGTCGCTATATGTCCTTGGGGGCACTGGAGCCGCAGTTCTGGAAGGTGTTTTGCCAAGCCGTTGGCCGACCCGATTGGGATCAACCCAGCTATTTTGCACCTGGCCCGCACCAGAAGGAATTGCAGAATCAGGTTGCCGACCTCTTTCGTGCCAAAAAACAGGCCGAATGGATACAACTGTTTGCCGATAAAGACTGCTGCTGTGAACCGGTGTTAAATTTGGATGAAGTGATGCACGACGAACAGGTGCAACATCGCAATATGGTTGTGAACCTTATGCATGAAAGTTGGGGCGCGTATCGTCAGCTCGGCATAGCTCCGAAATTGTCGCTCACTCCTGGTACCATTCGCAGCCATGCCCCGGAACTCGGCGAGCACACCACCGAGATACTGACTGAGATGGGAATGGCCTTGGATACTCTGGAAGAATTTCGCGCCGGCGGGGTCATCTAAACAAACAAACGAGGCGAGGTGAAAAATGGAGATACCAGTAGCCTCCTTTTTTTAAATCGGCTATACGAACGACGATTTCGATGAAAGTGTCGGGATGTTGCCGGCCAATGGACAGAGCTAAAACAGTGGGTTACCTTCATGGTAACCAGTTGCACTGAAGCGTTACAAATAATTAATAGTTTTGCAGGGGTATTCAGTAATGAAAAAGATCGCGACCATCGGGCCGGAACACTCCCAGTCATGGCAGGCCGCCGTGCAATATGATGGTGAAGCGAAGATTCTGCTCTATCCGCATGTCATGGCCCTACTCGATGCCTTTACCGCAGGGGAAGCTGATTACGCCATCCTGCCGGTGTATAACACCCGCGAGGGCGAAAAGAAGCAGTATTTCCGGTTCTTTGATCGGATCAAGAGCGGTTACTGGGTGGATAATGTCATCTTGCATTCCAACCTTTCTCTGGGCGTCTTTAACGAGGAGGACTCCATCGAACATCTGCGGATGTTGGTGGGCAAACGCGAGGTATTTACCCAATGTGAAGAGTTTATCGAAAACCAGCTGCCGGGTATTACTGAGATGAGCGTTCAGGACATCGGCGCGGCGATTGCGGAAATTAGGGAGAGCGGCGTGACCAAGGGCAGGGCAGTGATCGATAATGCCGAGACCCTGACCGCCTTCGGCTTGCGGATTATCGAGCGCGAGGTCGCCCCGCATAACAGGACCCGTTACGCGGTTCTTGGCCACAATCTGGCTGCGGCCACCGGTTATGACGCCACCACTCTGATAACCGAACCCCTGGATGACCGGGTCGGCATCCTGGTGGATATTCTGGGTGAGTTTTCTCGCCGGGGAATCAATATCGTCGACATGCGTTCGGAGAATGATATCAAAACCCAGAAACTCCGGATCTACCTGGAAGCGGAAGGGCACATCCAGACCGATATCATGGCCAATGCTATTGATCATATCGAGTCCAGGGTGATTCAGCAGCGAGGCGTGATCCGGCTGCTCGGCAGCTTTCCCCGGGTCGATATGCGAACCAAATATGTAAAATCATTTGGATTCATCGGGACCGGTGCTATGAGCAAGTGGTTTGCCCGGCGGCTGGAGAGTGAAGGGTATGAAGTGTTGATGACCGGCCGTCACACAACCCTGCGACCGGAGCAAATGATCGGCAAGGTCGATGTGGTGATTGTTTGTGTGCCGATCTCTGTTACCTCGGCCACTGTCCGTACGTACGGGCCAATGATCGGCAACGGGAAGGCCCTGATACTCTTAGCCGGTGAATCAGAGGAGACCATCAAAAGCGCCCTAGACGTCACCAGTGACGAGGTTGAGGTGATGTTGGTGCACAATCTCTGGGGTCCGCAGGCTGCCACCATGAAGGACAAAAACGCCATTGTGGTGCGTACCTCCCGCAGCGGTATGTTCTGCAGCGAATTCGAGGCCTTTCTCTACAAGCACGGGGCTGATATCTACCATGACTCGCCCTCGAAACATGACCTGTTGATGGGCATTGGTCAGAAACTGCCCACCGTGATTTCAGTGGCTCTGGCCATGACCCTAAATGAGAATAATATCACCAGTGAAGATATTTCCAGCCATTGCACCCTGACCTCGCTCTATCCCATTCTGGCGATGTCGCGGGTCCATTCACAGAATCCGCGTACCTACGCTGAGATCATGTCCACAGCTGGCGACAGCCGCAAGATCGTCAGTGATTTCGTTAAAAATCTGGACCAAGTAATCCAGATGGCTGACGCGGCCTCCATTCCTGTCCTCTGTACCCTGATCGACGAAAATGCAGAACACCTCACCGATGCCTTTCTCCAGGCCCGCATGCAGCAGGCCAAGGCCGTGGATGAGGTCCTGGGGCGAATGATTTGAATTGAGCGGTTGACCGCAGGCAGGTGAGTGGTTAGTTTGGTCGAATGAAAAATAATCGTAGAAAAGGTTTGTTACTGCTGGCGCTTTTTGCTCTGTGGGGCGCTTTTTTTCTTTTTGGGCCTGTTCTCCGTACGGGTGCAAGCTGACCCGGCTCGTCCCTACCGCCGGTCGGCGGTCCCCCTTGCCCTTTGCCGCAATCAGTGAACAAAATTCAACCCTAAGGAGTCAGAAATTATCATGCTGTCTGTCGTATTAAAATATATCGAAGAAAAACACACCTGTCCGCATTGCAATGGTGATCTCAGTCTCTGTCACTCCCCATCGGTCCATGTGGGGGACGGTCTGGGTTGGGGTTCGGAATATCTGTTCATCTGCCTCAACGACGAATGTCCGCTCTTTGTCAACGGTTGGGATTATATTGCCAATCAGTACGGCCATGTCGGCTCCTATCGATACATGGAGATCCCTAATTCCAAGGAATCTTATAACATGATGGTGGTCGGCCGGGAGGCTTTTACCGGCAGTATCATCGATGTAGAGGACATCAAACGGCAAAGCGCACGATATCAGCGACAACAGGAAGCTCTTGCGCAACTCGATCATTGTGTCGAGCGGCAACAACTGGAGCCGGTACTGACGGTGCTGCTCGATGATTCGGCCTCGATTGACAACCGGAAACGGGCTGTTAAGCTGTTGGTCCCTTTAAATGATATTGCCTGTGTCGAGCCGTTACGCAGTCATGTTTTCAAAGACCCGCACATGGAGCATGAGGTCAATCTGGCGATCAATAAACTGCTGGCTAACCATTTTCTCAAGGAGTGCCCTCACTGCGCCGAGCTGATCAAGGCCAGGGCCGTTGTCTGCAAGCACTGTCAGCGGGAGCTGGTCGGCTGACTTTCCTCTTGCGAAAAAGACTGCTTATAGGTATATAAGTCCACGTTTGCGTGGTGGGCGTAGCTCAGCTGGTGGTAGCACCGGGTTGTGGCCTCGGAGGTCGTGGGTTCAAGTCCCATCGCTCACCCCATTCACTCTTCCAAAGAAGTCCCAGAAAGTACATAAACCCGCTTCCATCCTAGGAAAGCGGGTTTTTTGTTGTCCGGTAAAGTCTGTCAAAATCCATTGGTATCCAGAAAAGAAACGTGTAGGATCATGGGTAGCAGGTCATGTGTACTGGTGCTCTACACGTGTTTTTAGTTTATCTTTTTGAATTTTCGCTTTAAAATAGAAAAGTGTAAGATTGTCCTGCTACGCATCCTTTACACGCCTTCCTGGCGTAATGCATTGAAATAACGTTTAAAATGAACAGGATTCTATTTCGAGGTTTTTAACGTATTGAGGTGTTGCTATGTCGATAACAGGAGAGAAATTGTTGTCGGATTCTGCGGTCCGAAATGCTAAGCCGAAAGAAAAAGTTTATACCCTCCGGGATGGAGGAGGACTTTTTTTAGTTATGGAGCCCTCCGGTCGTAAATGGTGGCGCCTTCGCATTATTTTCGCAAAAAAGGAAAATACCTTCAGCCTTGGAGATTATCCGGTGGTCACGCTTGCAATGGCCAGGGAAGAATCCCTCAAAATTCGTAGCCGTTCTGCGAAAGGAATCGATCCTGGCGTTTTTAGAAAGTCTGAGAAGGCGCAACGATGTGGCGAGGGAACTTTCGAGGCAGTAGCACGTGAATGGATGGCCTTGAAATCTCCTGGCTGGTCACAATCGCACAAAGAAAAAACGAATGCCATTCTCGAGAAAGATGTTTTTCCATATATCGGCTCACGGCCAATCGGTGAAATATCTCCCGGAGAGCTTCTCGCTGTGCTCAAGCGGATCGATATACGATCTTCTGCAACGGCACGAAAAGCTTACTCCACCTGCAAACAAGTTTTTGTGCATGACATCCCCTCTGGTCGGGTGATTGTTTCCCCTGCAATCGGGCTTTACGCCCATTTGTCACCCCGCATCGTCAAACACATGGCCGCCCCAACCACCCAGGAAGAAACTGCACGACTGTTGCGTGCGATCGATGGTTATTCCGGAACTTTTGTTGTCTATTGTGCTTTGCGTTTGTCACCGATGTTTTTTGTCAGACCAGGAACCCTGCGAAGCATGGAATGGGCAGATGTCGATTTTGAGCGGGCGGAATGGCGTATTCCTATCGAACATCTGAAACGGCGACAGCTTGACAAATTGGCACGACGCGGTGAAATAGCACACATTGTTCCTTTATGTAATCAAGCGCTGGCTATTTTACAGGACCTGTATCAACTTACTGGAAAAGGTCGGTATGTTTTTCCGGCAATACGTCATAAAGATCAATGCATTTCCAATAATACTGTTCGAAGTGCGCTTCGTGGTATGGGGTTTACCGGGGATGACATTACCCCTCACGGTTTTCGGCACATGGCTTCAACGCATCTGCATGAACTTGGTTTTCCATCACATTTGATCGAAAAACAGCTCGCTCACTCTGATCAAAACAAAATCAGGGCTGTATACAATCATGCAGAGTATCTACCGGATAGAAAACGGATGATGCAAGCATGGGTTGATTATTTAGATGGTCTGAAGGCCGGAAAAGATGAAAAAATAGAGCCAATCCGCGCTGTCGGATAAGATTGTTTTCAGGGAAACAGGTGTTGTCGTCAATTCTGGCAGGAAGAGAAGCCATGGCCTTTCAGCGTGAGCCCCGCCGGAGGCAGAACGCCTCTTCGCCTTCGCCACCTAGAGGTGCAGCGTGGAAAGGGAAAGAGAGCAAGGCTGCGAGTGTACGAGCACCCGCAGGGCTTGGCCTTGATGGCTTTTCTTTTCCATGCTACCAGGGTTTCTTTGCGGAATTACCCTGGAGGTGGGCGATCAACCACCTGTCCCAAGAAACAAAGAAAAGGGGCGCAAGCGCAGGAAGACTCTGAAAGGTCACCTGAATGAAACGAGTTGGTTTCGCTCTGTTTGAATTTGGTTGAATTTGGTGCGTCGCGTTAGATTGCCTTCTGGTCAGCTGGGCTGCCGTGGCCGATGGTTAAGAATGAACCACCGCGAGAAGTCGCCCTCCCGATTCGCCCCCATGGTGTCAGCGTGGGACTGTTCGCCGCTGCTATCCTTTGCAACATGGCCGGTCTGGATAGAACCGAACAGATTTGCCATAAAAGGTCCGGCTCTGCGGGCCGATCCGTGTGTCAAAACGACAAAGCGTCACGGTACGCTTTCAATGCTGTAAATTTATTGCGGCCAAGAGGTCTCGTCAACCGATTTCCCAGGGAAAATCTTTTTTGTTGCCTGTCTCCGCATTTTTGCTCTGGCCTTGAATAACTCTCTCTCCAAGGATTCGACTTTTCGTTCCATGGCCTCGAAATTTCGATTCTGTTCATCGGCAGACAGATTCATGTTGAATATCCTGCGCCGGGCCTGTTTCACCTCTTCTCGCAATTGCGGTAACTCGGCGGTGAGCTCCCTGGCTTCTTGCAACATCATTTCGGCTTTGTGTTCTTTGGCCAGTGCCTCAAGAGATAGGGCCCTCTTCTTTTTCAAGGTGGCTTCCGACAGCTGTTCGACGGCAAACTGCCGCCTGACAAATTCCCCCAAGGTATAACCGATTACCAAGCCAAAGAGGACCAACGGCCAGGCATCTTTGACGACCGGCCAACCCAATGTGACCCTGCTCAGTGAATAGGCATTGTTGCTCTTCCCATCTTTGAAATAAACGATAGAGATTCCGTCATCGGTGATAGGTGATTCTGATGCCGCTATGCGGAATAAACCCAAAGTGGGCATCAGCCAGGAGAGCCAGATATATCCAGCTACAATCCCACAGATGACCATAAGTCGCACAGTCTTCCATTTGCAGAGAATCATCTCAAGTAAGCCTCGGTGGTTTCTTTGTCAAAATGGCCGACCTCTTGAGCGACTGTTCCTTTAGCCTCATCGTATTGCATACCGCTGCGCTGTAATTCCTCCATACGATTCTGGGCGTAACTGTGCCGCAGACCATGTGCACCATTGGAAAAGCCCAATTCCCGTTTGCTGGCAGAGGAGAAGCTCTGGCTCCAGGCCCGGCCACCACCGATGTCATAGCGCTGAATGTAGTGCACTCCACGGTCGGTAATCTGACGCGGTTCATCAAAGCGCTTGGCCTCCAGGCGAGCCGCCAAATCTTTCGGCAACAAAACCTCGCGCACCAGTCCCCCTTTTCCCTCCACCGTATACCGCTCTCCCTCGCGACCGGTGAAGCGGTCCGCACTCCACTGGCGATGACCTGAGGCCTGCCGTTCATCAGCCGGCTGGAGTGTCAGCAGTTCATGCGCCCGCAGGCCGGCGTGATAGGCAATCTGGGTGGCCAGACTGTTGCGTTCGCTCTGGGCCTCAGCAATCCGCTCAACCTGGACGGCGGTATAACTCCGGGTGGAGAGGATTGTCTCTTTGCCGCTTTTGACGACCTCCAGGTGCACCCCGAGATGTATCTGGATCGCCTGACGGTCGAGATCCAGAGTCTTCTGACTAACCATACCTGACCGATCAGCTAGATACTGCTGCGCCTCCTGTACGGTGGCGCTGCGGAGATCACCCAGTCGATGTTGCTGGAGATAGTCCGTAAATCCTTTAAGCGCCTGTTCATAGCCCCGGGCCGTGCCGATACTGTGGATCAGGCCGTCGCCCTGGTGGTCATGCCTGCCGGTGGCCAGGGTTATTTTCTGTGATATGGCGTGTTCGGCCTGCGCCCTAGCTGATCGAAAACTCGGCATACTTCTCCTCCCTGTTGTCAGCGGTATGCTGCCTTGTTCGCAGCAGCCTCGTTGACCAATTCCGGCAATCGTTTCAGATAGCGATCAATCGAACTGCGGTGCATCCGACAGCGGTGACTGACCCGCAGCCACTCGGCCAGATCAGCACAGGAGGCACCTGTCTGCCGCATGGCCACCAGTTCCGCCCGGTACTTGTCCAGGCGGCTTTTGCGATACATCTTTCGCCGTGCCTCGGCCCGGCGGGTTTTAATTCGCTCGACTTCGATTTGGGCATCGAATGTCGCGTTGTTCCTGCTCATGGATCTGTCCTCCATGTGTTGCCGCGCGAAATCGCGGCAACACAAATGGGGTTTACGGGTTCCGCGCTGTGTCGGCCCATGCTGACACAGCGCGGAAAGGCGGCGGCCGATAAGGGAGCTGCATCCAGACGGGGTGGAGACAGCGACTGCGGCACAATCACGACAAGGACCCTTTCCGCACCCCGCGCTGCAAGCGCGAACACTGTGCGGGCGACCGCACCACAACAATCAGCGGCTACTCCTCAGGTGGAACCACCAACCTGCGCAGCTTCCCAGGCCTTCAGCTTGGCCAGAATCAGGACAACCCCCACCGCTGAATTCGTCCCGACCGGCATGTCCGCCAAGACCTCCGAACGGAGAGCCTCCTGCTCCGCCTCGGATAATCCGTTCCAAAGACTGTCCCGTTCAGCGCTCGCCGCTTCTTCCTGGGCCTTGGTCGCCACCTTCTCGGCAGCAATAGACTCTTGCCGTTGCTGCGTCACCCAGGAACGAGCCTGTCGTTCGGACAAAGGCACGTACCAGTCCGGTACCACTAGAGAGGTGCACAAGGAGTGGAGGTAGCCGCCAGGGTTGTGCCGATCCTCGTGATCACGCCGCCAGGTCTCGACGGCGATATCTGCGGCCAGGTGCAGCCGTTCAGAGCCGTGCCTTTTCTCCAGGTTCTGCAACTCCTGATCAGACACACGAAACAGAGGCGTTCCTTGCAACAACAAACGGACACTATCTGTTGTCTGTTCTTTTCTACTCTGTTCTTCTCTGTTCTGTTCTTGTCTGTTCTCAAGCGTGACCTCACGTGACGGTAACGTTACCGGGTCACGTGACTCCGGTTCAGGCTGGGGGAGGGAGACATCGTGACTATTTTTTCGGTGCCGCTGCTGGCGGAGCCGATCTTTTTCCCGCCGTGCCTCAAGGCGGTCCTCGCTCTGATACTTTCGCCAGTTCCTGATGGAGATGATGCCGTCTTCAAAGTCGATCATCTCCAGCCTGGCGAAGGCAGCGAGCCCCAGCTCCACGGTGGACAGGGAGATATCCATGAGCATGCTCAGGGTCTCGCCGGTGTAGGGCGTGCTGTCTGAGATCAGCAGGGAGCCGCCCCGGCCGTTTTTGCCGGCCTCGGCCAGCATCATTAGCCAGAGCAGCACCAGGGTGTCACCCTCCGGCCCTTTGCGGAGCAGTTTGATCTTCCGATGGTCGAGGATGTTGCACATGATTTTGACCCATTCCATCGCTGTCTCTCAACCTCGCGTTGGGCTTTCACGGATGAGCCGGCGGATATCCTCTACCCGCCAGGCGGTGATGCGCAGCCCCAGCTTGACCGGCTGGGGATACCGGCCGGATTTGACTCCGGCCCACCAGGTGCTTCTCGAGACCGGAATCAGGGCTGGAACAGGTGGACGAGCTTTAGGGTTGCCGACGATATGGGGCAGACGAAGAAAGCCGGTTTCCGGCAGGGTGCTCAGGGGGATCAGTTCCATAATAATCTCCTTTTCATTGCCGAGGGGAATTGAGAGGCGGCCGGGCTTCGAGCCGGTCCAGTTCCTGTCCGACCTGGTGGAGCTGGTTCTCGAACCATTCCTCAAAATCATTGCCGAAGTCGATGAGCAGGTGCAGGGCTGCGGCTCTGGTCAGGTAGGTTTCGTAGATCTCGTGCAGCTCACGGCGCATAGTGAACTGCACCCGGTAACGGCGGCTGTTTTTTGCTGTAATACGTGCCATAACGGATTTTTCCTGTTGTGCTGAGGTGGAGATTCCGCAGGGAGCACCGGACTCTTCCGGGGGCTCCGTTGAGGTCCGAGAGGCAGGGGATGGATTATCCCCAGGGGCGAGGCAAGATGACGAGGTTGCACAGATCAGGGTGGGCTTGAACTACCCCGGACGTTTCTGTGAAAACCTGTCGTTAGATTGTGTGGTAGGGGAAACGGTCTCGTTGGGCACACTTTTCCTCAGTGTGCTCTCTGGTGCAGCCGCTTGTTGTGCGGGCAGACCTCCAAAAGCACGGAAGCGTTTCCTTCTGAGACCTATGGTGGTGGGGTGTCCGGCACAGAAGTCACAGTGCGGAGCGGACAATTGGGAATGCGCTGCCTCCATGCAGGCAGATGACTCGGCATTATGTCTATTCTTTTGGTGTGCCTGTATCCCATGTCTCAGTACACGGGGCAATTGAGTCTCTCTGCGTGGTGAGCAGAGAACCGGCGGTGTCCTCTTCCCTTTTCTGCCTTTGCATGGGGCTTCAAGGTTGGCGCTTACGCGCCACGAGAACTGACCATCGCTGCCATTGTGCTCGCACCGGGTCTGTCGTTTGTTCTCCCGGGCGTTTTCAACGGAGCAACGTTGATTACCGGTCCGGGGATCCTGTGGAGTGCTGCCCTCTCACGGATCATCGGTTCTTGGTCCGGGTGCCGGGCAGGGCCTCCCTGGACTGTTGAAATGTATGGTCCTTATGTTCCTATTAGCGGTTAGTTGCCTTTGACCCCGCCATCTCGGGCGGAATCGTTTGTACTTGACAGAAAATACTTCCTGTCAAATTGTGTGTCAATAATAAAAATTAAATTTTATATCAATATATCATATTGTTAGGCCGCCATGTTGCCGGCAGGATGGTGGCACGGAATCGAGTATAGCAAATCATCTGAACATTGAGTATTGAACGCCGAACAAAGGGGTTTATCGAATATCGTATTGGGGGCTACCTGAATGAGCCTTTGTCGAAAAATGGTAAACTTAAGAATGACAGGAGAGCGTGAAAATGGCGAAAAAAGAAGCAATAATCAAGACCAACCCTTTGATGACATCCGGAAAATCAAAAAGAATGAAGTTGCAGTCGTCATTAGCGGTGGAAATGATGCACATCGTTTCTCAGTTTGACATGGCCTATGTGAAACTGAAATCGCAGTGGAATGAGCCAGGAGGCGTCCCTGAAAAGGAGGGCCAGGCTCTCGTCGAAAGCGCTCAGGAGGCTGTTCAGGCATTTTCCAACTTCATGGTGCAGTTCAGCGACGAGGTGGGCTTTAAATATTATCCGCCAAAGAAATTAGAAAAAATGAAAATTGATAAAATTTAAAGTTATTCAAGTGGTTTAACCTGGTCTGGTTTTAAACCAGTTCAATGAAGAGGAGGAAATAGAATGGTAAATGAATCAAAAATCAATTCAGTTGCCTGCTGGCAACGCATTTTCCTCTACAGAATAATGGAAGTTCGCATCCGCGATTAAACTCCTCTGCTGGAAAATACAACGCAGCCGTCGTACCTGGAGTTCAAGAACACGAAAACCGTGCTCAGCTAAGCCCTGGAAAGGGGTATCTCATTGAAAATGTGTCAGAATAATTAATGATTATGATAAATATTTTGGCGAGAAAGGCAAGAGGAAATTTTATGTTGTAAATTCTGGCAATGCCAAACACTTACCCCTCGTTGAGTCATGTGTGTGGCTTTGCTGCGAGGATATTCTTCAGCCTTGCGTCCGCCCTTAGCTACGCGCAGACCTGAAAGCCATCCATCTCCGGCAGGTCGATATCAAGCAGGATAAAGTCGGGCAGAAAAGCAGAAATCTGCTGCAGGCAGGCTCCTCTGATATCACCGCAAGGATATCGAACTTATGCTTCAGGTTCATGGCCAGCAAACCCGCTGAAATTTCATCGTCATCGACGATCATCACGCGATACGGTAGTACGGCTGCTGTTTAACGAATGCCAGAGGTCATGGGAAGGTAGTACAGATTCCCGCGCATTCCAGGTCGCTTGAATGTCTCGAATCTGCGGCAGGATGGAGAGAAACTTTTCGACCAAACGTGGCTCGAAATGGCCGCCGGAGCTTTCCTGCATCGTCGTTATAACATGTTCGTGTGGCCACGCGTCTTTGTAGGGGCGTTTCATCGAAAGGGCATCATACACGTCCGCCAATGCAACGATGCGTGCTGATTCAGGAATAGAGTCTCCTGCAAGCCCATCTGGATAGCCGCTGCCATCCCAACGCTCATGGTGCCACAATGCAATCTCGGCAGCCATCTGAAACACAGGCGCACGACTCTTGGCGAGTATGTCGTAACCCATTCTGGAGTGGGTTTTCATCAATACCCACTCCGCTGCGTCCAGCTTGCCGGGCTTCTTGAGCACTGAATCGGCTATGCCGATTTTCCCGGTATCATGCATGGGCGCTGCAAGTTCGATTCGATCGCAGGCATCGGTATTCCAGCCGCAGGCGACCGCAATTGCCCTAGAATAGGCGGCCATCCTCCAGATATGGACGCCTGTGTCGTTGTCGTTGTAGTGACCTGCCTCACCCAGCATGTAAATCGCGTCGTGGTAACTCTCTATCAGGAGGGCGGTCCGCACCAGCGACAGGTGGGTACGCACGCGCGCTGACACAATTGCCGGTGAGGCGGGTTTGATGATGTAATCAACCGCCCCAACCGCGAATCCGCCAATCTCAGCCCCCACCTCGGCGTGGCTGGTCACGAAGATCACCGGGATACCTTCAGTACGCATGTCAGCCTTGAGGGCGCGACACACCGCATAGCCATCCATATCAGGCATCTCGATATCAAGCAGGATCAAAGACGGTATATGCTTGACTGCGGCAACAAGCGCCTCGACACCATTGCGGGCAAAGACCAGTGGATAATCCCCAGCTAGGATTTGTTCCAAAGCGGCCAGGTTGAGCGGTTCGTCATCGACAATCAGGATTGGACCCGTCATCATCATACTCCCAGTGAAAGATGCATCGTAGTGGCCAACGATCGGGCGGCCGCCTCGGCACCCCGGAGATCGAAGTTTTCGAGCGACGTATGGATTGCCGCGAGACTCACGGGCGCCAATACTTTGTCCAGTTCTGTCAGAAAGGGTCTGGCCGTACTCGGGTTATCGGTGTTACAGGCGACGAGCAGCTGCGCCAGCAAGGTCGCCACTTGTTCGTGATCAAATGGACTGGAAACGACGCCCTCCGACTGATCATCGGGCGGTGCGTAGTGCGCAATCGACGTTAACCCTGTTTCCAGTGCGGCCTGTAAGCTCTGGAAACAGTCGGCAGGATCTCCGCCGGCACGAAGCACCTGCTCTAATTTGGCGGCCATCGCGGCAACCTCATCGAGAGCCAGGCTACCAGCGGCTCCCTTCAGCTTGTGCGCCAACGCGGCGCTCGCGGCCTTCTCCAAAGGTGCCATCTGCACAACGATATTAGCGTACTCACGAACGAACTTGCGCAGGTACTGCCGATAATCCGAAGTGTCTTTCCAGAGCATCAAGCCATGACCCACGGCAAGGCCGGGGAGGTCGTGGCCGGTCGCAGGGGCTGTCTCCTGAGCAGGGGGCGCCGTATCGGCATGACCCGTGAGCTTGATGATTAGCGCGATTGCAGCATCCACATCAAAGGGTTTGGCGATGAAGCCATTCATGCTTGTCTCGTCACCCCTCGTCTGTAGCTCAGTAAAGCTGCCAGCAGTGAGTGCTATCACCGGCAAGTCAGCCAATGTTGGCACACATCGGATAGCGCGCAAGGCTTCACAACCATCCATGACCGGCATCTGCACGTCCATCAAGACAATATCGACCTCATTCGGAAGGGTTTGCAACCACTCCACGGCTTGTCGTCCATCGTTGGCAAGGATGACATGAGCGCCTTCGCCAGCAAAAATGCGCTGGGCGACTTCACGGTTTATGTCACTGTCATCAACGACCAGTATCCGCAGGCCAACCAGCCGCTGCCGATGAGTTCTCGGCAGCGGCGTCCCCCTGCCAAGCCGTGACTGCAATGCCCTGGCAACGGCGTCGTAGAGGCCGGAGCAAGTGAGCGGCTTGGTCAACAAAACATCGACAGCTGCACTTTGGCCATCCGTCCGGGCAAGCAGGTTCTTGTTGCCAAAGGCCGTCATCAGGATGATGAGCGGATCGTTGGTGCCATTGATCGCATGGCGGATGGCCTTCGCGGTAGCGAGTCCGTCCATGCCGCCGGGCATCTTCCAGTCGAGCAGGAGGATTTGGTTCGGCACCCTTTTACCATGTTGTGCCACGACGTGCTGGAGAATGGCTTCGCCTGAGTTGAATGCGGTCGCAGACCAGCCCATTTTTTGAACAACGTTTTGCAACGCTTCGAGGGCAAACGCATTGTCCTCGGCGATCAACACCTCGAAGTTTGCCATTTCCGGTGCAGAGGACCACACCTTGGTTTCCTGCACAAATGTCAGAGCGAACCAGAACTCACTGCCCTTGCCGGGTTCACTGATGACCTCGAGCTCGCCGCCCATGAGCTCGATCAACTCGCGGCTGATGGTCAGTCCCAGACCGGTGCCACCAAAGCGACGGCTGGTCGAACCGTCCGCTTGTGAGAACGGGGTGAAAATTTCCTGCTGTACCTCGGGGGGAATCCCGATACCGGTATCACGAACGGCAAAGCGCAACCTAATCTTCTCGTCATTTTCGTCGATCACACTGATGGTCAAGATCACATAGCCACGTTCTGTGAATTTGATCGCGTTACTCGTGAGGTTGATGAGCACCTGTTCCAGTCGTAACGTATCTCCTCGCAACTGCCCGATTCTTTTTAGTGGTGTGGAGATAATGAGCTCAATTTCCTTGGCCTTTGAACTGCTGGCCATGATTGTGGCCAGGTTGGCAATTACATCGCTCAGATCAAAGGGTGCCTGCTCTATCTCCAGCTTGCCGGACTCAATCTTAGAAAAATCCAGGATACCGTGGACGATACCCATCAGCGAACGACCGGCTTGGCGGATTTTACGAGCCAATTCGTTCGCATCCCCCGGTAAAGGTTCCTTTTCGAGGAGGTAGGCCAAACCAAGGATCGCATTCATCGGCGTCCTGATTTCGTGGCTCATATTGGCGACGAAGGTACTCTTGGCTGCAGTGGCAGCCTCAGCTATGACCTTTGCTTGGCGCAATTCTTCCTCGTTGCGCACTTGATGAGTAATATCGTAATTGACGCCGATCATACGAAGCGGTCTGCCTTCGACATCACGGATCACCACAGCAGAGGCCTTGATGTTTCGTATTTCACCGTTCGGCCAGATCACCCGGAACGCTGTATCAAATTCCTTTTCGCCTTGAAGGGCTTGATCGTGTTCCTCCTGGCATCGCAACTTGTCGTCCGGGTGCAATCCAGACGTCCAGGCCTCATAAGCACCGGAGAAATCGCTTTCGCGTATCCCATACAGGGTATACATCCACTTGTTCCAGACAACCTTGTTTGTGCCGAGCTGATAGTCCCATATCCCGATATGGGCCGCATCGGTGGCAAGGGAAAGACGCTGGAGAAGCAGAGAGATATCGAGTCCGAGGTCTTCGGCAGTCTTCTCGCTCTCCTTCCGTTGCGTGATTTCGGTATGCGTAACCACAACACCGTGGCGGCTATCCTTACCCAACGAGGTGACATTTAGTACAAACCAGCGATTCACTTCCGGTGAGTGGCAGGGGTATTCCATGGTGAAATTGGGTGATTTGCCTTCAAGCACTGAGCGGATGCCCTCATAGGCATCTAATCCAGAAGAGTGTGACTGACATACCGCCAGGTAATTGGTACCGATCACAGTGTGCAGCGGAAGCTGGCCGGGTTCAAGTTTGTTTGCCAAAGCAAAGCGCCGCCAAGATTCGTTGACCGCAGTTATTACGCCGTCAAAATCCAAGACAGCTATTTGGGAAGATAAAGAGTTCAGTATCTCCATAGTGAAGGAATGCGTCTTCAACAGTTCAGACCGCCAAATCATTTCTGCTTCAATGAAATTTTTGGAAGCTTGATAATACCGCCTTGCCGCAAAAACTGTTGCGAAGAGCAACAGCCCACTCAGAGGAATCAGGAGCAGAACATCGCGGTGCCAACCAGCCAGAAAATCGTCATTAGCCTTCCCCACAACTACGATGAAAGGATACCCTTCCAGTCTGTGATACGTGAAAACTCGATGCACCTGGTCACTAAGAGAAGTGGCTTCATAGGTGCCTACTAAAGGTTGTTCCTTGATCAAGGCACGGAGTTCCGACGACACGCCGCGTCCGTTTTCCTCCTCAAGATGGGGAAAACGGACCACGAACGACAGGTCGAACGCAAGCAGGGTTATCAGGCCAGAATTCCCGATATTCAACTTGGAAAAAAGCTGCTCCAGGCTATCTACGGTGATGACAGCACAGGCGATGCCATTGAATGAGCCATCGGGGTTGTTCAGTCGTCGCGACAGAAACATCGAAGGCTTGTTGGTCACGCGTCCCACCAGGGGACCGTCAATAATCAGGCCAGCTAAAGGGTTGTCGCGTGCACGGATGAAATATGCTCGATCGGCATAACTGACACTCGCAAGGTTGTCGTTGCTAAATTGCAATGTTCCTTCGCTGTCCAACATGCGCAAGGTTCGCGCTTCAGGCAATTGCGAGAGTTCGCTCTTCAAGAATGCATTGACGCGTTTCCTCTCAAGGGAACCTTCGCGGACTGCCTCGTTATGATAGTTGACAGTGGACACCACCAGTGAGTCTGCTCGGGCAAGGATCGTGTTGATCTGCCCAGCAACCAGCAGGGCTAGATTCTTTGTCGTGATTTCAGCGTCTATCTTAGCCTGACGCGCCCCTGTCCATAGAATAACCGTAGTCAAAGAAAGAATAAGTGCCGAAACAACCGAAGCCGTGACAACAAACGGTAACCATGTTGGAATCGCCCCTTTGATGTTTCCGTCGCCAAATAACCGCATATATCACACCAGTCATATTAAAGATTGTATGATAGTGGAGGCTTAAACCGGCAACGCCAAAGCCGCTGAGATCTTAAATTTGTTGGCGAGGTGATCGAGCTGGACCGCTAACTCGGAAAGCCCTTGGGCGCTTATTTGGACTTGGTTGCTACTCTCTCCCACTTGATTCGACTGCTGATTTATCCCAGCAATATCTCGAGTAATATCAGCTATAACAACCGTGCTTTGAGCCACGTTTTCGTTGACTTCGGCAATACCTTGCGACGCTTGGGAGATGTTGCTGGAGATCTCACTGGAAGCAGCTGATTGTTCTTCCACGGCCGTGGCAATACCGTTAATGACGTTGTTGATCTCGACAATCACCTCGGAAATCTTTTCAATATCGGCAACGGTGGTTGAGGTTGTATCCTGCATCTCGCTGATTTGATTTTTAATATCGATAGTGGCCGCAGCAGTCTGCTTGGCCAGCTCCTTGATCTCATTGGCAACAACGGCAAACCCCTTGCCCGCCTCGCCGGCTCTTGCCGCTTCGATTGTGGCATTCAAGGCCAGCAAGTTGGTCTGTTCTGAAATCTCAGTGATCGTTTCCGTTACTCTGCCTATCTTTCGGGCTGATTCGCCGAGCATAGCCATCTTCTTGGCAGCGAATTGTGACTGCTGGACCGCGCTCTCAGAAATGGATCGAGCTTTTTCAGCACTCTGGGCAATTTCGTTGATCGTAGACGTCATTTCCTCGGAGGAAGAGGCAACCATACTAACGTTGCTTGAAGATTGCTCCATGGCCGCTGAGACCGACTGAAAGTTGGTACTCATCTCTTCCGCAGCGGTAGCCACTGTGGCAGCTCTACCAGAAGTATCAAGGGCAGCTGAAGATAACTGCTGAGATACCGAAGCCAGATCTTGGGACGAGGCCGTCAGCCTCTTGACGCCACTGAGGATATCCCTGATCATCGAACTCAACTGGTCTGTCATTGCATTTAGCGAATGGGCCATAACGCCGACCTCGTCTTTTTGATTAATATCAAGCTTCGCTGTAAAATCACCTGTGGCCATGATCTTGGCCAAATCCGATGCCTTTCCTACTGGAGTGGTGATGGAGCGAATAATCACAATTGCCAAGACAATGCTCAAAACAAGGGCCGTGATCAGCAGGGTAGCGATGAGGTTTGTAGCCATGCGCGCAGAATCCCCTGCCATTTTACCTGCCTCTTTGGCTAAAACACCCAGAAGCGCAGTCAACTCATCGACAGCTTCTGTGTATTGTTTTTGCGTAACACGAAGGTCACTAAGCAGTAATTTTCTGGCTTGGTCGGCTTGATTGGCCTTGACCAAGTCCATGTAGGTCACTGAATTCTTAATGAAACCTGCACGCATTTCCTTGATTTTTCTTAATATTACAACACCTTGGTCAGATTTGACTGTTTTGTCTAGTTGCTCAAAAATTGCACCGACTGTCTTACGGGCCTCGGCAACTCTTTGTAATTCATCACCCTGGTGATCCTTGTTGTCATCAATGAGGATATTGCTGAAAGCCTGAGCAAGGATATTGATGTTATAAACGATCGCGTTAGCCTGTTCGAGCTTCACCATTCGATCGTTTGCAAGGACATCAACTTGGCCGCTCAGTGCTTTGATTTGTAGGATCGCATAGCCGCCGACGATGATCAACAGGAGCAGAATAAGGCCAAATGCCAGGGTCAACCGGGTGCCGATTTTGATATTTTTTAACATAGATTTGCGTCTCCTTTTCGTGGGTGAGAGATGTAATGTTGCCAGTGGTTAGCTCCCTTTCTTCAACGGAGATTTCCATGGTCTCGGTATGATGCCTGTATTGAATACATGGATCACTCTGTTATGTTATGATAAACAAATTGCAGGGATAAGCAGTGATGAAAGAACAGCGATGAAACAGTGATGAAAAATAACTGTTTTTATGCGATCCGGAGAAGGCGACTGCCTCCCGGGAAATTACTGGGCAAACTGAGTATTAAGATACGTCCTGAGGTTGATCTTTTTATTGCTAAGACCAAGTTTTTTGCGGAGGTTATTGCGATGAGTTCCCACGGTATTTGCCGAGAGGTTGAGCAACTCCATGAGTTCCTTGGTGGATTTACCCAATCTAATGAAATTCGCCAACTGCATCTCTCTAGCAGTGAGTTTTAGTAACTGAGATTCAAGATTCCTAGCAAGGGGGTGGGCCAAGTCATTGGTGGTTGATTCCAGGATCTGGATTAAATCCTGCGTGCTTTTTGTTAGCTGCTGTTTTTTAACTAAATTTAATATGTTCATGATATTAAAACGTAAATTTGATACAACGCGTTCCTGGATATCTGATTCGGTCTTTCGAGCATAGTCAAGCATCATCGTAAGCGTGGCATTAGTTTTTGTAAGTTCTTCAGTGCGCTCCAAGACCTTATACTCCAATTCGCCATGGGCTTTTAATAACGCCTCTTCGATCTGCTTGCGCTGGCTAATATCCTGCAACATAATTAACATAACCAATCGGCCATAACGCATAAAGATCTCCCCGGTAAGCTCTATCGGGAAGAGCGTTCCATCCTTTTTCTTTTGATAACTTAAAGGACTAGAGAATGCTTTTTCAGTTTTTTCAGATCGGATGAATTCTGCAGTGACCTCTGGCTCTGCACTCAGATCTGTGAGTTTCATGCCCCGTAATTCTGCCCGACTGTATCCGTAGAGTCGAACAAGGGAATCATTTGCCTCTATAATCTGAAGTGTCTCAGGATCTAAGATGCAGATAGAAATTATTTGATTTTCAAAAACTCTGCGATATCTACTCTCGGTCTCCAAAAGGGCTTCTGCAATCTTCTTTTGCTCAGTTATGTCGACATGGGCAACTACCACGCCCCGACCACCACCCTTACAAAGAGAGGTGGCTGTCATGATGAACCAGCGTTTTTCCTTCGGTGAATGACAGGAGTATTCCAAGCTGAAATTGGTTAATCTACCCTCCAGCACTGAATGGATTCCATTGTAGGCATCTGATCCAGAATCGCCGCTTGACTGGCAAACTGTCAGATAGTTAGAACCAATGTCGGCAGGCAGAGGAATTTGTCCGGGCTCGATGCTGTTTTCTAAAGCAAAACGCCGCCAAGGATCGTTGACCGCTGTTATTACACCGTCAGAGTCCAGAACGGCAATTTCTGAGGATAAAGCGTTCAGGATTGAGAGAATGAAGGCTTGACGATCCCGAAGTGCTTCCTCGTCTCGTTTGCGATCGGTGATGTCTTCTAGTATCCAAATAGTTCCCCTTGACAGGTCATTGGGCTCAACAGCCTTTCCGATATATCTCAATCAGACAGAAGCACCATCACGCCTGATTGTCTCTTGCTCAGTCTCGAACACCTGGCCTGATGCAATGACAGGATAGGCCTTTCTGCCAAATTTTCCATACGCTTCTAGTGTCGGATGCAATACTTGCGTGGATCCCCCCTCCAATTCTTCCTTTGAATACTGAAGTAAGTCCACTGCCTTTTGGTTCACCCATAACTGCTTTCTGTCTACAGTCAGAGAAATCCCGACATCGACAGTGTCGAGGATCGTTTGCTGTTCCTGCAAAGTGTTTCGTAGCTTCTCTTCAAAGAACTTGCGATCGGTTATATCGCTCACGCTCCCTATGCGCGCGGCAGGGTGGCCTTCCTCATCTCGCATAACGGTGAACCGATCATGAAACCAACGATACTGACCATCTTTGTGTTTGAAACGATATTCCAACTGATATGTCATCTTGGTTGAGTTTAACATAGAATCGACAAGTACACGTTTGACTTCAGGTAAATCGTCAAGATGAACGAGAGCTAATACAATTTCAAAAGGCATAGTCATCAGTTCGACTGGTGTATAACCAGAGATTCGAGTGAAAACGGGGCTTAAATATTCATAGGTTTCATTTTGTATATTACGTTTGTAAGACGCATCCAAAGAATACTCCAACACTTCACGAAACCGTGCTTCACTAATCCGCAACACCTCTTGCTCTCGTTTTCTAGCCTCTGTCTCCCGTAGTTCTTTCTCGGCCTGTCTGTATTTAGTTATATCGTTCAACACAATCCGGTATACAGGCGTGCCCTCGGAGTTGTGAGCCACGATGGAATTCAGCCGTACCCAGACCTTAGTCTCGTTTTTTCTCACCACTCGCAAATCGCATTCCTGAGGGTCACCGGTCTCAAGGAGATTCTTGCGATGCAGGTAGTAGATGTCCTGGTCCTCTTTGAAAACGAAGTTGGTGAGTGCCTGGTTGTATAAATCCTGCCGAGACATGCCTAACAGGGAAGCCATGGTAAGGTTTGCATCAAGGATCAATCCGTTTTCAGAAACCGTAACATAACCCACTGGAGCAAAATCATAAAAGTCAAGATAGCATGCTTGCGATACGCGAAGCTCTGATTGTGTGCGGCGTAACTCTTCGTTCTGAATTTCCAGTTCAATCTGATGTACCTGAAGTTCGTAGAGCATTTCCCAGGTTTCCTCGCGAGACATTGCCTCAAGGTCTACCTTTGTCTGCGGCACTGTATCCATGAGAATTTTCTTGGCTTTCTCGCGCAAGAATTTTTCCGAATAATTCGACTTTGCATAAAATTCATTCTTGCGTACTGAAGCGGTCGTCTTCGCGACAGAGGCGTTTTTCTTGGAGCGATTATTATTGATCATCTTGCTTAAACAGTTTGTTGGTCGTTATTACTGGGAAATGCATTGCCATAAGTACTTCCCCTGCTGCCACCAAATTTGAAGTCAATGTCTTTAACTTAAACTTTTCCCCCTGATTCGTTGCCCACGGTGTCGGGGTGACGGCAGAGGGCAGTAAAAATTTTACTTAAATTAATATGGCTCTGAAGAAAACTCAGCCGGATATATTGTTCCCGGCCTTATCAGAGCATTCTCGTTCACATGGGGAGATGGTATTAATTTTTGTTGCCAGACTTGTATCGGCGGTCTTCCACACCAATTTTTGCGGAGTGTTATACAGAGCCACCTATGTTAATTGACATGGAGAGATAGAAAGACACATGGGCAGAAGCAGGATCGGCCGACAATAAAGCCAGGCAGGCTATCTATCATCCAACACCTTCCTCAGGAGTGTGGCAATCTCTTTTTTGGTAAAGGGTTTCAAGGCAAATCCCTTTATCCCAGAATTCTTTGCCTGTTCTTCGTTAATGAGATTGCTGTAGCCGGTGCAGAGGATAATCGGGAGGTCCGGACGAATCCGCAACATCCTCCACGCAAGTTCCATCCCGGTCATCCCAGACATCGTCTGGTCGGTGATGACTGCATCAAATTGTGTAGGTTGATTCTGCAAGAGAGTCAAAGCCTCCAGACTGCTTGTTCGTACTGTTACTACATATCCCAACCGCTCAAGCATCGTTTTGCCGAGATCAACCAGCATTTCTTCGTCGTCGACCAAGAGGATATGCTCGTTGCCTGACGGCGCTGCCTCAATAGGTTTGATCCCTGAGAAGACCTGCTGCTCGATGGCCGGAAAAAAGATTTCGAAGATCGTCCCCTTGCCGAGTTCACTCTCACAGGTAACGAATCCCCCATAACCGGTTACAATACCATGGATGATCGCCAGGCCCAGGCCGGTGCCTTTGCCGGCCTCTTTGGTGGTGAAATAGGGGTCAAAAATTTTATTTCGTATCTCCGGCTCGATTCCCGGGCCTGTATCGCGAACAGCAAGCAATACGAAATTTCCGGGTAGGATATCAGGATGCTGATGGAGATCCTTCTGGGAAACTGTACGGTCTTTAAGGGTTATTTGGAGGAGACCTCCGGTCTGCTCCATGGCATGGAACGCATTGGTGCAGAGATTCATCAGGATTTGATGCACTTGGGTCGGATCGGCTAGGATCGATTTGTTGGCGGTATCAATTTCCAGATTGATAGTGATGGTTGACGGCAGTGAGGGGCGAAGGAGCTTTATGGCTTCTTTGACAATATAGCTGGGTTTCAGGGGGATTCGCTTGATGTCGGCCTGGCGACTGAAGGTCAATATTTGTCTAACCAGAGTCGCTGCCCGCTCGCTGGCGAGCAAGACTTTGCCCAAGTGGCCGATGACCTCTGATTCTGGAGGGGTGCAATCTCTTGCGATTTCAGTGTAGCCGAATATAGCGCCGAGAATATTGTTGAAATCATGCGCAATGCCGCCGGCCAGGGTGCCAATAGCTTCCATCTTCTGGGCCTGGAGGAGTTGTGCTTGCAAGCCCTGGGTTTCCTCCTCGACCTGCTTGCGGATCAGTGCTGCTCCGAGGTGGGTGGCAATGCCTTCCAGGAGTTCAACAATGCTGAGCGTAAAACTATCCTTGCGCTGATCATTGAACTGCATCAGGCCAATAATTTTCTCTTTATCTCGAATAGGAACCAGAGCTACTGAGGCGTAGTTGTAATGCACACATTGGTTACGAGGATTAAGCCGGGGATCATCGCATGTGGGGAGGCCCAGCAGCAGCGTTGAATCGTTTGTCCAGCAGCTGCCTCCCGGGGTGAACAAGGGATGCGTCGGATCGGTCCCGCCGTTTAGAACCAGGCCACAGGTACATTCCAGCATGACATTGCCGTCTTGGTCTCGACATAATCCGCCATCCGTAGTCCGCGCCATCAATGAGTTTTCTTTGATAAGAAAATCTGAAGAAAACCCCTCTTGGGCGAAATATGGGTAATCCTCCCCTTGTTGCAAGCGAATGCCGACAGCATCAAACCCGGTCCGTGTTTTTAATACCGTAAGAACGCGCTGAATAGCGTTCCGTAAATCACCTGGTTCGTTGAGTAGGTGCAGTATTTCTCTGCCAATGGCTCCATAGGTTTCAGTTTGTTTGCGCTCAGTGATGTCTCGAATGCTTTCGATGGCTCCAATAATATTTCCATCCTGATCATGCAAGGGAGCGGCTTTGGCGAAAATCCAGGCACCCTTATTGTTGTAAAGGGCGTTGCAAAACACTTCGACACCGAGGGCGTCACCTTCGCGGGTGATGAGGGGAAACAGGGTCGAAATCTCGCGGTTCCCCTCAAGAATAAGATTCAGCAACTGCGGCCGCCTTTCTCCATAAAACGGGATCGCGTGGGCATAATCACCCTTGCCAAGCATCTCCACAGCGGGGATACCGGTCATCTGCTCAATAGCTTCATTCCAGATGATGACATGCCCTTGGTTATCAATGGCCAGGGTGGCGTTGGGCAGAAATTTGATGATGTCTGAAAGCCGCTTCCGGTTGGCCCGTAGCGCTTCCTCGGCCTGCTTACGTTCTGTGATGTCGCTCAACACCACCATGCTCATCTGCGTACCTCTTTTGTCGAAGCCGGCAGTCGCTCTCAGATGCGCCCAAAATGGTATCCCGCCCGCTTTCACCATCCGCACTTCGTGGGCTTGCGGCTCACCAGTTTCAAAGAGACGCTTGTGTAGCCGATAGTGGATATCCTGGTCATCGTTGAGGATGAAACGGTGAATCGGCTGGTTGTGCAGCGCACCTCGGTTCACACCCAATAGGAGGGAGGCTTTGAGGTTAGCCTCCAGGATGAGTCCTTCTTCGTTGACAGTGCAGTAACCGACCGGCGCCAGTTCATAAAGGTCAACGTAGCGCTCCCGTTCGGCGGCCAATTCCGTTTGCGACTGCTGCAGTGCCTCGTTCTGCATCTCGAGCTCGATCTGATGCACCCGCAGCTCGTGAGGGAGCCCCTGTGTCTTTTTCGGCAACCGTGCCTCAAGCTCTTCCAGCGATTGGGACGTTATACCCTGGAAGCTCTCTTCCGCCACCTGGCGCAGCTCGGCGGATTTTTTAGTTTGGTCCTCTTTGTTGATCATAGCACGCTCCTGGTCAGCTGATCAATCTTGAGTGCTTCGGCTCGCTCCGTAGTCGCCACCGCATACATCTTTCCGGCATCGTTGACCAAAGCAGTGGCGATTAACCAAACATCCAGGAGCGTGCCCTCTTTGGTGAGCCGTTTGGTAAGATACGGTTCCAGACTTCGAGTCAGGCTCAATTGATAAATCTTAGTCGATTCTTCTGTTCGCAGTTCTTCCGGCATGCGATTTAAGGCGTTCATCGCCAAGGCCTCGGCTTCACTCCAGCCGTACAGCCGCACCGCTCCCTGGTTCCAAGCTATAATTCGGCCATCGAGGTCCTGCACTGTGATAGCGTCATGGGCATCGCTGACGACCACGGCCAGGCGGAGCTGATCATTGGCTTTGCGCAGTGCCTCCCTTTTTTTTTGTATATCGGTGATGTCCATAAAGGTGACCACTGCCCCTTCAATCACATTGGAGCTGGTGCGGTACGGTTGGATGCGCAGGGAGTACCATTCACCCGATGTGGTCTGCACTTCCACTTCTTTAGGAACCAGGGTGTCCAGCACCGCTTGAGTGTCTGCGACCAGGCTATCATAGCCTACCAGATTTGTAACGGTGTGCCCCAAGGGTCGTCCCACATCGGTGGGGATAAGATTGATCATCCGGGTAGCGGTGGGGGTAAATCTAAGGATGCGCAACTTATGATCCACAAAAATCGTACCGATACCAGTTCCTCCCAGCATGTTATTCATGTCGTCGTTGGCCTGGGACAAATTGGTTACATTGATTTGCAGTTCATTGTTGACCGAGTTGATTTCTTCGTTCACGGACTGCAGCTCTTCCCTGGAAGTCTCAAGCTCCTCGTTGGTGGACTGCAATTCCTCGTTGACAGATTGCATTTCCTCGTTCGAGGACTTGAGCTCTTCAGTGGAAGTCTCAAGCTGCTCGTGGAGTGCCTGGATGTACTCCTCTTTGGCAAGAAGTTCCTCTTTGAGCTGCGCATTCTGCGCTTGGAAGTTGGCATTGATCTCTTCCGAAAGCTCTATCCCTTGCACCGCAACGACGAGTTGCACCGGTGCCGCTTCGAGGATGACCAGGTATAAAGGCGCCGCCGTTGCGGTGGCAGGCCCTGTTGATATCGGCTGGACGGTCAGGTTGACGGCGCTGAAATCGCCGTTGGTTTTGACGCGTATGCCCAAATGATGAATAGTTTCTTGTCCAACCACGGCTTTATGCAGAGCCGTAGTCAACGCACTCCGCAGACCTTTTCGGGCCATCTTGATGATATTGCTGACCCCTGCCTTACCGAGTGCAGGTTCAAGATACATTCCGGTGCGGCCATGGAAGTACAGGGTGTCGCCTTGGTTATTGACTAGCACTGCTGCCGGGGTTCGCTGCAACAGTGCTTTTTCGGTCAGTTCTTGCAGAGGCAATTCTGCCGGAAAAACGTTTGCGTGCGATGAGAGGCAGGGTCCCCCTACACGTACGGCAGCCATGGGTGGCAAAAACCGGCTCGGGGCGATAGGCCGCACGCTGCCAACATCATCTTGGCGCTGATACAATTTCAGACTTCGATCCACTGTGGCAAAGAGCCGGATAAACTCGGCCACGGTCTCGGAGGTTCCTTGAAAGAGAAAACCCTCTGGCTTCAGTGCGAAGTGGAACAGCGGAATAATCTTTTTCTGCAGATCGCTGTCGAGATAGATCAGGAGGTTGCGGCAGCTGATTAGATCGAGTTTGGAAAAAGGTGGGTCTTTGATCAGATTATGCTCGGAAAAGACCAGCATATCACGAATACCTTTGTGAATACAGTAGGCGTTGCGATCGGGCATGGCTACGAAAAACCGTTTTAGCCGTTCCCGGGAGATGTCGGATGCGATGCTGGCCGGATAGATCCCGCTCCGGGCGGTGGCAATAGCACGTTTGTCAATGTCAGTGGCAAAGACCTGAACCTTGAAACTCTGTTTCATTGCCTCTTGCCGTTCAGCGAGCAAAATAGCAATCGAATAGGCTTCCTCGCCGGTGGAACATCCCGGCACCCAGACGCGAATCACGGCATCAGCACGTTTGCCGGTGAAGAGCTTGGGGATGACCTGATCCTCAAGTGCCTTAAAGGCCTCAGGATCGCGAAAAAAGTTGGTCACTCCGATCAGAAGATCGTTAAAGAGGGCCTGAACCTCAGCCGGCGTTTCCTGCAAATATTTAACGTAACCTGCTATCGTTTTGATTTGATGCAGAGCCATGCGCCGTTCGATGCGACGATGGAGGGTGCCCGACTTATATTGGGAAAAATCGTGACCTGCTTGGGTCTGCAAGAGGATAAAGATTTTTTTTAAGGCGTTCTCGTTATCGAATGCCTGCGCTGTTGCTACTCTGGATGATTTGTCAAAGAGGTGGACTGAGTAGTAGGCGATGAGTTGCTCGGGCATTTCGGCAGGTGGCAGCGTATAGTCCACCAGTCCGGTGGCAATAGCGCTCTGCAGCATACCGTCATATTCGGAGGATTCAGGGGTCTGAACCATGACCATGCCGCCCTCGCCCTTGATGGCCTGCACGCCTGAGGTGCCGTCACGGCCGGTGCCCGAGAGCACGATACCGATAGCCAGGTCATCCTGGTCCTGAGCCAGAGAGCGAAAAAAACTGTCGATGGGCATCCGCTGGCCACGCGGCACAGCTGGTTCTATCAGGTGGAGCGTGCCCTTAAGGAGTCCAATGTCGCGATTTGGGGGGATGATGTAAACGCAGTTTGGTTGGATGACAACTCCGTCCTCAATCTCATAAACCTGCATGCGGGTAAAACGTTGCACCAGTTCGGCTAAGATACTCTTGTGATCCGGGGCCAGATGCTGCACCAGGACAAAAGCCATGCCTGGTTCGATGTCGGTGGGCATACCGGAAAAGAAGGCCTCAAAGGCCGCCAATCCCCCGGCGGAAGCGCCGATACCGACAATGGGGAAAGATGTTGCCGACGACACCACCGGTTGGATCGGCGACGCTGGGGCCTTGGGTTTCTGCAATGCTGCACTCTTCCGGGCCATAGCACCTCGTCTCCTGCATGAAGCTTGGGATGTTGTCGGTTATTTTTTTTCAATAGTAATTCCCAGAAGACCCTAGAATGCTCTTTTATTCAACAGAAAGCAGAAAGCAGAAAGCAGAAAGCAGAAAGCAGAAAGCAGAAAGCAGAAAGCAGAAAGCAGAAAGCAGAAAGCAGAAAGCAGAAAGCAGAACTATATTACCGAGTTTAAATTCTTAAAATATATATTATTCCATTATGTTGAGACACCATGTCCAATATTTTCCCAGACGATCAATAATGCCTGAAAACCTGTTGGCTATTCTTGTCGACGATTCTCTGTGCTCCACAGAGCCTCACTTGACATTTTTCACACAAGCGATCCTTTCCTTTTAATCAATTTCTGATAACTGCATCACCTGAGGTCACCCCCCTGAAAAAAGAAGAGAGGCCGAAATAACGGTCGAATCTTAAACAGGAACAAGGGATGTCCAACACATGCAATCCATCATCGCTTCGCTTGCCGTCCAGCATGGCCTTTCCAAAGCTGAGACCTTACAAGAAATCGAGTCAGCTTTTTCTATCATTCTCTCTCGACGGTACCGTTTGGAGGTAATGGTTTATTTTCGGGAGGACCTGCGCCTTGAGGCCTTGGCCTATAACAAGGTGGGCGGTGTCATCTTGCAACGAGCCTTGGACCTTCCCACCATCCTTTCCCGCAACACTCTCAGGAAATACTTAGAAGAGCATCTGGCTATGGCGGCGGTTTTCAAGCTGGTCCGACGCTACAAGTCGGTTGAGAAGAACTTGCTCTGGGGCGAGGTCACCGGTTGTGACCCCGAGTACAATCTTTACGTCGAAACTGAAATCCTCCCTGGTGAAAGGACCATCGCCGTCTGCCCGTCAAATCGTGTCGGTTTGCATGAACGATATGGCGGGCATTTCGGTGCAGGACAACTACGGGCGTTTCACCTACGTCGAGTGGAGCCCGTTTCCCTGAACGGCACACCTCGCCTCAAAGTTGTGCTGGACCGGGTCTCCAAGACTCTGGTGGAAACCTTGCTCAGGGATCATTTGGAGTTTGATTCTAAACAGATCAAACTCCGCTGCGTCAAACGATACGTGGGCCATAAGAGCATCGTCCTCGCCACCAAGCAGCTGCCGAAAAAGGCCATTATTGCCGTGGACCGAGAACTGAAAGAACGGGTGCAAGTCCAGATCGTCAAAAACCTGCCATGAAGATCTGGCGGAAGGAAATAAAACAGCAGGAGCCCTGGACCTACATCGGAACCGGCGTCCACCTTGATCATCCCCAGACCGTGCTGGAGCTGGGCTTTCCGGACAGCTACCGTAAAGGGCATTTCTGGTGTTTTGGTACCACCAGGGTCGGCAAGACCAGAATCGTGGAGCACATTATCGAGCAGGATATCCGCAAAGGGTACTCGGTGGTAGCCATTGATCCCAAGGGTGACATCGACCTATTCTCCAAGATCACGCAAATTGCCAGGGATACCGACCGGCTTGATGACCTGATGCTGATCACTCCTATCTTTCCCCAGTACAGCGCCATCCTCGATCCTCTGTCTTCCTACTATATGCCCGAAGAGCTAGCGGCCCATATCACTGCCGGAGTGGCCATTGGCAGGGAACCTTATTTTTTTGGGGTGGCCTATGAGGTCAGCCTGGTGGTGGTCCAGGCCCTGATCATGCTGGCCGAGGTGGCCGGAATGAAACCCTCCTTCAATCTTAACGATATCAAAAACCATATCAGTCATCAGGATCTGGAACGGTTCAAGGAAAAGATCGATTATATCAATATCCCAGAGGCCAAACAGCTCTCCCTAGATATGCAGAAGATCCTCTCCACCCCGGCGGACTATTATTCCAAGGTGGCCAGTTCGCTCGGGGTGGCGCTCACCGAACTGACCTCGGGTAATGTCGGCAAGGGAAGACCCTGTCAGCATGATCCGAAGCCTGGATCGAACTGTTATCGATGAAGTCCAGCGTGCTCCCCAGTTGCTGCTGGCAATTAAGAAAAGCGTGGACGAGGATCGTCGTCCCGGTCGTTTTCTGTTCACTGGTTTGGCCAACCTGATGTCGTTGCCGACCGTATCGCTGGCCGGCCGAATGGAGACGCTGACTATACTGCCCTTGTCGCAGAGCGAAATCAAATAGCGTTCGGCAAACTGGATCGACAGCGCTTTCGCGGGCCGGATTGGCGAGGAGGCTGCCGAGGTTGGTGCCTCGTACACTGCTGGAGGATCTGGCCTTGTCCTGCTATGCCCGTGTATCGGGTGACAGCTGAGTGATACATCCAATTCAACCTCACGCCATTTTGTGGTTTGGGTGAAAATGATACGGTCGTTGCGTTTATGGTCTGATGGACGATGTGCGGCAAATGTTTGTGAAATTAGCTAGATGAGCACTTAAAGTCTATTAATTTTCCTCGATTTGGTCCTGTTCTCATCGTGGGTAGGATGATGTGTGGGAAATTTTCAGTTAGATAAAAAATAAAATAAAAACAGTTAAATGTGAATAGTATTCAAGTCCCATCGCTCCCCATTTGTACATTCAAAACAGTCTGAAGAAATACATAAACCCGCTTCCTCACCAGGAAAGCGGGTTTTTTGTTGTCCGGTAAAGTCCAATAAGATACTGCTGACAGCAGGGGCAACTGGGGGCAAGTGGTGGCGGTTTAAGTACCGTTTTGCCACTCGGGGAAAAAACAGGAGACAACGTGATCGCCCACGGCAAACTCGCTGACGCCTTCCCCAATTCTTTCGACGATTCCCGCTCCATCGGTCAACGGGATGAGTCCATCTACGGTGGGAATCGTCCCAAGCGCGACCAGGTAATCATGATAGTTCAGCGAGCTGGCATGCAGTCTCACCAGGATTTCTCCTTCCTGCGGCGAACCCGGCTCGTCCATTTCGATCAGCGTCAGGCGTTCGAGCCCACCGGATCCTTTAAGTCTTATCGCTTTCATAAGGTGCTTCTCCTATGGAAATGGTTAGGATGAGCAGCGACCTGAGGTTAAAAAAAGATGTTTAACTGTTTTGCGCTGCCCATTTTAGAACGCGGCCATTTTCCTTTCATGTGGAAGATTTTGTATATCAGGGCATTGAAGCGGCACCGCCCTTCGAGGAGCTTTCCTCTTTGGCAGGCACATAGGGCTCTCTTATGCCGGTGTAATATTCTGGTTTGTGCAAAAGAGATTGGTCGGGTCGTATTTCCGTTTTAACAGGGCGAGGCGATCATAATTTGAGCCGTAGGCTGCCCGGACGCGATCACCTTCGTCGGCGGTGAGAAAATTAACGTAAACCCCACCGGTGGCAAAGGAAGCCGAGGCGTTGAAGTAATCGCGGGCCCAGGCGATGCAGTGCTTGTCATCGGCCGGGTCCTCCCAGCGACCATGGACATTCATGACGAACTGCGCGTCGCGGTGGGCATAGGCGGCGGAATCCGGGGTCGGCCTGTTGCTGGCGCCTCCTATGGCACCGAAAAAAATCTCACACTGGGGTGACGGGAGTTTTTTGATATACTTGATGGCAACGTCGAAAAGGCCATCTGCGAGTGTAGAGAAGTTATGAGACTTCCAATAATTGCGGGCACCAAAAGTGAGCAGTGGATCAAAGGCCTGCTGCCAGGCGACATACGGCTGGACCCCGACGTGTTCACCCAGAACGGTGCCGAAAGTGCGCAGTGGCTCGACGAGCGGTCCGCCCTGTTGCGGATCGCCTGTATAAATCAGCGCAAGTGCAATGATTCCCTTGCCATGGACCGTTTCGGGAAGGAAAGACAGAGGGGGCGCCAGGCGCAGGACGGGCCACACCGAGAGTTCCTCCGGCGCCGTGGCGATGAATGCGCGATACTGCTGCATCACCGATTTTGCCTCGGAGATCGGATAGACGATGAGTCCGCTGAGCACGTCAGGGCCAATTGGGTGGAGCCTAAACTCAAAGCGGGTGACCACACCGAAATTACCACCTCCTCCCCGGAGCGCCCAGAAGAGGTCGGGGTACTCGCTTGCGCTTGCACGCACGACCTCACCGGTTGCGAGGACCACCTCTGCGGATTCAAGATTGTCGACGGTCATGCCGTGCTTACGGCTCAGCCAGCCAAAACCGCCGCCAAGTGTCAGCCCGGCGATACCGGTGGTGGAGTTGATGTCGACCGGAGTGGCGAGACCATAGGCCTGGGTGGCAGCGTCTAGGTCGGCGAGGGTGGCGCCACCTTCAATGGTAACTCGGCGTAAATCAGGATTGACGCTTGCCGTTTTCATCTGTGAGAGGTCGATGACGATGCCGCCGTCGCAGATGGCATTGCCGGCGATGTTGTGTCCGCCGCCGCAGACAGCGAGCAACAGCCCATTGTCCCTGGCAAAGTTCACCCCAAGGACGACGTCCGATGTCGTCGCACAGCGGGCAATGATCCCGGGACGTTTATCGATCATCGCATTCCAGATTTTGCGGGCGTTTTCATAGGCTTCGTTATCCGGAAGAATAATCTCTCCTTTGAAGCTACGGTTCAACTCCTCAATTTTTTGTATCTGTATGGTATTCATGGCGTTTCCCTCATGCCTATTATTGCGAAATTAAATTGACCGTGGCTTGTAATCACCGAAAACGGTCTTGTTTACCAGGTATGCCAAGTTTGCGTTCAAGTTGACGGATCATAGGTTTCTCCTTGTCTTTCCCAAGGTTGTTGTTGAATAACCTTCAATAATCTTGATTCATAGGGTCTATTCATATTCAGGCATGCACGTCTGTTAATGTGGGTTCAAACAAACATATGTTCTGGAATCCATGGAAAACAATGGTGGAATATTAAATAGAAAATAGAGAGAATTTCTATCAGGCTGGATCGTTTTGAAACAGGGGATTTATCCCGATGATCGAAATGACGTCAGTGCACCGCCAGAGCGATACCGAGTTGGCAGCCTTGGCGCCAACCATCAGTCGTCTGCGCTACGCCGCGCCGAACCCGTTCCGCCTATCATCTTGTGGCCACTGCGTCAAAAATCGGTTTGTTTGTCGCCAGATCACCGGTCGTCACGGAATGCCGGGTCGAGCTGCAGCACTATTTGCAGCAGCAATCCTCTGCAACAACTACCACCGCTACGGCAATCTCGGCAAACGTACCCTGGATTAACCTCCCTACTGGTCAACGTCGCGCTGCAGACCCCGATGTAAGGTCACGACAAAATCCTGGACATTGGTGAGGATGGATTTGGCTGACAGCGAGCCACGGTCGGAGAGCTTGTTGGCCGCAAACTCACTCATATCGACCGAATAGAAATAGACGGGTCGTACTCCGAATCGTGGATCGAGGATAAACGAGGGAGACAGATTGCCCGTGGCAATGGTATGCAGCTGGGTGGCAAGAGCGATGATGGTGGTGGCCTGGGCAGTGACGGCCCGCATTTTGTCTTGAGCAAGGTAGGCATCGGCGACAACCTCCGGCAGCGGGCCGTCGTCCCGGATCGATCCGGTGAGCACAAAGGGAATCCCTTTGTTGATTAGGGCATGCATGACCCCATTGGCAAGCACACCTTCTTGCACCGCGTTTTTCATGGAGCCCGCTTTTCTGATCCGATTGATGGCGTCAAGATGCCTGTAATGCCCCTGCTCCACCATACGCTTGCTGTAAATCTCCTGGCCAAGAGCCGTACCGAACAAGGCCCCTTCAATATCGTGGGTCGCCAGAGCGTTTCCCGCAAGCATCGCATCAACAAACCCCTCCTCGATAAGGACACTGAACGCGACGCGCGCATCGTAATCAAACACCACGGCCGGACCAAGTACCCAAACCACATAGCCGTGCTTTTTTTCGTGCTTGAGCAGTCCATACAATTCGTCATAGTCAATACTGAACGAGGTTTCCCGGGTGCGACTTGCGCGGAATGCAAATTTTTCCCGGCTCCCTTGAACCGTGGCAAAACCCTCGGTGTGCACCCAAATACCGTCCTCACCGTTATCCGTTCGACCGACGGCCACCATCTCTCCTTTTTTCAACCGTCTGAATTCTTTGACCTCAAGGGTGTTATCAGGGTGGCGGACAGTCACACAGTCCATTCGTGACGGCGCGGCCAGAACCCATGCGGTTGGTGCGAGATGGAAATATTCCGGGAAAATCGAGGTGGCATGATAGTTGTCGGGTGCGACACCATCGTGCAACACCTCCTGAAAAACAGCACAAGGAGCATCGGCAAGGGATGGCCGATGAAAATCGGGCGGATGATATTCGGGCAACTGAAATCCCATGCTTCACCTCACAAGAGTACTTATGGTATGATCAGGAACATCGGGAATCACTCTGGGATAAAAAGTAGCAATCCGGCCTGCATTGGTCAATGGCTTTGCCGCGTCATCCAGCTTATCGCCACCTTTGTGAGCAAGAGGAAAAAATATGCCGATACTGCCTGATACGCCCTCAATACGATCGGGTATCGACCTCATCGGATTTCCTATGGATCTGGGCGCTGATCGAAGAGGCGTGGACATGGGGCCTTCGGCGTTGCGCATCGCCTGTATTCATGATCGGCTGCAGCAGTTGGGTTATAGTGTCACGGATCATGGCGACCTTATCATTGAGATCAGAGAGAGGTTGTTGATTGAAAATCCCCGCTTGAAATACCTCAGCGAGATCGTCAATAAATCCGAAGCACTCGCAAAGATGGTGCAGCAAACCCTGGCCTCCGGTCGGTTTCCGCTCTGCATCGGCGGCGATCATACCATCGCTCTGGGTTCGCTGGCAGGCATTGCGGCGCACTGCAAAGCCGTCCATTGCACGCCCGGAGTCATCTGGATCGATGCCCACGGCGATATGAACACTGAGCAAACCACTCCGTCGGGCAATATCCACGGAATGGCCCTGGCCGCCTCCCTGGGCATCGGTCACCCGCGGCTCACCAACCTGCTCGGGTTCTCACCGAAGATCAAACCGGAGCATTGCGCCCTGATTGCCGTTCGCCAGCTTGATCCCGGAGAGCGTGAAACGATCCGCAACATCCGTCTTCCCGTCTACACCATGACCGATATAGACCGGCGTGGCATGGCGACGATCATCGATGAAATACTTCAGAATATGATGCAATCGGTGCAGCATCTGCACCTTAGCTTTGATCTCGACAGCATCGATCCAACCCTGGCGCAAGGAGTCGGCACGCCGGTTGTCGGCGGTCTGAGTTATCGGGAGGCGCATCTGCTGATGGAAACCATCGCCGACTGCGGCTGCCTGTCCTCCATGGATCTGGCGGAAGTGAATCCCATTCTGGATGTTGCCAACAAGAGCGCTGAATTCGCAGTCGGCCTGCTAGCTTCCCTGATGGGGAAACGTATTTTATAAGGCGAGGAAAAAAGTCCCTCTCTGTCGAGCGGCAAAGGGGGAGCGACACCGGTCCAAAACCGGTGAAAGGTGTTGTCGGTGGGAATCCTATGAGTTGCAAACTATGAGGCGGCCAATAAAAGCCACGGCACCAATGACGACTTAGGCGTAAAGGGAAATTAACCATCTACACCCAAGTCGTTACTGTCAATATTGTTGTGCGTTGACTTGTTCTTCGCCATCCTTTTGCCGACGGGAATGGCCGTATGGGATGGCTCTGGCAGTCCTTGATTCTGACCCGATGGAAGCCACTGTTTGCCGATATTCCGGTGGAAAGTCTGGTCCACGAACACCAAGGCGGACTATTACCAAGCACTGCAAAAGAGCACGGATCAAGCCGACTCCGCGCCCTTTATCGAATTCATACTCAGGATGATTCTTGATGCTGTATCCACCCCCGCCCCCCAAGCCAAGCGGTTGCTGCAGATCATCCAAGGCGAAATGACTCGCGAGGCATTGCAGAACGCTCTCGATTTGCAGGATCGCAAGTGAAGGTGCAGGTACTCCTTTGAGTGAACGTGGTGACCGGGGTGACGATTGATGACCACATCCCATAAGAAAAAGTCAACCTGGACCGACCTCAAACGCAACCTTGCCGATCTGGACCAACACGCATTGCTCGGCTTGGTTCAAGACCTTTACGCTGCAAGCAAGGAGAATAAGACTTTCCTTCATGCCCGCTTTGGATTGGGAGGCATTTTCTCGGTTCCGGCCCCCTTTACGCCAAAACCACTGCTTCCCGAGTGATATACCCCGCGTCTTCCAGGAGCTCTGAGCCATTCGCCGCGTCCTTGGCAAGTTGGTCGCACCGTTCGTTTTCCTGGTGGCCATTATGACCTTTCACCCACAAAAAATTGATTTGGTGCTTTTCGGTCAACGACAGTAATTGCTCCCACAGATCCGCATTCTCGGCCCGACCTCCACCGCTACGGCGCCATTTATTACGTTTCCACTTCACGGCCCAACCTTTTGAGATTCCATCGACTAGATATTTCGAATCACTATAAATGGTAACGGCGCATTGCCGTTTCAGGGCCGCTAAGGCAACAATACAAGCTATAAGTTCCATCCGGTTGTTGGTGGTATGCCGATAACCGCCAGAGAGTTCCCGGCAATGTTGTCCGTAAACCAAGATTGCGCCGTAGCCGCCCGGCCCCGGGTTGCCCAGGCATCCACCGTCTGTATAGATTGCAACGTGTTGCATTGGATTCTTCTCGTTTCTATATTTTGAAGCGCTCTTTGATTTGCCATGCACGCCATGGTTTGCATGGTGATCGTCACAAACGGTCAACAGCCCCGGGCGGGAAGCGGCCGGGGCAGGAGCGCCACAACCTTGTACGACTCTATTCGACTGGCGCAAGATGCATATTGCCAAGAGCGGCTCCTGCCTTCAGTGCATCTGTTGGCGAAAGATATTCATTCTTGCTTGGTAATGCCGTTATGATCTGTAACGGCCTCAGGCGTATCATTTACTACTTCGTCGGCCTTGTCACCTGCAATGCTGTAGTCGGAAAAGCTGTCCATTCCGGTATGTCCGCTCCAGCTATCCTCTGCCCAATCCTTTTCATGAATGTTGTTCATTGTATCTCGTTATAGTAGCGTTTTTTAGCTGCAATGCTGATTCGCAATTTTGGCAAAGCCCCTGCTTACTTTGCAAACTGAAGAGCATCGTTTGCGGCTTGCTCCATGAATACCACGGCCTCGCCTGAATAGTCTATTTCAGCGACAAATAATCTAACCGTACGGGTGAAAACACTTCCACTGCTACAGAATCAACCAGTACCTCTGCACCGTGAATAACGCCTCCTTTAAAACACCAGCTACTCCCGGTTTCAACAACGGTTTCTCCCTCGTCGCCGAACAAACGTAACGAACCATGGACAAGATAACCGATTTGTTCCTGTGGGTGTTGATGCGCAGGTATTATGGTCCCTTTGCTGAGGCGAAATTCGCAAAGGTGTGCGTTGTCTCCATGAGTCAATGTTTTCATGAAGATGCCGGGCAAGAGTTCTTTGTAATTCGATGAGTCTGGTTGGTATATCATGAATTTTTATCCTTAATACTGCGTAGTTTCAGAAAATAGCTCAACGTTGCAATAACTGGCAGGGAGACGGATGTCTGGTTTGGCTCGGCAGACTTACAAACAGCTCTAATTTACGCCTTCCAGTCAAGCACCGCCGTAACGGGGTAATGGTCGGACGGGAAGAGGCTCCCTTGGCGCGAATGGTCGATTTGCGCATCCAGTACGCGGAAATGGTTGGAGACCAGAATCCAGTCGATGGCCGTCATCTCCTCAGGATCAGGTCTGCCAAAGGCGTGAAAGGTAGCTGCATCGGCCCCATTCGGATGGACCTGCCGGAAGGCGTCGCTTAGCGCGCCATCGCCGGTTAGAAGGCGGTAGGCGTTGGACTCCCTGTCGGTATTGAAGTCGCCGGTCACGATGAGCGGAGTCTCGTGGCGGATCTGATCGAGCCAGTGCCGCAAGATCGTAGCGTTTTCATCAATGGCAACCGGCGGCTCAAAGTCGAAATGGGTGTTGACGTAGGTCAGAACAGCTCCCGTGGGCTGGCAGGCAAGCCGGGCCCAGCTCACCGTTCGGGGATAGACGCTGCCCCAGCTCATGCTGCCGGGGAGTTCCGGGGTCTCGCTCAGCCAGAAGCATCCCGTGTCGAGAAGCTCGAAGGCTGACCGGCGAAACAGCAGGGGCGCCATCTCCAGGGCCGTATCGCCTGGGCCTCCCCGATGGATGCCCAGGAAATTGTAGTCCGGCAACCCCAAGCGGATAAAATCGGCCTGGCTATCGTCGCGGCACTCCTGGAGACCGAGCAGATCGGGCCCGAAGGCTTGGATTCTGGCAAGCGCTAGGGCCTTGCGGTTGTTCCAGTGATTTTCTCCGTCGTTGGCTAGGCCATAACGGATGTTGAAGCTCATTATCTTGATCATGGCTGGGATTCCCCTCGGTCATGCCGTCTGATTCTTGGCTCGTTCCAGGGTCGCGCGTATCCGCTCCATCTGCTCCGGTCGGCCCAGGTCGGGAAAGAAACCCTGCTCAACGCAGTCCCGATAGCTCCACTCCGGCATCGTTTCGGTGCGGTAGGTCCAGAAGAACCAGCCGGCGTATTTCTCGAAGCTCAGCAGTTGGGCTGCGGCATAGCCGCGGTAGGCCGCTGACAGCTGGAACTCGTCCATGGCCGTAAGATTATGGTTGAAGGGTCCCTCTGCCCAGCGGGCGACCATTTTTAGATTCAGTCCCAGACTCCATTCGCCACAATAGACCTGATAGCCCGAATCACGGATGATCTCGTCCGCCTCGACGCGCCAGTCCACGGAACTCTTGCGGATATGGCCGAAAATATCCATATCGATGTCGTCTCCGGCAAAGCATTGATAGCGGTGGATATCAATGGCCACGTTGCGGAACTCCGGCTCTTGGAGAAACCCTGCATACTCCCGGAAGCTGCGGAAGCCATCGTGAAACACCACGGTCACCCGCTCGGGTGGACAGGAGCGGCGGATGCGGTGATAGGCATCCAAGGTGTAGCGCTTCAGCAGCTCAGTTGGGATATCCCAGCTCGGCTCGTTGAGCGCTTGGATGCCGTGCAACGCCGGGTGCTCTTTGTAACGCTCGGCCAGGCGCTCCAGCACATCCAAAGAGTGCTGGATGTACTCCTCCTTGGTATGCCACTCGCAAACCCCCAGGATGCCGCCGTTGTCAAAACCGTTCTGGCAGCCCGGTGCGGCATGGAGGTCAAGGACCACCCGTAGGCCGAATTCTTCGGCCCACTGGAAGACCTGGTCGACGATCGCAAGCCCCCCTACGACGTAGGGATAGCGCACCTCCTGGTAGCTGCGGTGATAGGGATAGTCCTTGCCGAACAACCAGTGGCCGACCGGCAGGCGCACGGCATTGATGCCGGCACGCTGCAGCCAGGCAAAGTCGTCGCGGGTGATAAAGGTGTTCCAGTGGTGGTGCAAGCGTCGTGTCGCCTCGGCCTCGTTCAGCTCAACGCAGTAGGAGGTCTCGTCGGTGGCCTGCAGCCCCGCAAACAGACTGGGGGTGATCCATTTCTCCAGCACCAGCCAGCCGCCGAGATTGACGCCGCGTAGTTTGCCGCCGCTTTCGTGAACCGTTGAGGTCGTCATGGAGGGGCTCCTTAAAGAAAGTTTTACAGGGCCAAACGGCGTGAGTAGAAAGCGGCGTTGTTGGGCATATGCGAAATCGTGAGCAGCGTGGCATCAGGGAGCTGTTCGCAAATCAGCTTCAGCATCTGTTCCTCATCCTGGTGGTCCAGGGAGTCAAAGGCTTCCTCCAGGAATATCCATTGGGGCCGGTTGAGCAGCAGACGCACCATGCCCAATCGTTGCTGCTCACTCCGTGCCAGGGTGTTGCCCCATTTATCTTTCTGATCGAGTTGATCGATCAGGTTTTCAAGGCCCGCCAAACGCAGCGCCTGCTCGATTTGTTCCTGGGTAAAGACCCGGCGGGAGGATGGGTAGGAGATGGCGTTGCGCAGGGTGCCGGTGGGCAGATGCGGACGGGGCGGCATGAAGAAGAGGCGGCCTTGGTTGGGGAGTTCAATAATACCGCTGCCCCAAGGGCGTATCCCGGCGATGGCGCGGAACAGCTTTGCCCCGATAAGGGCGTTGCCGGTGATCAGCACATGTTCGCCTTTGCCGATCTCCATGTTGATGTCTTGGGCCAAAACCTTCCCATCGTATTTGACGATACTGAGATTGCGGAAGGCCAATACCGGACGATCGAAGCTTTTCACCTGGATCCAATGGTCCGGCTTCGCAAGCTCCTCGTCGACATTCTCCAACACCTTCAGGAGACTCAAAATGCGTTCTACCGAGGCGCGCCATTCGGCGATTCCGCCGACGTTGTTGACCGGCCAGGAGAGGGCGCCGACCATTTGCTGGAAAGCCTGGGCGGATTGCATCAGCGTGCCCAGGGTGATTTTTCCCAGAATGTAACGGGGGGCGGAAATCAGGAGCGGAAAGGCCATGTTCAGCACGGAATAGCCATCGCCGAACATCACGATATTTCGCCATGCCCCGGTTTGCGCGTCCCATACCACCCGTAACTTGCGAAACAACTCATGAAATTGATGCCGTTCACAGGTCTCGGAATGGATCAGTGCGATGGCTTGGCTGTTTTCCTGCGCCTCTATCAGGCTGGCGCGGAAGTTCGCCTCCGCCGACTGCCGGGCATTAGTGGCGCCGGTCAGGGGCTGGCTCACCAGCCATCCAAGCCAGGAGGCCAGCGCCGAGTAGATGATCGCGATCCAGATCAAGTGCCCATAGACGGGGATCTGAGCAAATCCCAGGTCGAGCATCACCACCCCTGAGCGGGACCAGAGCACCTGGGTGAAACCGATCAGCAGCAGAATACTGTAAAACAGCGAGTGGCCCATGACGACCGCCGACTCGGCGGCGACCCGGCAATCCTCGGCGATGCGGCCATCCGGGTTGTCGTGTTCGCCCGGCAGATGGGTGATCAAATAGTGGCGGCCAGTATGCATCCAGCGGGAGAAGACATGCTCCGTCAACCAGTCGCGCCAATAGATCTGCATGTTGCGCTTGATAACCAGATGCGATCCGGTCAGGATCATGTCGGCGACCAAGAGGATCGCCATCATGCCGACCTGGGTCATGAGGCCGCGCATGGAGTGCTGCTCCAGGGCGTTGAACAGGCCCGCGCTCCATTGAGTCATCAACACAGCCATGGCCATCTGCAACAGGGTCAGAAAAGCCAGGAAAAAGGCAGTGCCCCGAATCTTCACCTTTCGATTCGAGCACCAAAACAGCTTCGTTAACCGAAGAAATTCGACAAAAAAATTGTGGGATGTAAGCATCTGGGATCTGGGTTCAATGAGTTACGTGACGCCAATCAGCGGCGATGGATCCTTCGTCGGCATGGCAAGGTAAATGAGGTTGAATCGGCACGGTCAGGAAAAAGCGATGGCTGGGACATGACGAGTGCGGCGAGTCATATTTTTTGTGGTGGCAAGGTAGATAATGTATCCAGAGAACGTCTTACCGTCTCCTGGGTTCGGTTGTCAATAATGGACACCAAGGGCTTCATGTTGCAGCAGTTTTTTCATAATGGTTTTTGGCAAAGACAGCTGGCGCCAGGTCGTCGAGTCTGGCCTGCCGTCTCTATCGGCGGTGAGAGTGACCGTTTGTTTCCTCGCAAACCTTTGGTGGCCATTCTTTTCAACCTACATCAGGGTGTTCGGATCACGGAACTGGTCGGGTTCAGTGATCGCCTCTTGTTTGAGAACCAGGTTGAGGGTCTTACGCAAGGTCTCGATCGTATAAGGCTTGCTCAAGAAGGCCTGAGGTTGGTCGTGATGTGTCTCGTTCAGAGCCGCTCCTTGGGCGTCACCACTAATTAGGATGACCCGGATTGCCGGATCAATCGCGCGTAAAGCGGCAAGGGTCTGCCAACCATCCAAACGCGGCATGACTATATCACAAAACACAAGGGCAATAGCATCTTGATTCTGCCGAAACAGTTCAACCGCCTCGACGCCGTCCGCTGCTTGTATCACGGTGAAGCCGAGGCCGGAAAGCGTTAAGCTGCCTATCTCGCGCAACGTTTGATCATCATCGATTAACAACACTGCGGTCGCCGGTTTCTTGCCTTCGACCGGAGCGATAGCATCATGGTCGTTGGCAGCGTCTGCCTTGCTGCCCAGTAGGCTAAAAAGGTTATTTCTGAGTGTTTTCAAGAGATCGGTATAGGGTACATCTCTCTTGTCGCGCAGGCCGAGATGAACCTCTTCAGCTTTGTTAGCCAGATCGTTCAATCCACACTGGAGTAAGGTGCCCTTGAGGGTGTGGGAGGCTCTGCTCAGTACGGTGAAATCCTTCTCGTTGAGGGCTTTCTCAGCCTTTTTAAGATTTTCGGCGATACTTGTTCGAGCAGCTAAAACTAACTTCGCAATCTGTACGTCGGTAAAATTTGTTGTAGTTTTGAAATGGCTGACAATATCATCAGTTCCGACTGTCTTAGGAGCTCTGCCATCCGAGGGATAGTTTGGCCACTCTGCCAAGCGGGCATGCCTGCCATCGTCCGGTGAAAAGTTTTCGCCGATCAATGATTGGAGCACAGCGGTAAGCAGATCGTACTGAAAGGGTTTGGTAACATACTTATCCATTCCGACAGATAAACACATCTCCTTATCCTCGTTCATGGCATGGGCGGTCATGGCAACTATCGGGATATGCTGGCCGATGAGATTAGTGGCCAGATTTTTCCTTATATTATCCGGTAATTCCTCGGGTGCAGCTGCCCCTTTTTCAAAGGCACGAATGATAGCGGTTGCCGTCAAGCCATCCATTACCGGCATTTGCACGTCCATGAGGATGACATCAAAAGTCCTGAACGCGAGCGTCATCAACGCCTCCAGACCATTCGCGGCAGTTGCGACCACATGATCCTGTTCAAGCATCATGCTTGCCACGTCTCGATTCACCTCGTTATCATCAACAACAAGGATACGGAGGCCTTTGATTGTAGGTTCTGCAACTTTATCCTTCTGTGATGTATTCGTCACCAATTCTTCTGCACAGGGTTGCAGGGGGACAATAAAATGAAAAGAACTACCCGTATTCACTTGACTCTCAACCCATATGCTACCGGCCATCAGTTCAATCAGCTGTTTACAGATGGAGAGGCCTAAACCGGTGCCGCCGTACTGCCTTGCATAAGAATTGTCAACCTGCTCGAAGTTGTTGAAAATCACGGCAAGTTTTTCCGGCGGAATACCTATACCCGTATCTGTGACAATGAAATGCAGAACCGCTTTCCCGGCCTGGTTCTCGTTTTCTAAACTGACATATATAGTGATGGAGCCGGAAGGGGTGAACTTAATGGCGTTGCCGACAAGATTGAGGAAGATCTGGCGAAGACGCATGTCATCCCCCATAAAGGCAGCGGGGAGGGGGTCGTGGAGTACGACCTGCAGACGCAACCCTTTTTCGACAGCTGGTACATTCATGATAGAAATGACACCTTCAAGCAATTGGCGCAGATGAAAGGGGGTGTCGGTCAACTGGAGTTGCCCGGCTTCCATTTTGGAAAAATCGAGAATATCGTTGAGAAGACCAAGCAGGCTTTCGGCCGAATGCTGCACTGTCTGCAAAAAACGTTGCCGTTGGTTTCTCTCCTGAGCGTGCATCGCCAGATGCGTCATCCCGATAATCGCATTCATCGGTGTCCGGATTTCATGGCTCATGTTAGCGAGAAATTGGCTCTTCACTTGATTTGCCGCTTCTGCCTTCTCCTTTGCCTCCTGCAGATCAAGAGTGCGCACCTCCAGGTCGTGGGTACGTTTTTCAACTTGCTCTTCGAGATAGGTATCGCGCATTTCGATTTGTTCAAGCATGTCGTTGAAACCGATGGCAAGCAGGCCTAATTCGTCTTCCCCGTGCACCTTTACGCGAACGTCGTATTTTTTCTCCTGTGATATTTTTCTGGTCACTTCGGAAAGGGAGAGAATCGGATCAATGATGATCTTCAGCAATCGTGCCGACAACAGCATCGCCAAGGACACACCAAACAACAACACCCCACCCATGAGCAGGGCAATCATGATGATATTATTACCTATTTCTTTAAGGTCGACCCTGATGAAAAGTTGGCCGACGTTTTCGTTGTCGAGGGTAATCTGTTGATTGAGTTCGGCAAAGTTGCCCATAAAATGCAGCCCTTTGACGATAGTTTTTATTTTGTGATATGCATCAAGATGGCCTTCTTCATTCCCATTACGCCGATACTCGGCAAAAATTTCTCCGTTTTTTCCATAGATTACCCCCGTCTGGATACTTTTCTTGGCGATCAATGAATAGAGAATTGTCTGCAAAGCCTTCTGGTCCTGAAAAACGAGTCCGGCCCGGCTATTTTCAGTGATAACATCGGCCAACGTTTGGATCTCGTCACGCAGCTGTTGGCGGACCAGATGCTGTTGGATCAGAAAAGAACTTATCGTCGCAAGGAGCAGGGCAACGGTGCTGGATAGGAGGATAATGCTATGGAGTTTAACGCGGAGAGGGCGCTTGAGGAACCATTGCTTCATGGGGCGCTCCACCTAATATACTGATGCCGCAAGATCCAACATGGAGGCACTGGCCTGGATTCCACGTTTTTTCAAGACGGAATGGTTAATGAGAAAGGATAGTCGATCTTCTTTGATTATAAATTCAATGGAACCACCACTAGGTACAAATCCTGGAATATCGCTGACCGTGACTACCGGCTGCTGCGCAGTACGGGAGAGCAGAGCGTCAAGATCGCTTTTTTCAGATCGACTGATATAGAGCAGATGGCACTGCGGAAGCTTCTGGATGGAATCGGCAGAAATAATTCTGAGGTAACGTCCATTGATTCTCTGCCCCTCGACAGCATGCAGCGTGGATCCGAACGGATTATTTCCGGCTACACAAAGGGTGAAATCCTGTTGGCCTGGTGAAAATGACTGGTCCGGCCAGGTGATGAACCGTAAGAAGTTCACCAGAAAAGCAGCTTTAAGCTGATACTCCTGAGATATTTCTTCTGCTTGAAGAGTACCAAAACCAGCAAAGAAACAGAGGAAGAAAAACAGAAGGAACCTGTGGAACCTATGGCGATGCTTATGCTGTAACATGCACATAGCTTACTAAAAGCTCCAAGTTACTCTGCTATAGAAACCATAGCCAATTTTGCGGTGAGGCGTGAAGAGCTCAACAAGGAACCGGGGCTGGCCGCTGTCCAACAAGTTCTGCGTTTTTTTTAATACAGCGGTGATGCTTACCCGCATCAGCTGGGCTAGATTCATATTGAAGTCGTCAATGTCAGTAATGGCGTTCACTTGAGCGGGCACAGCTGCATGCAGCATGAGACAGGTCTGGGCCGTGAGCGCTATCTGAGTTTTTCGGGTCAATACGTTCACCAAGGTCAACCTTGTTGTGTTGTTCTATGCCACGAAAATTGAGAGTTCGATGCTTATACTATTCGGCAATACCCGTACGCATTAATGATAGGTATAAACCATCTTGAGTAGAAAACTGAGCCCGTCCTGCTCGATGCCACCATGCTGCCGAAATTCCAGCCCGACCGGGTCTTTATATTTCTGATTCGTGAGATTATAGCCGCTTAAAGACAACGTTAATCCAGGTCGTACATTCTTGGCCAGCAGGGTCATGTTGATAAGCCATGTCGCATCGGTGTCTGGGCCCTCGGCTGTTTTTCTGGGGCTGAGATATTGCAGATTGGTCCCTAGAGACCAGTTGTCAGAAAAGAGAGGGAGGATCAGATTTGCCTTACCAATGTGCTGCGGTGAATTGGCGGGCGTCTCACCGGTACTCTTGTCCTGGGCATCCTGAAAGGTATAACCGATATTGCCACGAAGACCCGCTGCCCATGCCCCTTCCAGCTCCAGTTCGAAACCTTTCGCCGTCATCTGGCCAGCGTTTTGGAAAACCAACCGGTCCGCTTCTGGATCGTACACTTGGTTAATCATGTCATCGATTTCATAAGAAAAAACACCGGCAGATATCCGATAATTAGTAAAGAGGCGCTGCTCCAGTATGGCTTCATAGGTGGTAATTTTTTCAGGATCTAAATGCTCCGGTCTTTTAAAGCTCACGCCGTCCTCATAATAAAGCTCGTAGGCATTGGGAGGCCGAAGGGCCGTGCCATAGATGAGCTTGACCGTGGTGCGGTCCTGAGGCTGGATAATGAATGCCATTCGCGGATTCACCATGTCGCCAAAATTCGGAGAACGATCCAGGCACAGACCGGTAGTGATTCCGAGCCAGGGGGTCACCCGGTATTGATCCTGGGCAAAAAAGGACCATTTCTGACTGTTTTCTTTAATGTCTGTGACCAATCTATAGGGGTCGAGATCCTCGTTTTTCTGGTTCTGAGTAAAGTTGTCGGCTAATTCGGCCCCTGCGGTCAGCCGGTGGGTTCCATCGAAAAAAGGGCGGGAGACGATGAGTTCGCTGCCCACAGATTGTCCCAGTGCGGTGTCATTGTTAATGATCCCGGCATAAGGAAGATGCGCTGTATATTGGTATTCGTCGAAAAAGAGCCGAGCCGTGACATCTGTATTGCTGAAGACGGTCTGCTGATATTTCAGATCCACGTACCATCTTTTATCCACCGTAAACATGTTCGGACTGTTGAAATCAGCTCCATACGAGGCGGTTGGAAGCGTTTTGTCGCGGGAAAGCCAGGAGCTTTCCAATGTGAGCGGGCCGTATTTCATCCGGCCGAAGAGGCTGCCGCTTTGATCGCCATCAATATTGCGGGCCGTGCCGCCAGAGGTGGCAGGAGTATCGAATTCGGCATAATAGAGATTCTGTCCTTTGCTGTAATAATCGGTGCCGGACAGAGCCAGATCCAAACCGCTGTCAAACTGTTGGCCGTAACTCAGGCGCCCCTTGAAGCTGTCGTAGCCGCCGTATGAGGCAGCGATTTCCGGCTGGCCAAACTTGCTGGATTTTTTAGTAATGATGTTGATGATGCCGAAGAAGGCGTTGCTGCCGTAAATGGACGCTCCCGAGCCGCGGATGATTTCCACCTTTTCGACCAGGTCCAGATCCACTTGAGATTCCGTGCCGATGTAGGCCAGACCATAGATATTTTCATTGAGGCGATGGCCGTCAACCTGGATAAGAAAGCGGCTGTTATAATCCCCTGTGGCAGAAAAGCCGCGAAGCCCGGCATAGCTGTAATTGCGGTCGTAGGAAACCGCAACTCCGCGCACACTTCGCAGAAGATCGGCCAGAGTCCGGTACCCATATTTCTGAATGTCGTCGGCGGTTACGATGGTGACGGATGCAGGTGCCTCTGAAGTCTTCTGGTCGAATTTTGACGCCCCGGACACGGGTATTTTCATCAGCTCTTCAAGACTGAGGTTGATCAAATCCAAGGGCGCGTCAGCCAGCAGCGAAAGCGGATGAAAGACAAGGAATAAACAAAGAAAACTGCAGCTATATCGAAAGGATTTCAGAATCATTGACTTTTTTTCAGAAAATAAGATCCATTGAGAGCATATTGTTTATCACTTTCTCATTCTTTTTACACACAACGAGCTTTTTTAGATAGCGGTGTGCCACTTGCCCCTTTCTTGAGTACTTTGAATTCAAGCAAAGAATCTGATCAACCCAACGCCTTTTCTGACGACCTCGCGCCTTCCGTCTGCGTCCTCACCCTGCCCAAAGCCTTACCGCGTCGCACTACTCAATAATCACGTAGCTTCCATTTCCAGGATCGTCCTAAAATCCCCATACTAAAACTGTGTCCCAGAGAGTGATCTCTTTCCCCACGCTCCCCATGGGGATTTACTAAAGGGTGTGAATGGAAGCTGACCACCACAGGTGGGGGTAATACAAATCTACAGTTTCGGCAACATAACAGTGCGTTGCTCATCCGTATTTTGTCCCTGATTATATCGGATTTTACTTGTTCTTGCCGTCACAGTCTGTCGTCAGCCAGGAGTTGCTATTGCCACTCAGTTAGGTTAGTTGAGCGAAATCAGGCGCTATGATTGGAGTATTTTCATCCTGTCTATAGGAAACAAGTTTTAAGCGTACCTTTCGTAGGTAATATTACCATTTCGAAATTCATATCTGTCGTTAGCGGGGAGGAAGTATTTCACACATCAAGCACCTTCTTGATTTTTCGAAATCAAATTGTCTCAAAAGACAGACGATGAATGTACAGATGTCTTCGCTCCTTTGACCAGATTCTGTATTAAAGTCCAGCGTCCAAATGCCTGGCAGTATATGTATCTGTTCAACTCGCACGCATTCTCACCTCGACGCATAACGAAATTATGTAATTATTAATAGTTACCAGGAGCGTGCAGGGTTTCTCGTGCGCATTTGTGGCACTTCTTCATTGTTATGGCTCATTAATTGCTACCACAAAGTGGTGGCGCTATACCATAAACCTCTCGGGTTTGCGGTTTCACTTCGTCTCTGCGGTTCAATAACAGTTCACGAGGAGTATTTTTTTATGATTAAATGGAATAATTTCACATCTGGCAAGGATCGCTTCACTAACCAATGTACTCCATTAGCGAGATCCTTTTTGATAAAAAAAAGGCCTGGCATAAATAAGTATATAGTCGCATCGGCTCTTATTATTGGTTCCGGAGCTTGTTTCGCAGGGCAGGCATTTGCACGTGACACGACACCGCCCGTCATCAAAGCTACAGTGAATGGTACGCTGGGTACCAACGGCTGGTATACAAGCAATGTCAGCGTGACATGGACCGTCACCGACACAGGATCAAGTATTACGAGTAAATCGGGTTGCGGCAACGTGACCCTTACCACAGACACTTCCGGTGTGACCTATACCTGCCAAGCCACCAGCAGAGGCGGTACTGCAAGTCAGTCGGTAACCATTAAGCGGGATACAACCCCTCCCAAGGCGACCATTATCGCACCTGCTAGTGCCCCGTGCGGTTAATAGAGTCTTTTAATATATTTTGTGTTATAGTGCCGCATGGCACGCATACATGAGAAATTTACGATAACTGACGAACAGCGCCAAGACCTTGAGTCGCTGTTGCGATC
>Ga0209697_10000448_pt1 | contig 66955 bp, 70 predicted proteins | sample AliMusrvi5mmetaG_FD_184115 | JGI IMG/M metagenome (GOLD analysis project Ga0209697, IMG submission 184115) | Freshwater lake bacterial and archeal communities from Alinen Mustajarvi, Finland, to study Microbial Dark Matter (Phase II) - Alinen... | ecosystem: Environmental > Aquatic > Freshwater...
CGATTCAACCGCCGGTTCGACCTGCCAGCCATATTCACCAGACTGGTCTACGCCGCTACTCATACCGGACGTCGGCCAGAATGGTTTTTACGGCAAGCGCTCTATTAGAACGATTCAGGAAAAGCAATAATGAACATCAGCAGAAAAGATTTTTTTAAAAAAAGTCTGTTTTCACTCGGAGAAGCGGTCTGTTCGGTGACCAATGTCCTTAACAGCGCACCGGAGCCTGTTCTGAGCGTACCGGATGCAGCACATTTTGTATCTGTGCCCCATGAAGATCAGACGGCTGTTGCGTATAACGAGACCTGTCTTGCGAAATACAGCGGCTGTTTTGCCTGCATGGAGCGGTGCGAACCGGAGGCAATCAAGCTTATTCCTGGAGTCGGTATCCGGATCAACCCGCGGCTCTGCGACGGCTGCGGCACCTGTGAGTACGTCTGTCCGGTAACCCCGAAAGCCGTCAGGATGCAGCAACGCCCAAAACCTGTTGAAACAGCGGCACTACATGAAGATATCACCACCCTGAAAGGAGAATCACCATGCTGAAGAAGAGCCTGGCCGTTGCTGCGGCCATCATCGGAGCCATTGCGGTATTGTCGCTCCCTGCCATGACCACCGCTGTCAACAAACCGGCCACAAAACTGGTCAACGATGGCCGCGCCAAATGTTACGAGTGCCATGACGAAGTCAAGGCGCTCAAGGAAGGATCCAAACATGCCAAGCTGTCCTGTACGGTCTGCCACGACAAGCTTGATGCCCATATGACGGATCCGGAGAAAAACAAACCGGTGACGCTCATCGACCAAGCGCTCTGCGGCAAATGTCACAAAAGCCAGTATGAAAGTTTCTTTAACGTTAATTACGACGGCGGCGCACGTAAAGAGAAGGGGACTCCGACCGGCCGTTCGCCGATGCAGGACAAGCTGTTGGCTCCTTACGGCTTTACCATTGAGCACAACGAACCGCGTGGTCACGCCTTCATGGTCATCGACCAGTTTGCCGTGGACCGTTTTCAGGGCGGCCGTTTCCAGTTTAAGGACGGCTGGAAGGGTATTGATAAAACCGGTAAAGTATGGGACGTGCTGGAAGACAAGGGTAAGGATTTCAAACTCAAGGAATCGGCCATGGCCGGCAATCCGACCTGCATTCAGTGCAAGACATCCGACCACATCCTGAAATGGAAGTTTATGGGAGAGAAAGACCCGAAAGCCAAATGGGATCGCACCTCAAACGTAGTCGATGTGGCCAGGGACACCAACAATGCGGTCGGCTGCATCCACTGCCACGACCCGCACGGCACCCAGCCACGCGTAGTACGTGACGGTCTGATTCAGGCTATCGAACGTGATACCAAAACCAATATTTTTGCCAAGGACGGCGTGACCGATCTGAAAATCATCTCGTTCCGGGACGGTTTCCGCAAAATTGGCGTGATGAAAAAGACCGATTCCCGCATGATGTGCGCCCAGTGCCATGTGGAATACGCCTGCGGATCCGGGACCCAGTGGAGTGACGGCCACGCCGTTAAATATGACGACCAGCGCACCAACCATTTCCCGCTGAAAAATGTTTCGCAGCTGTTGAAGCATTACAAGGAAGCCCAGGACTTCTTCGACTTCAAGCATGCCGTTACCGGCGCCCGTTTGATCAAGTTCCAGCACCCGGAAGCGGAAACCTATGCCGGCAGCGTTCACGATACAGCCGGTATCCAGTGTCACCAGTGCCATATGCCGAAGATGAAGGGAAAAGACGGCAAGATGTTCTCGACTCACGGCGTGGTCAAGCCGAAACAAAACATCAAGGCAGCCTGTCTCGGTTGTCACTCGGACAGCACGGTTGAAAAGAAACAGTACGAGATGGAATCCATCATCAACTACACCAAGGGTAAGATGCGCAAGGCAGAGTACTGGCTCGGCCAGCTGATTGACACCTACGCAGCCGCCCAGCGCATGGGTGTCACCGAAAGCGTCCTGACCCTGGCTCGTGAAAAACATGAAGAAGCACACGTCCTGTGGGAATACTGGACCGCCGAGAACTCGGACGGCTTCCATAACCCGGGGTTGGCCCGCGAGAGCCTGACCGGTTCGATAACCGCCTCAAAGGCGGGGGTCAAAATCCTGAATGACGCTATGGCTGTTGTCAAGAAGGATGAAGCGAAAAAGTAAACGTAGAATTCAACAAGCTGCATCGAAATAACGAAGGGCGGGGGGAACCCCACCCTTCGTGCATTTTTACTTCTTTCGGCAACGAGCTTATTTCGACTCCGGCTCTGGCGCGGGGGCTGGTTCAGGAGCAGTGGCTGGAGCAGCCAGTTTCTTCAATATATTTTATGTCAAGCGATATCGGTCAGTTGTTTTTGCCGGGAAATGCCCTTTTGAAAGCGGTAATCTTTTTCTTTCCGGGAGCAACATACCAGAGAAAAGCAGCCGGTTTGTCATCCGCATCCTGATCGAATTTCAAAGCCACGCAGGAACCTTTTTTCAGCGGAATCGTTTCACCCGGTCGCCCGAGTAACGTTGCCGTCAATACACCGAGCTGAGGTTCATGACCGACCAGCATGACCCGTTTTGCATCACCGCACCCTTTCAGATGTGTGACCAGGGCATCAATGCCGGCACCCGGCAGGAGAAGTTCACTTGCAACCACCACGTTTTTTCGACAGGCCTTTCCAGCCGCAATCTCAGCAGTCTGAACAGACCTGGTCAGAGGACTGGTAAGGGTCAGCCTCGGTTTCGGGCCATTTTTGGCAATTGTTGCACTCATTTTTTCGGCACTCCTCCGCCCCTTTTCGGTCAGATAACGCCATTCATCCTGCAGGGAGTCACTTCCCTCTACCGCTTCCGTGTGCCGCATAACATACAAGATCATGGAGCCCTCCAAATCAGCTATAGTAATAAGTGAAACAGTATAAACCTCATCAACCGGATTGGCAATTTGTTGCGCATTTGAAATCAGAGCCGCCCGTATTTTATACGGATGATTAACTTGAGTTGAATTCAATGGGGGATTACTGTAAATTTGTCCATATAGCGAATGTATTTCTTGAAGGAGTACACTACATTATGCCAGAATGGATCTCAGTGTTGACAAAACCAGGAAATAATTGCAGCACAAAATGTCGGCTGCACTAAAGGATTACCGTTGTGACCAAAATTGTTGACAAGAGACGAGTGATACAGAAGCTGTTAGTATCACAACCTATTAACATTCCTGTTTTCCATGACATTGCCTTACGATTACAGCAAATGATGAACGATCACACGTACAGGATAGAAGAAGTAATAAAATTAGTACATGAAGACACCGCATTAGCCACTGAAATGCTGAAACATGCAAATTCCACCTATAACTCCGGTAAGACACCAATAACCACCATAAAAAATGCAATTGTCAGACTTGGATCTCAGCAGATTGTTAACCTTGCATTTACTGCCAGCATGGCAAATACCACGTCGGATAATGTAATTATTAATAAGCATCTCAAACAGCTGTGGCACCATTGTCATACCGTTGCTATTACGAGTTCCTGGTTGGCAGTAGAAGTCAACCATACGAGTAACAGGATATATGATATAAATGCGGATGAAGTCTATTTGGCCGGATTGCTACACGATATCGGTAAATTATATTTATTGAAAGCGATGGACAATCTATTGACTATAGGCGTATTACAAGCTGACGATTATTTCATAAATGATATTATTGAGGAACTTGGTGTACCGTCAGGCGTGAAGGTCATGAACTACTGGCATCTCCCTCCAATTTATTCAGATTCCATTGGTCGTCACACCACTGATACGTGGAAATGCGGAGTAAATGACCATTTAGTTGCCGCTATTAGATTGGCGTGTAAAATACATGATTATATAGAGCGTGGTGTTGAAATTACAAACGGTGGCAACGATTTGACCGGCATCAATGACGAGTTGTCATTATTAGGTATTGATGATGTAACATACGTATATGGCATTGAAAAAGCGTTAGTTGATTGAGGGGTGCCAGGCTTTTACTGCCGATGTTCCTGCCACCGGGTAATCCATCTTAGTATCGTGTTGAAAAAGGCCGCATCCCCGGATGTGGCCTTTTTTATACGCAACCCTATTTTCTTGTAAATTTAAATAGTTCCATGTATACAGAATGTCATTACTTGATTTTACCGCCCGTTCAGAGAAGAAATTCAACGACATGCCGAAACGAACAATTCGCGTTAATACACTCGTGCTTACCTTGGCCATCTTGTTTGTATCTGCAAGCAATCCGGCATACTCCGCCATGAAAGATGTATCGGTTTCTGTCGGAGCAATGTCCTGGTATAACAGATATGTTCCCATATCAAGAATTGCAGGTGCAGATGTTCCTAAAAGCTCATATGGCTTCATGTATGGCCCGACGATAAGAGCCCAACATAACAACCTGTATTTTGCTGTTACGTATCTTCTTTCATCGGATAACTACAATTTGGTGGTAACAGATTCTCCTGTCAGCATACATCATGCTAAAGCCAATTCATCAGCATCCCGCAGTGATATTGACGTTGTCGTTGGTTATCTGCTGCCCCCCACATTAAACGTTCATACCGGATATAAAGGCATATTCGTTGATGATGCCATTTCGTTTGCATCTTCCGGAAGAACAGCAAGCGCTAAACGGAATGAGACGTATAATGTGGCTACTCTTGGCACAGGCATAACCATCCCTTTCGGGAAGAAAATCATATTGTTTGTAAATGGCGATGTGCTTCTCGGTTCATTTCACAACGATGTAACGTATCCGGCCGGCTATAGACGTCTGAGTGAGCCTGTCGATGATTCCATAGCCTGGGGGGTAAGTGCCGATACACGGGCTGTCATTACAATATATAACCATCTGTCGGCAAACATTGGTTTAAAAGCGCAGTACATAAAAGCCGGCAGTGACAACTCAAGTTTTTTGGGTCCAACGGTAGACATCGAATATCGATTTTAAGAGTTCCCACAGAAGAAAAGCATCACGTCGAACTACCCTTTTATATTAGTGGCTGTCTCCGGTTTTGCCATCAAATCTTCCGTTTTGGCAACCATCTCTGACGGGATCTGATAGATGACATTGTTGTTGCTGTCCATAAATTTAATCCGCACCTTACCTTGCGGATTATATGACTCAACAATGTGGCTCATTGCCCGAACGGTTTTATGCGTGCTTTCATTACTGACGACAGGCGCCTGTTTGTTCGTGGCAGAAACCTTGTTGTCGGCATTCAGATCTGCAATGTTTGATTGCACCGACTGACTTGAGGAAGGGGAACCGGCTGAAGGAGATCCCTTTGCCGACTGGGTTAAAGAAACAGCAGCATTAAGAGACGGCAGCTTGAACGCAACGACATCACCTGTTATCGAATTCATTTCCATGGCATACTCCCATCTTTGACTAAGAAGGCTACAACGTGCTAGGCTTTTCCTTGAAATGCTTCGGTAGCTTTCTCAGCACCATTTTCTTTTACTTCCTGTGCCCGGGTATCTCCATCGTTTGCCAGCTTTTGCAGAGCTTGCGGAGAAATAGTTACGGTATCGGTCTTGGTCGCCTGAACTGTTTTTTGAGCATCCTGGCTGACTTGAGGTACAGTAGCGGATTGATCTATCTTAACCTGCGGATTCACATGTACAGGATTAATAGTTACACTATTAGGAGAAACCTGTGTAATTGACATACCAATACCCTCCTCCTGCTACTTAAATATGCTCTTGATTCATCCTATCGGCATATATTGGTAAAAACTAAATGCCGATTTGAGTATTCAACTAAATAGTATCTATCGTCTGCTTGTTTTTGCCAATCGCACCACAACCCGGGCACTTATACTTCCCCGAGTACACTGCGATAAAAATCAAACCCGGTATGTAACCTAACAGAAAACCTGCAATGACAATACATTTAGGAATAATGTAATGAGAAAGCCACGTCTTCATTTCCCCTTCATATCCACATGTAAGGCATTTACGAACACAACCGCTATTATCAGAGTCATCGCCATTATCTGCTGCCAGAGAACTGCCGGATGATTTATTTTTTTTCAACACAGAGAAAACTATAGAGCCACCGACAAGAACGAACAGCATTATTACAATTTCCATTAAATATTCCCTTTAGACACTATTTCTCATTATCATGCCTGCGCACGCAGGTAACATCATACGGTTTGCCTCTAAAATCCTTCATATAGGTATATTCCATACCCGCCGCAGTGCATTTCTGAATTTTTGCATCAAGTTCTTCCTGGCTAACATTAGAGCAACCGGCAAGCGACACGGCAATCAGCAACATCATCAATAATTTCATATAATAACTCCTTATCTATAGTAATATCCACATGATTTAGTATCGGCAGATACACCGGAAAGTGTAGCACAAACAAAGCATCTATAGCGCCAATTGTATATATAATCTCTCAAGGGCAGACCTGATCTTTAATTCAAGAAACCCGCTACATGAACCATTTTCAATACTGTCCAATTCTGACTGATGAATCATGGTACTCACTACATGGCTCTTGGATACAATTTCCAGACGATAATCGACACATGCAGCAGTCAACCCACCGGTAACCGACACTTTAGTCAGCTTGACTCCCATTTGGTTTGCAAGATCGGTTACATACTCTTGAATCATCCGTTACAACTCCCGATCAAAATGATTTTGAGACGACAAACCCCGTACCTGGTAGCAATCAAGACACGGGGCAAACAAAAAATTGAGTAACAACGTTTTATATACAGACAAACACGCTAATCTACAAGTAAATACAAAAGGCTACGCAAAAAAAGGCCACATCCGAAGAAGTGGCCTTTTTAACTGTTATGAAAACGAATTACTTTGCAGCAGGAGCAGCTTCTGCTTTAGGAGCTTCTTCTTTTTTCTCTGCTTTCTTTGCTTTTTTAGCTTTCTTCACTTTCTTAGCAGGTTTAGCTTCTTCTTTCTTTTCAGCAGCAGCAGGAGCAGCAGCAGGTGCAGGAGCAGCATCAGCAGCGAATACTACGGCAGAGAAAGAAAGAGCAACAAGAGCAGCAACGATTGAGGAGAGAACTTTTTTCATGGGTAAAACCTCCGAGTAATTTTAGAACATCTATATACAGGTATTAGCACAGTCCATGCCAAGTTTAATATTAACGTAACATACTGATAACACACATGATACAAAACTTGACCGTTTCATTACCAATCAACCATTCCCTATATGCTCATTATCACACCCTATATGAGGTATATCTTTGGATAACATGCAAGAAGGCCACCCCGAGAGATGGCCTTCTCCATTCCGCCGTTCATGTATCCCTCTTTTATCAGTTTTTAGCAACCACGGTTACCGTCTCATCCTTCACTACAGAGACAATCCCTTTTACCATGCCAGTCATCAGAAGCACTGCCGGTATTACCTGTGCAACAACTATCAGGGCACAAAATCCTAAGAATACCCAGACAAAAATCCCACTGTTATCTTCACTCAAACCGTTTGCTGCAAATGCTGTTACTGGAGCTAATGTTCCTGCGATGGTGGTGATAAGTGCTCTCATGACATCCTCCTATTTTAAGTGTTGTTGGATTCGATTGCTTTTGTCTTTATATATAGCATAGAGGATGCCAAGTAATGCAAGCAACACTACATTCGAGTAAGATATTAATATTATTAACTATTATTTTATGTTTGTAGAAAGTGCTTTGTGACCAACGATAATAATGAAGATTACTGTATAAGAGCACAATACTAATGATTAGTGGATATATGCAACTAGTGTTGTAACTTCAGCAGGTTATATTCCTGAATAGTGGAATCTGGGGTGTATGAAACTTCTATACTTCAGGACGATGAGGGATCTCACCTATAAGATGTTCCGGATATGACAAAGCCTCATGCTCCCATTGTACAAAAAAGTGTACAAAAGAACATGAGGCCAAGACAAACACTAGCAATAGCAGCTAGGCAATAGATTGGCAGGGGTACCAGGATTCGAACCTAGAGTGACGGCGTCAGAGGCCGTTGCCTTACCGTTTGGCGATACCCCTAAAGAGAAGAGCACACTTTGTAACAAATCAGACCCGCTACGTCAAGACTTTTTAGACTCTTACCGACTGAGCACTCACATCGATGGCGGTAACATTGGCAGGTTGCTTACAAAAATACTATCCGGTCATCAATATCAGTGATTTTCTCACCGCCATTATGTGACACGGCAAAGGTGTTTTCTATACCGATAACTCCTTTGCCGGGAAAAACAAACTTGGGCTCTATGGCAATCGTCTGCCCGACTTGCAACGACATCTTGAAACCCTGCGCCAGTACCGGGAATTCATCCTGCTCCAATCCAACGCCGTGGCCGACAAAGCGGGCCTGTTCCCCCGGCATTCCCATAAAATGAGTTCCAATACCCCCTTTGTCAGCAATTTCGACCGCCTGAATAAAGAGCTCTTCGCAAATTGCTCCTGGCTTCAGGGCATTTTGCAGATGTTGCTGGATCTCAAGCGACAGTTCAAATGCCCGCTGCAATTCCGAATCAAGTGTACCGATTACGAACATGCGCGTCATATCGGTGATATAACCGTTAAATACCCCGGAATAATCAAGTAACACCGGCTTGTTACGGCATATCTCCAGCGTTGAGGTCCCTTGCGAGGCATTGGAAAGACCCTTTCCGGTAACGGCCCCATCGAAGAATCCATAAGTCGCGGACTCTGCAGAAACGGCCAGTCCCATGAACAGCTCCTGGTTGAACGCCCGCATCCGGATGTATCCCTCATGCCCGGCAGTGCGGAGGCGATGCTCGAATTCCGCCGCAAGATCAATCTCACGCATACCTTCTTTAAGAAACTCCGGCACCTGTTTAAATACCGAACTGATCTTGGCACCCGACGTGCGGAGCTGTTCAAGTTCATACGGCGATTTGACCGAACGGACTTCGCGATTGACGGTAGAAATATCGATAAACTCGCATTCCGGCAGTATTTTTGTATAGTAATTAAGCTGCTGAACCGGCGCCACATCAAAGGTAAAGCCGATTTTTTTCACCTCTGTACTGAACAGCGCCGGGAACTCCTTGCTGGACGGAAATGGCCGGATATCAGTCAGGACGCTTTCAACCCTGGCACGGTTCAAGCTCTTTCGCACCATCAGGACCGGTTCACCGGCCACTGGTATCCAGAGAGTAGAGTTCTGGCGAGTTCCGGAAAAATAATAGACATCGATCGGAAAGATAAACAACGCGCCATCCAACCCTTTAGCCTGAAGCTGCGCCTGCATTGTCGCTACTCGTTGCATTGCTTCCGTATGTGTAAACATAACAGGGCCTCCCGTGATCAGACAATCGTATTCCAGTATTTTTCCAATTCACTCTCAGCTTGATTGAAATCTTCCAGTTCAATGTTCAGATCCGGTGTCCAGAGGCGTTGCTTGTAGTAAATTTTATCGTAATATCCTTCCATGAGACCTTGTGCAAACCCTTCGACATCCCACATATCAATCTTGCCTTTTAACTCGGCATATCTGGTTCCGCCCAGTTTTTTTCTGATACGCTCAAGAGCAGCCTGCATCGCTACCTTATATTCAAGACGGGCGTACTCGCAGGTAAGACGCGAAACTCTCGTCATCATGGCTGCGTGGCACCAGACCTTGCAGCTCTCCTCCATTTTTCGGTACAAGATACCTGGCAGAGAATATTTCCCGATGCGGCGGCTCTCCCCCTCCACTATGATCGGTCTCCCGGTCGGCATCTTCCTGAAAGCATCCCACAAGGTTGTCTCAAACTGTTTTTGCGTAATGCCCTGCGTCAACCCGAGAGCACCAAAAGCAGAGCCCCGGTGGCATGCAATGCCTTCGAGATCGATGACAGACCATTTGGCCGGATTCAGGCTATTGATGAATTCCGTCTTACCGGTGCCTGTCATTCCGTGCATGACGATGAGTGGCGCACTGAAATCACACTGTTCGAAATAATTGACAACATGGGCCCGAAAAGCTTTATATCCTCCGGCTAGCTGCCGAGCCGGTGTACCACACATCTCGATAAGCATGACGACTGAGAGACTGCGGAGCCCTCCGCGCCAGCAATAGACGACAATCGGCCTGCCGGCAGCCACGGCAGTAATCCGGTCAACCATGCCAAAAAACCGGGAGCAGGTCAACTCAAGTCCCCTCCTGCGTGCCGCCACCGGTCCGATTTGTTTGTATAGTATACCTATTTCCACCCGTTCTTCGTTCGAGAGCAGAGGAATGTTGCAGGCTCCGGGAATGTGATCTTCCTCGAACTCCAACGGAGTTCTCACGTCTATAAGACAGTGGTTATCAACAAGTTCAGGGGTAAACCATATTTTTTCAGACATAACTGGTCTCATACCTTCGTGACGTCATACCGTGACGACACTGTCGGCATGCTGCATGCTTGTAACAATTTCGAGCATATTAGTGACTTGACCTACCTGAATTTTATCCAGAATATGGAAATACGCCAGACAGGCGCCGCATGCAAATATACCGACACCAGCACTGGCAAGTTCCTGTAAGACGGGCACCGCTTCGGACCCCTCCGCGGTAAAGCTGACGCCACTGTTAACAAACATGACACGCCATAAATATGGTCTCATCTCCTTCAGGGTTTTTATATAATTAAACATCAACATATCCCCAAGACTGTCATCACCATGACCCATATGAACACTTGTGATCAGGACCATGATTTTTTTATTCCCTACCTGCCGCTCGCCAATAACAGGCACTGAGGCTGCAGTTTCCGGAGTACCGACACCCTCACCTCGTGTTCCGGCGACCCGATAGTCACTCCCACAACGTTCGGAATCAACCCGATAATTCTGATATTCAAGAAAGCGGCTGACATTTTGCCGGGCCGCTTCATTATCCACAAGTATCGTAATAGTATCCGAAGCATCCTTTTCAAGAGCATTTCTTACCTGCAACACCGGAGCTGGGCACTCCATGCCGCGACAATCAAGTTCAATTCCCATACAACCTCCACATGACATTATTCTACGATTATTCTTTCGGCCGGCTCTGCGACGACCTCTCCGACAATGGCCGCGGACTCTACTCCGTTAGCATGCAGGGCAGCAACAAGCATGTCTGCCTCCCTAGCCGCAACCGCTATCAGGAGCCCACCGGATGTCTGAGGATCAAAAAGCAGATCCTGAACTTTCTGAGATACGTTCATGTCAAAATCCACAAAAGCTCCCCTGAAGCTCCTGTTGTTATACGTGCCAGCCGGAATCAGCCCCATGGCTGCCCATTCAAGCGACTCGGGGTATAGAGGTACATTGGCGGCCTTGATGCGTACCCCGCATCCCGAGTACACCACCATTTCGGCAAGATGCCCCAAAAAGCCGAAGCCCGTGATGTCCGTGCATGCATGGACCGTAAAACCCAGCATAATTGATGCAGCATCCCGATTTAATGTTGCCATATTCCGAGTAACCGTGTCGATAATTGCCTGGCCGGCAAGCCCGGCCTTGATGGCAGTGGAAATTATCCCGGTGCCCACAGGCTTGGTAAGCACCAGACAGTCGCCGGCCAGCAAACATCTTTTCGTCAGAATACGGTCAGGATGAATAAAACCGGTTACCGAAAGACCATATTTCAATTCACTATCTTCCACTGTATGTCCGCCAACAAGTACAACGCCGGCCTCCCGCATTTTATTAAGCCCACCTTCAATAATTAAACGCAGAATTGAAATGTCCATCGTCTTCGCGGGAAATGCCACGACATTCATCGCCGTCTTTGGAATACCTCCCATGGCATAAATATCGCTCAAGGCATTAGCGGCGGCGATCTGACCAAAAGCGTACGGATCATCTACCATCGGCGGAAAGAAATCAATTGTCTGAACGAGAGCCAGGTCATCCGAAATCTTATAGACCCCTGCATCATCAGCCTGCTCAAGCCCGACAAGGAGATTGTCATCTACAGGCAGGTCCAGTCCGCATAACGCTCTGTCCAGGTCTCCTGGTGCAAGTTTGGCTGCGCATCCGGCGCCTTTGACCGTTTGAGTAAGCCGAATATTGTTTATGGTAGAGATCATTGTAATACTCCTGAGACTTCGTACTATGACACCCGGCTCGGATATTTTTAACAGATTTCAGCCGCTACATCCATAAGATTTAGTATTGGCACTGGCTCTGGAGAAATGAAGTTTTGTGGGTAGCGACCTGAAAAGGTCTTTCACGGGACTATAATGTGACTTAGTAAGGAGGATGTTATATCATGCGGACAGTCTTAACTCGATCTAAATGCATAACAGAGAAACGGCGTGGATCACCACGCCGTTTCTCTGTTAAAACGATATGTCCTGGGGCTTATTACGCCTCTTCAGCATCGGGAGCAGAAACGACTGCTGCTTCAACTGCAACCGGAGCGACTGGCTTTACAATAACCGGAGCTGACTTGACTTTACCCGGTTTGATCTCCTCTTCAACAAGTTCAATCAAAGAGACAGGAGCGGCATCGCCCTGGCGAAAACCGAGTTTGATAATTCTGGTATAACCGCCAAGCCGTTCTTTATAGCGAGGAGCAATAGTTGAGAACAGTTTTGACACAACATCTTTCTCACGGATAACTGAGGCAGCCAGTCGCATCGAGTGAAGATCACCACGTTTACCAAGCGTGATCATACGCTCGGCAACTACACGGATCTCTTTTGCCTTGGCATCAGTCGTTGTGATTTTGCCATGATTCAGAAGGGAAGTTACCATATTTCTGAACATCGCCTCGCGATGACTAGTCTTCCTGCCGAGTCTTCTACCAGCACTTTTGTGACGCATATATAAAATTCCTTTCTAAACAAATCCAGATATGAGAATTACTCTTCTTCTTTTTGCTCGCCACGTAACCGGACCATCAGTTCCGGATCAGGAAAACTATCGATTTTCATCCCAAATGTTAAACCCATATCGGAAAGAATATCTTTAATTTCGTTCAGCGATTTACGACCAAAATTCTGTGTCTTCAGCATCTCGGACTCGGATTTGGTGACCAGTTCGCCAATTAACTTGATACCGGCATTTTTTAAACAATTCGCTGATCTTACCGACAGTTCCAATTCTTCAACGGTACGGTACAGATTCTCGTTAACCTTATCTTTATCTTCTTGTGACTCTTCATCAACCTGAGGTTCAAACTCCTCATCAAAATTGATGAATATGGTTAGCTGTTCCTTGAGGATTTTAGCAGAATAAGCCACTGCATCCTCAGGCTTCACACTTCCATCAGTCCAGACTTCCAGATTAAGCTTATCATAATCAGTCATTTGACCGACACGGGCATTCGTAACAGAAAAATTCACCTTCTTAATCGGTGTGTAGATCGAGTCAATTGGAATGGTTCCAACGGGAGCCTTCTCGTCACGATTACGATCTGCAGATACATACCCTTTGCCCATCTTCACAGTCATCTCAACTTCAAGATTGGCATCTTTTCCACAAGACGCTATATAATGGTCAGGATTCATTACTTCAACGTTATGACCGGCAATTATAGTGCCTGCTGTAATAGTTCCAACACCTTTATGCTTGAAATGTATGGTAGCCTGATCTGAAGAATGCATTTTAAGTCTGACACCCTTCAAGTTCAGTATAATGTCGGTAACGTCTTCAGTTACGCCCTGAATCGCGGAAAACTCATGCAATACGCCCTTTATCCGGAGAGATGTAATGGCAGCTCCCTGAAGTGAAGAAAGCAATACACGTCTGAGCGAATTACCCAGTGTTGTTCCAAAACCGCGTTCAAATGGTTCAGCGTAAAACTTACCGTAAGTGGCTGTTAGAGTGTCCTTTTCAACCTGAAGCTGTTTAGGTTTAATAAGGTCCCGCCAGTTTTTATACATTGCTACCTCCTCCGGAAATAGAACCCGGTTGTCGTTCGAAACTAGAATCAGCTGCTACCAGAAATTATTTTGAATATAGCTCGACAATGAGCTGTTCCTGGATAGGAGTTGTGATGTCCTCACGAGTAGGCACACCCTTGAGAGTGCCTTTAAAGGAATCGCGATCTAGCTCTAACCACTGTGGAATTCCACGACGTACAACTGCTTCAAGTGCGTCGTTTATAGCAACGATTTTACGGCTTTTTTCACGCAGCTCAATCACATCACCTGCTTTAAGCTGGATTGAAGGAATGTCGACTTTTCTACCGTTGATAGTAAAGTGTCCGTGACGAACAAGTTGGCGTGATTCTGAACGGGACGTTGCAAAACCGAGACGATACGCAACATTGTCCAAACGACGCTCAAGCAATGAAAGCAAATTCTCGCCCGTGACGCCTTTCATACGATCAGCAAGCTGGAAGTAACTGCGGAACTGTTTTTCAAGAATACAGTAAATGCGTCGTACTTTTTGCTTCTCACGGAGCTGGGTACCATACGCAGAAACTTTGGATCTGCCCTGTCCATGCTGACCTGGTGCATAGTTACGACGTTTTATTGCACACTTGTCAGTATAGCAACGATCGCCCTTCAAAAATAATTCTGTGTTTTCTCTTCTGCACAAACGGCATGAAGGTCCTGTATATCGAGCCAATGAAAACCCCCTTAAAAGTTGTTACGCTATATATTAAACTCTTCTTCTTTTTGGTGGCCGGCATCCGTTATGTGGGATCGGAGTAACATCCTTAATAAAACTGATGCTGAATCCTGCCGCTTGAAGCGCACGAAGAGCAGATTCTCGACCGGAACCCGGACCCTTGACATAGACTTCAACAGTGCGCATGCCATGCTCCTGTGCTTTCTTGGCACAATCTTCAGCAGCAATCTGGGCTGCAAAAGGTGTACTCTTACGTGAGCCCTTAAAACCTTTGGCTCCAGCTGTAGACCACGCAACAACGTTCCCTACAGGATCAGTAATAGTAATAATGGTATTGTTGAACGTTGCCTGAATATGAGCAACACCATTTGAAATATTTTTACGTTCTTTTTTCTTACGAACTACCTTTTTTGATGGGCTTGCCATTCGTATTCTCCAGAGCTAAATTATTTCTTCTTACCAGCGACAGTGCGTGCAGGACCTTTTCGCGTACGAGCATTTGTCTTAGTACGCTGCCCATTGCACGGCAGACCTTTACGATGACGCAATCCCCTGTAGCATCCAAGATCCATGAGACGCTTGATATTCATTGATATCTCGCGGCGCAAGTCACCTTCAACCTTGCAGTTACGGTCGATCTCTTCGCGAAGACGAGCAACTTCAGCTTCGGTAAGTTTATCAGTACGCGTATCAGGGTTAATCTGAGAAGCAGCAATGATACGCTCTGCAGAAGAGTTGCCAATCCCGTAAATGTACGTTAATGCGATAACGATTCGCTTGTTTTTTGGTAAATCAATACCTGAAATACGTGCCAATGGAAATACCCCCCTTTAATAACTCATCCCTGACGTTGTGAATGCTTCGGTATGTCGCAAATAACGCGCACAACACCCTTACGCTTAACTATTTTACATTTGTCACATATCTTTTTTACTGATGCACGTACTTTCATAATACTCCCCTTGCACAGGCTATCTTGTCATAACCGTGTTAGTATCTCAGGTCCGTTCTCGGTAACAGCAACGGTATGCTCAAAATGAGCAGACAACCCACCATCACATGTCACCACAGTCCAATTGTCATTCAGTACTTTAACTTCGTAAGACTTTTCATTTATCATCGGCTCTATTGCCAAAACCATTCCCGGCTTAAGCAGGACGCCCTTACCTGCAAATCCATAATTCGGAATCTGCGGATCTTCATGTAAACTTCTTCCAATTCCGTGGCCAACAAAATCTCTAACGACCGAATATCCTCTGCATTCAACGTACATCTGAACAGCCGAAGACACATCGCCCAACTTGTTTCCGGGAGCAACTTTTTCGATTGCGGCATACAGAGATTCTTCAGTAACTGAAATCAGCTTACTCGCTGAATCGGAGACAGTGCCTACTGGGATGGTTATAGCAGCATCACCATAAAAATCATCATACACAACACCGAAATCCAAACTGAGAATATCACCTGATTTTAAAGGGTTCTTGGTTGGCAAACCATGAACAACCTGATTATTAGGTGAACAGCACAGTGAGCTTGGGTATTTATGATACCCGCGAAATGCACACCTGGCATTTCTCTTAAGAGCTTCGGAAGAGGCAAACTGTTCAAGTTCGAACGTCGTTATTCCAGGACGGGTCATTAATCTCAGACCTTCAAGAACCTCAGCGACAATTGTACTTGCAGCCCTCATCCTGTCAATCTCACGTCGAGATTTAAGAACGATCACCAATACCGCCTGCATCAATAATTGCAGTTATTTGATGCTCTATTTCCGTAATCGTGGCTATGCCGGAAACCGTATGCAAAATGCCGAGATTCTTGAAATACGACTTAAGTGGTGAGGTCTGCTCTTCGTACACCTTAAGACGATTAATAACAGTTACCTCGGAATCATCATCACGCTGAACAAGAAAAGCACCACACCCATCGCACACACCGTCAAGTTCAGGCGTATCGTAGAGAACATGGAACCCCTTGCCGCAGGCCGGACACGTCCTTCTACCGGACAGTCTGTTAATCAGTTCCTGATTATCCACATCCAGGGAAATGACAAAATCTATCTTTTTACCGATTCCATTCAACAGTGCAATCAATGCATCAGCCTGGGGAATCGTTCGGGGAAAACCATCCAGAATAAACCCGCCCAAGCAATCACTCTGAGATACGCGTTCCTTCACCAACCCTAGAACGATATCATCTGAAACAAGACCGCCTGCATCCATGACAGCCTTGGCCATGTCACCAAGAGGTGTCCTGGCTTTAACTGCAGCCCTCAGCATATCACCGGTTGAGATCTGCGGTATTCCGTAACGCGTGACGATGAGCTGAGCCTGAGTTCCCTTTCCGGATCCTGGAGGACCAAAGAAAACAATGTTCATACTATCGTCTCCCCTTAATACGGACACCCTTAAGAAAACCTTCATAGTTCCGGGTAATAAGATGTGACTCAATCTGTGCAACCGTATCCATTCCGACACCAACAGCGATCAAAAGCGCAGTGCCTCCGAAATAGAACGGAAGATTAAACTTGCCAATCAAAATGGATGGCAGAACACAAACTATGGAAATATAAACCGCTCCGGCAAAAGTTAGCCTGGTTAAAACCGTATCTATAAAATCAGACGTTTCTTTGCCTGGACGAATACCCGGAATATACCCACCCTGCTTTTTTATATTATCGGCAACATCGATAGGGTTAAATGTCACAGCCGTGTAGAAATAACAGAAGAAGACGATAAAAGCAACGAAAAAAATGTTATATACCAAATGTCCGGGAGACAAGCTTTTTGCCGCGTTCTGAACCCAGGGTATATTGATAAAGTTTGCAATGGTTGCAGGAAACATAATAATTGATGAAGCAAAAATCGGAGGAATAACTCCTGCCATATTAATTTTCAACGGCAAGTGAGAAGTCTGTGCGTTGAACGTCTTAAGGCCGACAACCCGTTTTGCGTAATGTATCGACAAGCGTCTCTGGCCGCGCTCCACAAAAACAATGATCGCTATTACCGCGAACATGATCGCAAGAACAAAAAGAAGAATAAAAAGAGAAAGTTGACCTGCATTTACAAGCTTGGCAGTATTAAAAAGCGCTTTAGGGATGTTCACAACAATTCCGGCGAAGATTATCAGAGAGATACCATTGCCGATACCTTTTTCCGACATCTGCTCACCGAGCCACATTACAAACGCAGTTCCGGCAGTCAATGTTATCACCGTTAAAACACGGAAACCCCATCCAGGACTTGGAACTACCAGTTCACCTGCGGGTCCACGCATACTTTCGAGTCCAACGGCAACACCCATCCCTTGAACGATACTCAAAACGACAGTCCCGTAGCGTGTGTATTGAATAATTTTTTTGCGGCCTGACTCACCTTCTTTTGAGAGTTTCTCAATCGCCGGGATTACAACGGTGAGAAGCTGGAAAATAATTGAAGACGAGATGTACGGCATGATACCGAGTGCGAATACTGTGAGTCGCTCTAAAGCACCGCCGGAAAACATATCAAAGAGTCCCAGCAGGGTCCCCTGAGATTGTTTAAAAAAATGTGAAAGTGCGATTCTGTCTATTCCAGGTGTTGGAATATGACAACCAACACGATATACGGCAAGCATTCCCAAAGAGAACATAACCCGCTTTTTCAACTCGGGAATCTTGAATATATTCTGGAGAGCTTCGAACACTATGCAATCTCCTCGACAGTCCCGCCAGCAGCAACAATCTTATCCTTTGCAGTCTGACTGAACTTATGTGCAGAAACCGTAAACGACTTTGATATATCACCATTGCCGAGTATCTTAACGGCAAGACGTTCTGATTTAATAAGTCCTTTGGCGACAAGAGACGCACCGTCGATTGTGGAACCTGCATCGAATATGTCTAATTGGCAAATATTCACAAGTGAATACTCAACACGGTCAAGAGGCGTAAAACCACGCTTTGGCAAACGACGCTGCAAAGGCATCTGTCCACCTTCAAAACCGGCTTTTATGCTCCCACCAGAACGGGCCTTCTGTCCTTTATGTCCTTTTGTAGCGGTTTTACCATGGCCTGAGCCGGTACCGCGACCGATACGTTTTCTGTTTTTTGTAGACCCGATTGAAGGTCTCAAATTATTAAGTTCCATGAAAGTCAACCCCTTTATTCTATTCAACACTCAATAGATGACCAACTTTATTGATCATACCCCTGATTTGCGGGCTGTCTTGACGCTCTACGGTTTGATTGAGCTTGGACAAACCAAGACCGGCAACCACGGCGCGATGCTTCTTTGGAGTACATATCGTACTTTTTGTAAGTGTTATCTTAAGCAAGCTGCTCATAATTAGTTCCCCGATTATAAAATTATTCAGTAATGCCGCGACGAGCTGCAATTTCTTCCGGGGTCTTAAGACGTTTGAGACCCTCAAAAGCAGCTTTAATTACATTGTGCGGGTTATTAGAACCTAAACATTTGGAGAGAATGTTATTAATACCGGCTGCTTCAAATATAGCGCGGGCTGCACCCCCGGCAATAACACCGGTACCAGCCGAAGCCGGTTTCATAAGGAGACGGCCTGCACCAAACTTACCTTCAATTTCAAACGGAATTGTTTGATTGGCATTAACCGGAACCTTTATGAGGTTCTTTTTAGCCTGTTCAACACCTTTCCTGATTGCTTCCGGAACCTCATTTGCTTTACCAAGACCGTATCCCACATAACCGTTGCCGTCACCAACAACAATTAAGGCCGAGAAACTGAAGCGGCGTCCGCCCTTGACAACCTTGGCAACACGACTGATATGAACTACTCTGTCATTAAGATTTAATTCTGCTGGATTAATCCTACTCAAAGAAAACCTCCCGTACGCTTAAAAGTTCAACCCGGCTTCGCGGGCTGAATCAGCGAGCGCTTTGATCCTGCCGTGATAGAGAAAACCATTGCGGTCAAATACAACTGACGAAATACCTTTAGCAAGTGCAAGCTGAGCAACTTCCTTGCCAACAAGTGTAGCGGCAGTTATATTACCTGTATTAGAAAGCTCCTGCGCTGCGGCTGACAATGTTGAAGCAGCAACAAGAGTTGTACCGTTAGTGTCATCAATAAGTTGCGCATATATGTGACGTGCGCTTTTGAATACATTAAGGCGTGGACGTTCTGTTGTCCCGCGTACTTTTTTCCTGACTCGTACTTGACGCTTAAGTCGAGTGATTGTCTTAATAGCTGTCTTAGCCACAAAATCTCCTTATAAAGACTATTTCTTGCCTGTCTTACCGGCTTTTCTTAGGATAGTCTCGTCAGCGTATTTAATCCCCTTACCCTTGTAAGGCTCCGGACTACGGAACGATCTGATCTTTGCAGCGGTTTGACCAACCAACTCCTTATCAAACCCTTTTACAGAAAGTTTTGTCATTTTTTCAACATCTATGGTGATCCCGTCCGGAATGGGAAAGTTCACCGGGTGAGAATAACCGAGAGCAAGAACGAGATCCTTGCCTTTAACTTCAGCACGGTAGCCGACACCATTAATTTCAAGGTCTCTTTTGAATCCGTTGGTTACGCCTACAACCATGTTATTGATCAAAGTACGGGTGAGCCCATGAGCTGCTCGTGCCGCAGTTGAATCATCGCATCGTTTTACTTCAATGCATGTTTCACTGATATCAAGTGAAACAAGCGTCATAATCTGACGTGCCAAAGCCCCATTCGGACCTTGAACAGACAGGTTGTAATCAGCAAAAGCGATCTTTACGCCCTTTGGTATTTCGATTGGCATTTTACCTATTCTTGACATCTAAAAGTACTCCTTGTCACTATTATTACCAAACAGTGCAGATCAATTCGCCGCCGACTCCGGACTTACGAGCGACGTTATCAGTAATGATTCCCTTTGATGTGGAGAGGATAGCAATACCCATTCCGCTCTTTACCAGAGGGATATCTTCCGATTTCACATAAACTCTACCACCCGGTTTGCTAACACGTTTGATCTCATTTATTACGCTATCTTTTTCATCGATATACTTCAGATATACACGAAGGACACCCTGAAGATTATCAGAAATAACCTTATAGTTCTTTATAAAGCCTTCTTGCTTTAACACATTAGCAATACTGACTTTCATATTGGATGATGGAATATCGACTTTTTGATGCTTTACCATATTAGCATTTCTAATCCTGGTAAGCATGTCAGCAATAGGATCTGTCATGGACATCGTAATTGTGCTCCTGTCTCTTTATCTATATGTGGCTTCTTAGTTACCAGCTCGATTTTATCACGCCAGGTATCTGGCCGGACGAGGCGTACTTGCGCAGACAAATTCTGCACATCTCGAACTTGCGATAAAACGCTTTAGGACGACCGCAGACGGGGCACCGATTATGCTGCCGAACCTTGAACTTAGGTGCACGTTGAGACTTAATAATCATTGATACTTTTGCCACAGAATCCTCCAGATATCTTAGTTCCTGAACGGCATGCCCAGGTACTTGAGAAGTGCTTTACCTTCTTCGTCTGACTTAGCACTTGTTACAATCGTAATATTCATACCCTTTATCTTGTCAACGGCATCGTAGTTGATTTCAGGGAAAATGAGCTGATCTTTAACGCCAAGGGTGTAGTTACCTTTCCCATCAAAAGCTTTACCGGATACACCTTTGAAGTCACGTACCCTGGCAAGCGATACATTAACCAAACGATCAAGAAATTCATACATGCGATCATGACGCAGAGTAACCATGCAACCGATCGGCATACCTTCGCGCAGTTTGAAAGTTGCAATTGATTTCTTGGCCTTTGTGATTACTGCTTTCTGGCCGGTAATCAATCCAAGTTCAGTAGTCGCGGAATCAAGGATCTTAACGTTCTGGATAGCTTCACCCAATCCCATGTTAACAACAATTTTCTTGATTTGAGGAACTTGCATGCAAGACTTGTAACTAAAGTCGTTACGAAGCTTGGGAATGATTTCAGTTGTATATATATCTTTTAAACGAGACATTAGATAAGTTCCTCCAAAGTAATTCTATAGCGTTGTGCCGCACTTCACACATACACGTTGTTTTTCGCCATTTTCTAAAAGCTTCTTGCTGGTCCTAACCGGTTTGGCACACTTAGAGCAGTATGGCATCACATTGGAGATATGAATCCGTGCTTCTTTCTCCTTAATTTCTCCGGCTTCATTTCCACGAGCTTTCACATGGCGCTTTACTAAATTAAGACCCTCAACGATTACCCCGTTTTTCTTGGGTAACAATTGAAGAACTTTGCCCGTTTTACTCTTTTCCTTACCGGTAATTACCATTACGGTATCACCTTTGTTGACATGAGGTTTCGTGACTTGCATCATCATTCTCCGATATTTTTATAGTACTTCCGGTGCAAGAGAAATAATTTTCATAAACTTTTTAGCACGCAATTCTCTGGCTACCGGACCGAAGATACGAGTACCAACCGGTTCCTTAGCATTGTTGATGACAACACCTGAATTATCATCAAAACGGATATAAGACCCGTCAGGGCGGCCTAAAGCCTTGGCTGTCCGTACGACAACAGCTTTGACCACATCGCCCTTTTTAACCTTTGAATTCGGCAGAGCTTCGCGAACAGAAGCAACTATGATATCACCAACACCTGCATATTTTCTTTTAGAGCCGCCCAGTACTTTAATGCAAAATAGTTTTTTTGCACCTGAGTTGTCGGCCACATCCAGTACTGTCTGCATTTGAATCATTATTTGTTACTCCCTATACTAAGAGATACTTTCAATTATCTGCTTAAGGCTCCAGCGTTTATCTTTGCTAAGCGGACGGCATTCAATAATCTGGACGCGATCACCGACTTTGGAACTGTTGTTTTCGTCATGAACCTTATACTTTACACTGCGCTTGATATACTTACTGTAGACACTGTGCTTGACAAGGCGATCGACTTTCACAACAACAGTCTTTTCCATCTTGTCGCTCACAACAACACCTACCTGAGTTTTTCTGTGACCGCGTTCACTCATTTTGATGCTCCCCCTGCCTTACTTTCGGTGAGAATTGTATTAATTCTTGCAATATTCTTGCGAAGGCTCTTCAGCTTGGAAGTGTTCTCAAGTCTGCCGGTATGAAGCTGAAATTTTAGGTTAAAGAGTTCCTGAGTAGAATCAGACTGTTTTTTACGCAGCTCTTCAGCTGATATTTTTCTAAGATCATTAGGCTTCATGCGCATCTCCCCTCATAATAAACTTGGTAGACAGGGGCAGCTTATGGGCAGCTAACCTGAGAGCTTCACGTGCTATCTCTTCAGTAACGCCTTCCATTTCGTAGAGAACTGCACCCGGCTTTATAACGCAGACCCATGAATCAGGAGAGCCTTTACCTTTACCCATCCTGGTTTCAGCGGGTTTGGCGGTAAGAGGTTTATCAGGGAAAATACGAATCCATATTTTGCCACCCCTCTTTATATAGCGAGTCATCGCGATACGAGCCGCTTCAATCTGCCTCGAATCAAGCCAGCCACATTCAGTTGCCTGCAGTCCATATTCACCAAAAGAGAGTTCAATACCTCTGCAGGGCTTACCGGACATACGACCCTTCATCTGTTTTCTATGTTTTACCCGTTTCGGCATTAACATTGATACGTGCTCCTATTGTGCAATATAAAAAAATTACTTACCGGGCAGAATCTCGCCCTTGAAAATTAATACTTTGATTCCAATAAGACCATACGTAGTCTTTGCTTCGGCAAAGCCGTAATCGATATCAGCTCTCAAAGTATGCAGAGGAACTCGCCCCTCACGGTACCATTCCGTGCGAGACATTTCAGCCCCGCCGAGACGACCTGAACAGGTAATCCGAATACCTTTCGCACCGAATTTAAGAGTAGAAGTAACGCTTTTTTTCATGGCTCTTCTAAAGGCAATACGTCGTTCCAATTGCAATGCTACATTTTCTGCAACCAGCTGTGCATCGAGCTCAGGTTTGCGAACTTCATTTATAGTAATGAAAATCTCTTTAGACGATATTTGAGCTAGCTCTTTTTTTATCGTCTCAACTTCGGACCCTTTCTTACCAATGATAAGACCAGGCCTTGCAGTAAAGATGTTAATCTTACACTTATTAGCGGCACGCTCGATCTCGATTTTCGAGACTCCGGAACTGTACAAGCGTTTTTTCAGAAATTTTCGGATCGCAAGATCTTCATGCAGCAGCTTTGCATAATCTGCCTCAGCATACCACTTGGAGTCCCACGTTTTTGTAACACCGAGTCTGAAGCCTATCGGATTAATTTTTTGTCCCAACCTACACCTCCACGTAATAAAACTATTTCGAGTCTGAAAGGGTTACAGCAATATGACTAGTAGGCTTACGTATTTTGCTGGCACGCCCCATTGCACGAGGAACAAAACGTTTAAGTGCAGCACCACCATCAACATAAATTGTTTTTACAACAAGGCGGTCAACATCGGAGACCCCTTTTTGTTCTGCGTTTGCAACAGCAGACTTGAGAAGCTTGGAAACAAGCTTGGCAGAAGGCTGGGGCATAAAGCGCAGGATATTCAGTGCATCTTGAATCCCTTTGCCACGCACCAAGTCTACAACAAGACGTGTTTTGCGCGGTGAAAGGCGAACAGATGAGAGTTTAGCGTTGGATTCCATTATAAGCTCCCTTACTACTTCTTGACTTTACTCTTTTTATCAGCGGCATGACCGTGAAATGTTCTTGTTGGAGCAAATTCACCCATTTTGTGGCCGACCATATTTTCTGTGACGAAAACAGGTATGAATTTTTTCCCGTTATGGACCGCAAAACTACACCCAATGAAATCAGGGCTGATCGTTGAACGGCGTGACCAGGTCTTAATAATTTTCTTGGAGTTAGGACCTTCGGCCAAAACCTTTTTGTTCAGGTGGTCATCAATAAAAGGACCTTTTTTTATCGAACGTGCCATAATATCTCAGCCTCTCACTAATTATTTACTACGTTTTTTAACTATGAATCGGTCGGACGTCTTATTTGTACGTGTTTTGTAACCCTTGGTTGGAATACCCCACGGAGTTACCGGGTGACGACCACCTGAAGTTCGCCCTTCACCACCACCATGAGGATGGTCAACCGGGTTCATCGCTACACCACGTACTTTAGGACGCTTACCAAGCCAGCGCGAACGACCCGCTTTACCGATATTAACATTTTCATGGTCAGTGTTGCCAACCTGGCCGATTGTTGCATAGCAGTCCTGAAGCACCAGTCGAACCTCACCGGAAGGAAGCTTCACCTGGGAATACTTGCCCTCTTTAGACATTAACTGAGCAAACGTACCTGCACTTCTCGCCAACTGTGCGCCCTTACCAATCTTTAACTCGATATTGTGAATTACCGTACCAAGCGGAATTGATCGGAGCGGCAACGAATTACCTGGCTTGATATCAGCTTCCGGACCACTGATTACGACGTCACCGACTTTTAAATCAAGAGGAGCAAGTATATAACGTTTTTCCCCGTCAACATAATTTAAAAGTGCTATACGGGCGCTACGATTCGGATCATACTCGATACTTGCAACAGTAGCGGGTATGCTGCGTTTGTCACGGCGGAAATCTATGATACGATATTTCTGTTTGTGACCGCCACCTTGGTGACGAGAAGTTATGCGACCATTAGAATTCCTGCCGCCACTTTTGTTAAGCGATACAAGCAGGGATTTTTCAGGAGTAGTTTTTGTTATTTCATCGAACGTAGAACATGTTTGATGTCTACGCCCAGCTGAAGTCGGATTATAGCTTTTGATTGCCATTGTGAACCTCAAACGTATTAGTTAGACTTCAAAGAAATCTATTGATTGCCCTTCCTGGAGCGTAACATATGCTTTTTTCCAGTTGGAACGTTTGCCAAAAGTTTTACCAGAACGTTTTACTTTGCCGGCCACGGTTACCGTGCGGACATCGGCAACTTTGACTTTAAACAGATTCTCGACAGCCTGCTTGATTTCAATCTTGTTTGCCGCTTTATCGACAACGAGCGCAACAGTATTCGACGATTCGGAGCCCAATGATGTTTTTTCTGTTACATGAGGCTTTTTTATTACGGAGTAAATATTCATTTTTGCAATACTCCTTCGGTCGACTGAACTGATCCCTGTGTGAAGATAATATGCTTGAATTTAAGCATATCATGAACATTAAGAGCATCATGCTTCAGCATCTTTATATGAGGTACATTACGTGCGGACAAAAACAGGTTATTGTTGAAATCATCCGTTACGATCAAAGACTTGCTGAGCTCGAACGTATTAAGAAAGCCAACAAAATCTTTCGTCGATATCTTTGCAAATTCAATTTTATCGAGAACGGTTATATTGTTCGTCTGCAATTTGTATGTAAGGACGGAACAAAGCGCAGCAGACCGTGCCTTCTTATTCATACTGAGGTTATATATTTTACGTTGCGGTCCGAAAGCTACACCACCACCTGGGTATTGTGGAGCACGACTACAGCCTTGACGTGCATTACCGGTACCTTTTTGTTTGAACGGTTTCTTACCGCCGCCTCGTACTGCGGAACGATTTTTTACCGCAACAGTCCCGGCTCTCCGATTAGCAAGTTGAATTCGAAGTGCCTGATGAATAAGACTCTCTCTAACTTCAACATCAAACACATCATCAGACAGTTGAACTTCACCGACCTGTTGTTTGCTCATATTGTAAACTGCTATTGAAGGCATACACAAACTCCCGAAGTACTAAGCTTTAACACTCTTTTTAATCGTAACAATTGAATTCTTGTGACCAGGAACCGCGCCTTTAATCAAGAGGAGATTGTCAGCAAGATCGACACGTACTATCTTGAGCCGCTGAACTGTCACTTTGGCGTTGCCCATCTGACCAGGCATTTTCTTGTTTTTGAATACATGTGACGGAGTTGCAGATGCACCGATCGATCCTGGTGCTCTGTGAAAACGCGAACCGTGAGAAGCACGACCGCCCTTGAAGTTCCAGCGCTTGATAACACCCTGAAAACCTTTGCCGATACTTGTACCGGTAACATCAATCACATCGTCGGCAGAAAACTGCTCAACCGTAATTTCGTCACCTACATTCATTGATTCAACCTGGTCGTTCCTGAATTCACGCAGATGTCTGAAAACACCATGACCGGATTTTGTGCAATGTCCGAGATACGGTTTATTAACATTAGCAGCGGCAACCGACTCAAATCCAACCTGTACTGCTGAATATCCATCATTATCAGCAGTTTTTTTCTGAACAACGTAGCAAGGACCTGCCTGAACTACTGTAACCGGCACTCTTGTTCCGTCTTCAAGAAATATCTGGGTCATACCCAGTTTTTTTCCGATGATACCTTTCATCATATTCAGTCCTATTCAGTCGTAGTAGCAGTTACAGCTTGATTTCAACATCAACGCCGGCAGATAAATCCAGCTTCATGAGGGCATCAACCGTCTGCTGTGTAGGGTCAAGTATATCAATCAAACGTTTATGGGTTCTGATCTCAAACTGGTCACGTGATTTCTTGTCAACGTGCGGTCCACGCAGTACACAGTACTTATTAATGACTGTTGGCAAAGGAATCGGTCCGGCAACACGCGCACCGGTTCTTTTTGCTGTATCGACAATTTCATCAACTGAAACATCAAGCAGCTTATGATCATATGCCTTTAGGCGAATTCTTATCTTCTGGCTCTGCATTGATAACCTCGTCCCGTATCTATTTATTCAATAATTGAAGCGACAACGCCGGCGCCGACGGTACGGCCACCTTCACGGATAGCAAAGCGCAGACCTTCGTCCATTGCGATCGGCGTGATCAGTTTGATGGTCATGGCAACGTTGTCGCCGGGCATAACCATTTCAATTCCGGCCGGAAGTTCTGCAACACCGGTAACGTCAGTTGTACGGAAGTAGAACTGTGGACGGTAACCGTTGAAGAACGGAGTATGACGGCCACCTTCTTCTTTGGTGAGTACGTATGCTTCTGCCTTGAACTTGGTGTGCGGGGTGATTGAACCCGGCTTGGCAAGTACCTGGCCTCGCTCGATATCTTCACGCTTTACACCGCGGAGCAGTGCGCCGATGTTGTCTCCTGCGCGACCTTCGTCAAGAAGCTTGCGGAACATTTCAACACCGGTTACGGTCGTTTTGATCGTGTCCTTGATACCGACAACCGCAACTTCTTCGCCGACTTTTACAATACCGCGCTCTACACGACCGGTTGCAACCGTACCGCGACCTGAAATCGAGAACACGTCTTCTACCGGCATCAGGAACGGACGATCGATTGCGCGTTCCGGATCGGGAATGTAGGAATCGACCGCATCCATGAGACGGTTGACGGACTCTTCGCCAAGCTCGCTCTTCTCGCCTTCAAGAGCTTTCAGAGCGGAACCCTTGATGATTGGAATATCGTCACCGGGGAAGTCATAGCTGGAGAGGAGTTCACGAACTTCAAGCTCAACAAGTTCAAGCAGCTCTTCGTCGTCAACCATATCAGCCTTGTTAAGGAATACGACCATATATGGCACGCCTACCTGACGGGCAAGCAGGATGTGCTCACGAGTCTGCGGCATGGGGCCGTCAGCTGCGGATACAACCAGAATTGCGCCGTCCATCTGGGCAGCACCGGTGATCATGTTCTTGACATAGTCGGCATGGCCGGGGCAGTCAACATGAGCATAGTGACGTTTGTCGGTTTCGTATTCAACATGAGCGGTTGCGATAGTAATACCGCGCTCGCGCTCTTCAGGGGCGTTATCGATCTGGTCGAATGCCTTGTATTCGGCCTGACCTTTACCGGCCAGAACTTTGGTGATTGCAGCGGTCAAAGTAGTCTTGCCGTGGTCAACGTGACCGATGGTTCCAATGTTTACATGAGTTTTATTACGTTCAAATTTTGCTTTTGCCATGAGAAAAGCCCTCCTGAGTTACGGATTTATTTAGATTAACCCTTTATTTTTGCAACTATCTCTTCAGCAACCGACTTCGGTACTGGCTCATAATGATCAAAGGTCATTGCATACGTAGCGCGACCCTGTGTGGCTGAACGCAGATCAGTTGAATATCCGAACATTTGAGCAAGCGGAACCATGGCAGTGATTATCTGGGCGCCTGCACGCGAATCCATACCCATAATGCGACCACGCTTAGAGTTAAGGTCGCCGATTACGTCTCCCATGTATTCTTCAGGAACGACAACTTCGACAGACATGATAGGTTCGAGAATGATCGGACCGGCTTTTGAGCACCCTTCTTTAAAACCCATTGAACCGGCAATTTTAAAAGCCATTTCCGATGAGTCAACTTCATGGTACGAACCGTCAATCAGGGTAACCTTGACGTCAACAACCGGGAAACCGGCAAGCACGCCATTATCAAGTGCTTCCTTAATACCCTTGTCAACAGCCGGTATATATTCGCGTGGAACAACACCGCCCTTGATCGCATCGACGAATTCATACCCTTTTCCGGCTTCCTGCGGCTCAACTTCAAGCCAGACATGACCATACTGACCACGCCCGCCCGACTGACGCACAAATTTACCTTCAACCTTAACTTTCTTGGTGATTGTCTCGCGATACGCAACCTGGGGTTTGCCGACGTTTGCTTCGACTTTAAACTCACGCATCAAACGGTCAACAATTATTTCAAGGTGCAGCTCGCCCATACCGGAAATAATGGTCTGGCCCGTTTCTTCATCCGTTTTAACGCGGAATGAAGGATCTTCGCTGGCAAGCTTCTGTAGTCCAAAACCGAGCTTTTCCTGCTCTGCTTTGGTTTTTGGCTCGATGGCGATTGAAATTACCGGTTCCGGAAACTCTATGGATTCCAGAATGACCGCTTTATCTTCGTCGCACAGGGTATCGCCGGTAGTTGTATATTTTAAACCTACTGCAGCAGCGATATCGCCGGCGTAAACTTCCTTGACTTCTTCGCGCTTGTTCGCGTGCATTTTAAGTATACGTCCAATGCGTTCGCGTTTGCCTTTAGTTGAATTATATACGTATGAACCGGCCTGAACAACGCCCGAGTAAACGCGGAAAAATGTCAACTGCCCTACGAAAGGATCGGTCATGATTTTGAATCCGAGTGATGAAAACGGCTCGGCATCTGAAGCATGACGTTCAATCTCGGCGCCTGTCTCGGTATCAACACCCTTAATCGCCGGAATATCAAGCGGAGAAGGCATATAATCAACAACAGCATCGAGAAGGTTCTGCACGCCCTTGTTTTTGAAGGACGAGCCGCATATAACCGGACAGATATGAATTGCTATGGTACAGGCACGAATTGCTGCCTTTACTTCAGCCTCACTCAGTTCATCACCGGACAGATATTTTTCCATCAGCGCGTCATCGTGACTCGAAATCTCTTCAATCATCTTCTCACGATATTCAATCGCTTCATCCAGCAGATCGGCGGGAATTTCTTCCGTACGGAATGTTGCACCGAGGTTTTCGTCATCCCACAAAATTGCCTTCATTGTAACAAGATCAACAATACCTTTGAAATTTTCTTCCTTACCGACCGGGATCTGAATCGGCAAAGGATTGGCTTTCAACCGGTCTTTTATCATTTGGACGCCGCGAAAGAAATCAGCTCCGACGCGGTCCATTTTATTGACAAAAGCGATTCGGGGAACACCATACTTATCAGCCTGACGCCACACCGTTTCCGACTGTGGCTCAACACCACCAACGGAACAAAATACTGCAACCGCTCCATCGAGAACACGTAATGAACGCTCGACTTCAATGGTAAAGTCAACATGGCCGGGGGTATCTATAATGTTGATACGATGGTCATTCCAGGTGCAGGTGGTAGCTGCGGACGTGATCGTAATACCACGTTCCTGCTCTTGCTCCATCCAGTCCATCGTTGCTGTACCTTCGTGAACTTCACCGATTTTATGGGACACGCCGGTGTAATAAAGAATACGCTCGGTCGTCGTCGTTTTTCCGGCATCGATGTGAGCCATGATGCCGATATTTCTATATTTATCAAGTGGTGCTAAGCGGGGCACTGAATCCTCCAGAAACTGATAATACTACTACCAACGATAATGGGCAAAGGCACGGTTTGCTTCAGCCATTTTATGAACATCCTCACGCTTTTTAACTGCTGAACCGCGGTTATTGAAAGCGTCGAGAATTTCACCTGCCAGCTTATCCTTCATTGTTTTCTCGCTGCGGGCAGATGAATATTTTATCAACCAGCGCATTGCCAGCGACATACGACGCTCCGGACGCACTTCGATCGGCACCTGATATGTTGATCCGCCAACGCGACGGGATTTTACTTCCAGCATCGGCTTGATGTTATCAAGGCTCTTCTTGAGTACTTTGACCGCTTCTTCGTTTGCCCTTTGAGCAACAAGTTCAAGCGCGCCATACATGATTGATTCTGCTACACTTTTTTTACCGGCAAGCATAAGTGAATTAATCAGCTTTGCTACGACTTTGTCGTTATATTTTGGATCCGGCAGAATTATTCTTTTAGGTACTTCTCTTCTTCTTGGCATATATTTCCCCTCGACTAAACAGGTTCGGTATTATTTCGGGCGCTTTGCGCCATACTTGGAACGGCTCTGCAAACGACCCTTAACACCAACCGAGTCAAGAGTACCGCGAACTATGTGGTAACGAACACCCGGAAGGTCTTTGACCCTGCCGCCACGAATAAGAACAACGGAGTGTTCCTGCAGGTTATGACCAACACCAGGAATATACGATGTCACTTCAAGGCCGTTAGTCAAGCGAACCCTCGCTACCTTACGAAGCGCTGAGTTAGGCTTCTTCGGCGTGGTTGTATAAACCCTCGTACAAACGCCACGCTTCTGAGGACATGACTTCAGAGCCGGAGCCGTAGATTTATCTTTTTTGCTTTCCCTACCTGACCTGATGAGCTGGTTAATTGTTGGCATAGTCGTCAAATTCTCCAAACAAAATAATTATCTTAAATTGCCCCCAAAGAGGAGCGAATTGCGAAACTAACAAATATACAGACATAATGTCAATATATTTTATCCGCGCAGCAAAAAAACTCACCGCCGACCACTGTTGACCGTAACGCGATTTATTGCAGACGTATGTGATGTTACATGGTTGCTACGAAGTTGGTACTGAAATCACGATCACGGTCGACTTAATAAGGCTGGGAATGGAATAGGTGTAGGGCTGAATACATATCAGCATCTCCATTCATGTCGAAACCGCATACTACAAACATCCCTCTTTCGAGGAAACGCATTTATAATTCACTTTACTATTCAAAGTCAACAAAAAAATAATGATACTTATTTTTTTATTTACCCTGATTTTTAATGCTTCATCCCGCTGTACTTTAACGTGCCCTTCCGTAAATCCCGTTTCTTTATCAGCACAAAAATTACCGGTGTCATAATAAGCACATGAACTGCCGAGGAGATCATCCCACCGATCATCGGTGCGGCAATCGGCTTCATAACATCCGCCCCGGTACCCGTCGACCACATGATCGGGATCAACCCGAGGAGTGCCACGGCCACGGTCATCAATTTGGGGCGGAGGCGCAGAACGGCACCCTCGAACGTGGCGTCATAAATATCCTGTTCGGTACATGGTCCGTTTATCAATTTCTTGTCCAGCGCTTCGTGCAGATAAATCACCATCACCACGCCGGTCTCCACGGCAATGCCGTACAACGCGATAAATCCGACCCAGACCGCCACCGACAAATTATAATTCAAAGCCGATACAAGGTAGACCCCACCGACCAGGGCAAACGGCACCGACAGCATGACCATGCTCGCTTCAAGAGCCGAATGAAAGGTGAAGTAGAGCAGGATGAAGATGATCACCATACCGAGCGGTATCAGCAATTGCAGCCGCGCCTTGGCGCGCACCTGGTTCTCCCACTGCCCGGACCAGGCGACATAATAGCCGGGAGGGAGCTTCAAGTTCTTCTCCAGTACCTGTTTGGCCTCGGTGACAAAACCACCCATATCCCGGCCACGAACATTCAGGAACACCAGCGAACGCAGCAGCCCACCCTCACTGTTGATCTCCGGCGCACCGGTGGATATTTTGAGCCTGGTCACCAGGGAGAGCGGCACCTGGGCGCCATCAATACTCCCCACCAGGATGCGGCGGATAGCCGGAATGTTGTCGCGGTAATCCCGCAGGTACCGGAGACGGATCGGAAAACGGTTGCGCCCTTCAACGGTAGTCGAGAGCATCCCTCCCCCCAGAGCTGTCTCAATAATCGATTGAATATCCCCGACGCTGACACCGTAACGAGCCGCCGCTTCACGGTCGATGTCGATGTCGATATAGGTGCCGCCGGTAACCCGTTCGGCCACCACGTCCGCTGCGCCGTTGATCGGCTTCAATAGAGCCTCAGCCTGAATCGCCAGATCTTTGAGCACATTCAGGTCGTTGCCGAAAATTTTGACCCCCAGGTCGGTGCGCACCCCGGTGGAGAGCATGTTGATACGGTTGATGATCGGCTGGGTCCAGCCGTTACGCACACCGATCTGCTGAAGTTTCGAATCCAGTTCGGCCACGATATCGGCTTTCCTGATTCCCGGACGCCACTTGTCTTTGGGCTTCAGGATGATGATACTCTCGAACATGGAGACCGGCGCCGGGTCGGTGGACGTTTCGGCCCGTCCGACTTTGCCGAGTACCTGCTCGACTTCCGGTACGCTCTTGATAATGGTGTCCTGCACCTGGATCAGCCGTTTGGCCTCGGTAATGGAAACGTTGGGAAGCGTGACCGGCATATAGAGAAGTGAACCTTCATCCAGCGGCGGCATGAATTCGGAACCGAGGTTCATAAAGAGCGGCACGGCAATTGCCAGCGCCACAAGGTTAAGAGCGATGGTGGTCTTCTTCCAGACCAGCACCCACCGAATGACCGGTGAATACAATTTTATAAAGAAGGTTGATACCGGGTTGGCGTTTTCCGGCAGCATCTTGCCCCGCATGAAGTAATACATGAGGACCGGTACCAGCGTAATGGCAATCATGGCGGAGCCCATCATGGAGAAGGTCTTGGTGAAGGCCAGCGGATGAAACAGCTTCCCCTCCTGCCCTTCCAGCATAAAAACCGGCACAAACGAGAGCACGATGATCGCCAGGGAGAAAAAGATTGCCCGCCCGACCTGTCTGGCCGAAGCGATGACAACATCCAGCCGCTTCGCATCCCGCTCTTCGGGCGGCATTTCCGAAAGATGACGGTAGCAGTTTTCCACCATGATTACCCCGGCGTCAACGAGAACGCCGATAGCAATGGCAATACCACCCAGCGACATGATGTTGGAGGTGACCCCCATCATTTTCATGGTGATGAAGGCGATCAACACTGAAATCGGCAACGTCAGCACGATAACCAGGGCGCTCTGAAAGTGAAGCAGAAAGAGCAGTATCACCAGCGAGACGACGACCGATTCCTCCAGCAGGTTATGTTTCAGGGTGTCGATAGCCCGTTCAATCAGGTCGGAACGGTCATAGGCAACCTTGATCCTGACACCGGGGGGGAGTCCCTTTTCCAAATCCGTAATCTTCACCTTGACCCGGTCAATGACGTCTTTGGCGTTCTCGCCATAGCGCATCACCACGATCCCGCCGACCGCCTCCCCTTCCCCGTTCATATCCAGCATACCGCGCCGGATTGCGCCTCCCAGCTGGACGGTCCCCAGGTTTTTAACGTAGATCGGCGTACCGCGCATGTCGGCTCCGACAACGACGTTCTCCAGATCTTCCTTGGACTTGACGTATCCCCTCCCCCGGATCAGGTACTCGGCGTCAGCCTGCTCGATCAGCCTTCCCCCCACATCCGTATTGGAGGTTTTAATCGCATCCATGATCCTGGCTACTTTTATGTTGTAGGCAAAGAGCTTTGAGGGATCCAGATCGATCTGGTATTCCCGAACCAGACCACCTATCGAAGCTACCTCGGCCACACCCTGGACGGTATTCAACTGGTAGCGCACAAACCAGTCCTGCAGGGTGCGCAGTTGCTCCAGATCATATCCCTTACCCTCAATGGTATACCAGAACACGTGGCCGACGCCGGTGCCGTCGGGACCAAGTGTCGGAACCACACCGGGAGGGAGCAGCGAGGCGGCATAATTCAGCCGTTCCAGAACACGGGTTCGTGCCCAGTAGATGTCCGCCTTGTCTTCGAAGATGACATAGATCATCGAGAAACCGAAGGCGGAAGAGGCCCGCACGGCACGTACCTGGGGGAGACCTTGCAGATTAACCGCCAGCGGATAGGTTACCTGATCCTCAACAACCTGAGGCGAGCGCCCCGGATAATCGGTGAACACGATCACCTGGTTGTCCGACAGATCAGGGATTGCATCAACCGGAGTCTTGTAGACAGACCACAAACCCCAGGCGATGACCAGCCCGAACAGCAGCAGAACAATGACCCGGTTACGGGCGGAATATTCGATAATTTTTTCGATCATTTTTTCATTCCCATGTAGGGGCAACCCCATGTGGTTGCCCCGAATCGGGCGGCCACATGGTTGCCCTGAATCGGGCGGCCACATGGTTGCCCCGAACCGGGCGGCCACATGGGGCCGCCCCTACCATTACATCTTCATGTCATCCATTTTCAAACTCTTCTTTACTGCCGGCGGCTGTGCTGCCGGGGAGGCGACCGGCTGTTTCACGGTTTTTGGATCATCCATCTTCATTCCGGGCATATTCTCCTGCCCACCGCCACCTTTTAACTGCGATTCCGAATCGATCAGATAGCCGCCGGAGACCGCCACCTTGTCGCCGCTTTTGATTCCGGACAGGATCTGAATCTTGTCGTCGGTTCGCTGGCCGACCTGTACATCGCGTGGTTCAAACATGCCCGGAGAACTCTCTACCCAGACCACCTGGCGCTTGCCCGTATCCATGACCGCAGTAACCGGAACGATGATCGCCGCTCCGAGCGGCACCTTGATAATGGCATTAACGAACATGTCCGGTTTCAGCTTCATGCCGTGATTAGGCATCTCCACCCGCGCCTTGACGGTTCTGGTCTTGGGGTCGAGAAATGGATAGATATAGGATATTTTTCCGGTAAACGGCTTGCCGGGAAATGATTGAGAACGAATCTCCACCTGCTGGCCGACATGAATATTCGGAAACTCGTTTTCATATACCTCTACCTCAACCCAGACGGTGGAAAGGTCGGCAACATTGAACAGCACTTCACCAACATTCACATACTGCCCCTGCTGTACCATCTTTTCGACAACGACACCGGTGATGGGTGTATAGATCGGGAGACGGATATTCGGCTTGCCCGACTTCTCCAGTTCGACAATCTGACTCTCCTTGACCCCGAACAACATCAGCCGCTGTTTGGAAGAGGAGACCAGACCTTCGCCGTTCTGAGCTATGGACGGAATCGAGGAGTTTTTCAACTGTTCGCGGCTTTTGACCGCCAGCAGATATTCCTGTTGTGTCGCAACCAGATCGGGTGAGTACACTTCCGCCACCGGACTCTCCGTGGAGACAACAGCCCCCACGGTATTGACATTGAGGCGGTCGATACGGCCGGCGATCCAGGCGGTAACCTTGGCTTGCCGTGACTGGTCATACTGTACGATGCCGACGGCATTGATCTCCTTGTTAAGGATGCCGCTTTTTACCGCGACCGTAGCAACATTGGCCATGACCCGCTGGGTCGGCGAGAGTGACACGTGACCGAGCATATCGGCCTGTTGTTTCTGTTCAGGAGTCTGTACCGCAGAATTCCGGGCATCCGTAATCTTCCTGATCAGCTCCATCCCGCAGATCGGGCAGGCACCCGGCTTGTCCTTGATGATGAACGGGTGCATCGAGCAGGTGTACAGCGGTTTTGTTGTCTGTTCGAGATGACTATGTCCATCATCCTTATAGAACCCCGGCAACTTGGAAAGCTTGCCTGACTTGTAGAGCCAGCTGACGGCAACAATAGTCAGGGTAATAATGGTAAGTGGAATCGTAATTTTCTTGTTCAGGGCCATATAAAACCTCGATTTTGAATTTTGAATTCCAGATTTTGAATCAGATTCAAAATCCATCATTCAAAATTATCTTTCAGTGCAGCTCCACGCCTACTGCCGCCTCAAGCTGAGCCAGCTTCATCATGTACTCGGCCTGTGACTCATACAATTCCCGTTCGTAATTAAACAGGGTAACCCTGCCGTCAAGGAGGGTCAAAAAATCCACTTTATTGACCCGGTAACTGATAACCGCAGACTCAAGTGATTGCTCCGCCTGCGGAATAATCCCCCCCTTGTACAGTCCCACCAGATTTCTGCGCCGTTCCATCTGGGCAAGGGTGTCGTTGATCGTATAGGAGATGCTGTTTTTCAAGCCGTTTAATTCCTCCGTTACCATGCTTGTCTCGGAAGAGGATTCCGCCAGCATTGCCTGACGGCGTTCCCGTTGAACCGGCAGATTAAAAGTGACACCCAGGGTGAACATGTTGTAACCGGGATCCCCCATGGCTTCCTGACGGAACATGTATTCGGCAGACAGGTTAAAATCGGGATAGAACTCCTTCTGCGCAAGGCGATGAGATGCCTCTCCCTTATGTGCCAGATTCGTCAGACTTTTCACCTGAGGCCGGTTTTCGAAGGCGGCCGCATTCAATTGCCCGGCAGAGAGTGTTATCTGCGGCAGAGCAAAATCAGCGACCGAACCGACGGGAGTATCCCCAGGGCGATACAGCAGATAATTGAGGTTTGCCTCAAGGCTCTTGCGCTGCTGCTTGAGGGTAATCTGCATATCAAGCATCCGGGATGTTTCCAGGCCGGCCTTGTAGATATCCTGCTGTACTCCCTGCCCGACGGAATATTTCGACTCGGCAATGGTCACGAAGTCCGCCAGGATCTTCAGGTTCCTGCCGACGACTTCCAATCCTTTATCAATGGCCCAGAGCTGGTAATAGGTTTCCTTTACCATGCGGGCCAGTTCCAGCTTACGCTCTTCGACAGCCCATTTATAGGATTCAGCTTCAAACCCGGCAACTTCCTGCCTGATAGCCCGCTTGCCCCAAAACGGAAGCTGCTGGGAAATACCGATAACCTTGGCGGTCTGGGGATCTTTGCCGCCAAGCGAGAATGGCTGCCGTGCCAGCTGGTTCTGCAGCTTGAACATGAACATCGGGTCTTCAAGGGACGAAGCCTGCTCTGCCTTATTGACAAACATCTGCCAGCGGGACCGGGATGATTTCAGTTCGGGATTGTTCGTGAGTGCAGCCGTGATCAGAGAGGGGAGATGTTCAACCGTTTTGGATTCTTCAGCAAAGACACTGGCTGCGGAAAAGATAAACAGTACAAGTATGGCAGGAAACAATTTCATAGCAGCCTCGGGAAGGGATAAATGTAACGCTTCGACAGGTATCAGATCACCATGCCGTCCTTCAGGTTGATGGTACGATCCGAGTATGCTCCATTTCCAGGATTATGTGTTACCATAACGACCGTCTGGCCGGAATTATTCAGTTCCCGGAACAGAGCCATGACCTCTTCACTGTTTTTTGAATCCAGATTTCCGGTCGGCTCATCAGCCAGCAGAATATGCGGGTTGTTGACAATGGCACGGGCAATCGCCACCCGCTCCTGCTCTCCACCGGAGAGTTGATTGGGGAGTCGGTCAAGCTTGTTGCCGAGACCGACCCGCTCAAGAGCCTGACGTGCAGCTCTTTTTTTTGCCGGGGTACTCATTTTTACGATAACCAGTGGCAGCATGACGTTCTCGATGGCAGTCAGATAGGGAATCAGGTGGAATGACTGGAAGACAAACCCGAGATTCTGCGCCCGGAAGTCGGCCAGTTTTTCACCGGGCAGGCGATACAGTTTTACCCCTGCCATCTCGACCTCTCCCGACGTGGGATGGTTCATCCCCCCCAGTACCGACAGCAGCGTACTCTTCCCCGAGCCGGACTGCCCCATGATCGTAATAAACTCGCCGGAGTTGATACTGATATCGACACCGCGGAGCGCTTCGACAACATCATCGCCGCTGGTGTACCGTTTTGTTACTTGTGTTATTTCGATAAGTGGCATTTTATCCCCTTACAATGCTCTCAGTGCTTCGGTCGGGTCCATCTTACTCGCATGCAGCGCCGGATAGAGGCTTGCCAGAACACCAAGAACCAACGCAAGGCCGATTGCCCCGAACGCCACCACCCCGTCCCAGACGAGATGTGCATCCTTGCTCTCCGCCATAAACGGCAACGCCAGCGTGGCCCCACCCATGCCGGCGGCATACCCCAGCAAACCAGCCAGCAAGCTCACCAGGGCAGCTTCCAGAAGGATGATCCGCATTATATGGCTTTTCCTGAAGCCGATAGCCCGGAACACACCGATCTCGACCGTCCGCTCGTTGACACTTCCCATCATGGTGACAAAAACGATCAGTGAACCGATAAAAACAACGACACCGGACATGGCGTACGAAAAGCGTTTGAACTGGTCCAGCGCCGCAAGCCTCCCGGCCACTACCTGCTGAATTGCAGACACCCTGGCATTGGGCAGTTTTTCGGCAATCTGGGTGACCATGTCGCCTATCGGACAGCCGGAACAGAGTGCCGCCACCTCGGCCAGAGTTATCCTCCCCTCCTTGCCCAGCAACTTTTGCGCTTTGGCCAGACTGGCAAATACAAGAGCATCATCCTGTGAACCGGTCTGCTCAAGCACTCCGGCAACCTTGAACGATTCACCCTTGATCGTGATGTTCTCCCCGAAACTGACATTGAGCACTTTTGCTGCATCGCTCCCGAGCAGCAGCTCCGTATCCCCTTTGGGTGCAGCGCCGAAGATCTGCCACCACTGCTTCATCTTCAACTCGCTGTCGAAGTCAACTCCGACCAATAGCACATCGTGGCCGCCTACCGTGACACCTCCCAGCACTTTTGGCGCAACAGCCGAGATATTCTTGTGGTTGGTGATGGTCTTGATCTTTGCCAGATCTTCTTCACGGATCTCACGCTGGTCGAAGGTCACCCCCCCCAGGCTGATGCCGCCGTAGTTCATCGCCAGACCGTTGCTCTGGGGGGTTATCAAAATGTTGGCGCCAAACGCATCCATCTTCCGTTCAATATCGCTGGACATGGATCTGGTCAAGGTCACCAGGGTAACGATAGTGGCGATTCCAACCATCAGACCGACCGTCAGAAATGCCATTTTCGCTTTACGTCGTCTCAGGTTATTGATGGAGATCGTGTGCAGTTTCATCAGAAATATTTCACTCCGTCCTTCAGATCGCTCACCTTGATCAAAATGCTGCCGCCATTTAGCTGATGCGGCAGATAGCCGGGATTGCAGCCACCGGTGGTGTTGGGACCAAGACGGTTGATGGCGAACTTCTGGTTGCAGTTATTGCAGTTCATCTTGTCACCCTTCTGTTCGTACCCCTTCTTGGCGCGGTAGCAGGCATCACAGGCATCAAATGCGATCTTTACGCCGCCATCCGGGGCCTTGACAGCAAAGAACGCGATCTCCTTGCCGCTCTCTTCAAACTTGTAAAAGCGGGCCTTGCCGTCAGCCAATTGGGCGACCGGCAGCGTGACCGTGCCGTTACTCGCTTTCACCTTCTCGTACTTGCCAAGCGAGAAAGCAAACGCTCCAGCTGCGCCAATCAGCAGCGCCACCATTACTACACTTGCCACTCCCATCAATTTTCTACTGTATCCGGTCATTTCAATCTCCCTTGAGGAACGTTTTTTGCTGCGGCATTGCATCCGCCACCCATACTACAGCACCCTCCCGAACCGGGGGATGCCTCAAAACTCACCCTGAAAGCCAGAAGCGCCAGAAGCACAATAACGACAACCGTCAGAGCGATGTTAATATCCCTGCTGTTCATGGTTATTTTACCGAATACCAGAATTTGGCCTGACGGGTCTTGCCGTCCTTCAACTGAAACTTGCACATGACACCATACTTGCCACTTCCGGAAAAATCGAAATCAGCGCCAAAATGTCCCTGCATCCCCATCAAATCCTTGGTCTGGGCCGTTTTATCCGGGTTTTGCACCTTGATCGTTACCGTTCCTTCGGTCAGGGGCGTGCCGCTTTTGGCATCCTTGAACAGTACCGAGAGGTGGTGAGTTTCCTTCATTCCTTTGGGCATTTCCATACTCATCCCCTTCATGGCATCAGCCATGGTCTGAACGTTGAAAGTCGCCTTAACCCCGTCAACAACCTCTTCGTGGGCGGCCTTGGCTGAATGCTTCATTCCATGTCCACCATGATCCATGTCATGTCCTTCGTGATCCATTGCCAGTGAAGCCAGCGGGGCGGAAAGTGCAAGTAGTGCGGATGTTACTACAATCAATTTCTTCATGGGTACCTATCTCCTTTGGTGGTAAAAATCGTGATATACCAAACATAGCAGTTGTCATGCCAATTCATAACTACCCTGTATCATACACATTATTTTAGCGGCACAAACCTGATGTGGACTATTCTACAGGGAGGGGAAGAATATTCTTCAGAGGAGACATCACGAGGAACTGTTTCAGCGTACGTTTGTCACATCATTTCTCATTCCATCTGAGCAGCTGTTTTTCATAGTCGATGGTAAAATTGAAAAAGTGCAGAAATGAATTCCCCAACAGGCCGTCAGCGCCAATACTATTGCTTGCTGGCATGACAACCACTTCGGAATTTGCCAGGATTTTATCATCTACTTCAATAGAATCCACTTTGGTTAACAGGGTGTCCGTCGCTGCCCCATTCGCAACAACGCTCCTGACATTGGTCAGCTTGTTTTTTTTCAAATTAAGTTTTGCTGCCAAAGCCGAATAGATTGTCGTTACCGACGCCCCGGTATCAAGGATCATCCGGGCCTTTACCCGGCGCCCCTTGTTTTTGAATACCACCGGTACGATAATCTGATTATTGTCGATACTGATCCTGGTGACATATTGACGCTTTTCCACCCGGCTCTGATCCACAGGCGCTTTCGTTTTTTCCGCACTGTCCCTGTTCTCCGGTACCTTGCTCCTATACTCGACCGGAATTTTGGCGACATCGTCAACCCAGAAGGTCAGTCCGTTCTTGTCTTCATATTTATACTTCACCGGCGGTGGCGGTGGTATTTTGCTCTTATCGTCAAGCCAGTACTCGAAGCCGTTCGGATCGGTATATTTGAAGTATTCCTGAGCTGAAGGTGACGTTGCCAGAGCCAGGAGAATGATGATACAGAGAATATGCCTCATACGATTCCTTCACACACGGTTAAACGCTAAGGGGTCACAATCCCGTACTTCTCCATCCGGTAGATAAGGGTATGCCGGGGGATATGCAGAAACTTCGCTGCGGCGGTCTGATTCCAGCCACTCCGTTCCAGAGCCTCGACCACCACCTCCCGCTCCAGCTGCTCCAGCGGATAGCCGTCATCAGGCAGGCTGATCACACTGCCCGCACGTGGCGCCATGCCTGGAACCGCACCGCCGGAGCGGACCTTATCCGGCAGATCGTCACAGGTTATACTGTCTCCGCTCCGCATGATCAGAAGACGTTCAACCAGATTCTCCAGTTCTCGCACATTGCCGGGCCACCGGTAGGAACAAAGGACCGCCATGGCCCCGGAGTCAAAACTCACCATACCGGCGCCATGCTTGGTGCAGAAATAGCGCAACAGCAGTGCAATGTCGTCGCGGCGCTCCCTGAGCGGCGGCAGATGAATCGGAATAACCGCCAGGCGATAATAGAGATCTTCGCGGAACGTGGCATCAGCCAGTGCTTTGTCCATGTCGAGATTGGTCGCGGCTACTACCCGGACATCCAGTTTGTGCAGTTTTGTCCCCCCCACCGGTTCAACCACCTTCTCCTGCAATGCCCTGAGCAGCTTGGGCTGCAACTCCACCGGCAGTTCGCCTACTTCGTCCAGAAACAGGGTACCGCCATCCGCCAGTTGAAACTTGCCGATTTTGTCCTTGATCGCTCCGGTAAACGCACCTTTGACATGGCCGAACAGTTCGCTTTCCAGGAGGTCACGGGGGATGGCCGCACAATTGATGGCAATGAACGGGGCCTCCCTGCGACCGCTCTGATTATGGATCGAGCGGGCCACCAGCTCCTTGCCGGTGCCGGATTCGCCGGTAATCAGCACCGAAGCTTCCGTGTCGGCCACCTTGCGGACTATTGCAAACACCCGTTCCATCTCCCGTGACGAGCCGACAATGGTGCGGAAGTCGGCGCGGTCGGAAAGTTCACTCTTCAGGCGCTTGTTCTCGGCTGCCAGCCCGGTGAACTGGAGCGCCTTGGCAACGGTTATGCGGAGTTCGTCACGGTTAAACGGCTTGGTGATGTAGTCGTACGCGCCGACCTTCATCGCCTCCACCGCAATATCGACCGTCCCGAAGGCGGTAATGATAATCACCAGGGTATCCGGCGAGCTCGCCTTGATACTCTTCAGCACCTGCATGCCGTCCATGCCGGGCATTTTCATATCGGTGAGCACCAGCGCCGGAGCTTCTTCGGCAACCAGTTGCACCCCTTCTGCGCCGTTAGCGGCGGACAGCACCTGATACCCGGCCTCCTGTAAATTATATTCCAGCACCCGCCGGAGCGAGGTATCGTCGTCAATGACAAGGATTTTCGGTTTCATGCTGCTCCCTGGGTTGGTTGTTAGTATGATCACGCTATCGGTGATGGAAAGCGGAGTCACCTGGGAAACTCCATTCGTGGAGTCCCTAATGCCCCTGCACCGCTCCCCGCATGATACCCGGTGGTCTGATGAATGCCAGAAATTGTTCCTCCAGACGGTCGGCCTCCGCACTGTTTCCCGCAAGACGCAGTACTTCAATAACACATTCGGCCGTACACAAACCGGACTCCTTCTGATTCTTTCTGAGGTTGTACCGCGATGTCTCCCCGGTATTCAGACAGATGCGGCGAATTTTCTGCAGATAGGGACTCCGCTGGTGGATCTTGCGGGCTTCATGCCAGGTACCATCGATTATTATGAACTGCGTAATATCGCTGACATCGCCGTCATTGCCGTCAACGGCACCGGGATAAACCAGCGCCACTCCACCAGCCTCAATTTCCTCGATCAACCGGGGAGGCGGATTCATCCTGTCCCAGCACACCTGTTCGGCAGCGTTCCCCAACACGTCAACCACCAGACGACCGGTATTGGATCGTTTCTCGAACTCTTTGAAATGCGTCAACAGGGTAATTTTCATACCATAAGCCATCCTGAAAAAATGAATAACCCGAAAAAAGGGCGCACACACACTATCAACATACTGAGATAATCGTAAATGACGTTGCCCCTGCACCGTCACCAAGCTGAACCTCGTCGCCGCTCCGTAACCCCAATAAACGGCGGCCCAACGGAGAACCGGGCGTAATGACCACAATTTCCCCGGCGTCATCGGCTATTTTCATACCTCCCGCCTGGGGACCAAGAAAAAAACGACGCACGCTCCCCTCCCCGCTCTCCAGCGTCACCAGGGCCGTCAACCGGATCGGAGTATCGTCATCGAAATCGGACAGCGTCAGAGTCCGATATATTTCGAGCGCAACCCGGATTTCCTGAGCGCGATTGGCCTGCCCCTGGGCAATGTAGGAGGCCTCCAGCGCGGTGGTATCGTACTTGTTGTCCGGGAGGCACTCCTCGTGAGTCGCCGCCTCATGAGCCGTCCGCGCTGCTGCGGCAAACAGCGCCCGGTCGGCGGAAAGCGCCGCGATTATTTCCTGAAGCACTCGTTTTTTAGACATCTGAAAAAACTCTTTCGGAACGTTTAGTTGTATTGTACAAAGCGTATGGTATACTCGTCAAAAATTATTTCATCAGTCGAAAATTGCATCACACTACTGCGCACTGCGCAGAAAACTGCACGAAAAGGAGAGTGTACATGAAAAAGTTGATAGTAGCCGTACTTGCGGTAACCGCATTTGCCGGATCGGTTTTTGCGGCCGACGTGATTGAGATGAAAAAGGGCGTTTCCTTCAAGCACAAGGCCCATATCGAGTCTGTCAAGGAGTGTACGAAATGTCATGCAACCGCTGCCGGCGGCAAAATTGATGGTTTCGGCAAGGACATGGCTCATAAGAAATGCAGGGAATGCCACACCGAAATGAAGAAAGGGCCCACCAGTTGCAAAGGGTGCCACACTAAGTAATATCAGTTTGTGCGGAGGCGGTTACCCGCCTCCGCACAACAAAATACCGAACATCGTCTCGCTTCTTACTTCGCCATCCGCTTCAGAATCTGCTCCAGCCTGCCCAATTCTTCGCCGTAACCGGCCCAGTTTCCCTGACGCTGCAATGTAATCGCCTTCTCATAAACGGTCATCGCTTCCTTTGCCAGTGCCGCAGGATTTGCCTTCATGTCCGCAGGGGCGGCCGCGACCGGGCCGACCGGAGCCTTTTTCCCGCCAAAGAGCCGCTGCAGGGCAAGCTCCAGATTTTCCTCCATGACTACCTCATCTCCGAACGCGACAATCACCCTCTTCAGTTCGGGCAGGCCGTCCTTATCAGCGGCAAGAAAGAGCGGTTGAACATAGAGCAGCGACTTTTCGATCGGGATCACAAGCATGCTCCCTCGGATAACTTCCGAGCCTCGCTGATTCCAGAGGGTCAACTGCTGAGAGATGAAAGAATCCTGATTGATGCGGGCGTCGATCTGCTTCGGGCCATAGATCAGACGGTCGCGCGGGAAGGTGTAGGCGCGGATTTTCCCGTAATTCGCCCCATCACACCGCGCCGTGAGCCAGGCCGCAAGGTTGTCCCGCTTGGAGGGAGTAAACGGCAGCAGCAGAATGTATTCCTCCACCTTTTCTCCCGGCAGTTTCATAATGGTAAAGTACGGCTCCATCGGTTTTTCGCCCAGTACCGGAACCTGCCAAAGATTTTCCTTGTTATAAAAAACTTTCGGATCAGTCATATGGTAGGCGGCAAACATGGCCGCCTGCAGCTGCAGGAACTGGTGCGGATAGCGGACATGCCTGCGCAGATCCTCCGGCATGGCGGTCAACGGTTTAAAGAGCCCCGGAAACATCCGGGCATAGACCTTGGCCAGAATGTCGTTCGGATCGCTGATATAGAAGCTGAGTGTGCCGTCGTAGGCATCGATAACCGCCTTGACCGAATTCCGCATATAGTTGACGCCGCCCTGAAGCGGTTTTGAATAGGGGAGCCGATCCGAACAGGTGTAGGCATCGATGATCCAGGAGAGTCGGCCGTTTTCTGTGACGACCATGTAGGGATCGTTGTCAAAACGAAGAAACGGGGCCACCGCCCTGACCCGTTCGTTGATGTTACGCTTATAAAGAATGCGACTCTCAGCGGTAATATCGGATGACAACAGTATTTTTTCCGTACCGAACGTAACGGCAAACAGCGCCTTTTTAAGGAGCGAATCAATCGGCACCCCCCCTTTGCCGGTATAGGTCGTATTGATATTGCCGGTTGCAGTGGGATAGCTGAATTCCGGCACTTTTGTTTTGACCACCACGTAATTGTTGGAGAGTTCTCCATAATAGATTTCCGGGCGGGACACCTTGATGTCCGCCAGGCTGACCGGTGGAATATCCTTGACGAAAAACTCGGGCAATCCTTCCTTGCTGATCCGGCTGACCGGACCGAAGGTAATGCCGTTGCCGTGAGTGAATATGAGGCGCTCGTTGATCCAGTTTTTGCTCGGCAAATCGGCGTAGGAAAGCTCACGCGGCGACAGCATCACCTGGGTATACTGGCCGTTTACCTTGTAGCGGTCGTTATCCACATCGAAAAATTTATAGTAGGTCCTGATCTGCTGCAGCTGGCTGTACGTTTTGAGCAGCGGCGCATGATCCCAGAGCCGGATATTTTTGATGGTGGCATCATTAGTGGCGATATCCGCAGCCGACAGTTTCGTATCAACATCGAAGGGAATGGTTTCGATCTTGTCCAGATCGTAACCGAAGCGGGTGAATTTGAGGTTATTCTCAATATAAGGCATCTCCAGAGCCAACTCGTTCGGCGCAACCTTGAATTTCTGCAATAACCCCGGATAGACCCGGAAGCCGACAATGTACAGTGCAGCAACGATAAGCGGCGGCACAAGCGCCATGCGCCAGACGCCTTTCCAGATGCCGACGGCGAGCAGAACTCCCGAGAGCGGCGTCAGAACAGTCAGAAGCTGGCAGGTCAGCAGCCGCGCGTGTATATCCGCATATCCGGCCCCGTAAAAAGTACCGTTATTGGACAACAGCAGCCTGAAACCGTCCAGATAGTAACCCGCGGCAACCGTAAGCGAGAAAAACCCGGCCAGCACCGCCAGATGCCGGCGCACCTTGCCATCAATCGAGGCTCCCCGTTCGCTCAGAACAATACCGCCACGGACAAAATAGACCGCAGCGGAAACGAGCGCCGCGACCAGCAATGTAAAAGCAACAAAACTTTTGAGAAGCTCCATGAAGGGAAGAGAGAAGAGGTAAAAACCGATATCCTTGCCAATGACCGGTTCAACCGTCCCGACAGCCACCCGGTTCGTAAAAAGCAGCATTTCCTCCCATTGTCCGGCGCCCCAGTTGCCTGCATACAGCGCCATCAGGAAACCGGCCAGTACGCTTGCCGGCTTGGCAAGACGCGCCACATCTTCCCTGTTTACCCGGATTTTGTCTCCCACAAGGAAGGTACCGAACAGGGAAAAGCGTGCCTTGTTGGCGAAATACAGATTACCCTGCACAACCAGGAATAACAGCCCGCCAAACAGCAGTCCCGCCCATGTTTTGGCATACAGTGTTGTCGTAAAGACTGATGTAAAACCGGTCTCAACAAAAAAAAGCCACTCCGCATAGAAGCTGAAAATGTTTGACAGAAACGGAAAAACCACCGCTGCTGCAATCAGGATGAGAATGAACTTGCTTTTTAACACACCTGTCTCCTCGTCAAAGCCGATTTCGTGTAAACGAGACTATAGCCCTGTTGCCGGCTATTGCAAGCTTTTCCCTGAACATGGCGGCTGAAGATGCCGCCGGTGAGGGGAAAACCGGCCAAACAGACCTTACTCCGGATTTTTTTTGTGGCCGCGGCTTCGACCATATCTGGTTGAAAAAAACAGGGGATAATGCGAACAGCGGGCGAACCGCTGGAAATCAGGGGGGATATAACGACATGCAGCCACCGGAGTATACCTCCTGTGGCAAGACCGTCAGACCGGATTCGTGCGTCCCCGAATAGTCAGGGAGTACGCAGAACGCAAATCTTAACAAACGTTATTCGTTAATCTCCGGACTCCAAATACACGCTTACCATAAAATGTTCCGCGCCCGATTCAAACATGAGTGTCAGCGTATCCGGAATCGACCCCACGCTCATTACGTATTCCTCACCAGATATCACGGAAGGTGTTGAAAGCCGTACTTCGTGGCCATTCTTCACAAAGTGATGCTTGAAGGAACCACCGATCATATTCGCAATTTCTCCGAGCGCATCACGAACATCATCATCGCACTCGGTAATTTCCATGCCGAGCATTTGTGACGCCAGATCTATTGCAAGCTTTTTCGGGGTGCTGATGCAGATCATCCCGTTATAACTTCCGGCAAAACCGACCATGGCGGTGACGCAATCCCTGAATTTTGTTTCCGTGGCGGTCAGGTGGGACGGAGAGACCTCAGCGCCAATCATGGTAGTGAAGATTTCCCGGACATCACCGTCGAGATGTCCGATAAGCTGTTCTTCTGTCGTATCAAGTTGTGCAAGTATTTCCGTACTAATCATGCTTTCCTCCTCATCGCCTAACAAAAGCGGTCTGAATAAATCATCATGGCGTTATACCGCCTGTCTGGGTTGCCGCCAGACATTCTCCCAAAATATCGACAAGCTTCGGCAAATCCGGTTTCGTCAGGACACCGTTAATGGAAAGTTTTTCCCATTTTTTGATGTTGTCATCCGATGCGAGGGAACTGAATACGTAGACCGGCAACGTGGCCAGCGCTCCTTTTTCCCTGATAAGCGTCACCAGATGCAGACCATCCATTTTCGGCATTTCGACATCCGTAATTACCGCATCGATGTCGAACCGGCCGGTGGAGAGGGCATTTTCGATATAATGCCATGCTTCTTCGCCGTTAGTCGCCTCTTGCACGGTATAACCGGCTCCGCGGAGAGAAAGGCATATCTGCAAACGGATAAAGGAAGAGTCATCGGCAACAAGAATTTTCCTGCCGGCGCCGTCATGGGCAAGGAGATCTTGGGCGTCAATCGCTTTAACCGCGCCTTCGTGGTACATTTCCGCAATAATCCGCTCGAAATCCAGAATCAGGATAATGCGATCATCCATCTTCACAAGACCGGTAATATAGGAACCACAGGCAACCGAATGGGGAGCCTCGATCTGCTCCCACGACAAACGATAGATGCGGGAGACCGAATTGACCAGCACCCCGATCACAACTCTGTTAAATTCAAGCACTACAATCCGGTCAGCCGCTTTTGCAGGGTATTGCCCAAGTATCTGCCCCAGGTCCAGCACGGGCAGGATCTTGTTGCGCAACGTAATCATTCCGGCCACGGACGGATGAGCCGCGACAATGGACCGTAACTTCGGCTTCAGTATGATCTCGCGGACCTTCGCCACGTTAACCCCATAGTACATGGGAGTTTCACCATCATCGATACAGAACTCGACGATTTCAAGCTCGTTGGTCCCGCTCTCCAAAAGAATGCCGTTTTTATCCGCCATATATTCTCCCTCGTCCGACAAGAACACGCGCCTCGGTAGTTATGTACGAAGGATTTCAGACTCTGCCGACGACTAGCTGACCAATCTATAGCAATTCATTACATATTGAAATGTACGAATCCTGACAATTTATGATAATTTCTGACAATTCGCGCCCCAGAGAAGGATTTTCATATAATGAAAAGGCTCCGGATGGCCAGTTTCAGTTCTCGACTTCACCAAGAAACGCATATCCGAGATTATGGCGAGCACGCACCGGAAGTTCATAGTCTGCGTCACAGCGGCGAACCTTCGACCGCAACCGGCTGACCAAAGCTTCGAGGCGCTTATCGGCGTAGTGATCATCCGACTGGTCCAGAGCCGTAAAAAGATCCTTACGCGACACGTTTTCACCCGGAGTTTCAAGCAGTTTGCGTACAACGATGCACTCCTGGGCGGTCAATGGGATCTTGGTTCCCTTGGGGGTACACAACCTGGAAATTCGGGGATTGAAACACCACGCCGAACTTTGTGTTCCGAACATCCGACGGGACAGGCTCTGCAATGCGGCATTGAGCTCACGCAGATCAACCGGCTTTACAAAATAGAGATCAGCGCCGGCTCCATAGCTCTGTACACGATCATCGACTCTCCCCCGCGCGGTCACAATCACGATACCGCAATCATTTGACCTCCGCAGGCGCCTGACGATCTCAATGCCGTCTTCTCCGGACAGACCAACTTCCAGAATGACCACATCTGCCGGCGCTTCGAGCAACGCGGCATCAAGGGAGAAAACGTCTCCGACACCCCGGACGTTATGCCTGAAATGCTGTAACCCGGCGACGAAAAAAGATCTCTGTAACTCGTCGTCTTCTACAACAACGATTCGCAGCGGACGTGATGTAACAGGTACGGGGTCAATCATACGGTTACTTACCAAAGGGTGTTACCCCCGATCCTTTCCGTGGGACTGATTGAGTTGAGGCAGAACATTATCCCGCTTGTATGCGTATCATACAGCAATTCATACCGTATTAAAAGGCACAAATTGTGGCAATTTCTGATATTTCCTGACAATTAATCCTTCGGAATTGACAGGGGGACGACGGAAGGCGGTGGAAGCGTAACGCCGGCACCGCCATGTTTTGGACAATACTCCACCGGTTGACTCCCGGCGATGTAAAATTCATCCTTTTTCTTCGGACAGTCGGGAGTTGCCAGAAATCCGGTCTCCGGATCGATGGAAACCAGGAGCACCGTATCCGGCCTGGAGAAATCCGTAACCGGCTTCGACGCAACAGCCTTACGCATAAACCGCTCCCAGATAGGGGCGGCAACGGCTCCGCCGGTAAAACCTTTGCCCCCAGGGCGCGGTTTGTCATACCCCACCCATACGCCGGTAATGATCTGAGGCGTAAAACCGACGAACCATGCATCCCGATAATCATCGGTCGTTCCGGTCTTGCCGGCGGACGGATACGTCATGCTGAATTTTTTGAGCCCCTTGGCGGTGCCATAGGTCATAACATCTTTCATCATCTCTGTCGTGACAAAAGCTGTCGCAGGAGCAAGGACCGGAGCAACTACCGGGGGGTTCTCCGTCCAGGTACGGCGGGCGCGATCATAAATACGAATAATGGTTCGGGCTTCGGACCGCGCACCTCCACTGACCAGCGGGGTATACGCCTGCACCAGCTCACTTAAAGATACTTCAGCTGTTCCCAGGGCCAGTGAGAGACCACTGTCAGCCGGTAACGGCATTCCCATTTTTCCGGCAAAATCGACAAAATACGGGACACCGATGGTGTCCAGCAATTTTACCGCGATGACATTATTGGAATAGGCAAGGGCCTGCCTGAGGCTTAATTCTCCGTAGAGTTCCCGGCCATAGTTCAACGGTTTCCATACTTCACCATTTCCACGGTTGTAGGCGACCGGCGTATCGTCCAGCAGACTCCCGGCAGTAAAGCCCTTTTCCAGTGCCGCAGCATAGATCAATGGTTTGATGGCCGAACCGGGCTGACGTTTGGCGAAAAAAGCACGGTTATAGGAGGTCACACTGCTGTCGGCACCACCGACAGCGGCCAGGACATCTCCCGTGGCAGCGTCCAGACAAACCAACGCTCCCTGCAAATCGGGAGAGATCCGCCTGACTCCATCATGGAGCGCCTGTTCAGCCTGTTTTTGCAGTTTCAGGTCCAGAGCAGCGGTGACTTCCAACCCTCCCTGCTCGGCAATATCAACTCCGTACCGTTCGATCAGCTTGATCCGGATATGAGCCAGATACTGAGATGCCTGTCCCGATTTGACTACCGCTGGGGGATGGGCCCGCAACGCCTCCCGTTGCCGGGGGGTAATCATGTTCAGATCCACCATCCGCTTGAGCACCATATCCCGCCGCCCCGTAACGTATGCCGGTTTCCCGAGCGGATTGTAGCGCGACGGATTTTTCTGCACCCCGGCCAACATGGCGCACTCGGCGTCGGTCAGCTCCTCGGGGTTTTTATCAAAATAGAGGCGTGCAGCCTGGACGATCCCCCATGCACCGTTGCCGTAATAGATCTCGTTGAAATACATCTCCAGAATCTGTTTTTTGCTGTATTTTTCTTCAAAGTCCATGGCCATGCGGGCTTCCTCGAACTTCCGCTCGATGGTTTTTGCTCCCGTCAGATACCTGTTTTTGATCAGCTGCTGAGTAATGGTAGATCCCCCCTCGGCCAGCCTCCGCTTGACCACATCCTTCACCAGCGCACGTGCAATCCCGCGAAAGTCGATGCCGCCATGTTCATAAAAGCGGGAATCCTCCACCGCTACCACGGCATTTTGCAGAAACGGAGGGATACGGTCAATGGGAACCCAGTATCTTTTTTCCGGAAGGATCCGGCCGACAAAACGGCTCTGGTTGTCAAAAACCTTGATGGAGGTATATCCGGACGCCAGAAGGGGATAGGTAGCGATATTTTCCTGAGCACCGGCAGATGAAACCAGGACAAAGAGCAGGAAAATGGCCGTTACAAAGGTAATTTTCGTTTTAAATCGAAGAGAAGAACAAAGACAAATCAAGACAGGTTATATCTCCTTTCTGAATTCATTGAAATATATTAAGGCAATACTATCGGGTGTTTAAAGCTGAAAATGGTTCCATCTTCTGACGAGGATCTAAAGCTGACCTGGCCGTTTAAATATTTTTCGCCCAGAAGTTTCATTGAATGAGTACCCAACCCCCTCCCCATCAACCCTTTGGTGCTGAAATGCTTCTGGAAAATCCTCAGTTGAACTTCTGCGGGGATATACGCATCGTTCCAAACGTCCCAGACAATATCTTTGTCACCAACCGTCGTATTAAGACGTACAGTCCCACCTTCCGCAGTCGATTCCAGAGCATTCAACAGCATATTTCCCAATACGCGTGAAATCAGATGAATATCCGTCTGTAGCTTTATATTTTCATTCGGCCAATTCTGCTCCAATTTTCTGTTGTTGGATGCCAAATGGTTACATATTATGAGTTCAACTTCGTTTTTTATATCTGTAATATACACATCCTTCATTGAAAGGAAGTTCGCGTCATCCTTTTGTTTACTCAAAAACCTCTGTAATGAAACTTCAGAGCAGAGACGTTTTGATGCATTCATAATTCGTAATACCAGATCATCGTCTGGCATTCTCATGGCTAATAATTCACTATTTCCCGCAAGCACAGTAAGAATATTGTTAAAATCATGGAAGAAAATATTTTCAAGTGAAGCTAAGGAGTGTTGATGTGTAATATCTTGAGCAAAAATAAGAATCCATCTTCTACCATCCACCTCTAAAGGGCGCGCCTGGATTGACAAATACTTATCACGTTTTTCCCCATTCCTGTCGGCGGTGAGAGCGCACGTTTGTTCCGATGGTTTATTCTCATTAATTGCGGACATCATGGCAATCGCTGCACCACAGGTTGTGCAATGCGGCGTTGTTCCACAACCACTTGGCAGTTCTGAAGCGTGAATACATTGCAGAGTTTCACCCAACCTGAGCCCCAATACGGTCGAAGCGTCACTGATGCCTAATGTGTGAAGAAAGGTTTCGTTGAGTCCAACAATCTGGCGGTTTTCGTTGAGTACAATTAAAAGACCACAAGTAGCTTCCAGCAACTTACTCATTATTGGACTATTACTGATACTTTCAATTTGACTGGCAAAAATGCGTCGATCCGTTTTTTCTGCAGGTGCAAAGTAGGTTTCCATACGGTCTCCAATTACAAAAAAGGTTTACGACCATCACCCATCAAAATTGCAACGAGATAGTTATTCAGAAGCAACAGGCCTGCAATTTTCACATGTGTATTTATTCGTGAGCATATTCCTAGTGCTATAACACAAATTTTGTATACGTCAATGCTGTTACGTGTGACATGTCGTCAGGTGTGAGTTTGAAGGCTGAGAACGGGGATCAGCCGGCACTGTTCAGCTGCTCAAGCTCGCTCATAATAGACCTTTCAATATCTGTGGCCCTTACAAACAAGTTCGTAAACGGCAGATACCTGAAACCGCCTTTAAGAGAATTCTCTATGACGCTGGTGCCGGCACTGATTTTCTCTTTGACGACTTCCGTTGAAGCCCCAATGGTAATCTGCGTATTTTCGTGCATCATATGTTTGACATTGATCTTGGCGTTCCTGTTCGGATATTCCTTGTTCCGGATCGCCACTATCCGGTCGGACAGCGCCTCAATCTCCTCCTTTAGTTTAGTTCTCTCCGAAAGCAGTACGGAACAATCATATAGCCACTGAACCTTTTCCATCTCTGCCATAATACCGTTGATTTCATTGAGATCAAAATAGCTGTTACCGGCATTGAGAATAGTGGGAGTTGATGACGATTTGGAACCGATCGTTTTACTTTCGATGCCGCCGAGCGCGATGCAGATGCCACCCATTATCGCCCCCTTGTCGACGACAACCTTCCCGAGGGCTTTAATGGAGCAGTTGTGAATTTCGACTGCCACAACGACATCTCCGGCACACTCAATCGTAACATCATGCAGGTAGTTTGCGTAGATATTGCCACCAGCTATGATACAACCTTTGTTGCGGCCATCCATCCCGCAGAAGGTGACGTTGCCGTCAGTGTTGATATTACAGGCTCCAATGTTGCCAAAAACTTTAACCCCCTTGGTTGCCTTGACATCAAAGTGGTCCCGGATTTCGCCCCGGACATCAACCACTCCCTTGAAGTCAATTATGCCGACCCTGAAATTTACGTTTCCATGTACTATATATTCGTCTTCCACTGAGATTTCAAATGGCGTCTGCACAAACCGACCTGTAATGGAAGCTATGAGCCGACCTCCATCCACCCGGCGAACGTTTCTTCCGATCTTTACCCTCATTGGTTTGCCCGGAACAGGGGGAATGGACCTGCCCAGGATGTTCCTGCCAGGTGTGCCTTCTTCGGCGGGGAAAACTATACCGATCTCGTCGTCTTTATTGACGTTGATGAATGTCTGTACTCGGTACATGTTCACGGTACCGTCTTCGTTCCTTAGATCAGCGTCGTCGGCCCTGGCTTTTATCTCCATACGCTCATCCGCGCCGTGGATGGGTAGGGTTCCGGACGCCACCAACACATCTACCAGCTGTTTTCCCGCTGCGGCACTAATCGCGAACCGTTCCAACGCAGTAAGGTCGATCCCTTCGTAGACATTGTACTGTCTCAGGTATGTTTCAAACTCCCCGCGGGTCATCATTGACCCTTTGTCAGTGGGGATATAGCTACAGTGGCATTTCATTTGATCCGGAGAAATGCGGATGTAGAGGTTGTAACCAAGTTTTCTGATTTCATTACCGGTTACTGACAAGTGGGATGTACCTGACACTAAATTTGTCCTTTCAGGTGGGGTTGCGTAACTCTCCGCGAAGGAAATCTTCTCGTACATCGAGAGAAATAAGTGCATCTGCAACTTGAATGCTGCATGTATACAAGGAAGGGGTATAATCCACAACAAAAATGGTATGTGACATTCGGGATTATGATTCCGATTTGATTACCAATTCGCAGATAATATTAATTCCGGCGTTTCTGAGGGCATCACCTGACCGGACCGACAGTTCAAGATCAGTGACATTACGATAGCAGCATCGTCGCGGTAAAGCTTCTTATTTCTTGACCGCGCCACAATGTTGTGTAAACCTGTCACGAGTTCCCTGATTACAGCGCAGCGAAGGTCGCCTGATTACGTTGTTGCCTTACCATCTGATAAAGCACCGCTTGTTTGAGGTAAAATAATGGACTTAAATTCAAATCCGCATACATTATCAGCCGGCGCTTTTAAGTCCAGGTTGCTTACCGGTGTTATCCTCATCAATGTTTTTGTTGTTGGCCTCTCCTGCTATTTTTTGCTTCAAAGTAAACGGCAATATATAAAAAAAGTTGAGACTCAGACTCAAAACCTCGTAATTGCCCTCGAACAGACAATTTCCGGCATCATAGAAAAAACAGATCTTACTCTTCTTGCTATTGCTGACGAAGCGGAAAAAGAATTAATAAACGGTCAAATTAACTGGAAAACCCTTTGCGAATTTGAAGACCGCCACCATTCGCGTGTTCCCGAAATCGCCAACTTTCAGATTATTCAAGCAAATGGCGATATGATTTCACTTGTAAACGGGGAGATAAAAAAACTTACCAATATTGCAGATAGACAGCATTTCATTACACTCAAACAAGAACCATCGGTCGGCCTCGTATTCTCCGAACCCATTTGGGGTCGTGTAAATAAAAAGTGGATTCTGATTGCCGGGCGCAGAATTAACAATACGGACGGGACCTTTGCCGGAATTGTCCAGGCAACGTTTCCAATAGATTATCTGGTTAAAATCTTTTCTTCGTATGAGCTTGGTAAATTAGGCGCCATTACGCTGAGAAGCATGGAATTAAACGTTATCGCCCGGCATCCGGTAGATCAAAACGGCACTAGCACTATCGGGTCAAAAGTTGTCTCCAAACAGTGGCTCAGCCTTATCAAGAATGGGCAATTGTCTGGCACCTATCGCAATCCGGGAAGTGTCGATCCTGTCAGTCGTATCTTTTCTTTTCGCAAACTCAGCCGCTATCCGTTCTATGTTAATGCCGGATTAGCCTCTAAAGATTACCTGACTGATTGGTACCGTGACGCCGGCTTGACAGCGTCATTTTGTTTACTGTTTACATTAGGTACCCTCTTTTCAGCATGGGTTATGTTGCAAAAGTGGAAGATAGCGTGCCAATCCGAACTGGCACTCAAAAACCACAATGAACAGTTGGAAGCTCAAGTATTGAGTCGCACGAGCGAACTTAATATGGCTAATGATCAATTACGGCATGAATTGGTTTTGCGCGAAAAGATAGAAACTGACCTGCATGAAAAGGCTTTGCTGTTAGAGGAAGAAATGGCTGAGCACCAGAGGATGAATGAAGCTCTCCAGGAAAAAACCATTGAGCTTGAAGGTCAGATAGAGGAACGTGAATCTGTCCAGCAAAACCTGGAAGAGCAGACTACGGCACTTGAGGAAGAAATAACGGAGCGCTTAAGGATTGAAGAAGAGCATTTGCAGCTTGAAGAACAACTACGTCAGTCACAGAAAATGGAAGCAATTGGACTTCTGGCTGGTGGAGTCGCACATGATTTTAATAACATTCTTTCGGTAATAATGGGGTACGGTGAACTTCTGACAAATCAGCTTCCGGAAGGTAAATTGCAGGACAACGCGGGGCAGATTTTGAAGGCGACCGAGCGCGCTGCTGAGCTCACGAAAGGACTTCTGGCATTCAGCAGAAAGCAAAATTTCTATCTGGAACGAACCAATATCAATCAACTGGTGGCTGATAATTGTAAATTTCTGAAACGGGTGATTGGCGAAGATATAGAACTGACAACATCATTCCCCACCTCCCAGTTGGTAGTGTCCGTAGACCGGACTCAAATCCAGCAGGTCCTCATGAACCTGGCGACAAACGCACGTGACGCCATGTTATCTGGCGGAAAACTGACTGTCAGTATTGTCTTAAAAAATATCGATGAAGATTTTGTTTCACTTCAAGGGTACGGAAATGTAGGGCGTCACGCAGTGATTCGCGTTAGTGATACCGGAACGGGTATGAAAAAGGAAACTGCCGAAAGAATATTCGAGCCATTCTTTACAACAAAAGAAGAAGGAAAAGGAACCGGGCTTGGTCTTTCTATGATACATGGAACGATTGCCCAGCATAATGGCTTTATCACGTGTAACAGTGTTCTTGGGCAAGGAACAACCTTCTCCATATATCTCCCACTATGCGATGGGTTTGAGAGTACAGCCGACGCAGTGAACATGGTTGGCAAAGACCCGCTAAACGGCAGCGAAACAATCCTTTTGGCAGAAGACGATATAATGGTCATGGATATTACAACGCATCATCTTGAGTCCAGAGGTTACAGAGTTCTCCAGGCCCGTAACGGGGTTGAAGCCGTGGAAATATTCAAAAACCGTGGAGATGAGATAGACCTGGTGATACTTGATGCTATCATGCCCAAGATGACCGGCAAACAGGCTTGGGAGTTGATACGCTCCATGCGCCCGGATGTAAAAGCATGCTTTGTCAGTGGATACACCCATGAAGTAATAAGTGGAAAAGTTGCCGTAGACTATAGCGTGCCGTTTTTAAGTAAACCAATCAAGCCCGAAACACTTCTAAGAAAAGTACGAGAGATTTTGGATGGAGAGGTAACAAACCATCATACCTCCTAAGCTATACTGTTGAAATGCTGTGCCAGGGATGTGAGTATACGCTCCATCTCTACTGCACAGAGATCGATGGCAGTTGTACATCGTGATAGTGATGCACCCTGTTCAAAGGCAGTTTCAAGGTTTTGATACAGCGCTTCCAGTTCCACGGCGCCTATGGTACCGGCGCTGCTTTTAAGCGAATGGGCGAGGCGTTCCGCCGAATCGATGTCTCCGGCGGCGAAAGCCTCCCGTATGGCGGGCACCGCATTGGACTTGTTGTCGATAAATGAGCGCAGCAGCCACGTATAGATTTTGTTGTTTCCATCAAGACGTGTCAGGGCACCGGCAACGTCAAGCCCTTCAATAGTTGGTATGTGAACTGACCCGATGCTGATGGTAGTACTTTCTTCCGGCGGTGTCGTGTGTGATTCATGTTTACCCAGGTATAATGCCATAACACGCAGCAGGTTACGAACATCAATCGGCTTGGTAATATTGGCGTTCATTCCGGCTTTTAAAATTTTCTCCCGTTCTTCAAAAAGAGCGTACGCTGTCATGGCAATTATTGGAAGAGAGGAAAACCTTTCATCAGCCCTGATCAGCCTGGTAGCCTCAAAGCCATCCATAACCGGCATCTGAATATCCATCAACACGAGGTCATAGGCACTCTCGCCGGCTAAAACCATATCAACCGCTTCCATTCCGTTGACAGCTACATCTACAATGATGCCGGTGTCTTTGAGAAGTTCGACAGCCAATAGCCGGTTTACCTCAAAATCCTCAACCAGAAGAATGTGGTAGCCGGAGAAGTCGTGGCTCACAGCAGTATCTGTATCCGCTTGAGCAGGTATAATGTCTTCAGCCAGACCGATACTGAACCAGGAGGTGATGCTAAAACTGCTCCCCTGACCCGGTATGCTCTCACACCAGATTTCACCACCCATCAGTTCCACCAGTTGCTTGCAGATTGACAGACCCAGTCCGGTGCCTCCATAACTGCGGGTGGTGCTTTCATCTGCCTGTGTGAAAGGTTGAAAGAGATGGTCTATTTTTTCCGCCGGGATGCCTACGCCGGTGTCACGAATAGTAAAAGAAAGGTGCTGGCGTTCATGTTCCTGGTTCAAAAGCGAGACTTCAAGGACAACTTCACCCCGCTCAGTAAATTTAACAGCATTGTTCAGCAGGTTGAGAATGACCTGACCGAGACGGAAGGGGTCGCCTTTCAGGCACGGTGCGATATCGGAAGCTATCCTGAGCCAGAGTTGCAGCCCCTTGTCCGCAGCTTTCTGCCGTACCATTTCGGCGATGTTGGCAAGTGTGGTTTCCAAGATGAAAGGGATCCGTTCCAATTGCAGATGCCCGGCTTCTATCTTTGAAAAATCAAGGATGTCGTTGATAGTGTTCAGCAGTATTTCGCCTGCGCTGCTTACCTTCCGGACAAAGTCGCGCTGACGGGGCAGCAGTTCCGACTCCAGCAGAAGGGTTGAAAAGCCGATTATGGCGTTCAGAGGTGTACGTATCTCATGGCTCATGTTGGATAGGAACTGGCTCTTTGCAGCATTGGCTTTGATTGATAAAGAATGAGCCTCTTTCAGTTCGCTGTTTTTTTCTTTCAGACTTCGTGAAAATGACTTTATCTCTTCTTCCGCCATTTTTGCTCTGGTTATATCCCAGTTCACACCGATAATGCGTAGTGGTTGACCGGCAGCATCCCGCTGCACTTTACCGGCGGCAGATATGTTGTGAGTGGAATAATCAGGCCAGATCACCCGGAAATCTGTTTCATACTCTTTTTCACCGTTCAATGCCATCCGGACATCCTCGTTAACACGCAAAACATCATCCGGATGCAACAGCGCCGTCCACGCCTCAAATATATTTTCAAAGGTATCAGGTCTGACTCCGTAGAGGAGATACATCTGATCGTCCCAATGCAGTTTGTTGGTAATGAGGTCATATTCCCAAAAAGCGACACCACCGGCTTTGGCAGATAGTGACAGCTGCTCTTTGGCAGCCTCGGCATCCGCTTTCGAGCAGTGCAATTCTTCCTCTGCCAGTTTGCGCTCGGTGATATCGGTAATTATCGCCTGTTTGGAGACAGTACCATCCGCATTGTTGACGAGTGTGTTATGAATCTCGTACCATCTGCCATCTTTCGGACTCTTGGTTTCCCAATGTACGGATTTACCTTCAAAAACCTGCTCATTAACACACCATGAACAGATGGAATCGAGACCATGCAGCGCCTTGAAACAGTATTCTCCGGTTGCATCCCACCCGGTCCGTTCAATCAGATTCCTGTTCATGAATTCTATCCGGTACTCAGTGGAACAGACGTACATAAGGCCATCAAAGGAATCAATTATTGAACGATATTTTTTTTCACTCGTCCGCAGCGCCAACTCGCTCTTTTTTCGTTTGGAGATGTTTCTGCCAATCCCGAAAAGCCTGATTTCTCCGCTAATGGGGTCGGTTACCGGCGACGCATTAGCCGTGTACCAGAGATAGACACCGTCCTTGCGTCGCACACGATATTCCAGCCCGCCATGTTTTTCACCGGATGTCAGAAGCTGTTTTATAAAGTCTGCGCAGCGATCTACGTCATCAGGGTGAACAAAGGGCTCAAATGAGTGGCCGATCACTTCGTTCAGCTCATGTCCAAACTCCTGCTGCCATTGGGGCGAGACATATGAGTACCGACCATCCGGTGTCAAGATAAACAAGACGTCATTGGCATTTTCGATAAACGAGCTGAAACGCAGCTCGCTTCTCATCAATTCTTCAACTCGTTCTGCAATCTGAGCTTCCAGGGTTTCGTTGATCAGCCGGATTTCGTCGTTATTTTTTTGCAGTTGATGTTCCCTGTGCTGTAGTTGGTTCAGCAGCGAATTGAACGCAGCTGCCAGCAGCCCCAGTTCGTCACCCCGCGTTGTGTCCAGACGCAGTCCGCTGTTTGAATCCTGTTTCGCCACCTCCCTGATCTGCCTGGTGAAAACGGCCAGCGGTCTGGTAATCCAGCGCCTGATGACATATAAATAAGCGATCATCAGGATTGCCACCGCCAGCAGGATTGCCCTGATCATGGAATTATCTACGGATCGCGCCTCAACTTTGTAGTCATCAAGTGAAGCGGAGGCGCAGATGATCCAGTTCCATTCCTTAATGTGGCGGATCGCGGCGATCTTTTCGACCGGAGTTCGTTCGCCGGGCCCCGCGCTCATCCAGTGGTAGCGGATGAATCCTGTTTTTTTCCTGAGGATTTCCCTGACAATATCCCGGCCATTATCAGAGTCTCTGAAATCCGAAGCCTGACGCCCCTCCAAGGTAGGATGAATCCGCAATATTCCGGCCTCTTTGCTTTCCTGAGCATCAATAGCAAAGAAATAACCGGAAGGGGCAATTTTTGTAGTGCGGATTTTTTCTTTCAGAAACTTCAAGCTTTCAGAAAAATCAAGCCCGATAAAGAGGACGGCAATGACAGTGCCGTCCGTATCTTGAATCGGCAGGTATTTTGTCATGTAATCTCTGCCGAATAGTGTCGTCTTGCCGACATACTCCGAGCCCTTGAGCAGCCCGTGATACGCAGGGTTCGTCTTCTCCATGACAGTGCCGAGCGCCCGGCTGCCACCTTCCATTTTCAGCGAGGTGGCTATGCGGACAAAGTCCTCGCCGGAGCGTACAAAAATAGTACAGGCTGCCGAAGTCACCTGCGTGAATCTGTCCACGATATCACTGTTCAAATTGAGTGTGGTCGCGCCGCTTCTGAGAATGGGTGTCTGCTTGCCGTGGATGGTCACGGTGTGGGAAGCATCCCGCGTAAATTTGCCGGGAAAAGAGGAGCGGAATACGGAGGTCAGCCGGGAGGCGTTGTCGGCAAGTGAGGCGTGATACGAAGATATGTAATTGGCCAGCAACTCTGCCTGCTGCGAAAGTTCCTGCTCGGCGTGTTGCTCAAATCGGTTATTGATGTCAATCGTCAATAACCTGATGAATACGGCCATGACCAGGACCATCAGCACGGTTTGTACGATTGAAAGTCGAATCCCGAGTGGAAATGTAACCGATGTCGTATTCATGCCCACAACCTGCACAGCACTCCGCCACAGGTTAAATCCGCCATCAATTCTGCAACGACGCTCCTCAGCGGGTTCAGGTCGAGAGGCTTGAAAACCGCCCTATGCGCACGCAGAGAGCGAGTCATGTTGATAAGCATATCCATTTCCGGCATGATTACACCAGTTTTGATAAGATTAAACGTCTTCCCGTACGTTGCTGAGTACCCGTTTTAAAAAAACACTCAGTTTTGTAAAGTCATAGGGTTTCTGTATAAAATGTGCATCTTCACTCAGTAGTACATGGTCGGTAGAGAAGCCTGAAGCATAAATACATTGCAACTGTGGTCTCAGTTCCAGTATTTGCTCCATCATAACTCTGCCGTTCATTTCCGGCATGAGAAAATCAGTCAAAACCAGATCAATCCGTATTGAAGGATCTCTGGCAAGTTCCAGAGCTGCACGTGGAGTTGCGGCTTCATGGACGGTGTAGCCAATTTTCCTCAAAAACAGCGATGTAACATTTCTAACGGCATCCTCATCCTCAACAAGCAATATGGAACAACTACCAGTACATAAGGTATCGGCTGTCTTAGCGGGCTCTGTTTTAGATGCACTAAATCGTGGGATGTAAACCCTGAATTCAGTTCCAAATCCAATATTACTGGAAACATCAATGAAACCGCTGCTCTGACGAATTATGCCGTAAATTGTGGCAAGACCGAGTCCCGTTCCTTTGCCAACTTCCTTTGTAGTAAAAAAAGGTTCAAAAATATGATTAAACATTTTCTCGTCCATTCCGGTTCCTGTGTCACGGAACGTTACCATGACGTAATCGCCCGGGACAGCATCAATGCCGGAACTGCTGTTTATGACATAGGAGGTATTTCTGGTTTCAATGAGTAACGATCCGCCGTCCGGCATTGCATCCCGAGCGTTGGTGGCCAGATTCATAACAACCTGGTCAAGTTGTACCGGATCCATCCGAATATTCCAAATAGTATCACAAGGCGCAAATGAAATAGAGACGTGTTCACCAATGAGACGGGAAAGAGATTTAAGGCTATCAGCTATGATCTTGTTTGCATCCAGTACCTGGGGGGTGACAACCTGTTGTCGTGAGAAAGCCAGCAGCCGATAGGTAATATCTCTGGAATGTTCGGCGGCACGTCGAATCTCGTTCAAATAATGTATTACCTTGTCACTGTCATGAATATCCATTTTGGCAAGCTCCGCATTACCCAGAATTGCCATGAGCTTGTTATTGAAGTCGTGGGCCACACCACCAGCCAGTTGCCCGATTGCTTCCATTTTCTGGGACTGATTGAGCCGGTATTCGAGTGCGACTTTTTCTGATTCTGCTTTTTTCCGGTTGGAAATATCATTAAAGAGGATTCCCACTCTCAGGGTGCCTGCCTCGATAATACGGAAAGCAAATACATCGTAGAACCTTTCCATAGCGACGCTATGGTTCTCAAAACGTTTGGGTTCACCAGTTCGGATTACTTCATCGTAAGTCTCAAACCAGAAATCTTCAAAATCCGGAACAAACTGCCTCATTGTCTTTCCCAAAGCCTGGTGTAGCCCCGTCTGCTTTATAAACGCCGGGTTGATTTCAAGAAAACGGAAGTCAACTGGTTTATCGTTTGAATCATAGATCAAATCGACAACACAGAAACCTTCATCCATCATCTCAAACAGGGTGCGGTACTGATTCTCACTCTTTTGAAGTTGTTCCCCCAGTTTTTGACGGTCGGCGATCCCCTGCTCCAGTCTGGTTACAGATGTAGCCAGCTCTTCGGTTCGCTCAGTTACTTGTTCTTCAAGAGTGTCGTTTGCTTGCCGTAGTGACTGTTCCAACTGTTTACGATCGCCTATGTCGCTAAAGGTAAGCCATAACTCGTCATCGTTTTGCGGGGTAACCTGCAGATTCACCCAGAACGGAGTGCCATCGGACTGTACAAAGCGCAGTTCTAATTTAAAGTCCTCCGATGCTTCAATGGCACTTCTGCTCTGAAGGTAGTAAAAATCAATGTCGTCCCTGAAAATGAATTTTTGAATCTGCTGATTGATGAGAGCACCTCTTTCAACACCAAGCATGGTAACGGCGGTGAGATTGGATCTCCGGATCAGGCCATCATTATTAAGGGTCAGGTAGCCAACAGGCGCAAGATCATAGAGGTCGAAGTAGCTGTCCCGGGTTGCCTCCAAATCAAGTTTTGTAAGACGTAATGCCTCGTTCTGCATCTCCAGTTCTACCTGGTGGATCTGCAACTCATGATATAACCGCTTCACATCCTGGTCGTTCAAGGAATCGGTGGCGACAGCTTGCGCAGCAACTTTTGCCTCAGCTTCCGTCCTAAGTTCGACGGTACTGTTAGTATTTGCCGTATCAATTGACACTACGTGATCTCCCGGATCAGCCCGCAAGCTGCGCTTCCAGTTTCACAATCTTATCCAGTAATTCGTGTTCGACTTTTTTCGCCGCTGTAATGTCGATGCAGGTAATCACCACGCCGTCTATCACCTTGTCCATGGTGCGATATGGCATGATCCGCACCATGAAGCTGCGTCCGTCATAGGTTGGCACTATGTTTTCCACCGAAATAAGCTTCCTCAGCACATCCTGTACATGGTCATAAATATGGGGGTAGTCCAGATCCGAGACTATGTCCGTCAATGGCCTCCCCACATCGCCGGGTATCAGCTTGAACAGCCTGTTGGCGCCGGTGGTATACCGCCGCACCTGCAGGTGATTATCCAGAAAAACGGTGACAATCTCGGTGCTGTTCAACAGGTTCTCCATATCGTTATTGGCCCGCATGTACTCTTCCAGCCTGGTGGACTGTTCAGCGTTTACGGACTGCAGTTCCTCATTCATGGACTGCATCTCTTCCTTCGAGGTTGTCAGTTCTTCGTTGGTTGACTGCAACTCTTCATTGGTAGACTGCAGTTCTTCATTTGTGGATTTCAGTTCCTCGTGGGTGGTCTGCATTTCCTCGCGGGTCGTACGCAACTCTTCATGCGATTTCAGCAGTTGCTGCTCGTACTCTTCAATCTGTTTGCTATCGGGCTGCGTTCCGGTCTTTCTGCGACGTGCCTTTGGCAGGAGTGACACCTCCTTGAAGGCAATCATCACCATGCCACGTAACGCTTCAGGTGATTCAATTCTTATGAGCAGCATGTCAACAGTCTGTGTGTAGTTGTGTTCGTCTGCGAGAGTCCCTCGCACCGTGACCGGTTCACTCTGCTGCAACACTTTACTGAAGGCACTCCCCAGTTCATAGCGCAGCCCTTCCCGAATCATGGCAAAGATGTTCAAATTGGCTTTGCCTGTCGCAGGTTCAAGGTACTTGCCTGTTTTTCCGCTGATGTAGACAACATCCCCCTGGTCCGTAGTCAATACCGTCGGCGCCGAGCAATACTGCAGGATGAGATTGTCAGCCAGTAGTTGAATGTTGTCGACCGTTTTACGCATAAGGGACTCCTGTGGCAAAGAAGCTATTGAGTTGGATATGAAGGAGGATGGAAACGTAATCGAGTCTGCCCGTAGTTTCAGATTATTGCGCCAGAAGAGTTTTGACCGGTTATGTACGGCTGAAAAAAGTTCTATCTGGGAACCAATGGTCTCGGCACTCCCCAGAAAGAGCAGGCCACCCGGTTTAAGGCTGTAGTGGAACAGCGGCATCAGTTTTTTTTGCAGTTCTGTGGATAGGTAGATCAGAAGGTTACGACAGATCAGTATATCCAGTTTGGTAAAAGGTGGATCCATGACCACGTTCTGTTGGGCAAAGGTGACCATTTCACGGATCTCTTTGCGTATCAGATATTTGTTGTCTTTCTTGATAAAAAAGCGCCGGAGCCGTTCTGGTGATACATCCGCTTCGATAGCGGCGGCATAGAGTCCTCTCCGCGCCTTCTCAACGGCATCGGCATCAAGATCGGTGGCAAAAATTTGAAGAGTGTAGCCATCCGGCAGCTTGAGTTGATCCAGGCCTTCCCTGAACGACATGGCCAAAGAATAGGCCTCTTCACCTGTCGAACAGCCGCATGACCAAGCTCGCAAAGCCCCTCCTTCGGGATATGCCGCCAGGATTTTCGGCAGGGCTTCGTACTTCAGTTCTTCCCACATGACGGGATCCCGGAAGAAACTGGTTACGCCGATCAGCAACTCCTTGAAGAGCAGATCTACTTCGTGGCTGTTATGCTGAAGGAACTTGGCATAATTGGTGATGGAATCGATTTTGTGGATCGACATGCGCCGCTCGATGCGGCGATAGAGTGAGTTGGGTTTGTAGAGTGAAAAGTCGTGCCTGGTTTTGGCCTTGAGCAGGGTGGTTATCTTTTCAAAACTGCTCTGTTCCTTTTCTCTCAGATCCTGTTCGTTTTTCCAGCGTGGCGTGGCACAGCCAAGAAAATCAATAATCCGTGCCGGTAGTTCCTCTGCCGGGGCAATGATGTCAACCAGGCCTGCATCAATGGCACTTTTTGGCATACTGCCGAACTTGGCCGATGATGGTTCCTGCGCCAGTGTCAGACCGCCCTGCTCTTTGATGGCGCATAATCCCTTGCTGCCATCAGACCCCATACCTGACAGGATAACGCCGATGCTCAGTTCGGCAGCATCCTCTGCTAATGAGTGAAAAAAGGAATCTATCGGCAATCGCAGTCCATGTTTTGTTTCGGTTTCAGGATTCTGCAAACTGAGAGCCCGCTTGCTGATCGACATGTCTTTATTGGGGGGGATGACATAGACATGGTCAGGCTGAACCCTGGTTGTTTTATCAACCTGGGAAACCTTCATTGTTGTGGATCGTTGGAGAAGTTCGGGCAGGTTGCCGACGTGAGTGGGCGACAGGTGCTGAATGACGACAAAAGCCATGCCGCACTCTGCGGGTACATGGCGCAGGAACAGTTCCAGTGCTTCCAGACCGCCGGCCGAGGTGCCTATGCCGACTATGGGAAACATTGGGCGACTCGGGGG
>Ga0209697_10000462_pt1 | contig 65873 bp, 82 predicted proteins | sample AliMusrvi5mmetaG_FD_184115 | JGI IMG/M metagenome (GOLD analysis project Ga0209697, IMG submission 184115) | Freshwater lake bacterial and archeal communities from Alinen Mustajarvi, Finland, to study Microbial Dark Matter (Phase II) - Alinen... | ecosystem: Environmental > Aquatic > Freshwater...
AGATTTACTTTAAGGAAGTAGTGAACTTGGGACCTCCATAAAATTAAACCAGAACCTACATTAAAAATTATTCAAAAAATCAATTTTTAGAACCTCCCTTAAAGTAATCTGAGCATTTATTTCGATATCTTTCTTTTCTAATCTTATGATTTCCGGTGCTTCACACGGACAAATTGTTTTTGTAACAGTGCAGCTGGTGTAAATTAAGATTAGCAATAGCACCAAAAATTTACTTGTATATGGCATCGTATTCGATGATTTTATTTTTTGACACGACTAAGTTATATAAACCAATGAAGTAAGCAAATTTGTAGCGATAGTTTTGAAAGTAATTCACTATTTTTATCGTCGGTATTCATCATTAATTCAAATCAATTTTATTTTTCTATGAAAACAGCAATCCGAATCCTTCCTTTGATTTTGCTAATTGGAGTTTTGTTTTCGTGTAAAAAAGCAAATTTCACGAAAGAGCTAAAAACCGATAAAAACGGTTATTCGTACGAACAAGTTACCAACGATCCGTTGAATACAAGGATTTATACTTTGAAGAACGGGCTTACAGTTTATCTTTCAGTTAATAAAGACGAACCCAGAGCATTGGGGCTAATTGGTGTAAGGGCAGGGTCGGTTAATGATCCTATTGAAACTACCGGTTTAGCTCATTACCTTGAACACATGATGTTTAAAGGTACTGATAATTTCGGTACTACCAATTGGCCAGCTGAGAAAGTGCTTTTGGATAGTATTTCCGATTTGTTTGAGCGCTATAAAGCAGAAGTTGAGCCCGTAAAAAAGAAAGAAATCTATAAGGAAATTGACAGGGTTTCGCAGGCGGCGTCCAAGTTTGCCATTCCAAATGAATATGATAAAATGTCATCTTCAATTGGGGCAAAAAGTACAAATGCTTTTACAAATTACGATGTAACAGCATTTATGAATGACATTCCCGTGAATGAGCTTAAAAAATGGGTGGATATGGAAGGCGAACGTTTTCGGAATCCTGTTCTTCGCCTTTTCCATACTGAACTGGAGGCCGTTTATGAAGAATTTAATATGTATCAGGATATGGATGATATGCGTCTGAATGATGCACTTATGAAAGCGCTATTTCCTACTCATCCTCTGGGACGTGAAGTTATTGGCCTGCCAGAACATCTTAAAAATCCTTCTATGGTAAATATCATGAAGTTTTACAGGACTTGGTATGTGCCAAATAATATGGTATTTGTATTGAGTGGTGATATTGATTGCGATGCGACGATACAAATGGTGGATAGTGCATTTGGAAAATTTGAATCCAAAGCTATTCCCAAAATTGAATTTTCCAAAGAAGCTTCAATTTCAACACCTGTTATCAAAGAGGTTGTAGGACCTGAAGGTGAGCAGGTTCAGTTGGCTTTCCGTTTTAACGGTTATCACTCCGACGACCGTAAATATGTCACCATGATCGATTACATCCTCACGAATTCGGTTGCTGGATTGATCGATCTCGATCTGAATCAGCAGCAAAAAGTACTTCAGGCAGGAAGTACAAGCAATTTCGAAACAGATTACGGATATCATCTCTTTTTTGGGAAGCCACGTCAAGGCCAAAAATTAGAAGAAGTACGTGATCTTCTTCTTGCGGAGATCGAAAAGGTAAAAAAAGGGGAATTTGATGAATGGCTTATTCCTGCAACTATTAACAATTTGAAATTGGAAAAGATACGCAGAAATGAAAGTAATCAGAGAGCCTTCACTTTTCTGGAGTCATTTATTAAGAAATCCGATTGGGCTGAAGAACTTGATTTTAATGATCAGTTGGCAAAAATTACAAAAGCGCAACTTGTCGAGTTTGCCAAGGCAAATTATAAAGACAACTATGTGGAGGTATTCAAAAGAACCGGGGTTGCCAAGGATCTTGTAAAGGTCGAAAAGCCTCATATTACTCCGATAGCAATCAATCGTGCTGATCAGTCTACTTTCTTAAAAACATTTGTCAATCAAAAAGAAGTTCCGATTGAACCTGTTTTTGTGAATTATGCCGAATCTATAAAAGAGGAGAAACTAAACGAAAATGTTAATTTTGACTATATTTCGAATACAACAAATGATCTCTTCTCGCTCAATTACGTTACTGAAATTGGAAGTAATCATGATCCAAAGCTGGCACTTGCCGTCAAATATTTACCATATCTTGGAACCGATAAGTTTACTGCTGAGCAGTTTAAGAAAGAACTATATAAATTGGGTGTCTCATTGAATGTTTACACAGGTACGGATCGGTCATATGTAACAATAAACGGACTCGATCAAAACAGCGAAGCTGGTATAAAACTGTTGGAACAATTGCTTGCAGAAGCCAAACCAGACAAGGAGGCCTATAATAAATTGGTTGAAGGGATATTAAAAGAGCGGGAAGATCAAAAAAAGGATCAGAATGCAATAGGAAGTGCACTTCAGAATTTTGGTAAATATGGAAAGGAATCGCCATTTACAAATATTATCTCTGCAGAAGTATTAAAATCAATCGATCCTAAGGAGCTTACCGATATCATTCATAAGTTCTGCAAATATCCGCATCGGGCGTTTTACTATGGGCCTACAGATTTTGTAAAAGCAACAACATTGGTTAAAACCAACCATGCTCTGTCAGCCGAAAGCCTCCCAATACCGGCAGAGAAGTCTTTTGTTGAGCAGGTTACTGATCAGAATAAAGTTTTCTTTGTTGATTACGACAAATCACAGGTCGAGATAGTGATGATGTCGCGCGATCTTCCATTCGATGCAAAAACATTGGTGAATGCCCGTACATTTAATGAGTATTACGGAAATTCGATGAGTTCTGTTGTTTTTCAGGAGATACGCGAGGCAAGGGCTCTCGCTTATTCGGCTTGGGCTAATTATTTACGTCCTTCCAAAAAGGAGGATTCATTTTATATCTATGGATTTGTAGGAACGCAGGCCAATAAAATGATGGATGCGATCGGAGCGATGAATGGCTTGTTTACTAAAATGATTGTTGACGAAAAATCGTTCAATATAGCCAAGGAGAGTGTTATAAAAAGCATTCAAACTGAACGAATCATCAAAAGTAATATATTCTGGAACTGGCTGCAGAATAAGAAACTGGGCATCGATTATGATATTCGGAAAGATTACTATAAAGCTGCCGGAAATGCGAAGATCGACAGTACTCAGTTATTTTTCGACCAGCATTTTAAGGATAAAAAGTATACCTATATGATAGTGGGTAGCAAGAAAGATGTTGATCTCCTGAAATTGAAAACAGTTGGTCCGGTTAACGAGCTGGCGCTAAAAGATATTTTCAATTATTAAGGAATGATTTATCAATGATTTAAATAATAAGAGTTCTCGTTACGGGAACTCTTATTATTTATGTAAATTCATAACAGACCTGATAACCGAAATAGGGAAAAAGTAGGGTATCAGAAATCTTAAATAAAAAAGGAAGGCAAACAGTAGAAATGATCCGATATCTTTGGTGATTATCAGGTTAAAATATAAGAAACAATTAGTGCCGAATTTTTATTTGATATAATGATAGAAAAACTTGGATGGATCTTCCTCTTATCATCCTCGTATCTTCCTTTTATCTGGTTCGTATCGTGCCTTATTGTGTGTCAGTACATAATGATTGATTAGGAATAGGTTTTTGATTGCTTCCGTTTCCGCTTTTCCAAACACAATATTTTTCAATTTCCAATACTAAACTAAATCATTGTCTTTTTCGCCTACCTGTCGAGCCAATTCTTAAACTCTTGAACTCGCTCTCGTGCAACAATAATATCGGGGTTGTCGGTCCCGTCAATTTTGAGGCGGAGACGGCTGTTGCTCCATGCCAAAATATTGGTGCAAGCACTGATAGAGACAATGTATTTACGGTTGATCCTGAAGTAGGTCTCAGGGTCAAGCATCGGTTCCAGTTGATCAAGTGTATAATCGATGCAGTAGGTGTGTTTGTCTGAGGTAAGAATATAACTTGCTTTCTGGCTATAAAATACCAGAATTTCTTCAATTGGGATACTTTTGATTTTATCACCAACCTTAACCATAAATCTTGATTTATAGGCTTTACCTGAAGTTTGACTGGTGATCGATCTTATCTTTTCGAGTTCCAAAATTGGTGAAAAATGTTTTACTTTTTCGATCGCCTGAATAAGCCTTTCTTCTTCGATGGGTTTTAGCAAGTAATCGATTCCATTGGTTTTAAAGGCTTCGATTGCATAATGATCGTAAGCCGTTGTAAAGATAATTGGGCAATGCACTGCCACTTGATTATAAATTTCGAAACTTAGTCCATCTGCTAACTGAATATCCGAAAAGATCAGGTCTGGCTCCCTATTATTTTGAAGGTATTTTATACCATCCCGAACCGATTCGAGTTTGGCAATCACTTTCATATGAGGGGCAACCTTTGCCAGTAAACGTTCCAAAAGGTTGGCTGCCCTGTTTTCGTCTTCAAGGATGACTATATTCATTTTTCAAGTGATTTAAGGATGGGAACGCGTACAAGAAAATTCACTTCCGAAGGTATAATTTCGATGGGCTGGTTTGAAAAGAAAGCAAATTGTTGAATAATGTTTTTCAATCCTGTTTTTTTTGAATCTTCACCTACATTTTTTAGTTGCAAATTATTCTCAACTTCCAGGCAATCTTTGTCCTTCCGAATTGAAATCCGCAACGGAAAAGCCTCTGAAATCTCGTTGTGTTTCACAGCATTTTCAATCAAAAGCTGCAAAGTCATCGGAACTATAAAATCTTCTGAATTCGCCTGAACATCGCATTCAATGACCAGTTTATCTTCGAACCTTGTTTTTAATAAGAAGGTAAACGAGCGGATAAATTCAAGTTCATCTTTCAGCGGGACCAGTTCCTTGTCGCGACTGTCGAGAACATATCGGAATAAATCGGACATCTGCTGTATAAATTTTACAGCCATTGCCTGATCTTCGTAAACGAGATCGCTTAATACATTCAAACTATTGAACAAAAAATGAGGGTTGATCTGATTACGTAGAGATTCGTATTTGTAAGCCATCATTTCAACCTTCAGCTTTTCTGCTTGTATAAAAGAGTTTTTCCATGCATGAAAGAATCCGATAGCCGTAAAGATCAATGAAATTATTAGAGAAACCAGGAGGGTATATGGGATCGATATGAATATTGAACCCATTGATTCTGAAGGTGAAATTCCAAGCCAGATATAATAATTGAAAAGTTGAACCAAGACAAATGCACTCATTGAATATCCCAGAAATGCAAGAATTTCAATAAAAGTCTTTTTTACCGGCGTTTCTATCCACGATATTTTCCGGTCAAGATAAACATGTGTGTATTGCAATCCAGTCCATTGAGTAATGCTAATGCTGAAAGCCCAAAAAAATCCGATTCCAAAACTATGCAAATCATTAATGACTCCAGTCATAAAAATAAAGATGAGAAAAAAGCTCAGTACAACATTAGCAAGTAGAAACTTGAATATTGTAAATGGGGTATACCTTACACTGGAAATATGCATTTGATGATTTGATTTTTAAAATTTATCAATTTCGTGAAATTAGTGATATATCCGGTTCCGGAAGAAATTTCCTCCGGAACCCGGAATTTAATTTTGAATTAGGCAGATATTTTTTTTACTTTAACCTTTTCCCTTAATCCTTTAACCTTTTCTACTGGCACCCTTTTACGATTCCTTCTACCTGATCTTTCCCCCAGGATGGATGAATTGGCGATTTTGGTTTGAAGTTATCCCAGCTATCCAGTAGTTCTTTAGCTTGCGGACAAAACGATTTCGGATCAAGACCCATATATGGAGCTGCACCTATATCTCCTTGCAATTTCATCATTTTTGCACGAGGATTCGAAGGATCCAAAGCGAGCGATTTACCAACTGCTTGAGCTGATAGTCCGCTGAATTCCTGCCCGCGTTCCATTGGATTGACTACTAAACGGCCAATGTAGTAAAACGACTGCAATGCAAATACTTCTGATTCGTTAGGAACCATTTCGATCAATTTGGCAATCGACTTTTCGGCAACATCGAGGTAACCATCTTTTTTTGTGGCATCAGTTGGTTCCATAAAACTCATGATAATGTAACAATGCGCCTGGTAATACAATGGTAACCATTCGGTTTTTTCGGTATTGGCAATCATTTGAAACTTGTTTCCCAAAGCCTGGAAGTCGGCTAAATTTTTACAAGTTGAAAACTGACCGAGCGTTTCGCCCATAGTTTGAAAAAACTCAGGCTTTTGCGCCATTGATGCAAAGCTGACGAACAATACTGCAATAGATAGAATGATCTTTTTCATGATAAATTGTTTAAAGTTGATTGTTTTTATATTTGATAATTGCATTTATAAGGTATGTCTTTTAATTCATAATACTACTCAATCTTATCCAACTGATTGGCCTCTCCTTTTCGCGTCAGCGTAATGAAACAGGCCACAACGTAGAAACGGTTTGAACTGGGCTGAATGGCCGCACTTGGATAGTTTCCACCTGCATCGGTGGTAGTAGCATATTTGCGGCCAAATTCATTTTTAAAGCCCAGAACATTGGTCACTGCGCCGTAAATGATGATGTTCTTGCGGTAAAGAAAACTCCAGCTTAGATCGAGGCTTCGGTATGGTAACATTTTCTCACCGTTAAAAACAGTTGAATTTGGATCATTATAAACACGTGGTGATGAATATTTAAAGTTGACTCCGGCCAACGAACGCAAACCATTCAGCCAGTGTTTGTAAACGACCGATAGATTGTGAGTGCTTGCAAAAGAAGGAACAGCTTCTGTTGGAAAATCACGGTAATCGCGTTTGGTATCAAGGTAAGAATACGAAATCCAGTAATCACCGTTTTTGATCGTTTTGTTGTCTCTCCAGAATAGATCAAGCCCTTTGGCATAACCACTTCCAAGATTTGTATAGCTGGCTGGCAAGTAAAATTCACCTCCGTTTGTTTTCACCAGATTTTTGTAATCTTTGTAGTACAACTCAACCCGTAGTGTCCGGTTATTAACTAACGATTGGTAGCTGAAGGTGTAATGATCGGCGCGTTCGGGATTTAAATTGCTTGTGTAAAGCAGGTAATCATCCACGGGATTTTGGTAGAACCAACCATATGCAAACGAGAATTGGCTGTTATCGGTCACTTTGTAGGCTGTTGAAATCCGCGGAGATAGTTTAAAGCTTTTCAGATAATCGGAATACTCAACACGTGCTCCGATTCGGGTAACAAATTTTGATGATGCATATATCTGCGCCTCACTGAATCCTGCAAGTGTTTGATTTGTAAAATTGTTGTTGTGTATTTCGGCTGGCATACTTACGTTTTGAGAATAAGTTTTGGCAAATAATTCCCCCCCAAATTTAAGACTAAATTTTCCGGTGAACAGATAGTTAAAAACATTCTTTACATGTGCGCCAACTATTTTTTTCCCAATTGTGGTTTGGTCGAACCGGATATCATCTCTGTTATTTGTGAATGATGCGGCAGAATTCATTGCCCATTTCTCGCCAAGGTGGCCATTCCACGAGGCATTCATAAAATAATTTTCATTGGCAAGATGGTAATCAAAAGGATTTCCACCTGGTTCCAGGTTTTCCTGATTGATTGTAAAGGCGTCCTTGTTGAAACTCGTATAAAACTTGAACATGCCCGTTTTTCCTGTTTTTTGCCTGATACTTACTGCACCGGTTGCCGATTCAGGAGCATGAATCCAATTGTAGTTTTGAGGTGCTAAACTCATGTATGGTTTTAAATTATTGTAGGTCATTGATCCGGTAACTGCACCATTTTTCCATAATTTAGTTCCGGCTACTTCAACCCCGATCGATAGAACTGACAAATCGAGTTGGTCTTCAACCGGCATATCGTTGGTATTGAGTAATAATACCGACGAAAGGGCCTGGCCATATTCGGCAGAATATCCACCAGTACTGAAGATTGTCCCTTTAAACATGAATGGATTGAACCTGCCGCGTGTCGATACATTGGGTGCAGACGAATTGTAAGGTACATAAACGAGCGAACCATCAATGTAAGTCTGCGACTCTTCGCTGTCGCCCCCTTTTACAAACAATCGGCCCGATTCGCCATTGGTAGTAGTACCCGGAAGCGATTGCAAAGCACCGTACACATCACCTTTGGCTCCTGCAGTTGTCACCATGTCGAGTGGGGTGATCGTAACGGCCTGTTTTTTATCTCCCGCTTCAAATGTACCGGCAGTGATGGTAACAGCTGTTAATTCGTTAAATGCTTCCTTTAACTGAATATTTAACCGGATCGTATCGCCTTTCAGGTCTACTTTTTGCACCGTTGGTTCGTAGCCCATAAATTCCACATGTAAATCAAAAGAACCTGTTTTTTTTGTTTTTAATACAAACTGGCCATTTTCGTTTCCCGAAGTTCCGTCGTAAGTACCTTGCAAGTAGACATTGGCACCAGGTAGCGGTTCACCTTTTTCCTGTGTCACTTTTCCTGTAATAATCGTCTGTGAAAACGTATTTATGGAGAGGAGGCTAAAGAGAATATAGAAGATAGATCGTTTCATGTTGCTTTTATTATTTACGATTCAAAGGTGGAACAAAGCCTGAATACGTCAAAATAACAGTTGCTGAACTGTGGAATTTAGAGGTTGAATTGTAGAAAAGTATCGTATTTCAAATTGAATTTAAAGGCAATTCAATGTTGCACAATTTTAACAAAAAATGAGTCTTCAATTTTTTTCTCCAATTAAATATATTTGTATTTTTAGAAAAAAATAATTTTAATAAAATCAGCCATGAGTAGAATTTCAGAAAGTATGATCGGGGACGAATTTAGTGATCCTTTGGAATTTATGGATCAACCTGGAAGGAAAGTAAATAGGAAATCATCTTTAGTGGACGTTTATGATGACGATGACGACGAAGATGATGATTACGATGAGGACGATGACGATGATGAGGAATTTGAAGAGGAAGATGAAGACGAATGATCAAAGGAATTGATCGCGCAGGAATTTTCTGCCTCGCGACCGGTTGAATGTTCTATTCCAAGGCATTCAACCGGTCATTTTTTTTTGAATAAATGGATCCATTCCCCGCTTTGCGCGGGATAGAGATTGCAACCAGTTTCGTTCGAAAAATTCAAAATGATTTCGCACGTTGCAATGTCTGACAGATAAACGAATGGTTTATCGACGGAGCCCTACTTTGTTTTTTCTATTTTAGGAGTTCTGACCGAGTCATCGATTTGAAAGCCCCAATCGGCCAAACGCTTGGGATTTTTCTGATTATGGGCTTTGAGCAGGTTGCGGCTCGAGACAAGTATATCCTTGATGGCGGGCATATAAAGATCGCGCTCGCGGTAAGCCTCTTCCATCCGGTTTTTAAGATTTTCAGCTTCGCGGTGTTTGGCTAATGCCTTTTCGATGGTAGGTCCGACCTCGGTCCAGCTTGTACCATCGAGATTCGAAAGCTGCGAAGTGTCACCGTCGGTCTGGTGTTTCTTATATACTTTTGTTCCCAATGAGAGTATCGCTGGTATGTTTTGTGGAATTGATATCCGGCCTGCTGTTCTGGTCATATTTTTTTAATTAAGAAGATTTGTTTTGTGAAAATCTACATTAGATAACCTTTTTGCATTTGAGCAAGAGAGTTTTCCAACCTTATCGGAATGGAAATTCATTTCAACATCCTCGTGTAAAAGAACTACAAAGGTTCAAATTTTACTGATTATGTCAATATTTGTTTTAATAATGCTTTATTTATTACGAATAATGCGATTTATTCTACAAATATAGTATTTATATGCATTCATAATGCAATTATTAATACAAATAATGACATTATTTGTATTAATATTGTAGATATTAATATACATAAAGGCATTATATGCGTTTGTAATGTGATTAATATCACAAATAAAGGCGATATATGTATATATATCGCCTTTATATAGTTTCTGAATGCTTATTTAAAAATTGTGGTTATAGATGCTACTTTATGAAACTTATTCTTCCAAACCGATTATTGCAGATGTTGTATGTGATTTCCCGGCATCCAATTTTATTACATCATCGAATGCATTGACAGCCTCAATGCAAACAAAATGAAGGTAGGCATCGTCGGGCATATTATTGATGGTAGCGCAGGTTTCTTTTCCAGGGTTCCAAACTGTAGTAATTTTACTTCCCTCTTTTTCAATTCGGATCTTCCTTTTCATTTCGTTGTCATCAATCACGCAGGTGGCTACAGTGTTATGATAATGTCGGGTTTCGGCCTTTAGAATTTCGATTTTGGGCGACTCCTGAACAAACTCACCAGGTTCCAGTTGACTATGATAGTTGGCACCTTGTAATCCCGTGATGGTTATATTTTCGATGGACGAAATATTATAATATGAATGCAATGCACAAGTATATTCGAATAGTGCATCAGACTGATTGATCACATTCAGTCTTACTTCAAGTGTTTTTCCAACTGTAACGGTGAGCTCGGCACAAAAATCATGAGGCCAGTATGCCTTTGTCTCTTCAGAGGTGCATAGTTTAAATCTGACAAGTGTTTCATCAGTTGGTTTCGATGTTACTTCAACAAGGTCCCAGTACATCAGGCGTCCAAACCCATGCTGTGGTTTATCCGAATCAGTTTTATGAGGACCAAACCAAGGGAAACACACGGGAATACCTCCGCGGATAGCCTGCCCAACCTCGAAATTACTTTTCGGACTCATCCATAAAATTTCTTTAGCATTATGAGGAGCGAAACTCAATACATGTGCGCCATACAAACAAATTTTAGCATCAGCATATTTATTTGTGACGATTAAATAAATCAGATTGTTTTCCAGCAAATCAAATTTCACATTACCTTCAATGCCGAATGTTTCGTTCAGTTTTTCAATATCAACCATGGTATTTTAGTTTTATTCGTAATAATTTTAATTCTCATGACGATTGAATAACAGATACCCAAAGCTTGCTTGTACATAAAACCTTGGATCGCTGTTACTAAAAAAATTCAATAATAAACTTGCCGGACCAAAAGGTGTGTGGATAACAATACCTCCGCTTCCTATAAACTGATTGGAGGTAAATAATTTATCACTGTAATAAGGCACATTATTATTCCCGCTTAATAATTCTTTAAATGGTTGAAAATAATATCCTTCCATCCGTATATGAGATGATGGCGAAATAGGGATGATTGCTTTCAGCCCACCTGCAACGTAATTATTGGCTCTAAGATAGGGTAAATATCTGATTGTACTGTTTATGGTGGGCGAGTAGCTTTTAGCTGAACTCAAAGATGAGGTATAATTATTAAATAGCTCTTTGGTCGAAAAGTAAGAATCAGTTTCAAGTCCAAGCGTTAGCCATTTCGCAGATTTGAAATACCTTTCGTAATTTACCTCTACCTGCAGATATTGATGTCCTTTCCGAAAGGGTGATTTGCCTGCACTTGTCGATCCAGGATCTTCTTTTTCAGTACCAAACATATAAGCAGTCTCGAATTTAAACATCTTACCCTCTGTGGGATATTGTTTTTTGTTAAAAGCTTTTTCTTCAAACCGGGCGTGTAAATTTCCGGCAGTAAATGTTGTTCGGTCAGGTGTATCATTCGATGTATAATTTGTCGTCTGATAATAATCATTCGATTGATTTACAAAATTTATTCCGGCTTCCCATTTCGAATTGGTTTTAGCCGGAAAACCAATGTCTAACTGAATATTATCATCATTGCGTATCACATAGTGAGGACGTTTATCTTCAAAAAAGAGTTCTGTCGAGCCTGAAAAGTAGTTCCATCTGTTTTTAATAAAATAGAGTTCCAGCGAAAAGGGTTGTTTAGTGGTAAAATTAAAGCGTGATCCTGCCATAAAAGAACTGTAGAATTTACCAACATGAATATTGGTCTGAAATGTAATTGGCAGATTATTGAACAAGCGATAATCGAGTCCAATGTATCCCTGATTGACATCCGAGAGCGAAAAATAACCACCAACACCAACAGCAAGTGGTTTTTGTTGTTCGGCCTTAAGTTGAAGATCGTAATAACCATTGGTCTTATTAAAATCGGCAGTAGGCAAAAGCGATTTTATTTTATCATCTGCCAGAATTTTAAAGTATTCGCGTCTTAGCTCTTCCAAATCAAAAGTTTTTGATTTATGCCGAATCGACTGTATCACATAATACCTTTGCGACCCGTCCACACCAGATACCTGGATATTGTTGAATACCATGGTTGGAGTTTTGCTTCGGTATTCCTCACGCCTGCGATTAAGATCTTCAAGATCCGATCTTCTGGTAATTCGTGATTTAATTTGTTCAATTTGAGCCAAAGCCGATTTATAACCTGCATTTTCGATATCGCTAAGTCGGTCAAAGTCAAGAAAGGCAAAATTTTCAACTGGTGACTTTATAGTAATTCCCAAACTATCAGGTATTTGATAGTTCGTTTTTCGAACCATCATATTCCATATTTGAAGTTTCAGATCATCTTTTTTAGGTCTTTTATCTTTAAAGTCGATGGCGCTGCCGATGATGATATCCGGCTTGAAATCCTGGTGCATTACGTCGTATGGAAAGTTGTTTACCAATCCTCCGTCGAAAAGTAAAACGCTGTCAATTTCGATAGGTTTAAAGAAGAAAGGAACTGTCATTGATGCTCTGATGGCTTGTCCAAGGTCTCCTTTACTAAATACAACGGGTTTGTTGAGGTAAATATCGGTTGCCAGGCATCTGAATGGGATAAAAAGATGATCGAAATCTGATCCTGCAACAGCATTTGCCGGACTGAATAGTTCCATGAAAGCAAAATCTATTTGTCCGGCCGGGATAATATTTGTTGGAAGGGCCAGCTTCATTTTATCTTCATTTCGGGCAAAGTCAAGATCAATAAATGAGGGATTCTGGTCAAGTTGTTTGAAATAATAGACATATTTAGTTGGAATTATTCCTTTGTACCAAAGTTTGAAATCTTCTGATTTGAAAAGAGTTTCCATTTCATCCGGAGAATATCCGGAAGCATAAAGTCCTCCGACGATGGCACCCATAGAAGTGCCAGCAATATAATCAATAGGAATATTGTTCTCCTCGAGTGCTCTTATAACTCCGATATGAGCGAGCCCTTTTGCACCTCCTCCGCTAAGGACTAATCCTACTTTCTGAGCATAACCCGAAAAAGAAAATATGTAAAGGAACATGATGAAACAGGAGATGACCTTTTTCATGATTTAGATTTCTTTTTAACCTTAATGATCTTCAATTTTGTGTTTTAAAGATTGAAATCCTTCACCAAGGATTTCGCTGGCATCCATAATCATAATAAAAGCACGTGGGTCTACCTTATTGATGTGTTCTTCAAGAATAGAGACCTCTCTTCTGTTAACAACGGTGAAAATAATGTTTTTCTCTTTGTGTGTATACATCCCGGTACCGTTTAAATAGGTTCCACCCCGTTCAAGATCGATAATGATTTTATCGCGGATCTCTTTGTGCTTGTCAGAAATGATAATCAGTGCTTTATTGTAGTTTGCTCCTTCAAGAATCAGGTCGACGGCGCGCCCGGTAATGTAAATTACGATCATGCTATAAAGTGGAATTTGCCAGTCCTTAAAAGCAGCGAGAGCAACTAAAACAATAGCAGAATCTACCCAGATCAACATCTGGCCGATTGGTATGCGTGTATAACGGGTGATTACCATGGCTATAATGTCACTTCCTCCCGATGTGGCTTTCGCCTTAAATATCAATCCAAGTCCTATACCTGTTAAAACTCCTCCGAAAATACATGAGAGTAATACATCATTGACCAATGGCGCATCTCCAACTTCACGCATCCAGGTGATGCCATCCATAAATACCGATGATGAAACGAATCCATAAATGGTTTTAGTTCCAAATCTCGGCCCCAAAAGTTTAATTCCAAAATAGGTTAGTGGTATGTTTACAAGTAAGTTAAAAACACCTATTGGGAATCCCCCTGGCCAAAGTGCCATGCCTTTTGACATATGGTGGACAATAATCCCAAGTCCATAGATTCCACCAGGTACTATTTTATGTGGTGTAATGAAAAATACAAAACCTACAGCCATAATAAAAGACCCAATCGTAATGAGTCCATAGTCAACAAACCATCTTTTTGTGAATAGTTTTTCGGAAGAGAGAAATGCCATATACAGGGAATATTTTTTCTAAAAATACAAAAAAAAGGGTTCCTTTTTGGGGAACCCTTTTTTAAAGTCGTTGTTCTTAGAATCTTTTTTCTTTGATTCTGGCTTTTTTACCAGTCAAATCGCGAAGATAGTACAAACGTGCACGACGTACACGACCCATACGATTAACTTCGATACCATCGATAAAAGGTGAAAAGAATGGGAATATTCTTTCAACACCGATATTACCAGACATTTTGCGAACGGTAAATGTTTTTGTTGTACCGGCACCTTTGATTTGAATTACAGTACCTTTGTAGTTCTGAATTCTCTCTTTGACACCTTCAATGATTTTGTAACGGACAGTTACTGTGTCGCCTGCGTGAAAAGTAGGTAATTCTTTCGGCTCACCTAAAAACGCATTTTCTGCAATTTTAATCAGATCCATTATGATTGATTTTTACAATATTATTAACGAACGCAATATTCACAGTGTCTATTTGTTTTCTGTCAGAGATTGCGTACGGAATTGGCTGCAAAAGTAGATAAAATATTTGGTTAATTAAAAGCTACAATTTAAGTTTTTTCCTGATAGATTCGGGTAACGCAGCTTTGTTTACTACAATAGCTGTGGTTTTGTAACGCAGATATGGTTTCGATGCATAAAAATAACCTTTGAAATCATTGTAGCTGCCCCATGAGTTTTTAACTTTATAATAGGTCGTACCGTTTTGATCCTGTGCCAATCCGATTAAGTGCATTGCATGATCATCAGTAGTTTCCTGACTATCAAAAGCCTGTTGTCTTATTTCCTGGGTGATAACTCTTTCCTTGCCAGGTTTGTCAAATTTATAGATGGCCAATTCTTTATCTTTTTCCGAAAGGCTGTCCCATTTGGCAATTTCAGCGTCATTCATGTTGGTAGGTATTTTTTCCGGGATAACAGCAATTCCTTTTTGAGAAGTTGCAAATCCCTTTTCGCTCACATCGGCCGCCCAAAGGACAGAGTAACCTTTTTCAATTGATGAATCAACGATTTCCTGAAGTTCGTCAAGCGGGACATTGTAAAATTCACTCCAAAGCCAATTGTCAGGCACTTCAAGCATAAATGGCTGATAAAAAGGGTGGTGAGTGAATGATGTAATCTGTACGTAATCATCTCCTTTAATTCCGCAGTAATCGGAGGCAAACGATTTTGGAGTATAGTTTTTTCCTTTATAATCAAAGTTTTTAGGTTCTTCGCCCAGATAGGCGTCTAACGTACTAATGATTGCCTGGTCCCATACCGGCGTAAGTTTCTTGTTTTTGTTTTCGACAATTGCTTCAACCATTTTCCTGAGAACATTGTCCATTTCGCCATGAACATGCTTCTCTTCATTGTACTTTATTCCAGGATAAGCACTTTCAGGTACAAGTCCATAATTCTCGGCAACATAAAGGTCATCATAAAGTACACCTCCTGAACCGAAATTGGTATTTCCCTGCATCCTCACATATTTAAGGGCTTTGTCGCGATAGCACATATTTACAAGAAACATTTCCGATAAATCAACCTCCGGTTTTCCCATTCGGAGCATTTCTGCTTCGAAGAATGACATTCCTGCAAAAGACCAGCAAGTACCCGACCTGAATTGATTTTTTACGGATGTATGAGCTATTTCTTTAATTGATTGGAATTTATAACCCCCATCGTCTTTATTTCCTGCATACGAAAAACCGATAATAAGCCATAGAGAGAAGGTAAGGAGGAATCCCTTTTTGATTGTCTGCATATTTAGTTTTAGAGTTGAATTTTAACTCCGAAAAGTAGAAAAATGAATTGAATTTCATACTCTTATTGTCATTTAAAATGAATCTAAATATTGTTTAAGTAATTGTCGGGATAAAATATCGCTTCTCACCTTTTATTAATTTGACCATACTTTCTTCGTATTTTAAAGAAGGTTTGTATAAGTTTTGTGTAATGTTTCTGTAATAAATAATACAGAAACATTACACAAAGGTTACAGAAACCTTACACAAACCTCGTAGCTGGTAATATGAAAGTGTACTTTAATCAATGTGAAAAAGGGATTATATGATGTAAATTTAGTGACATATTATTGCAATACATCATCGGATTTTAGGTGTGAAAATGTGACTAATATTTATTCTCAATTATTATTGAACCGTTTTGTTTCCGGATTGATACATATTCTCAACCGGATGATTCGTGCCTTTGTAAATAATTCTTTCTGGTATGATTGCAGATTTCACCCCAACTGAACCTATTGCTCCCAGTGAAATATAATTGAGCGCTGCGTTAAGACAAGCATCCGAAGTATTTCCCCAGTCCTGAGTTACGTTGTCTTTTACCGCAAAATCGACAGGTATGCCATCGAAAAAATCGCTGTATCCCTGTGAATTTACATTCCGGAAGCAGATGGGCGCTACTGCGATATTTAGTTTAGTGTCTCCTTCAATATTCATTCCAACAGGTTTCCCATGTGTTGTTGATCCAATGAGTTTCATATTCAGGTATGGTTTCAGCCCTGAAATTACCAATTCGCTGGCGGATGCAGTCGAAGATGTGGTGATTACTACAAGTTTACCCAGCTGAATGCTATTGTTTTTTAATCCAATCATACTACTATAACCCATTCTCACATGTTTGTTGTTATATGTTAGTGTGTTATATACCATGTCTTTGTACGGTTTCCCTGCCAGCATTGCGACAAGTGAATCGGCGCAGTCGAGAGTACCTCCGCCATTATATCTCAGATCGAGTATTAAATCGGTGACCCCTTGGTTTGAGAAGTTATCGAATACTGCATTAAGTTCCTTAACAGAGCTGCCAAGAAAATCGCTAAAAACAAAATAGCCAATTTTTTTTGCTCCTTTCGTGAAGATATTTGAATACTGCACCGAATTTATAACGATAGCTCCCTGTGTCATTTGAACGGATGTTTCGGAACCGTCGTTTTTAATAAAGTTAAATGAATTGCTCGCGTTATTAAGGGCTGTGTTAACATCGGCATCGCTCATTGATGCAATTGTTTTTCCGTTCATCCCTTTGATTTGCCATCCGCGCTTAACACCCGCTTTTCCCATAGCACTATTGTCGTAAACGAACAAAATACGAAGAAGATTCTGATCATCAAATCCCAATCCTGCTCCCCAGCCTGTTGTTTCACCGTTATCGAGCAAATTGACCATGTCCGTATAAGACATTGTGAAACTCCAGCGGTCTTTTATATATCTCACTTTATTGATGTAATCGTCCGGTGTCTTAATAGTTGTCAGGTCAACTGCGGGGATTGATTCGTACCAAAGATATAAGTCGTTAAAGGTGTTAGCTGTAAATTGTACAGACGGATCAATTGTTTGAGTGACACTTTGCGATGTTTCCTTTTTACAAGCAGAAACAAATAAAATGGATAAGAAGAGTGAGTAATATATAATTTTTCTCATGGAGTTATAAATTTCTTGATTCAGATACCCGTTCATAATATTACAGATCTCTGTAAAATTAGCTACAACATTCGTGCAAATTAAAAGAGAGAAAACGTCTTTTACGATTCTTTTTGAGGGTAATGAATCCTTACGTGATAAATGTTGTGAAGTTTTTCAAGAAAGATCTCTTTTAATAATGTGATATCTTTGAAAGTAAGTGGTGCATTGTCGAGTTGTTTGGCTGCTATTTTTTCCTTGAAAATTGTTTCGATTAGCTTCTTCAGGCTTTCATTGTCCTTTTTATCAAGACTTCGGGAAGCTGCTTCTATACTATCAGCAAGCATTACAACGGCCGTTTCGCGTGTCTCAGGTAATGGTCCGGAATAGGTAAACAGGCTTTCATCGGTTTTCAACTGATTTTTGTTGTGCGATTCGATGAAGAAATAACTTGTTTTTGTGGTGCCATGATGTGTTCGGATAAAATCGATGATCTGCTCAGGAATTTTATGTTTTTGAGCAAGCTCAACTCCACGGCTGACATGTTCCATGATTATTTTCGCACTCTCTTCGAAAGAAAGATTGTCATGTGGGTTGATCCCCATTGCCTGATTTTCTGTAAAAAATTGTGGATCGGTAAGTTTCCCGATGTCATGATACAGTGCACCTGCCCTTACAAGCAACGGATTTCCGCCAATTTTCACAATTGCCCCCTCGGCAAGATTGGCGACTTGCAGTGAGTGCTGAAAAGTTCCCGGAGCTTCTTCGGCAAGCTGGCGTAATAGTTTCTGATTTGAATAGGATAATTCAATCAGCGTGACATCTGAAACAAACCCAAAAGATTTCTCTATCAGGAAAACCACAAGATAAGTGATCAATGTGAGTGCAGCATTAATCAGGAACCATTTTATGATTGTCCAATCGATACTTGCAAAGCTTGCTTCCTGGATCAGCGAAATTCCGATATAGGTAAATGCGTAAACAAAAAATATAATTAATGAGGTTAGGATCAATTGATCACGTCTTTGCAGATTGTTCTGACTGATTACGGCAATGCTACCCGCAGGAATCGACAGAAGTACAAATTCATATCCGTTAGGAACCATAAATCCTACAATAAGGGCAGTTATTGTATTCACGAAAATTGCAAGTCGGGCATCAAGAAAGGTGCGAATGATCAATGCCAACGCGGTGAAGGGAACTATATATACTGACACGTTGTTAGCTGAAACGATGATCCTGCAAAAAAAGATCATCAGAATCATCATAAGCAGAGTAAAGGTAACATCACGTTTTGAACTCAGTAATTTCCGGCGAATATTATATATAAACAAGAAAAGTGTAAGTAATAACATGCTAATAAATAACATTTTGCCGATAATAATCAGGTAATATTTCGTAAAATCGCCACGACTTTTCTCATATGTTGATTTAAGCGATTCGAGAATGGTATAAGTTTGTGGTGTAATCAAATCTCCCTGTGAGACAATGCGTTCTCCTTCCTGAATAACTCCAAAAGTGGTTGAGAGATTTTCAAGGATTTTTTGTTCTTCAATTCTGGTTTTATCAGCATCTAACGAAAGGTTAACCGCCAAATAATCTTCAGGATGAATTTTTTCGATGATCTTGTTAAAGTCAGCATCCCCTTTTTTGAGAAGTTCAAGTTTGGCATTTGCTTCTGAATAAGCTGTTTTCAAAGAGTAGAGTTGCCCTACCGGAACTTTTTCAGCGAGATTATTCTTCACAATAAGTAATTCCATTTTTCCGGCAAGAGGAGCATAGTTGCTCGCCGTTTGTTCAAGGATTCCGGAATTATAAATTTTTTCGAATATGGTGATTACTTTATTTTTTACAACTCTTGAATAGAGAATTTCGGTATTCTCTTTTAGGGTTATTTCGTCAATTTTGGATGAAAGTGACAACATTTGTTGTTTCGCAACTGAATCGCGAAAAATAAAATAGGGAGTTAATGACTTAAGCAACGAATCGCGCTCTTCCTTAATCGTTCCATCCGATTTAACGATAGCAAAGTTATAAGGGGCAATTAAGGTTTCATGCATCCACGGGCGTCCTTTTTGAAATTCATAAGGAAACCTTCCCTCCTGAGGCAGAGCGAAATAGAGGATAATCGCTGAAATTACAAATATTGAAGTTATATAAATTGTGTGCCAGCTTGCTGATTCAAACCAATTTTTCTTTTCCAGATTCATAATTTTCTCTTATCTCAGGTTAAAAGCCGAATCCAATTAATTTGTATATTTGGAATTAATCAAAAGTAGTAATTTTTTAATGAGATACGGAGTCTAATCCGTACCCAGACACCACAAGACAAAAACAGCTAACACCCTGCAAATTCATAACGTTAAGGTTTTGCACAAAGCAACAAAAGGCATTAAAAAGACACGAAGCGCCACCGGATTAGTCCCCTTTTTCTAAAACAGGGACTAAAGAGGGACTAAACAATCCACGGTCAAACTTGGCCATTTCTTGCGCTTTCAGGTCGTCCACAATTTTAATATAAGGCCGCATGGCAGCGAAGTCAGAATGACTCGTCCACTTCATAACAACCTCCGCCGGGATTCCCAAGAAAAGAGCATTCACAATAAAAGTGCGCCGACCGCAATGAGTAGTCAAAAGCGAATATTTAGGGAGGACATCCTCGTGTCGGACGTTTCCGTTAAAATAAACAACCCGCTGCATTTCCACCAACCCAGCCAGCAAGCCTAGCTCCTTCAGGTAGATATTCATGCGCACATTGGAGATAACAGGGAACGCGCGATCATCCCGGAAAGGAAGACCCGAATATTTGTCGAGCAACGCCTTCGAGTATTTGTTTAGGTCGATAACCAGAGCGTCCGCCGTTTTCTGGGTGACAACCAAAATGGAGGTAGACCGAACATCAGAGCGGCATAATTTCTGCACATCTGAGTAACGCAACCCGGTAAAACAGCAAAAACAAAAAACATCACGAACACGAGCGAGGTACGCCTTGGACTCCGGGACTTCAAAAGAGAGCAACCCCAATAACTCAGCCCAAGACAAATGGGTGACGTCCCGCGATTGATAATCGATGCCTTTGAGTTTTGGCCGAAAGGTTTCGTGAGACTTCCCGGAATAAAAATTTTTATTAAACGCCCAGCGAAGGAACCACCGAACGAAGGCCACGTTTTTAGAGATTGTCGTATTTCGGAGTTCGAGACGATGCTGGTAGGCAACAAAGGCTCCAAGGGTTTCATCGTTCACGGAAGCCAGCGCCAACGAAGAGTTAAACACCATGAGGTGCATCCGGATATTTGTAAACTTTTTATACGTCGCCTCAGACCAAGTGTTCTGAGCGCCCATCTCACCAACGAACCGATCAAACAGAGAAAAGAACGACTCGCCCGGCGCAACAGCAGAGACGCGTGAAGCCTTACCAATTGCCAAATTGAATGCGTCCCGGAATTCGGGAACGGTAGGGTTTTTTTCAACTTTCTCGAACGAGTCGAACACCAAATCAAGCGCCGAAGCAAAGCGCTGGATTTCGCGATTTATAACGCTGGCTTGTATTTTTTTTACACCATGCGTGGTTGACTGTTTGCAGCGCTGAGTGCTCTGCGACCATTTGAGCGGGTCAACACGATACCCCAGAGAAAAGGCTACAATTCCGCCCGTCCATTTTACCCTGAACCGAAGTTTTGAATCTTGCCGATCCGCCTCTTTGTCTAACAGGAAGAGGGAGTACCGCTTTAAGTTCATTTTGTTGAATTGGTTTTTTAGTAAACATTTCACCACACCCGGTCAAAAGCCAAGAAGAAGAAACACTGTAATCATTGACCAACGCAACCAACCACGAAATCTGGAACATATCCGAAGCCGGGTTTTTTTCGACCGTGTTTAAATTCCACCGATTGATTCCGTAACGCCGGGTGAACGTTTGCTTGCCCCGAATAACACTAAAAGACTTGAGGGCAGCAAGCGCAACAAAGAAACGAGTAACGACTTTTTGACTTTCCGGGTTTTGCATAGTTATAATTTTTTCATAAGAAGAGATTTAACCTGAAGTACAGAAGAAGAAAGGAATACTGCATCCCAGAAACCACCTGCCGCGTTTGAGCCTTCTATTTTAAAGGAAGGATAAACACCAGAATAAGAAACAACCTTCTGTGTTATAACTCGCGCGTTTTCATCGAGCACCAACTCCAGAGCACTGGAAGTTGACGTGAAGCGATACCCGGCGTAAACCTTAGAACCATCGAGTGAAGAGGTGAGAACATAAGCAGAAAACGTCTGCCCAACAATATCGGGAACCGACGCCACCACAACGTCGGTCTTTTTACACCCAATAAACAACAACACAAAAACGATTAAAGAAAGATTTTTTAATTTCATAGTAACGATTTTTTGACCGACTGATCAAACCAGAGCTGGATCGCGGCATTTTTAGCAGTGAGTAATTCTGACCAATTCGCCTCCTCCTCCGGGGAAAAAGAAACCGGAGTAACAGAGAAGAGAGACGCTGCAAAAGTAGCACGCTCAGCCGGAGTCATGACCGGAAGAAACCGCTCGAATTCAAGTGTTTTCAAAATAGATTTTTTCATAGCTAAATTTTTTAATCGATATAATAAAGAGCCAAAGCATCCAAGACAAAAACAATACTAGCAGCAACCCTAGAAACTTTTAGAAAATAAGACGCCAGAGTTTTATAATCAAAACCCCCAACATCCTCAGATTCTAAGCAGTACTTCTGCGACGAGAGTGGTCCTCCGGATGCGCTACGCGATAACGCAGAACAGCGACCTCCTCGATTAGTTTTTCATTTTTTGCCAGCGATGCAGCGAGCTGTCCTTTAAGGTCTATGATAATTTTTTTAAGTTCGAAAATCTCCCACGCTTGGCGATTAGGATCGTCCGCAAGAACAAGTGGAGTGGAAGCCATAACAACAAAGGAGCCGATATCGGACTGGTTCAGCATTTCACCCTCCCCAGTTAAAAGCCACGAAATAGAGAGCTCCGGAAATATTAAAGCAATGCTCTGAATTTTTTCAGGCGCAATAGACCGACGCATCGAACTCACGTAGGAATTAGACACACCAATGGAATCACAGAATGAAGTTTTTGTAATCCTCTTGTAATTAATGAACTGTTTAATACGAGCTTGGACTGACATATCTAATGGGCTAATAGGAATTATCCTCACAAAAACAAATCTTTTAATAAGTAAATTATCAATATATTCTAAAGCAAAAGACATAAACGCTTGCGTGTTTTCAGAGCATTGCTTATATTTGCATTGAGGTTTTAAACAGAACGCCTTCAAAAGTATGAAACGAAATTGTTTAAAACAAGCAAATCAAAGTATTTCTTAAAAAATAAAAAAAACAGCATGAAAAAAGAACCCATCAAAACACCCTACACACTCGAAAAAGAGGCGAAAGACCTCCAAGTCTACCGGGAACACAAAGAGCTCATGACGCACGAAGGCGCGATGGCAACAGCGGTCGATGACTTCATAATGAAAAAATACGGGATTTTTGGAAGCTCCACAGTTTGGAACATCCGCAAAAGGGTAGAAAAGAGAATCGCCGGAAACCCAGAACTAGCGCTAACACCACAGCAAGCATGAAAAAAATAAACAACGTCGGAATTACAGCCCTGTCGATTTTAGGACTGGTAGCAGCGAAAGCAGGAATCGATGGATCGACACACCAATTCTGGATCGCGGGAATTTGCGCCTTTTTGGTTGCAGCGCTGGCATCAGACAACGTAGCGAAGAAAACCACAAAAAAAACAAACCGATGAGCTGCAACATTTGTCACGGACACCCAGACTGCCCATGCTGCCAAAGCGAAGGAACGACAGCGCCATGCCCGACATGCAACGGAACCGGGTACGACAATTACTACGACGCCACAGGCGAAGAAATAACAAAGGAACGCTACGACACTCTAAGCCCAAGCGAACGGATGGCAGACGAATGCGTCACCTGCGACGGAGCTGGAGAAATAGCCTACGAGTACAAACTTGATTATGATTACAGCGAATGACAACCGAATATTTAAATAAACCCCTGTTTTCGCTGACCGTCGGAGAGTTCATCGAACTCCAAAAGAACACACAAAACCCGGTGACAATTGACCAGACAAACAATTTAACCCGATACGTTTATGGACTCGCGGGACTGGCGGAACTTTTGAATTGCACAATAAGAACAGCCCAGCGAATAAAGAGTAGCGGACGAATCGACAAAGCGGTCATTCAAACAGGCCGAACAATTGCAATAAACGCGGAGCTAGCGATGCAGCTGCTCGCACAAACAAATAAAAATTAAACCGCCGAAAGGCAAAACACAACAAATAATATGGATAAAGTACTAGGACAAGGTTACAAAGGAGTAGAGCTCGAACAATTCCTAAGAGACAACTGCGAAAAGCGCGAAGAGCTCGGTTACATGAAAAGGTTTACCCCGGAAGAAATCGCCGAAATGAAAGACCAGCTGGCTACGGTCTCAATAGAAATAAACGACATCGAAGAGGAAAAGAAGGAAGCGATGTCAGCATTTAAAGATCAGCTTAAACCACTGACAGAGCACAAAACAAACCTACTCGGACACATAAAAAAGAAAGCCGAATTTGTGACAGAAGACTGCTTCAAGTTTTCAGACCACACCGAGAGCATGGTCGGGTTTTATAACAGCGAAGGAATTCTGGTAGAGGCAAGGCCAATGAGACCCGACGAATTCCAAGCCACCATAAAATGGCTACAAACAGGAACAAATAATTAATTTTTTAAACTTTAATTTTTTTACACCATGAACAACATGTTAAAAATCAACATCGAAAAAGAAGAGGGTCGCGTTTTTATTTACGAAGGAGCTGCCCCGGTCATCCAGAACCCAAATATCATCGGAATAACAGGAACCATCGACGCGCCGCAGCGCTGGCTGGAAAAGAGAACCTCCGAGATTGCACCGCTGAACGCGCACATTTTGGTAGACCGGGAAAAGCTGACCATCACCCTGAATATGGAAGATAAAAACGCCTTCGGAGACAGCATCACCGGAAAGGCAGAATTCCACCCAGCCTTCGTGAGGTTTGGAATAAACAACGGGAACTACAAGACACCACAAGAAATGGCGCAATTATTCAAGATGAACCGCTCCCATTTCGAGAACCAAGGAGCCGCCATGAAGCTGGTAACCGAACTGCAAAACTTTAAAGCGAAGATCGCCTCGGAGATAGAAAAGAGCGACAACAACAGAGGTGACAAAAGGGAGCTCCAAGCGCAAAAAGTAAACAGCAACCTCCCGGAAGGGTTTAACCTTTGCCTCCCAATATTTAAGGGACAAAAGAAAACCACCATCGCCGTCGAGGTTTACATCAACCCAAACGACCTGACCTGCACCTTGGTCTCACCAGACGCAAACGACCAAATCGAATCCTTCCGGGATTCGATGATTGACAACGTCCTCGACGGAATAAAAGCCATTAGCCCTGAAATAGTAATAATTGAACAGTAAAAACCAGCCACTCGGCATAATAACGACAACAGAATGAACACAGCAACACCACAAACAGCAGCAGAAAAAGTGGCAGCAGCGATGGCAGCAGCAACCGAAACACCGAGAACAACGGTCGCAATCCCCACCGCGAAACCAACCATACAAGCGAGGGTCGCAGCATCCGGGAACCTTATAGGATTGAAGCAAAGCGAAATCGGCGAGTTTTTGTCCGGGATGAAAGGACAGATCGCCAACGTCCTCCCCAAACACCTGACACCGGAACGGGTGCTCCAGATGGCCGCAACGGTAATCCACAGAAACCCGAAGATTGCAGCATGCAGCACCAACAGCCTAATCGGAGCGGTGATGCAAGCGAGCATCCTAGGCTTTCCACCCGTCGATGCGCTGGGTTACTGCTATTTTGTGCCCTACGGAAAAGACGTCCAATTTCAGATCGGGTACAAGGGATATATTGAGCTAGCGCGCCGGAGCTCACAAATAAAAATGATTTACGCCGAAGTGGTCAGGGAGGGTGACGAATTCGTCTGCGAGTTCGGACTCGAACCAAAGCTGATCCACAAACCGAAGCTAGACAGCTCAAAAGCCATGACACACGTCTACGCGGTCGCACACTTCCAAGACGGAGGTCACAACTTCATAGTTTTAAGCAAATCAGACGTCGAGCGATTAAGGATGCGCAACGCCTCCCAGAAGGGAGCGCCGAGCGGAGCATGGGCAACAGACTACGACAAAATGTCGAAGGCGAAAGCGCTCAAACAATTGAGCACCTACCTACCATTAAACATTGACGTTCAAACCGCCATGAGCACCGACGAAGCCATCCTGAAACCGGAACACTTCGGAGAAAACGGAAGCATCAAAACGGAGGACATCACATACGAGGAAATGGTAGACACCACCACAGGCGAGATCACGCCGGGAACAGCAGCAGCCAAAAACAACTAAAAAGTTTAACCAAAACCCCGGATAAATAAAAACCGGGGTTTTAAAAACAAAACAGCAATGAGCACAACAACAATGGACTTATTCTCGCCAATCACGCTGAACGAGGCGAAAGCAAACAGAAGAGGACGCAACCTCAAAGAAAACGAAATCAGCATAATGCTGACAGCGAACAAAAAAACAATGACGATAAACATTGCCGTTTCAGAAGAGGCGGAAAAGACAAACCGCCGATTTTTTAACGTCATCGTCAACCCGATCACCGGGGAGGTTTATTTTTATTTTGACCTCAAAGGGTTTGAGCTAACCAAATCCGGGACAAACAGAACATCCTTTGGAATTTATAACAACCGGGGAGCGGTCGAACAAATAGCCAAGGCGCTCCACATAGAGAATGCGAAACCCGGTAGGTACATAGTCAGCATCAAGAAAATAGAAGATAGCCCGGATAAAACGAAGACCTCATTCTGGGTGAACACGGTGAAATTAGACGAAGACTACAACTGGACAAAAACCAAATAAAAAACACACGAAATGGCAACAACAATCATCAGACCAGCAAGCCACGAAGAATGGCTCAAACACCGCGAAGAGGGGATCGGAAGCTCCGAGGTTTCGAGCATCCTGTCGATGAACCCATACCAGACACCATACCAGCTCTGGCGACGCAAAAAAAAGCTCGACCCACCACTAGAGCAAAACATGCCCATGCGCTTAGGCCACCTGCTCGAAGGAGCCGTCTCCCAGCTTTGGAGTGAAGAGAGCGGTCGAGAAATAATTAAAGCGTCAGCCATTGACTGGATCGCAGTCAACACAGAAAAGCCTTTTTTTAGAGCAAGCCCCGACCGCACATACTGGCTCCCAGAAATGAAGCGGAACAACGACAACAAAGGAATCCTAGAGTGCAAAACCACGATGATGAACGTGAGCAGAGACGACATCCCGAAAACGTGGTTTATTCAACTTCAGTACTTACTCGGAGTTTCAGAGACGCAAACCGGATCACTGGCGTGGCTTTGCGCCGGGCGGGATTTCGACTACGTCGACATAAACCTTGTACCCGATTTTTTTGAGGTGATAAAAGAGGACGTCGAGCGATTCTGGGTGGATAACATTCTGGGAAACCGGGAACCCGAAGCGATAAACGCCGCCGACATTTTGATCAAGTACGCGCGGCATTCTCCGGGAAAACTGGCGGAGGTCGGCGAAGACATCGCCAAAGCCTACAGCGATTTGAAAGAAGTAAAAAAGGAACTCAAAGCGCTTGAGGAAAAAAAAGGAGGGCTAGAAGAAACCATAAAAATGAAATTCAAAGACGCCGAAACGATCGCCTACCTAGGAGAGACACTGGCCACTTGGAAAACAGCGAAGGATAGCGAGAAAATAAACACCAAAGCACTAGCCGCCGCCTACCCAGCCATAGCCGCACAATTCACCACCACAGAACCCGGCTCCCGGCGATTTTTACTGAAATAATAAACCCGATCCCCGGAATAAAAAAAGCCGGGGATCACAACAACAACAACAACAACATGACCACAGACACAACAGAAGTACTTGAAGTAACAGAGGTGACCGAAGTCACAGAAACAACAGAAACAACCCCAGCGCTGGTGATGGTTGACGCGAACGAATACGGACTGGCAGCAACAGAAGCCCTTCAGGTCGAGGCCGTATTCATGCCAATGATCGCAAAAATGGCAGCGCTCGAAATCGAGTTTAATATTTTAAAAGCTAAGCCCATAACAAAAGACACCTGCAAGGAAGCAGGAAAACTCCGAAACAGGTACGTGAAAATCAGAACCGGGACGTCGGAGATTCACAAAAAAGCGAAAAAATACTACCTCGCTGGCGGACGTTTTATCGACGGCTGGAAAAACGCTCAAGCCTTCACCAGCCAAGGAAAAGAAGAGGCGCTGCTCGAAATAGAAAACCACTTTGAGAAATTGGAGGCAGAGAGAATCGCAGCAACGGACGCCGAAAGACGAACCCAGCTGGCGCCATACACAAACGCGATCCCCGGCGGGATTGCCTACCTTGAAGAGGAAGAGTTCAACAACTACCTGCTGGGAGCGAAACTGACACACGAAAATAAAATCCGGGAAGAACAGGAAGCCGCCACCCTCCGGGAACAAATCGCAGAGCAGGAAGCCGCCGCGCAACTTTTGGTCGAACAGGAAAACGAAAAACTCAAAGCAGAATCTGCAGCACTGAAAGCAAACGCCGACCAGCTCGCAACCAGACTCGGACAACTGACCCGGCTGGGTTTAAATTTCGACTGGCAGCAAACACACATCGGACTCGGGTTTTTTATAGATTCTCACGACATAATAACCTACGACAACGAAAAGTGGAATAAACTGACAGATGCCATCCAGATCAAGCACGACGAAAAAGCCGCTGCCGACAAAGTAAAAAAAGAAGCGGAAGCCGCTGAAGCGAAGGTGAAAAAAGAAGCCGATGACGCCGAAGCAAAACGCCTCGCTGATATTGCAGAGACTGCCAGACAAAACGCAGAAAAAGAAGTGAAGCGACTGAGTGACCAACTCGCAGCGAACAACGCCAAAGAGAAAAAACGCCTAAGTGACGAACTGGCTGCAAGAAACGAAAGAGAGCGCAAAGAGATAGCCGCCGAAAGGGAAAAAGGGAAAATCGAACAGGAACGCAAAGCCGCGGCACTTTTGGCAGCGAAAGCCCCGGACAAAGAGAAACTCACAGCATTGATCGAGGCGCTAGAATTGACGCTCCCAGACGACCTGACAACAGGAGCCGCAAAACTGACCGGGATGGACATAGCCCTGAAATTTGAAGGTTTTAAAAGGTGGGCTCAGACACAAATAAACAGCCTGTAAATGTTCAGCATACCAAACAGCCAACGAGCGGAGCTATCAAGGCTGCTCGTGGCTTTAACCGAAACACCGGGAAGCGACACCCGGACTGCCAACTTACGAAGGAGAGCGAAAATCGCCATTAAAAAACTAGTAAAAGCAAAAAAGACAACCGATGGAAAATAAAATATTAGTGGTCGATATCGAAACCACAGGACTAGACAAAGTGAAGGATTGCATCGTCGAGATTGGAGCCGCCGAAATCGACCTGAAGACCGGAATAATTACCGGTGTTTTTAACAGCCTGTGCCGGGAAAAACACCTGACAGCAAAACACCGGGATGCTTGGATTTTCAGCAACAGCGACCTGACGCCGGAAGAGGTAAGGAACGCGCCACCATTTGAAGAGGTCGTCGCAAAATTTCAGGAGCTGGCCAGCCGATACACCAGAGGCGCCACCGCCTTTAATCGGGTTTTCGACATGGGATTTCTGCACGTCCGCGGCGTGAAGTTTCCCAGACTGGTACCATGCCCCATGCTCCTAAGCACTGACATTTGCGAGATTCCCGGAAAGTTCGGAAAAAACAAATGGCCAAAGGTCGAGGAAGCGTTCAGTTTTTTTTATCCGGGATTCGAGTACACGGAAAAACACCGGGGAGCAGACGACGCCTACCACGAAGCAATGATCGTCCGGGAACTTCACAAAATAGGTTTTTACGAAAAATAACCATGGAACTAACAATGGAGTTAACAGCCAAGCTGACCAAAGCCAGCGACACGGCTAAACGGTTTTTCAATAGCGAGTTCGAGGAACGAATCGCACCTTACAAGGCCATTATCCGGAAGGTAAGGATGGCAGAGAAAACACAAACCCTAGAGGCCACAATTAGCTGCTTAGAGCTCCCGTCAATAAAGGGAGACGGGATGGCCGCGATGATGCTCCTAGCCGCCGCCGTCGAAATAATAAGAGAGGAACCGCCGTAATGCATGACAGCGAATACATTACGCTTTTTATTTAGAATCAATCAATGCGCAAAGTGATTGCGTGACAATCACTTTTTTTATATATTGCACCCGAAACAATAAAGCATGAGAACACCACAAAAGACATTTCTACGCTCACCGGAAGGACGGCTCCCCCGAAAGGAGGCCAGCGGACTCATTGCCGCCGTTTCACCCTTACCCGGTGAGCTTAAAAACGCCACCCAAAAAACGACGGAGCCATGAAAGACGAAGGATGGATCAAGATACACCGCCGGATTACAGAACATTGGATATGGAAAAACTCACAGTACGTCCACGCATGGATGACCATTTTAATGACCGTAAACTACGAACCAAAGCGCGTCCTTGTTCACGGCGAAATAATAGACTGCGGACGAGGTCAGGCCATTTTGAGCCTTGGAAATTGGACTAAATTATTTGGTAAAAACTGGACAATTCAGCGCACTCGGACGTTTTTCGACTTGTTGAAGGATGACTCAATGATCAACACGGAAGGCCTACAAAAAACAACACGGTTAACAGTTTGTAAATACGACGATTATCAAGACAACCAACAAGCAGAGAACACACAAAAAACATCGACGGAACAAGCAAGTAACACACAGATAACAACAACTAAAGAAGGTAAGAATATAAGAAGTAAAGAAGTAATAGAAGAGGAAAAAAAAGCTGCGCTCGCAGCCACCACCCAAAGGAAAAAAGACTTCAGAGACTTGGTCGATTTGTACGCCGGGACACACCCAGCCGAAATGCTCGAAAAATTTTACACCTACTGGAGCGAGCTCAACAAATCAAAAACAAAGATGCGCTGGGAGACCGAGAAAACATGGGAGACACCCCTGCGACTAAAAACATGGGCTGGCCGGGACTTCAACAGGAACGGACAAGCAAAGCCCCAAGGCCGGGTCGGACAAATCCTGCAACCAGACGAAGAGAGAAAACAAGCGCTCCTCGCGAAATTTAGAAACCAAGAAGCACAACCAGCGCAATGAAACAAAAAAACGCAATAAGCATGGCCGAAGCGGTGCAAGCCATGAGATCCGGTCACGGAATAGAGACCCAGCGGAAAAAAAGAGATTGGAGCTTTGGAACGAAAGCCGAATGCCGGGTGAAGTTTGAGGAAGCATTCAGAACAGCTGACGAAACGATCACCAAGTACCACCACCTGCCAGAATACGACGCCGTCATCGATTGGATGACGAACACCAACGGAAAAGGGCTAATGCTGGCCGGGGACTGCGGACGCGGGAAGTCGATAATTTTAACCGGAGTTCTGCCGCTTTTGTTTTTTTCGGAATTCAACAAAATACTGACAACACACTCAGCCCAAACAATCGCAACCAAATCAGAGACGATTAGCCGGGCGTGGGCGATTTCAATCGATGAGCTGGGAGTGGAAGCGCAGGTCAACAATTACGGAGAAAAGAGCGAAGGGTTTAACGTCATAATTGACGCCGCCGAAACCCGGATCGCGCCGTTTTTCATAACCACCAACATGAAAGACGAAGACATCCTGACGCGCTACGGAGAGCGGACGCTCGACCGATTATTCAGACTTTGCAGATTGGTTGAATTCAAAGGAAAAAGCCTAAGACAATAAAAACCAATGGAATCCCTATTCACAGCAAAAGAACAACAAGCACTGACGGAGCTACAGCAGCATAAATCCGAAATACGGTGCCAGACATGCGACAGCTGCATCCGCAAACAATACGGATCGGCGGCATTTTTTTACTGCAGGGAACGAAAGAGCAAGCAAACCGGGAACGGGTACCAGAAAATAAAAGCAAGACAGAACGCATGTCCCCTTCACCAATATTTTAAAACAACACCAAACCCAGAAAAGAAATGAAAACGATTTTTTTAATTTTTGGCCTTGCGATTATCGCCGCCGGGCTAGCCATAACCACCGCAATACTTTGCGCGATTGCACCAAAAAAAAGCGATCAGATTATTAATAATTGGTTCATAAAGACGGAGCCAGAAAATGAAAGTAATTTTTAAACACCACACAATGAGCAACAGAGAAGCAAGGATGGTAGACTTCATCGCGGGAAACGGACTAGCCATGAAATCAGTAAAAAAGACCCGCAACGCAAAGTGCGAATGCAACAGCGGAAAAAAACAAAAGTATTGCTGCGGAACCGAAACCAAATGGTACCACAAACCAACTACCCCGGAAGAGGCAGTCGAAACGAAGAACAACAAACACGCAACAGAGTCGTGAGCGAAAAAAAGAAAAGGAAGGTAACAGAATTCTGGGATGGATGGTACGTCACGCAAGAGAACCCCGGCCAACGAAGACTCCAGAAATTAGCTGGAGCCTTCATCACAGAAGCAGACGCGAAAAGCAAGAAAGCGGAAATCGAAAAAAAGGAACTCGAAACAACAACAAAATGAAAGAATTACTCAAAGGACTAAACGAAGCAGCGAAGCGCATTCATGCCGCCGCTAAAGAAAAAGGATTTTACAACACAACCCCGGAAACCGGAACAGCACTCATGCTGGTAGTTTCGGAGCTGAGCGAAGCGATGGAAGCAGACAGAAACAACCACAAAGCGAACCGGGAAGTGTACGAAGCAATAATCGGGAAAGGCGAAAAATGGGACGCCGAGAATTTTGAATTTTGGATCAAGGACACGCACGAGGATGAGATCACCGACGCCATCATCCGCTTGCTCGATTACGCCGGGTTTAAGAATATCGACATCGAATGGCACATCCGCGAAAAGCTAGCCTACAACCTGACGCGCCCACACAAACACGGGAAAAAATACTAGCCATGCCAGAGTTAAAAGCAGGAGACCACATCTACCAGTACCAGCAAAAAGGCGTAAACCGGGAGCTGACCAGAAAGAGGGTCGCGTTTGTAACCACCCACGCAAGGACGGCAGACGGAAAAACTTACAACCGATTCGTGGGTACCAGCTGAGCCGTCATGCCGCACAGCGACAACGAACAGAGCTGGTGGTTGGAGACAACCAGACTGAAGGACGAGTACGAACGAAGACAGCTGCTCCGCCGATGGGATGAGATAAACGCGGCGCACATAAGCACATCAAAGCTCAAAAAAATACTTTCAATTTTAGAATAACAAACACCACCACCATGATCAATAAATGCATTTTCATCGGACACTGCGCCGCAGACCCAGAGGTCAAAACAGCCGGAAACGACACCGTCGCCAATTTCAGAATCGGATGCTCCGAAAATTGGACAGACAAAAACGGAGACAAGCAGACCTCCACAGAATGGATCAACTGCGTAGCTTGGAGGAAGCTGGCCGAAATAATCGAAAAGTACGTGAAGAAAGGCCAGCTGGTCTACGTGGAAGGAAAAATGAAGACACGGAGCTACGAAGACAAGGATGGCGTCAAGCGTTACAGCACCGACATTGTGATCGACACGATGAAGATGCTCGGAGGGAAAAGGGACGCGAACGACACCAACTCCCCACACCACCAAGCCCCAGCGGAGCAAACCTACGGAAACGCCACAGGCGCGGCACAAAAAGCGAAGCCGGACGACAGTAGCAAAGGCGACGATTTACCATTTTAAACCAGCGAAGCCATGACCATGAAGTACATCCCGAAACCAAAACACGCGAACACGATGAGCGAAAAGCTGGTCGGTTTGAGAGCAACACAAACGACACTCACAAAAAAGTTAGAGTTAGGATTTGACACCGACGCTTACAGGGAGCTGAACATTGTAAACCACAAAATCGCCGTGACAGAAGAGCGGAAGAAAGGAGGCTGGGAGAAACCCGGTCTCCACCTCCCAACAATTGGAAACACAAAATAAAAAGCACCATGAACAAAAACAAGAGAATCTACCTCGTCGCCAAAGTTAGCGGTCTCCCGGCGGAGGTGGTGAAAGCAAAGTACGACCGGGCAAGGGACATCGTCGAAAGTTACGGATACACAGCGGTAAGGCCAATCGACCACGTGACGCCAGCGACGCCTTGGCACGAAGCAATGAGAATCTGCATCCCGCTGATGCTTGAGTGCGATGGTTACGCCAACATAGATGACCCGCACACCAGCCCCGGCGCTCTGGTCGAAACAACGGTCGCAGGATGGGTGAAGCTCCCACACTTTTCATTCATAGAATTTTAACACCACAGAACCCATGAATGACATAAACACATACATTTTGAAGATTGGCGCAGTACTCGGTTTTATTGGAATATTAGCCGTCGTTTTTATAATTTTTATGGCCGGAATTATAATCGGCGTGATGGCCGCAAAAATAAAAATGATCGAAGAAGAGTGCGAAGAAGAGTGCGAAGAAGAATCAGAAGCGGAAGCGATCCACGAAGAGCACAAATGCCTCCTCTACGAAGACAAAACCAGCTGCGCGGCATTTTTGAAACGATTTGGAGAACTCTGCCCGGAATGCATCTACGGAGAAACTCCACATAAAAGCCCAAAAAAGGACGAATGACGACAAGAACACCCAAAGACACCACCGAGAGGGTGAAGAGGCCAAAAACAAGCGGAAAGCAACCAAAGACGGACGCTTTCTGCCTTGCTTTAAAATCCCAGACCGGAATACTACCAGAAAGAGAGTTTTTGTTTCATCCAACGCGAAAGTGGCGTTTTGACTACGCCATCCCGGAATTGAAGATCGCCGTCGAGAAAGAAGGCGGAGTCTGGACGGGCGGACGCCACACCACGCCGCAAGGTTTCCTAGGAGACATCGAGAAGTACAACCAAGCCGCGCTGCTCGGCTGGCGCCTTTTCCGGTTTGCCTCACATGACCTTTTCACAAAAGCAACGTTTGACCTTTTGAGACAAGCAACGAACCCGGTCAAAGTTTTTACAAATGAGTAGCCTACCACACAGCATCCCGGAACACATCCGGGTTTACATGGAATTCTTCGGGTACCAGATTCAGGAAGACGTGGTCTGCGAAATAACAGGCCAGCCAGCAAACGACATCCACCACGTCAGAGGCCGGGGAAAAGGGAAAAACGTGATCCGGAATTTGATGGCGCTCACCGACGAAAAGCACATCGACTGCCACGCGGAGCGAATAAAGAAAGACGAAGCTCAAGAAATACACGACCGTTTTATTGCAAATTTTTTAAATAAAGTGTGATTTAAAATGGCTAAATACTTGCAGGTGTGCGCTTTAAATGTTATATTTGAGAAACAAAAACAAAGAGACCCCATGACAGACTACAACAGCACCGAGAAACGAAGCATCCTCTACCAGACAGAAGCGAGCCAATTAGCAACCTACGGGAACAGCTTGATCGGGAAAACAGCCCAATCGACCATTTTAACCCAGATTTCAAAATGCGGACAAAAGGCCGAAATGATGCCAGCCCAAAAAATAACCGGGTACTCGGTGCAAGAATGGTGCGGAGAGCCAAACCTCATGATTTGCGTCGGAACCGAAGAGGTCTGGGAGGATAGCCTTAGAAATATAAAAGAATAAAAATAACCAGCCCGGCCAACCACCGGGCGCAAAACACCACAACATAATGACAACAACAACAACACCAACCCCAAAGAGAGGTGACCGAATCCGGATAAATAACATCCCGGAAGACTACAGTTTTAAAGACCTTTACGTGACCGAACACCGGAACGAAGGAGTGGTCACAAACATAGGGAACCGGGTCGGATTCATGACCGGGTACACTCCCTACCTCCATGACGGGGACTTTTCATGCAGCGGAGGCGGACACGGAGCACCAATCGACCTGCTCAAATTTATTGAGACAGCCCCCGCCAACTTCTGGAGGTTTAAAAACAACCTGCCAAAAGCGCACAACGGCGAAACCTACCAGCTGGAGGTCAATATTTTTGAAATAGAATTCTCACAATTAACACGATAAGCCATGATCACTTTTCTATCAAATAAGGAAGCCGCAAAAAAATTCACAGAGAAGCTGCCTAACGTCCTTAACACCCCACAAACAACGAGTCAGGTCGTTTTTTTAGACGGGACAACCTGCACTCTTACACGGACAAAAAAGAAAGATAAGGGAGCGCCTCCCAGATACATCTGGGGAATGACATCGAACAAAACCGGGTACCACCAAATCACCACAGCCGAACAATTCCCAGATGACCGGGTGCTCGCACATTGGGACGGTTTCATCACCAACAACGCTCCCGCGATTTCGGAAAAACTAAACGAAAAATTAGGTAATAAATAAAGCACCATGACAACAGCAAAGAAAAACACCGAACTGAGCAAGGCCGAAGAGATCGCGCTCATCGAGAAACTAGAAGAGGGAAAAGGCTATTGGTCGGAATATTTCGGAACGGACGCACACCAAATGTGCACCAACATAAAAAACGACTTTCCGGTCGAGTTCGCCACCAAAGTGAAATATTTTGAAACCGTGACACAGGAGAAAATCAAAGAGGCGAACGAGCTGCAAGAAAAACTGAACAGCCAGAACCAACGGGTCGCCAAGTTAGAAAAAGAACTCGCCGGGCGGAATTTACAGCTCGAATGCATCCTCGACAGGCTCGTCCGGGATTGGAACAACGGAGAAGCCACCAGCCCGGTCGACTTTTTCACTTGGAGCGAAGTCACCAGAGCCAGACTGCTCTCCGGGATAACGCTGAGCTACGAAGACAACGTGGAACTGCTAAAAAAGGCCGGGATTTAACCCCCGGTTTTTATGAAAATAAACATACAAACGCTTGCAGGTGAACTGTTTGATGATTACATTTAAGGACAATTAACAACAACAACGCAACGAAAATGGCACTACACCACACACCCGAAGAAAAGAGAGCAGCCCAAATCGAGAAACTGACACTCGAAATCGCAGACCTAGACCACGACCAGATCGCGCAAATAAAAGCCACCGGATTCTGGGGAGGAACCGGAAGCTACCGCCGGGGACTGAAAAAACGCAAACTGGCTGCGATTTTAGCCGCCACAGAAACGAAATAAAAAACAAGCGACATGGGCGATTTTTACAAAGACACCACCAACCTAGTAGAATGCAAGATCAGCGAGTGCACGAACCGCGACAACTTCCTAATCGGGACATGGGGAAACCAAGGAACCTACCGCATGTTTTGTCAGGATTTGATGGGAAACTACGAGGTTAAAAGCATCGCCGGGGACAGGGAAGCAAAGCTGGCGCCAATAGCTACCGTTTGGAGAAGCAAGCGCCTCTGCGAAATGCTGCTGACCGGGAACGAAAAAAACATCATCAACCCGGATGCGACACCAGCCCCGGCGGAGCAGCCCCGAAAAAAAAGCAACAGGCTGGTCGATATTTTGGAGAGCAACGAAAACGAACTTTGTATTTTAAATTTTTTATAAGCCACACAATGACAGCATCACAACTGATTGAAGAATTGAAACAACTGCAGCCAGGCACCGAGATCCGGATCGCAAGCCAACCAAGCTGGCCATTTGAATGGAGCATCGGCGGACTGGTCGTCACCGAAGAGGGCGAAGAGGCAATCGCCTACCTAAGCGAAGGAGACCAGATCGGCTACCTCCCGCAAGATGCAGCGATCGCGCTGGGATGGGGCGAAGAAAACGAAACGGATGAGAACTAAAGCCATGCCAAAAAAACAAGCCATCACCCCGGAGGAAATGAGGACGATCGCCGAAGCCATCGCCAAAACGATAAACGTCCCAACCCTAGAAGTTAGAAATTCAGACAGCCTAGACTTTTATGACGTAGCAGTCTGGAACCTAGAGAAAATAATAAACATAGCCTTTTTGATGGGCGTCAAATCAATGGAGAAATAAAACACAACGCAATGACAATAAAGTTAATAGACTTAGCAAGAAAAGTAAGAGAGCTGGCGGAGAAAGGCATCGACGGCGAACGGGACGCGGCACAAAAAGCGCTCGAAAGAATTCTAAAAAAAAGCGGACTGACCATTGAGGACATAGAAGGCGAAGAAAAAAACCGCTGCTATTTTTCCTACAGGACAGCAAACGAAGAAAACCTCCTCCACCAAGTAATTGGATCGGTTACAAAAGAAAGCAGCTACACCGTCCCGGCGAACGGAAACACCAAGCGAGTCGGCTACATGATGACCGTCGCCGAAAGGGTCGAAGCCGAGCTGAAGTACGAAATTTATAGAAAGCTCCTGAAGGAAGAGTATGAAATATTTTATCACGCCTTCGTTCAGAAAAACAGAATCTACCACCCGGAAGGAACAACAACGGACATTAGTGAAATGACCCCGGAAGAAAAAGCGAAACTGCGCCGCATCGCAGAGATGGCCGACAGCATAAAAAAAGCGCAAATTCACAAACAACTAACAGCAACAGAGCGATGAGAAAAGTAAAAATAAAAAATTGGATTCCTCGCATAAATACAACACACCCGGACAACCGAGCGTTTATTGTCGCACAAACCGGGACGGGATGCTTCGAAACGGAATTCTCAACAGACGGGCTTTTTCATCAATGGGCGCCAGCTTATGAAGAGTTTGAAAACGGAGCCGGAAATTACACGGTCGCGCTGGTCGAACTGGCCAACGGGACGATCGAACAAGTGCTGCCAAAAAACCTAAAATTCATAACAGAATGATCCCGGAAATAACACTAGAAGAGGCGGAACAAAAAAAGACAGGGCGATGAAGGAAATAAAAGCCTACCAGTGCGATCATTGCGTCAAATACCTGAAAACAAAACACCTCATAAAAAAACACGAGGCGCGGTGCTTTTACAACCCGGCGACAAAGAGCTGCATCACCTGCGACCATTTCTCACCGAACGTCGACGGCGAAGTCGGAAGATACTGCGAAGCAAAACGCAAAGATTTGAAAAAGCTACGGACGGGATGCCCGATCCATAGATCAGAATTGATTTAAAAGCCCACAGAAACAACAAAAGCATGAAAGCCAAAATTTTACTTTTTACTTACGACGACAAATCAGCAACGAAGCTGATCCGCGCCTTCGGAGACCAGCACTACGAACAGGCAGAAAACGACCTCTCCATGCTTCAGGAGTTTGGAAGCAGCGACAAAAACTACCGACTGGAAGAGGTCGAGATTTATCAGCCAAATACAACAGGAATACTAAAAACAAGATAGCCATGCCAAAAACAATCGACGAGTTAAAAAGAGCACACGCGGAAAAACGCCACGCTGACGAAATGAATCCAGACTTCACGTTTCGACTGACATACACAGACCTGCTGGTCAAGATCGCAAGCGGAGAAGTGAGCGCACAACAGCTAGCGTACAAGGAGCTAAGAAGCAGAGGATTGAACGCAAGCGGGAAGTTTATCGGATTCAAAAACAAGGAGGAATAAACCATGACAGCGGAGGAAGCAAGAAGAGAAAGCGAGATCAACCAGCTCACAACGCACCAAGTGATTGAACGCATAAAATTTGAAGCAAGCCAAGGACGCGTTCAGCTCCCGTTTTTTGAGGCGCCGCCATCCCAAGAGACCCAGCTAGAGCTCATGAGGCTGGGTTATAAAATAAGCATGGGAAAACACCCGACAGGACAATAACTATTTATTTGTAGCTGGTAAACACCCGCCACAGTAACCCGAAATTTTTTTAAAATAAAAGTGATTGGATGGCAATCACCTTTAAGTTATTTTTGCATAAACACAACACACACGATGAACACAAAAGAAGACAAAGAAGAGGGAGCCGAACTCGGGCTCGATTTTGAAATACCGGATTTCGACTCGGAATTCAGTATTGACGATTTCGAGTTTGAAGGAATCGAAGACCCGCATCCCGAAGAAACGCGATACCAAAAACCTGTTTTATACCGGGACATCCCAGAGCAAAATATCAAGTACAGCAACGCCATCGCGCTCGCGAAAGAGCTACGGCTCCCGCCAGGCGGAAGGGCGAACGTCATCGTCGCTGGCGCTTTCATTTTTGGAGACTTCATCGAAGCCTACGTCACCACGCACAATGTGAAGATAAAGCGAATGACCATAACCACGCTTTCAATGAACCAAGACAACGTCGACAGCCTCGCCAATTTACTGACAGACGGGTACGTGGACGAACTCAACCTCATTGTTTCACACTTTTTCTTCAGTCACGAACGCCACACGCTAATCCCATACATTTATCAAACCCTAGACATTGAGGGACGGTTTCAGCTTGCGGTCTGCGGAGCGCACACAAAAACGGTTATTTTCGACACCCTAGGCGGAAAGAAAATGGTCATCCACGGAAGCGCGAACCTTCGCAGCTCCAACAACGTCGAACAATTCACGATTGAAGACAACCCCGAACTTTTTGATTTTTACGACGAATACCAAAACCGAATTATTGAAAAATATAAAACAATAAACAAAGCAATCAGAGTGAAACCGCTCTGGGATTTAATCACCACTAAAAACTTTACATGATATGGGACGCAAGACAGGCGGAGCGGACAGCCCCACAAAAAAAGCAAATATTCAGGCTTGGAGAATAAAAAAAACACAAGCAGCAGTAAGAAAAGGAAGCCAGCCATACGTCAAACACCACGCCGGGATGGACACACCATTTTAAAATAAAAAATGAAACAAATTATTTCATTGTCGCTGATCGACAGGAACAAAGGACAAATCGAAGGACTCCCGGCGAACCCCCGGCTCATAAAAGATACCGAGTTCGACAGGCTGGTCAAATCAATCCAAGAAGACCCGGAACTACTCGAACACCGGGGTCTCCTTGTTTTTCCTTACAATGGGCGATTCGTGACCATCGGCGGAAACATGCGAAGCGAGGCATGCCGCAAAGCAGGATTAAAAGAGGTCACCTGCGAGACGCTACCAGCGGAAACCCCGGTCGCCAAACTGAAAGCCTTCATGTTGAAGGACAACGGCTCTGCCGGAGAATGGGATTGGTCAGAATTCTGGGCAAACTTCACACTGGAAGACGCCAACGCTGCCGGGATAAAAGTGGAACCATTCGCGATTGACGATGGCAGTGAAGTCGAGGCGGAAGAGGATGACTTTGAGGTGCCCGAAAAAGACGAAATCCAAACCGACATAAAAACCGGGGACGTGATCGAATTTAAGAAAGGGAGCCTCACACACCGACTGGTCTGCGGAGACAGCACCAAGGCCGAAGACGTCCAAGTTTTAATGAACGGACACTCTGCCAATTTGTCGGTTACAGACCCACCTTACAATGTCGCGTACACAGGCGGAACCAAAGAGGCACTCACGATCATGAATGACAGCATGAGTGACGCCAACTTCAGAAAGTTCTTGGTCGCGGCATTTACCCAGATGAACAACGCAATGAACAAAGGCGCTGCGTTTTACATTTGGCACGCAGACAGCGAAGGGTTTAATTTCAGAGCGGCGGTGAAAGAAGCAGGATGGCAAATCCGCCAGTGCTTGATTTGGGTAAAAAACCAGATGGTCATGGGCAGACAGGACTACCAGTGGAAACACGAACCATGCCTGTACGGATGGAAGGACGGCGCCTCACATTTTTTTATTGATGACCGAACCAACACTACAGTGTACGAAGACAAGGTCGACATCCGGAAACTGACCAAGCCGGAAATGATAACCATGCTGGAAGAGATATTCTCGGACAAAACCAGCACCAGCGTCATCCACGAAAACAAGCCCCAGCGCAACGCCGAACACCCGACCATGAAACCCGTTCGCCTTATTGCCAGAGCAATCAGAAACAGCAGCAAAGTAGGACAAGTTGTTCTTGATCTTTTTGCAGGGAGCGGAACCACGATGGTAGCCTGCCACCAGCTCGGACGCAACGCATACGTTATGGAAATGGACAACAAGTATTGCCAAGTCATCGTCGACAGAATGACCGCGCTCGACGGAGGGATCGAGATTTTTATAAACGGCGAACTCGCCATCTAAAAACAAGACACAAACAACATGCCGCTCAAAAAGGGAAACAAATTAGGAAACCGATTCTCCAAAACCAACCAACCATCGAAAAACGGAAGGAAGCCGTCCCGGATGAATTTATTGTTTTCAGCGTTCAAAGTCGAGGACGAAACCCGGAGCGTAGGAAAGGAAGACATTTTTAAATTGATGGCCTACATATTAGGGTGCACCAAAGGAGAGATCGAAACCATGCTGCGCAACCCGGAACTACCATTCTCGGTCGCTTGCCAGATTCGCGCAATAATAACGGACGTTCAGAACGGGAAGACTGACACCATCGACCGAATATTTGACCGGGTCTACGGGAAGGCAACCACACCAATGGAACTGACAGGCGCCAAGGGAGTGCAGCTAATCCCTGACGAAGCCATGAGCCGCCGAGATTTTGAAAAACTGCTAAGCGACCTGAAATGCGGCGCAAAATAAAAAGCGCATCGATGGAAGCCTCCCTACTTTTGAGAGCAAACCTGAAGGAGTACACTCAGGTGCTTTTCAGCGCGCAATTCAAAAAGGGATTCATCACCAACAAACATCACCTCCAAATTTTTGAAGCCCTGCAAGACGTCGTCGACGGGAAATGCAGCAAGCTAATAATCAACATTGCACCACGCTACAGCAAGACCGAAATTGTGGTGAAAAGCTTCATAAGCTGGGCGTTCGCCATAAACTCCGCCTGTAAATTCATCCACCTTTCGTACAGCGACGCGCTGGTCACGGATAACAGCCGCGCGATTCAGGAGATCATGCAGGAAACCATTTATAAAAATTTGTTTCCCAAATCGAAGCTGGCCAGCAACCGGATCAGCGGCACAAAATGGAACACTGAAAAGGGCGGAGGACTCTACGCGGTGAGCACACAGGGACAAGTTACGGGATTCGGAGCCGGGGAGGTGGAAGAGGAAGAGCTCGACAAATACAACTCCGGGAGGCCGGGCGCCGATTTCGCTGGCGCCATAATAATCGATGACCCGATAAAACCAGAGGACGCGCTAAGCGATACCGTCCGCGAGCGGGTAAACCAACGATTCGAAAACACCATCCGCAACCGGGTGAACAGCAGACACACGCCGATCGTCATAATCATGCAGCGGCTCCACGAGCATGACCTTTGTGGTTACCTGCAGGAGATCGAACCGGGAGAATGGCGGGTTTTGTCAATGCCCTGCATAGAGACAGACGAACAAGGGAATGAAACACCACTCTGGCCACATAAGCACACACTGGAAGAACTTTATAAAATACGGAGCGCCAACTCCTACGTTTTTGACACCCAGTACATGCAAGACCCGAAACCAATCGAGGGATTAATGTACTCGAAGTTCAAAATTTACGAGAAAATACCAACAACCAAGCGGTCGGAGCGGAAGAATTACACGGACACCGCCGACACCGGAACGGATTACCTGTGCTCAATTTGCTACGATGAAACGGAAATCGGCTGCTTTATAACAGACGTCCTCTACACGAAAAAACCGATGGAGTACACGGAGCCAATGACAGCAGAGATGCTGACAAGAAACAGCACCCAGACGGCGAACATTGAAAGCAACAACGGAGGCCGGGGATTTGCCCGGAACGTTGAATCGCAACTCCGGATCGCGCACAATTTCACAACAACAATAGACACCTTCACCCAGAGCGACAACAAGGCCGTCCGCATTTTCAGCAAATCAGCAGAAGTCCAGAACATGATCCACTACCCGATCGGCTGGGACAAAATGTGGCCGGAGTACCACCGGGACATGACCGGGTACAGGAAGGAAGGAAAAAACAAAAACGACGATGCCCCAGACGCCACAACCGGAATCGTCGAAAAATACGGACAAACGACAACAGTCGAAGAGTTAAACGAATTGGAAGAAATCGCTTATTAACAAACACCCACACCATGAAAGACATCACAGAATTAACAGCCGCCACGCGGGACGCCGAATCGATAATCACAGACCTGAAGCAAAAGTCGGTCGTTGTTCCGGGATGGAGCGACCTCGAAAAAGAGTACAACCCGAAGAAACACCCAATAATGACAGACCCGTCCTACACGGATAAAGTGACGAAGACCGGAATCGAAAAGGTGACGCGAATAACCATCGACCTGCAACGCCTTGCAGCCAAAAGGATGACAGAGCTCGCGTTCGGAATTCCGGTCAAAAGAATTTATAACAGCGAAACGGAGGGCGAAAAAGCAATCGCCAAAATAATTGAGAAAGTATACAAGCGCAACCGGATCAACAGCCTAAACACGGAGCGTGGGAAAATGCTTTTTGCAGGATGCGAGGTGGTCACGCTTTGGTACGCGGTCGAAGAAAAGAACAACCTATACGGAATCGACAGCGCTCTCAAATTGAGGTGCAAGAATTACAGCCCAATGAACGGAGACAGCCTGTACCCGCTTTTTGATGAGTACGACGATTTGAAGGCGCTCTCCTTTGATTACACGCGCTACGAAGCCGGAGCAACTACGCAATATTTCGACACTTACACCGCAACAGAACACATCCGATGGACGGTCGAGGGCGGAAAATGGGTGGAGCAAATAAGAGAAACGACAACGATCGGAAAAATACCAGCAGTTTACATCACCAGACCAACACCAATCTGGGAGGACACGAGCAATAACGTGTTTGAATTGGAATGGTCGCTGAGCCGGAACGGAAACTACCTGCGAAAAAACAGCAAGCCAATCTTTGCCATTTTCGCTGACGGGAAAATTAAAGTAGGAGACGAAAAGAACGATGACTCCCGGCTGGTTGTCCAGTACCCGCAAGGGAGCTCCGCCAATTACGTGACATGGCAGCAAGCGGTCGAGAGTTTGAAGTTTCACCACGAAAGCCTTTATAAAGCGTTTTTTACTCAATTACAACTCCCAGACATGAGCTATGAGAGTATGAAGAGCACACCCATGAGCGGCGAAGCCAGAAAAATGATGTTTATAGATTGCCAGCTAAAAGTAACAGACGAAAGCGGACGCTGGCTGGAAGCACTCGACCGGGAAACCAACGTCATAAAAGCATTTTTAAAAACTATCCTGCCGGAAAAGCAACACGCCGACATCGACAGCCTAGAAGTTGAAACGGTTATAACTCCTTACGCCGTTACAGATGACAAAGACACCATCACAAACCTAATCTCTGCGACAGGAGGGAAGGCAATCATGAGCCAGCTCGAAGGAATAAAAAACCTTGGATGGAGCGACAACCCAGAAGAGACGCTGCGCCAAATCGACGCAGAAGCTGCAATAGCAAACTCGAACCCTACATTTTAAGCAAAATGGAAGAAGCATTACTAGAGACCATTCGGGAAATAATAAACCAGAAGAGCGAAGCATCCCAAGCGCCGCTGCTGGTCACCCGAATGGAAATAGAACAGGAAGTGAGCCGGGCGCTGAACGCTTTATTCAAAAGAAAGGCGATTCTCGTCGGGCGAACCGCGAACGATAAATGGATAAAATTAAAAGAGTAAGTTATGGAGCCTAGAAATTGGGAACTGGAACACCAAGTCAGACAAGAAGAAATAAAAAAAGCGCTTGATAAAATCTATGCAGCGTCGGTACGCGAAGCCGCTGACATTGGCGCTTCAGTTACCGATTTTAACCCGGATAAACCATTCAACTGGAACGATTACACATCCACAAAGGCGAGGGTCGACGCCATGAACAAAGCGCTGGCTCAAAGAGTTCAAACGGTAATCACCACCGGGTCGAAGATAGCATGGGAGCAAGCCAACATGAAAAACGACGCACTCGCAAAATGGGCGCTGGGACTTCACACACCAGCCCCGGCGCAACCATCAACCAACGGAGCCGCTCCCGTTCAGCTTGATTTGTTTGCAGCATTGCCAGCCGCCGTCAAGGAATTGCCAACCGTAAAGAAATTATTCAACAACAACGAAGGCGCTCGCGCGGCATTTTTGGAGCGCAAGACGGACGGGCTCAAACTTTCCGACCGGGTGTGGAATTACACAAACCAATTCAAAACAGAGATCGAGATGGGACTCGATGACGGAATACGAAACGGGAAACCAGCGGCGGAGATTGCCAGAGACCTGCGACAATTCCTGAAGGAACCAGACCGGGTGTACAGGCGCTTCCAAATGTACCTCCGGGACGCGGACGGGAATCCAGTCCTAGACCGGAACGGTAACAAAATAATGATAAAGCAACAGCGCCGCCAATACATCGACCCAGCTACCGGAGCCAAAACCTGGAAAGTGGAAAAGCCCGGCTACCATCCGGGACGCGGCGTTTATAGATCGAGTTACAAGAACGCGCAACGATTAGCGCGAACCGAAGTAAATATGGCCTACAGGACAGCTGACCACATAAGATCGCAGCAATTTGACTTTGTGGTTGGAGTAAAAATCGACCTTTCAAAAAGCCACCCAAAGACAGACATTTGTGACACGTTGAAAGGGCGCTACCCTAAAGAATTCAAGTACACAGGATGGCACACGCATTGTTATTGCCCCATGACGTTCATAATGAAGACACCAGACGAACTGGCAGCGGACACCGAAAAGATTCTCGCGGGAATTCCGACAGACGGCGAAAGCGTCCTGTCCATAAACCAAATGCCTGACAATTTCGACCGATGGATCACAGCAAACAGAGACAGGTACCAGAACGGAGCATCCGCGCCATATTTCATCCGGGACAATTACGACGGCGGGAAAATAGACAATGGCCTACGGTTTGACGCCACGCCACCAACAGCGCCTCCAGTTGTACCTGCCAGCGTTCAGGCCACAATTCTCAGAAACCAAAGAGCAACCAGAGCGACACCCGCAACCGCGCCGCCTGACCTTTTCAGTCAACCAGCCCCAGCGCCACCAGCACCAACACCAATACCAGCGCCTACCCCAACACGATACACGATTGAACAAGCCAGCACTGATTATGAAGCCGCAAGAATGAGGGCTGCAAACTACCCACCTAACGATCAGAGGCGAACTGCAAGACAGGCGAGAATCGACGTCGTAAACACGCGATCCAACCTGCAACGGATGGAACGCGAAGCCGCTGCCTCCGTTCAAAGAGTTGAACAGGCGGTCATTCAGAGCACCATCCCATCGAACGAAACACCAAGGGAGGCCGCAACGCGAACACTCCACGAACAACAGGTCGCAGAGTATAAAAGATACTCACAGCGCAAAGTAGACGAAGCAAGGAGGCTGGGAATTGCAACCCCGGAACTTGACGCAACGGTCGTCGCGATAGCAACATCGACAGACACCAACGAAATCGCAACAGTAACACAAAAGCTGACCAGACAGATCGCCAAAGAAAAGAGGCGAGTCAGGGAAGCAGAAGCCTTGGCAGCCAGAACAGGAACCGCCGCCGTCCAGACAGAAGCCCAGCTCGCAGCCGAAGCAAGCGCCGCTCAACAGCGAATCTCAATGGCAGAGCGAGCCGCCGCACGAACACAGGCCGCTGGAATTGTCGAGCAACAGGACGCCGCCATCCTTGCTGAAAGGGAGGCTGTAAGATTGACGGGCGGAGTCATTGATTGGTCGAAACAGACATCAACAGAGAAAACCGAAGCGGACGCCAGAGTTTTAAAATGGGCGATTGAAGACGCAAAACGAGTAATGAAACAGGCGGACAAGATGGGATTTAAACCAACGGCTTACTCCGAACTTAACTACTCCGTTACAATGGGTCACGGAGCGGACGTTCTAAAATACAGGACAAGCGAGTTATCTAACGCCATCACCGTCGAAAATGCAAGACTGATGGCGGAATCGATGGCCGCGGCAAAACGTGGGACGTTTGCAATGAACGACGCAACCAGAAAAGAGTTAGAAAAAAAATATTTTAAAATATCTATTACGGATGATGAATGGAACCAGAACATGGAAAGTTTTGATTTATTGAAATTAAACGAGGAAATAGAAGCTCTCTCCAAAAAATATGGAATAACACTGACAAGCAAGGAAGTAGTAGGCGGATGGGGAGAAAAAATAAAAATGGAAATTAGAGGACATAGGGCTGGAAACGGAGATACAGAATTCATCCTACAACGGCAATTTATACCCAAAGGCGTCAAAGGACACACGCAGAAAACAGTTAGCCATGAATACTTGACGGTACCAGACGAACTACAAGGAAAAAACCTGACAAAAGAATTATTTTCATCGCTTTACACCCAATATAAAAACGGAGGATTCGAAAGGCTCGAAGTACACGCAAACATCGACGTCGGAAGTTACGCGTGGGGACGTTACGGATTCACTGCCAACAAAGACCAAAACAGCAAAATAAAGGGCTTTTTCACAAAACGAAGGTCAGATATTTACAACTACCCAACGCAGATGCTGAAATCGGAAAATGAGCGAAGAGCAAAACAAAAACTACCACCAACAACCGTCGCCATAATGAACAAAGAACTCGACGACATCGACGCGTACCTGAACAAAAACGACGGGAAGTTGATCGACATGCACAAGGTCTCAGGAATGCCCGGAGCAAAGACGCCGCTCTTAAATAAGCATTGGTTCGGACACTTAGACTTAACCAAACCAGATCAGCGGCAAGTATTCGAAGAGTACATCTCAAGGCGGAAATAGTAAAATCAAAGAGGGGACACAGGCCACGTCTTCTCGTATTTTTCAAAGTCGGAAAGAGACACCTGACTAAGGCGGAGCGCATCCTCCAGCGGGTACTCATTCCAATAAACCATGCTGGCAGCAGCCCAAACGCGGTGCTTGATTTCGGTTTCTTTATCGACAACAAAAGTGGAGTGCATCCGCTCCGTTAATTCTTCGGGATAATCGTAGGCCATAAAATGAAGGTTTTAAAGCCACAAAGCTAGACAAAAAAAAAGCCGGGAGCTAAGCCCCGGCGTTTATTTTTGCAGCGAAGAAAAGAACCCGCTCCACGTTTTCAGCAGTCATGGACGACTTGCCATTCAGGAAGCTGGAAAGGGTAGCCCGGCGAATCCCGGCGAGATCAGCAACCGCGTTCTGCTTCCCATGAACTGCCAATTTTACAGCAAGGCGAAGATTCACAACCCCGGTAGTTAGGAAGCAATGACAAGCCCTGAGAGCTGCCAGCCGATCGGTCATCCAATCGTCGTCCTTGACAAGAGCAGGAAGCGAGGACATGGAAATGCGAAGCTCCAGCGCCGCAATTTCAGTTTTTAAAATATCGGCAGTTTTCATTTTTCAACAGAATTAAGAGCGTTAACAATAGCGCGATATTGGAACCCGACAATTGGATGCTCCGCCGTAATTCCCTGCGCGTCCATAACGGCCTTTGCACCACGACACGCCTCGTAAAGCGAAGGAGCCGCCGCGATCAAGTCGCCATCCCCTGCACTAACGCCAGAACAAACTACTACCGAACCAACAGCCGGATCACTCGATGGGAAAGAAACGACGCGATGAAGGCCGCGATGGTGTCGCCAAATCCCTGCCGTAAATTTACCCATTCCACACCTCCTCTCTCAACCCATTAGCAGACCAACCGAAAGCCCGGAAGCAATCCTCGACGGTTAGTTTTTTGGGGTCGACCGTCATAAGATAATCGCGTCCATTATCAAGGCGCTGTCCCAAAGACACCCGCAAATTAAACTCGCACTGCGACACAACCGGGTCTGGCCGGGTTTCGTTTTCGATTTCAAAATGGCTAATTTTATTGGAGCCACACCCAGTGCTCAGGATGTAGGCGACGACCGAAACCAGATCACCTGTTTTTTTGAATCCGCGCACACTAACAGGAAATGTTGTTTTAAGCTGAAGGTTTAGTAAGGAATTCGAAGCCCCGGAAGATTCCCAGCCATCAAAAAAAGAATAAAGTAAGGATGAATCCTCATTCACATTAACAATTAGGGTTTTTTTGTTGACACCAACACCGTAGGTAGGATTAAAAAGGCGAAAAACGACTAAGGTTTTTAAACTCATTTTTGAAAGTTTTGTGCCTCCCGGCGCTAACCGGGGAGCGGATTAAATTAATAAGGGAAATAAATCAGAGAAACCAACCCCTGCGGAAGAGGCTCATTACACCCGGTCGGCGTAACATCAGAGCAAAGGATCGGACGAACGGACAGCGCCTCAGACAGAACATGAACCGTACCACAGACAGGACAAGTGAAACTGAAGTCGGTAAAATTTGGGTTTTCCATTTCGATGTTTTTGAGCCTCCCGGCGAACCGGGAAGCGGGTTTTTAATAACGGTTAATAATTTCGACAGAGTGAATCGAGCGGAGCGAAGACAGGATGGAAGACAGCTCATCATCCAGCGAAGCAACGGTCGGAAATTCGACAATCGACAAAGGAAACAAGCGGTCGGTGTCCAGATCGCAAAGGTCGATTTTTCCACCTCCGGGATTGAAACCACTGCGCCATTTATAACGGAGCGAACGATCCGGGTAGACAATAACACTGAAGGTCGACTGGTCGAAAATTTCTTTTGAACCAAAACCGACAGAAAAGAGACGGTAAACAAGTAGGAGCCTTTTCATTTTGCAGGGACTAAAGGATTTGAGAATTGGAGACAGAAAGAGTAGAGCTGGAACCGTCCGAGTCAGCGATAAGATAATCGCCATCGGGCTGAACCCGAACAAAGATGCCATGAAGAGCGACGTTTGAACCCGGAAGCGTAAACCAAACGAGCGATCCTTTTTTAATTTTTTGAGCTGCCATTTTTTGAGAGTTTATGCCCCCGGCGCGAACCGGGAGCGGGTGAATTAGAAAGTAAAAAATTGAGAAATTTGACCATCCATGACGCAAACAAAGCGCTTCCAAACAGCCATGTCGCGGTGAATTGCAACCGCTGAACTGTTAGAGAATTCACCAATTAACAACCGTTGAAGGCCGAAAGAAAGAGTTTTAACCGTCTTCGTCTCGGTAGCGCCAAAGACATCAGAGGCGAAAATCAGAACGAGAGGCGAGCAATCGTCATACTTTGTGCTCAAAAAAGAGAAAAGGTCGGAGGTGGAAATTGTTGTCATAATAATCATGGTTTTAAGAAAAACAGCCGGGGTTCATTCCCCATTTGCATGCTACAAAGATACGCTAAACCGTAACAACTTGCAAGTTTTCAGGGCTTTATTTTCAAACAAAATAACATGCTGTACAACAGCTTTTTAAATGAACAATAAAAAATATTAAGTGATTGGGAGAAAATCACTTTTTAAAACCGCTTATTTTTGTAAAAACATAAACTTACAACACAAAAAAAGGGTATGAGGAACAAGATCAAGGAAGCACTAAAAACAGCGTATAAAAGCGCCGGGTTCGGTGAAAAGGCGTTTGATGGGGTCGCCGATTTTTTAGCAACATCAGTAACAGACGAAGCAGGAATCGAAACAGCGGTAGCTGGCGTCGCAGGATTGCTCAAAGCCTTTCAATCAGACACGGACAAAGTGAGAACTGAAAAGGTAGCACTGGAAGCCAAACTAGCAGCACTGGAACCAAAACCAGCAGCGGAACCAGCGAAGAAACCAGATGAAGGTGGAAACGAACCACCAGCATGGGCGAAGGCGCTGATCGACAGCAACGCGGCACTTTCAGCAAAACTGCAAGCGATTGAAGGCGAAAAAACAACCAACAGCCGAACACAACAGCTGAAAACAGCGATGGAAAAAGCGCCAGAGAAAATCCGGGAACAATACGAAAAAGACCTGTCCCGCATGAATTTTGAAAGCGACGAAGACTTCAGCACTTGGCTGGGAGAATCGAAAACCCGAATCGACGCTTTCGTTCAGGAAGCCGCATCGAAGGGCGCTGTTTTTAACAGGCCGATGGGAAACGGAGCACCACCGCCAGACAAAGTGTCGCCGGAAGTGGAAGCTCGCATCAAAGCACGAGAGGCAGTAACGGAAGCCCCTGCCATTATAGGGCTATCGAAATAATATTAACAACACAAAACAATGGATGTAAATTTTGTCGCAATCAGCCCGGACGCAATCAGCCCGGTGATTTTTGAAAAAGTCCTTGGAGACAAGCCCGGCGGAGGGATGGTAGGAAACCCAACCTACGACATCGCACCGGGAACGGCAGTGGGTCTGAATGGCTCCGGCGTCCTTACGCCAATAAAAGCCTACCGATTAACCAAGGCTGTAGCAATCGCCGACACCACCATCGAAATTGCAAAAGGGAGCGGGGTCGCAATTGGCGACGTTATCGGGAACCTGAAAAAGTCAGTCGCTTGCACTGGGCTCGACCAGACCAACGCCATCAAAGACGTGGTCACAGTTACGCTAGGCGTAAACATCACCAACGGGACGGTTTTATTTCAGGCCGCCTCCGCACAGGCCAGCACCGCTGCGCCAATCTACACGCCTAAATATTTGACCAGAGCATCGGTATGGGCTGGAAAAGGAGACCAAGCCATCGCGCTGGTAAATATCGCAAATGTGCGAAAAGAGACAGTCAACGCTTCGCTCGAAGTTCTGGCTTTAATTCCAACCATTAACGCCGTTTAAGAAATGGGACAAATGAACAAACCGCTTTTTGATCTCGACCAAGTCGGGATGAGCGCAGAGGTAAACAGCTACAAGCCCGGCTCCGGGCTAGTTTGGCAGAAATTATTTCCTTTGAAATATTCGCCAAAATTCGATTTAAAAGGAATCGAAGGAAACGACGGAATCCCCGTCTCCGCTGACCGGGTAGCATTCAACACGAAAGCACCACTGAAGACACGCAAGAAGGTCGGCTCTTGGAGCGGCAAACTTGGAAAGATTGCCATTTCAAAAGAAAAGGGTGAAGTTGAAATCAACGAGTACCTCGATTTAAAAGTAATATCGGCAGCGAACAAAGAAGACGCCGCAACAGCGCGCTACTTGGTAGACATGGTGTACGACGACATCCAAGCATGCAACGACGGAGCCGATTACAAAATTGAAATCGACGCGCTCCGAATTGGATCAGCCGGAATTCAAACATTTCCTGCCTCGATTGAAGGCGACATGGCCACAACCGACGTAATCAACTTTAACGTCCCAGCCGTGAACTTTGTGGGAGTTACAAAAGTTTGGAGCGACGTCGCCGCTGACGGAATCGCGGACATTGCCAAACAACAGAAAGCGATCGGAAAGCTGGGTTTAAAAAAGCCGCAGTTTGCAATTATCGAAGATGCCACATTCGAAAGACTGCTCGCACAAACAGCGACAACCAAAAGAGTCGCCTCCGTTTTGATCAACGCCACCGGGATGACATCCGCCGAGGTTTTGTCGATCGACAACGTCAACGCTTACATGCGAAGCAAGGGCTACCCGCAATTCTTGAAGATCGACAGTTACGCCACCATTGAAGCGAAGGACGGAACCCAGAGCACCATCAAACCGTGGAACGAAAACGCCGTCGTTTTGTCTCCGGTCGCGCAATTGGGATGGACTTATTACAAGCCAGTACCGATGGTTCAGGAAACCGCCGCTCTGCAATCGCAGGGAGCGTACAGCAAAACGACCGTTTATTCAGAGGTCAACCCAATGCTCGAGGTCACGATGACCGAAGCCTACGTGCAGCCAGCGCTCATCAACAGAGCCTCGCTTGTTTTCATTAATGTGGCCAATGCCACAGGCTGGAACGGCGGACTTTAATCAGCGGCACAAATGGCAACGATTCTCGACGCTCTTATGAGCATTACAAACTACCCGATACCACCGCGCACCCTTAACCGGGTAGCGGTGCGCCGGGGTTTGATCCTGACCACAGAGGCAACACAGGAAATCCTTAACACAAGGGATTACAGACTGGCCGAAGCGGACACCATGAAATGGTTGATTGCTGCCCCCAACATTTCTGAGGGAGGCGTCACGTTTAGCCTTTCGCAAATAGAGCGGAGCCAACTAAAACAGGAAAGCGCGTCGATTTATGAAGAGCTGGAAACAGAGGAACCAACCTACGGGTACATCGGGGAGGACTTATGAAAAACGGAACACTGCAATACCAGACCAACGCCGAAAGCGAGATCGATCCGATCACAGGAGACGCCGCCTCGGTTTCAGCAACATGGAGCGAACCAATAGATTGTTTCATTCAGACAATCCACAAAGCGAAAAAAGGAAAGTACGAAGATGGACTCTTCACGTTAGCAACCTACATGGTGTTGATAGAATTGCAACCATTCGAGGCTGACCGGGTGAAGCTGATAACGGACACAGGAAAGCAGCTGGGAGAATTTCAGACACAGGACATCCAAAGACTCAACACAGTCGGACGCGTTAAAATTTCGGTTTAAAATGGCAGTCACACGAACCACACCACAGGCGGAGATCGACCGTTACATGACGCAACAAATCCAGCGAAAGGAAGCAGCGATAATCAACGCTTTTAATTACGTTGGACTGAGATGCATCAACGAAGCGCGAACCAACGGAGCCTACAAAGACAGAACAGGGAACCTGCGCAACTCAGTCGGTTACTTAATTTTTGTCGACGGAGTAATCCAAAGCAGCGCCGGAATGAGCCAGACCACTGGCGGAGGGGAAGGAGAGACAATTATTCGAAAATTAGCCGCGCAATTTCCACACGGAATCGCGCTCGTTGTTGTGGCCGGGATGAATTACGCCGCCTCCGTCGAAGCCAGGAATCTGAACGTTTTGAGTAGCGCCGAACTCCTCGCAGAAACGATGGTACCGGAATTAATGACCAAATTAGGACTCAAGCGATGAGTAGCAAAACAGGCGGACAAATAGAGTTAGACGTTTTTACAATAATAAACGCCAGCCCACTGAAGACAGCAATCTCCGGGAAGATTTACAAACACGGAATGAGGCCGATCAACGCGAAGAGCGAAGATGCCGTCGTCTCGTTTTTAACAGGACTCGATGACGAAATCCAGACCGGAATTGTAAATCTCAATATTTACGTTTCAGACATAAAGCAAGGAGCCTCGATGGTGAAGAACGGCGAACGATGCCGGGAACTGGAAGAACTGACACGCGGCATAATTCAGGGACAAACCCCGCAAGAGTACCGATTCAGGCTCGGCGCAATAATTCAGACGTTTGCTGCGGAAGGAACTGACCAGCACTTTGTCAGCGCAAAAATAAAATTTCAATTAGCAACTTTTTAATAATAAAATTATCATGGGAACACTAGCATGGGGAAAGCCCACCATTGAAGTCAGCGCCTACATTTCAGGCGCAGCCCCAGAGAAACGGTACGTTTTATCAAAGGCCGTAATTGTGGCTGACACCACAATCGAAATACTCAAGGGAAGCGGCGTGGCCGTCGGAGACGTTATCGGATTCGGTAAAAAATCGGTCGCTTGCACCGCCGTCGTTTCAACAGACTCAACCAAGGACGTGGTCACGGTTACGATGGGAATCGCAATTCCAATCGGTTCAATTTTGTTTGAGTCAGCCGCAGCCTCGCCAACTGCCGCCGTCGGAAAAGCCACATGGGTAACGCTTACCCCGGTCAAGCAAGACAGTACAAAACTGACCACAACCAAGGGCGCAAAGCAGGAAGCCAAAGAAGAGGGAGGCGGACTTGTTGACGTGAGGTTTGACAGGAACGGCTACGCACTCGAGGCGGAATTATGGGTAAAAAAAGGAGCGACCCGGCCAATTGCAGACTCCGACGGAATCATCATCCCGAACTACGCGGTCAGGCTAACACCCGAAGACACCACACAGGAAGGGTTTGTTTTAGACAAAGTATCCGTCCAGCTGGAAGAAACCTTCACTTCAAAAGAAGGAAAAACACTGAAATATACATTTGAAGGATTGGTACCAGCGACTGGCGACATCCTCAAGGAATATACAGCGTCCTAACCCAGAAGAGAAAAGCAACAGAAACTAGCCCGGCCAATCACCGGGCTAATTTAAAAAGCCAACAAAAAACAATGAGCACAACGATAGAAGGAAAAGCAGCAGGAACCATCCTGCAACGACCAAAGCAAGTAACGGTCGGTGAAAAGACATTCTCGGTTGCACCACCCAGCACCGCCACCTTAATTCTCGTTTCAGAATTGGTCGCAAAAATGCCCGCCGTAAAAATAGACACGGACAACATCCTGACAGAGACGCTTCGAATCGCAAAAGACTGCGGAGCGATTGGAGACATTCTCGCCGTTTTGATTATTGGAGCAAAAGAGATCCTGCGGGAACGGAGAACCGAAAAAAGGAAACTGCTCGGTTTCATTCCGTGGTTTCAGAAAGCAGAAACCAACAGACAAGCCTGGCTGGCAGAAACCATCCTCCACGAATTGTCCCCAAAACAAGTGAGCGAGCTCACAATTAAACTCCTATCCGATTTAGAGATTTCGGATTTTTTCGGGTTTACCACTTCCCTAATAGAAATAAACCTGACGCAAGCGACGCGGGAGGTGGTAAAAATGACAGCATCTGGGCTCTAATTGCCGGAGTCGCAAAAGGGTACAACCTGAAATTTGATTACGTCCTTTATGAAATTAGCCACGCGAACCTAACGCTTTACAGCAGCGTCCTCCCTTCATACGACGACATAAAAGGGAGCGAAAAAGAAAGGGTCATAAATGCAGACGACCCACGAAACAGGGAATTAGTAAAAAAAGAATTATTCGGATAAAGACATGAACACTGACAACGGAAGCCTAGGATTTGCAGTCACGATAGACAACAGCCAACTCAGCGCTGACGTCCAGAGAACAAATGCCGAATTTAAAAAAATAGGAAACACCGCAACCGCCGAAGGGTCAAGGATGCAAAACGCCTTTAGCGCCATGAGCGGAATGGTCGGAATGTTTGCAATGGGAGGGCTCGCCTCGATTGGGATGCTGGGGAAGGCCATTCTTGACACAACGGCGAAGTTTGAAAAATTCGGCGTCGTTTTGCGCAACACGCTGGGAGACGAAAAGGGAACTGACGCGCTGGCCATGATTGCCAATTTTGCAGCAACTACACCGTTTCAGCTCGACGAAGTGACGGGAGCATTTATCAAATTAGCAAATCAAGGGTTTGTCCCGACCCAAGAACAAATGGTGAAACTTGGCGACCTTGCCAGCTCCACAGGTAAAAGTTTCGACCAGCTGGGCGAAGCGCTCCTCGACGCGCAAACCGGACAATTCGAAAGGCTCAAAGAATTCGGAATAAAGGCAAGCGCTAACGGGGACAAGGTGACGTTTTCATTTAAGGAACAAAAGACAACCGTAGAGAACACCAACTCCGCGATTCAGGCCTACATTTTGAGCCTTGGAACGATGAAGGGGATAGTTGGAGCGAACGCGCTAATCAGCGCCACGCTGACAGGCCAATTATCAAACCTACAGGACAAACTAGCTGCCATGTATAACCAAATCGGCAGCGATAACAAAGGAATTCTTTACGCTGCGGTCGGCGGCATTTCGTCCTTGATCGACAATTACCACGCGGTCGGCGAAGTTTTAGAGGGAATAATTGCAATCTACGGAGTTTATAAAGTAGCGACAATGGTGCTGGCTTTTACAGAAAACGCAGCCGCCGCAACCAAGACCCGCAACCTTGCAATCGAAACGGAAATGGAAGCCCAGCTCGCAGCGACCAGAGCTGTCTCCGCATCCGCCGCAGCAGCACAAGCCGCCAACGCCGTATTTATGGCCGAGCTCCGGGTAACAGCGACGAAAACCGTCATCGCAGCCGAAAATGAGCTCCAAGCGAAAACCGCCGCAACAGCATCCGCCTCGCTTATAAATCCCTATGTTTTGGCAGCAACAGCCGTCGCTGCGCTCGGTTTTGCTATTTATAAAGTAATAACATACCAGACCGACTTAGAGAAGGCCACAATAAAACTGAATGAATCAGTTTTAAACGAAAAAGATAAGATGTTCCAACTAAAGGCGGAGCTAGACCACGCCACAGAAGGAAGCGACCAATGGAAGACATCAAAGCAAGCGCTACTCGACCAATACGGGAAATATTTAACAGAGCAAGAAAAAGAACTGATCGGAACGAAAAACCAGTCAGATGCTTACATAGTTTTAAACAAAGGGATTGAAGACAACATCGCGCTCAAAGTAAAGCAAGAATCACTCAATTCGATAAGCGCAAACTACAACCCAAAGATCGCAGAAGCAACCCAGAGCATCACCGGATCGGTGAAGAAATCACTAGGGATTGAAAGAGCGGCGCAAGTAGGTCAAGACATTGCCCCACTTATCGCCAACATAAAACTAGCCATCGACCCGGAAGCAAGGAAAACAGCAGAAGCCGAGTTCGAAACCTACATGCGCAAATTGCAAGATGAAGCGTCGGGTGGTTCACCTTGGAGCACCGCTGGCGGGAACATATCCGCAAACCGGGGAGAGATAGAAAGAGCACTCCAAGGATTCAAAGACGACTCAGACGCCACCAACAAAGCCTATGGGAATGTTGTTCAGTCCGCAGAAAAAGCAAAAATTGATCCGATAAAAACAACCTACGCGGCACAAATGGAGGTGCTAAAAAAGGAAAAGACCAAACTAGAAAAAGAGATGGCCGTCCTGAAAGTTACGCCGGGCGAAGACCCACGCAAAAAGGTAGTAGAGAAACAAGGCCAAATCGACGAAATAAACAAACAGCTGGGTGTAAAAGAAACGAAGGAAAAAACCGACCAAATCGAGATCGTAAAAAAAGCGATGGAGAAAGCGAGCGGAGCCGAACTCGACGGGCTGGCCAAAAAATTAGTTTTGCTTGAACAGGAAAAGTCACTCCGCGAAGCGATGGCGAAGGCATCGATGGCAATGGCTGAAAACAAAACAATGACAAGCTCCGGGTCGATTTCAGAGACGGGTAGTTTTTCCACAAAGAAACAGCAAGGAATGAACGCCGTGCAGGAAGCGCTTACAGCCTCCGGAATTGAAGAAAAGGCGAAAGCAAAACTGCAAGCGACCAACGAAAAGAGCATCGAGAAAACAGCCAAAAAGCAAGAATCCATCGACAAGGCAAGGCAAGACAAAATCGATGAACAGGAAAAAAGAGCAAAAGAGGTAGCCGGGTATTTTAACGACGTAGCCGACTCCGCTGATTACTTGGCGAAGTCAATCGGAGATTCAAACCAAGAGCTCTCCGGAATGCTTACCGGGGTTGCAAACATAGCTGGCCAATTGGGAAAGTTAGCCGAAACCGGGTTTAAAATAAGCAAGGAGCAAGGAATCGGAATGGCCATCAGCGGAGCAACCCAGCTGGTCGGAATGGTCATCGGACAAGCCGCCGAAAATAAGCGGGTAATGAAGGAATACTACGCAAGCATAATCGCACAACAGCAACAGTACAACCTGCTGCTCAACGACCAGCTCCGCCTTAATTCCTCGATAAACGGATCGGTTTTTTTAAAGGATTACCTCGGGTCGCTGAACGACAGCACCAACGCGTACAACGACGCACAAAAAAAGTACCAAGAAGAATTTAAAAAATTTTCCACCTCCGAGGCCATCACCGGAAAAAAGAACGTAGTGAGCGGAACCAACGTCCTCGCCGGGATTGGAGCGGGAGCGGCGCTGGGCGCTGGGATAGGGTCGATTGTTCCGGTAATTGGAACGGCCATAGGTGCAGCAGTCGGGTCGGTCGTCGGATTACTTACCGGGCTTTTTGCCAAAAAGAAAAAAGACGTCGTCGCGCCTCTTTTGGAGACCTACCCGGATTTGATAAAGGCAAACGGAGAGTTCAATGCAGACCTCGCCAAAACGCTGATCGCAAACAACCGGGTAACGGAGGCCACGAAAGCGACGCTTCAAAACTTGATCGATTGGAAAGCCGCCGCCGACGCAGCGACCGCACAAATGAAACAAGTGATCACGGAGCTCACAGGCTCTCTGGGTGACGATTTAAGAACCGCGCTTGTTACAGCATTTGAAGACGGAACGGATGCAGCTAAGGCTTTTGGAACCTCGGTCGATAAAGTGCTCGAAAATATAATGAGCAACATGATATTCAATGCCGCCTTTGATGGAGCGTTTAAACAACTCGAAGCAGGGATGGCAGCGAGCTACGCAACAGGCGGAGACCAAAGCTGGCTCGACGATTTCCAAGCCTTTTATGCGCAAAGCCCGGAATTAATAAAAGAGTTCAACCAAGGAATGTCAGACGCAAAGGCCGCTGCGTCGGGTGCCGGGTTTGACATTTTTAACTCATCGACAACCAGCGGAATGAGCGGAGGAATAAAAGCGGTAATGACAGAGGACTCGGTCTCGGAAATAAAAGGACTTTGGAACCGGATAACAATCGACATCCGGGAAACCCTAACCATCTGCAAGGCAAGCGCCGGAAACATTGTTCTAATCGAGCAGCACTGCCTACGAACCGCCAACAACACCGACGCGCTGGCAGACATAAAAACCAGCCTCAAAAATATCGACACCGCCACAAACAAAACAGCAAGCCGGATATAGTCATGTATAAAATAAACAACATAGACGTCACCACCTACGGAATTGTACCCACACAATTCTCAGGACAATCGCTGGCCATTGCCGGAGCGCTAGACTTCCCAGCCCGGAAAGGAACGACAGAGCATAGCTGGGGAACGGAAACTGAGGCGTTCGTTTCTGCTGCCGATTTGGAGTACGAAGGCCGGGACATTTCATTTAAAGGAATAATGAAAGCAACGACCAGAGCCGCGCTGATAACCAGCCTCGCCAATTTCTCAGCGAACTGCAAAACCGCGAACACCACCATTGAAACCGGGCTCGGAACCTTCCCAGTGACGCTCACAAAAGGAATTACGATTGTTGAGCTGAGTAGCACAATAATAATCCTAGAGGCGAAGTTTAGACAATTCGTGGTTTCATTCCCATCGACACCCGGAACGCCAACGGGCGGAACCGGGTACCGAATCGATGGGTACAACCTAAAAGTTGATTTTGGAATTGCAGTGCTCTCAACAGCAGGAAGGAAGAGCATCCCGGAACGAATCGAAATAAAAACGACAGCGGACTACACGAACGCCGCCTACGGAGCGCCGCGCGATATTTCGATGGTTTGCTTTATGACTGCAGCCAGCCAAGCGATACTCGCGGCACAAATGGGACGGTTTCAGAAATTGCTATCGACGCCGGGAATGAGAACGCTCACTTTCCCAGACGAAACGACCGCAAGCGTTTATGCGAAAAACGGATTCACCACCAGCGCACTGACCGGAGAGCCTAAAGCGTCGGGACACTTCACCCTAACACTTAGACAGCCATGAAAATAAAAAGAAGCGCATCGGAGATTTACGACATATACGTAGACCCCAGCACCGAACTGGCGGAGAAGATAATGGGCGAAGACTTGATCACCGCAAATGTTGTGACCGATTCAATTATTGACGTTAGAGTAGGAGACACCACAACGCGAAACGGAATAACCTACGAGATCAATAGACCCGTAAAATTCAGGAAGACATCCGCCGTCGATTACGAGTACGAGCTGCAATTTGAAAGCCCGACCTACCGCCTAATTGATAAGATAATCCAGTTAAACGGAAAGTCGGAGTTTTACCTGACAGGGAGCTGCTCCGATTTCGTCGATTTGATAATCGCAAACATAAACACCATCGACACCGGGTGGACGAAAGGAGCCGTCGCAGTTTTGGATTCAGGATGGCGAAACATTTACATCGACGGGCTGACAGGAAAAGACCTGCTCGACACCCTAGCCCGCGAGTTCACAGCAGAATGGAACATTGAAAATAAACAGATAAATATTTTAGACAGAATCGAGCAAGCAACAGCGCTCACCTTTGAGGTGGGGAAAGGCAAGGGTTTGTACGAGCTTTCTAGGGAGTCGGCTGACGGAGAAAACACAGCGACCCGCGCGTTTGTTTTTGGATCGACCCGGAACATTCCGACCGATTACCGGGGAGGCGAAAGCCGCCTTATTTTCACGAACGCCAACGGCTCCCACTTTTTAGAGAACCTGACAGAATACAACAAGGTAGTAGAAAAGAAAATTGTTTTTGAAGGAATCTACCCGCGTTTTACCGGGACGGTCGGTGACGTTTCATCAGACAAGCTGACCATCACCTGCCCGTTAATTAATTTCGATTTGAACGCGCAACTGATTGCAGGAACCAAGCCTAAGCTGGTTTTTTTGAGCGGAGACCTCATGGGTTTGGAATTTGAGATTTTGTCCTTCAATAACGAAGCGAACGCGTTTAAATTGCTGGCCATAAAGTCGGGGGAGCTAACCTACCCATCCGCCACGTTTCCACCAGCGACGGGTGATAAGTTTACACTCCTCGACATAAACATGCCGCAGGAAAATATCACGGAGGCAGAAAACCTGCTCAAAGCGATGGGACAAAAGTGGCTGGATTATTACTCCCAGCTCCGGGTGAAATACACACTGAAACTAGACGCGAGATATATCCGGAACAACAGCGTAGCGCTGGCCATTGGCGACGTTGTCCGGGTGGTTGACTCTGCGCTAGGGATAAATAAACAAATTCGGATAACAGCATTAAAAACGAAATTAGACGGCAGCGACATTACTGCCGAAATTTCAAACTATAAGGACGAAGCATGGGAAAAGGAAATCACCGCCACAATTTCAGATACAATCCAGAAGCTGACCGAAGCCAGAAGCGCGGCACTTTCAGCTGGAGTCGGCGTGGTAAATTTGACCGAGACATTCAACAATTACACGCCGTCGTTTAATTCGATAACGGGACTGCCCAACGACAACGATGCGTTGATAAAGTACCTCGCTAGCATTGGAGCCGCCAACGCCGACACAAAGACAGAGCTGCTCACCGGGTCCATAATTTGGATGAACGGCCTGAAGTATTCCGGGAAGGATATCACATATAAAATAATGGGCGTCCAGTTAGCAGCGCAAGACAAAGAAATCACGCTGCAAGCTGCTGACCCGACCCTGTCCCGAATTGATGTTTTTTATGGTGACGTTTTCGGAAACCTACAGGTCGCAACAGGAACCCCTGCCGTCAACCCAGCTAGCCCGATACTTTCATCGACGCAACTAGCGCTCATGACGGTAATGATTGCGCCGGGCGCTCTTGTGCCCACCAACATAAACGTAGAAAACATTTACTCCGAAAACGTGGAATGGGTGACTTCGTCAACACGAGACAGCCACATCACCACAGACTTTGCATCGACAGAGACGCCGTCCATCGGAGCAAAGAGAATTAAAGTAGCCATTTCGGTACCAAATACTGAGGTCGTAATCCCACAACACTTCATCGGCGAAGAGTACCAAGGAGGGGTTATTTTTTATTTGGATGCGACAGGGAAAAAGGGACTGATCGCAGCGAAGGAAGATACAGCCTTAAATATATTTTTCTCAAGCATTTCAGGTGGAGGAACCTACACAACAGGCGGAACGGGTCAATTAATTGGAACGGGACAAACGAACACCGCCTTAATGATGGCGAACGACAACGCGAAAAATTACGCCGCAAAATTTTGCAGTGAATTATCAGTTGATGGTTTCGGTAATTGGTTTCTGCCATCAGTGAAGGAATTGCTAGCCCTACATTTCAGGAGACAAGTTGTCCCGAACCTAGCAAATAAAACTTATTGGTCATCGAGCGAGAACGCATGGAACAAGGCGTGGTGCATCAATTTTGAAAACGGCGTGGAATATCCGAGGCTAAAAAATAACAATTACTACGCCAGAGCAATCCGGGCTTTTGATGACACGCTCCTGCCGCCGGGCGAAGTGGCTACCTTCGCACCAACAGCAACTAAGCTGACGTTTGCATCCGGGACACCCGTCGCAATAAAGGACGGAATCCTAACAATGGAAATAAAAAGCACGATCCCGTGGAAGGCTAACAGCATGTTGGTGGTCGAGTCTTTCCTAGCAGGAACCCAGACCGGAAGCGCGGCAATTTCCGCCTCGTCAAATCTTTTTGGATATAAACCAGACAGCGACCAATGGCAGCTCGTCGCCATTCCAATGTACAGCTTTGCAGCATCACGCGCAACGCTCGACACTTTCAAGATAAGTTTAATCGGGAACTGGCCTAACAACATAGACCTCGGCCTCGACAACATACGGTTTCAGCACAGTGGAATATTAGATGCAACACCAGTCACAGCGGACGCCACGAGCAACGAAGTGGAAGCGACAGAGTACGGCTTTATTGAAGCACAAGATGGAACCCGCGTTCTTTTCACAACGACAAAAGTGATCAAGCCGGGAACCGCTAAAATATTTATAAACGGCGTCCGCCAATTTAGGGGAGCGAATGCTGACTTCACAGAGGACAATGGAAAAATAAAGCTAACCATTGCCCCAGCCCTGACCGATTTAATTATTTGTGATTACACAGCTTTATAAATTTTTTTAACAAAGACCAGAAAAATGGCAGCTACATTAATTAAAAAGAGGCAGCTGGAAGCCCTCGCAATCGTAGACGCAGACGTCTCCGCGATTTCAGACAGCAAGATCACCAACATCGGAAATTACATTAAAAAGGACGGTACGGTAGCACACGCGGCTGACCAGTCAATGGGTAATTTCAAAATTACAAACCTCGGAGCTCCGGTCGCAGCAACGGACGCAGCAAGGCTACAAGACGTTCAGAATGCCGCGCTTGGACTTTCGGCAAAAGACGCGGTAAGGGTAGCAACCATAGCTCAGATTACGCTTTCAGGAGTTCAGACAATTGATGGGATTGTTCTTGTTGCAGGAGAACGAGTGCTGGTTAAAGCCCAGACACTACCAGCCGAAAACGGAATCTACGTTGTAAACGCATCAACATGGACGCGGTCGACAGACGCGAACACCTCCGCACTTTTATCCTCCGCGATTTTTTGCTTTGTGGAAGAAGGGACAACCAATGCCGACAGCGGATGGTTGCTGGCCACAGACGGAGCCGTCACATTAGGAACGACAGCGCTTAACTTCGTCCAATTTTCAGGAGCGGGACAAGTTGTGTCTGGAGCCGGGATGACAAAGAACGGAAACACGATGGACGTCGGAACAGCCAGTACAGCAAGAATTGTGGTGAACGCGGACAACATCGACCTAGCAACAACAGCCGTGACACCCGGAACCTACGGAAACACAGGTGCGAACGTTACCCAAATAACCGTCGACGCTTACGGGCGAATTACCAACGCAACCAACAGGGCACTGGCAGCAGGTGACATTTCCGCGCAAGTAGCAAGTGCGATCCTTGCCTCGATTACAGCGCTGGCGACGAACGGACTTATCGCAAGAACCGCCGCCGGAGTTGTGACCGCGCGATCTATTGCTGGAACAGCAGGAAGGGTCGGAGTTACAAACGGGGATGCCGTCGCAGGAAACCCGACAATCGACCTGCTGGTGAGCGGAGCAACCGCCGGGACTTTTAACAAAGTGACCGTCGACATTTATGGAAGGATAACGTCCGCAACGCTTGAAACATACATCGACGCAACACACCTCGTGGTGAGGGAAACGCCAACAGGTCTAGTGAACGGTTCTAATCCGACATTCACAATCGCCAATACTCCCATTACAGGAAAAGAAGAGGTGTATCTGAACGGAATCCTGCAAGACCCCGGAGCAGGGAACGATTACACCATCGCTGGCGCAACAATAACAATGCTGACAACACCACTGACAGGTGAAAAAATCCGCGTAAATTACATTTACTAAGAGATGCCAGCAACGCAACTACCCGGAAGACAAGTGCAGGACGGCTCAATCGGTCGTCCTGACCTTAATATTGCAACAGCGGGTCAAGCGGTGATTACTAAAATTTTAGAGGTCGCAAATTCGGGCGTTAAAATAACAGCGTCCACCGGAGCCGACGCAGGAACCGGAGACGTGAGCCTCGGCTTGGATTTCACCTACCTTGACACGCAGTACGCAAGGAAAACAGCAATCGCGGCACAAAAGCTATGGGGACGCTACGCGGTGACCGATGGAGTTTTGCAGGAAATCGGAATCGGAAACGGTCTAATTTTGCCGTCCGCAACCGGGCTCCTTGCAATAAACATCGCGAAGGCGGACATCGAAGCGGTGTTGGTTGGAGCGATAACCACACACACCCACACTTACCTACCGCTTGCAGGAGGAACGCTGACTGGTTCCTTGAACGGAACAAACATCAACATAACAGGAAACGGAGGCTCTTCTGATCCCTACGGAACTATAGCGGTAAGCCAACCGGCGAACGCAAATAGTTATTCATATTTTGGATTTACAAGAAACGCCAATGTTGGAATGGGGATGGGAATAACCGCATCAAATGAGTTCTTTATTGGAGCCACAACAGCAGGGAATGTGGGTAGCGTTTTAAATGGGACTGCATATTTAAAACTAACAGGCGCAGCTGCCAATTTTTCAGGAACCGCGACAGCGACTACATTTATAG
>Ga0209697_10000465_pt1 | contig 65603 bp, 60 predicted proteins | sample AliMusrvi5mmetaG_FD_184115 | JGI IMG/M metagenome (GOLD analysis project Ga0209697, IMG submission 184115) | Freshwater lake bacterial and archeal communities from Alinen Mustajarvi, Finland, to study Microbial Dark Matter (Phase II) - Alinen... | ecosystem: Environmental > Aquatic > Freshwater...
TTCTGTTCCCGTTCACGCTCCTTGTGGGGCATTCGTTCTATAACATAACTGCCAACATTGTAAACCTTTTACAGAAAATTGGTGTCCAAGTAAAAGCGAATTCATTGACAGCTCCGGTCATGGCCTTAAGCGATACTGGCGGTGAGGGGTTCTCAGGGCATCCCCGTCCTGGCGCTCTGCTTGAGTTAAATGCATTGGCATTCGGGGCACAGCAAGGCGGTGACACCGTTATACCGGGGACTGCGAAACATTTACTGGAAGCGCTCCCCGCTCTTGCTAAAAAGTATCGTGAAGTGTATTTGGTCGGGTTGCTTCAGCGGGGCGATTTGGCAACGCGTGAAACCTTGGGGGACCGTCCCTCCGGCAGCTCAAACTATGTCGGACAATACCCTGACGGAAAAACCCGTTTGGTAGTACATCAGCCGTGGAACGGCGTTGAAGCGGACCGCAATGGCGGGTATGCTGATCCTGCCAAAGCGCGCACGTATGCGACGGGTTCTACATTTGCATCGGCAAACCCGCGGGCAGTGGATCCTGCCTGGGGAACATTGGCGGATGTTGATGTGGCAAAAGAGATCATGAAAGCGGAAAGCGGTCGTCTTATCGTCGATGTCGTGCCCAATCATATTGGTATAGATAATTTATGGGTCGATGAATTTACCACAATACTTGATGCCCAGGGAGTGCCGACAAAAGTTCCCAACTGGAAAGCAACCGTTCACATCGACCTGATGTCCCTTTTGACGCCGGAAGAACTTGCTTCTCTCAGCGACGAAGACCTGTTTTCGATGGGAACCGTAAAGAAAAAAATATCGCCAAAAAGCTATGAACGCTTGAGTTATGCGCTCTATGAACGGGGGATGGAAGGCGATGTGTTGCGGTATGCTGTATATTATGCGACACCCGGAGATAAAAAAAGCCGTGTACTCATTGCGCACGGGAAGGACCCGTATCAAATTGCGTGGCTGGACAGTTTTCAACTTGATTTTACCAATCCGATAGCGCGGCAGTATGTGTTCGATACCATTAAATTCTGGGCAGACAAGGGTATCAGTGTCAGGACTGACATGTCTCATTTGTTGACGCGCGGAGAATTTAAAAAGTTATGGTATCCGCATATGTCGTGGCAGGATTTTGAGCAAGCGTGGCCCCGCGAATTTTGGAACGAAGTGGTAGAAAAGATAGTTTCTACGACGCCCGATTTTACCCTTACCATGGAAGGGTATCAGGGGCTTGATTTTCTAAAGCAGCTGGACCCCCGGGTCCGCGTGTATGAAAAAGGCGGTATTTTTGACAATGTGCGTGCCCGCAATATCGGATGGCTGCGAAATTATTTACAAAACGGCATCCGTCCCAACGCTGTCCATTTCCTGCAGAATCACGATGAAGAGGGGATGTGGGACAAGGGCAATGAGTTTATGAAGGCGGCCACCGCGCTCATTATGACCATCCCCGGCGTGCCGTTCATACATGAACCGCAGCGCCATGGCCAGGACCGTTTCAAGATTCAAGTTTTACTGCCGAACCAGCGCCCGCCGGTGCCAGGCATGGAAAAATTTATGGATGCAATGGCGGATATTGCCGCGCTCCCGTTGTTCCGTGAAGGCAGTATGCAGGTGATTGAAACCAATACGAATTTGCTGGTTTATACGCGGGAATATAGGGGCGAAAAAGCGGTGGTCGTTATCAATCTGACCGACCAACCTCAATCGGGGAATTTCGTTGTGCCGAACCCTTCGCCGGGAAAAGACCTTCTTCTTAATGATGAATATTTTCCGTTCAAGCATGACAAAAATAGTAATGCCGCTCAATCGTACCGGCGTACTCCCCAAGATCTTGAGCGTGATCATGGCTTAATTGTCAATCTGGCACCCGGCGATGCACATATTTTTATGATGACGGATGTTCCGTCAGTCAGCGCCAGTGCGGCGCAACTTCCCCCTAACGCGTCTGCGGTCGCAGCCACGCTGTTGGAAACATATGTTGTGGTGGAAAAATTGTTGGGATGGTTTTTTAAGATGGTCTACAAACTGGACTTGACCGGCGAATGGTGGGCAGGCGAAAACGAACAGAAGAATTTTCCCGCTGTACGCTTTTCGCGCGAGATCGCTGCCCCGGTTCTGGAATCGTTGTATCTGCTTGATGTCGTCAGTAGGATGTACAAAGAGAACTGGCAGATAACATATCGGAACGCTGCTCAAAAACCGGCAGAGGTGCGCAAAAGCTTAGTTGATGACCTACACGCAAGGAATCAGCAGACCGTTACCATGGTCAAAGGCTTTGCTCAAAGCCATGATAATGCGCTTCCCTTTGAAACAGTTCTGCAGAGATTGACGCTGCCGGGTCTTGCTGCATACGACGTTGCATATATGTCTTTAATCGGGATTCCCTTCATGCCCGTAGGTATAGCTTATGCGTGGGCGGCTATGGCGGGGTATGCGTCGCTGTTTGGCGTGCATCGTGCGTTTAATCGTTCGGATGAAGGACGAACGATGCCGGCAACAATTGGTAGCGCTAAGAGCGCCCCGAAGAGTGCAACCCGGAGAAAAATTTTAAAATATTCTCTGGGTGCGGGATTGTTATCATTGCTCCCTGAAGTCACGGCTGTTCCGGTTGTCGCGTCATCGGGGGGCACCGCACATCAGCCGGTGTTTACGGCTGCCGAGCGTGGAGCGGGCGCCACATGGATCAGCGGACAAAAAACAAAACTCGGACGCACAGATATTGCGCAAAGTTACGAGATAACACCGGAGGGTGGCATTCCGGCGGATGTAAAAACTTTTCTTGATGGGTATGCCAACACATACGATCTGGCGCTGAGCGGCATGCAACTTCTCTTTAATCCGGCAAGGACGGCCGCGGATATCACCGGCGTTCAAAATATTTTGAACTATCTTACCAATACTCTTTCGTACAACGCGTACATGGTCCCCTATCGGTCAAATAAGGAAAACACCATATTCACCGGCGAAGTCGCCTGGGCCGGCATGCTCGCGGCGCAGTATAAAGCGCTCTATCCCGATGACAAAGCTTCCGACCTGCTCATGAAAAGGATTGATACCTATCTTCTCCGGTCCGATATGTTGTTCACCGACAACGGGTATCAATGTATCAAGGGTGGACCGACTATGTCCTGGGCGTCAACGGAACACAATTTAGATACGCTGGCATATCTCACTATGCGCAGAAAACTCCTGCAGTCCGTTGCCGGACAAGAACAGCACTGCGCTGACTTGCGCGCGTTGGAGGTAAAGATAGCATTGTGGCTCAGGAACAGGGCATTCAACGGCATTTGTTTCAATCGCGGGGCCAACGATACGATGTTTGCCGCAGATACTTCCTCGTTCGGCGTCATGGTGCTCATGGCGCTTCAGGCGGACGACCCGGCGTTGTTTGAAGGCACCGGATTATCCCAGATAAACCTGGAAACGCTTTTACATGCGGCGGACATAGCATTTGATTCCACGACGGGATTATATACTTTCGGCGCGGGCGCCGCTCCAACGGCTGTCGCATCCCATTCTGGCCAGGCGGCCGTGGGGAGCACAGGAAATGCCATCCGCGGCGTGGGGGGATATGATATTGCAGGCGTTGACCGAGGAGTGACCGGGCAGGCCGTAGTTGTTAATGCGCCACCTTCGACGGAGTTTAGCGCACAAATGGCGTTGGCAAAACGACTCCTTGGGACTGCTGATAACGGCGATGCGGTATTGCAGAAAGTGCGCGAGCACCTCTATACATCCGGTGGCGTTCGCTATGTGCCTCTGGGTTGGGCGGGATGGAATGATATCGGCAACTATTTTGCCGTTTCATATCCCGCGATGAGCCCTACTATCTTTGCAATCTTTCTTGCCGACAGAGGTGTTCTCGTAAATCCATTCCGTCTCGTCAATGAGGCAACCCTGAACCCCCAATTTAAAATTTTCCTGCCGGCTATAAAAAGCGGAATGTCCTGGCTGCCCATTGGCTACGGTCTTGTGCGATGGATAGCGCGTCGCCTTGCTCCCGGGGTCAGTAAAAATAAATCCACACCGATTGTAGTCCCACCGGAAGAGGTGTTGCCGCCTGCGCAAGATACAGCACAAACGAACACCCCGCGCGGTCCCGATGAAGGCGCATTTTCTGTAGCAGCCACCTTGGAATCGAGCCGGTTGCTGGAGAAGATTGTACGGCAAATATTTAGCATATTCAAAGGGGTTCCTCCGGCATTTCTGATGGCGGCGGTGCGGCCGATAGATGAATGTTTTATAGCGCCCTTCGTGGAGCTTGGGCGGTTTATCTCGCTGTACGGCGTATATCGAAAAGGAAAAGCGTCCGGCGATATGGCGGCGTATGATGCGGCGGTCAAACAATTCTTCGCCGAGCACGGATATACGGAAGATACGCATGATTTCGGGTTCTTTCAGGCGGGAATGAACGCGATTATGGCGGCGTCGGCAGTTTCATTATTTCTGTTCCCGTTCACGCTCCTTGTGGGGCATTCGTTCTATAACATAACTGCCAACATTGTAAACCTTTTACAGAAAATTGGTGTCCAAGTAAAAGCGAATTCATTGACAGCTCCGGTCATGGTCCTAAATGATCCCGGCAGTAGGGGGTGGATTGAACATTCGCTGACACCGGCATTGAAAGAATTGTTCCCTGAAGGCGTCAGGCAGGTCATGGCGGACCTGGATGAAACATTGACGGATGGTTTTGGTACTAAAATTACTGATGCAAAAATCGAAGAGATAATAGCCGCAATGGATGCCATGGGCGAGACGGGTGTGGTTTGTATCAATTCGACAAATCCGATACAAGAACTGCGCAACCGTTTTATTGACCCGCTTTTCCAAAAACTTTCTTTAGAACAGCGACAGAAATATTGTCCGCGCATGCCCATCGTCAGCACCAATGGGACGCAGATATGGCAATGGGACGCGGTCGCCGATGCCTATGTTTGCGTGTTCTGCGATGATATTGATGATGTTCTCGGCGAGGGAAGCGTCAAGCGTATAAAAACGCTGATGGCGGAAGTGGTACACGAACATTCCGATTGGATTCAACAAGATTTGTTGGCCCTTAAACCGGCGCTTCGCGACGAAATGAAAGCGGTGCTGGCGGGAAAAGACACCGTCCTTAAAGATATCCGGGAAGAAGTCGAACGCATCCTTCGGGAGCGGAACATCGTGGATATCGACGCACAATCTTCTCAAGTGAATGGTGCGATAGAAGAAGTGTATGCTCTTGTTAAGAAAAGGGTCACCGGCGGCGGGGCCATCAAAGATTTGGGTTACCAGAACCCTCACGGAGAGATCAATCAAGTAATTTTCTCCCCCTTGGGGGAATACGGTAAGGTTGTCAGGGACACCTTTGATACAGATAAGACGCGGCGTCAAAAATATGTAACTGCCTTGAGACACAAACTGTTGGAGTATTCTGAGTTTTCCCTTGCCGACGCGGAAATTTCGGGGAAACTCTCAGTGTATGTTGTGCTTGGCGGGAGAACCGGGAAGGCATTCGGTACGCGTATTCTCAAAGAAATGGGGATTATCTCCCGCGATACTCCGCTATTATTTATAGCGAACAGTTTTGTCTCAGCCGACATTAAAGATGCCGAAGTCATACCCGAAGTCACTCTCGCAATCAATGTCGGTGCGATGTCTCCCCTTGAGGGTGTCATCACCACGCCCCTTCCCGGGCCTGCCGGCAGCACGCTGGTTTTGCAAGGGCTTACTTCATATAACAGTAATCTGCCAGCCGACCTGACCGCCTCTGCTCCGGGCATTTTACCGGAAACCGAGACGCTCATCAATCAATCGGTTGAGGAGCAACCGGTGCCTGTCGCGGAGACCAAATTAAACAAACTTGGTTTGCCGATGGCGGAATCAGATGAAGTGCTTGCTCTGTCCCCAGTTGATTATGCAATGGGGAAGTTCATCCAGGCGGTTGTCGTCATGTCCCTGACAACGCGGGTCATCAATTCTGCCGTGTTCCAGAAACTGCAGACGAAGATTCAATTGAAATATCCTTCGTTCGATATTGAAGCGAGCATGATAAAAGTCAATCGGGTGAAAAAAATCAAAGCAAACAAATTTTTCTTAAAAGGAACCGCAACAAAAATGCAGGCAAGTGTTAAAAAAGGTGATTTAATCGGCGTGCTGCGTTTGTTCTGGCTTTGCTGGCATCCGGAAGCAAGTTACCTGCTGGGTGTGTATGGCATAAGCGCTATGACCATTCGAAAAAAAATGAGTCCTGAGGCATCCATTGCGTTCACTTTCTTTTATTCGGCGGTGGCCCATATAGTCAACCTGCCCAATCTGCTATTTATTGTTATATTCGGATTTTTTGTCGGGATGTCTTCGCCGTGGTTTATCATTGGGTTTGCCGCGCTCAATTTCGCTGCGATTGGATTGTTTATCAGCGGGATCCTATTATTCGGGGCTGCCATTGTTCAGCGCATTTTCAAAAAGAAATCCGTGCTTGCAGCAACGCCGCTGGGGCTTGACGGGCTCATTGCGCGCATTGAATTTCTTCCGTCAATGCTTGCGGCGTTCGGCATCGGGGATTTTATCGAGCGTCACGGCAAAAAAAATAGTGGAGCCCGCAAACTGGTTGCCGCGACTCGGATGGGGTTGGTTGCCGGCGCGACGGCTGGGATAGCGGGCGGTATAGCATTCTTTGGCGGATTTTTGTTACTGCCCTTGTGGGGTGTGTTCGGGGCGGCATCTGCCTGCGGGGCACTCGCGATGCTCATTTTAGGGTCGGGGACTAATCTTATTGTGCATATGCAGATAGAGTATGTGATAACGAAGAACTTTTTAATGGCTGTTAAACAGTACGGCAATGCGCGGCTTCATCACGGGGTTGTGGATTATACAGTGTTTGTGGTCAATACTCCTCCGGCAAATATCAACGATCTCAATCCAGTATCCGTCATAAAGCTTGATGGTGGTCAACAGGTGTGGGGTATGATTTCACCGGCGGGACAGGTGATTTTATATAGCGAAGCATCCCCAGAACAGGTGACGCGCGCCATAAGCGAACGCGCGCGCAATGAAGGCATTATGGGTGACGCCCATCTGCAGAGATGTTTGCGGGAACTTTTCAGCGATGCGGTAGCGCAGTGGCCCGCGAGTATTGAAAAAAACGCGATGTCTGAAGCAATTGGGCATGCCGTGCTGGACACCGCGGTGCGTGTCGAGATGGGTACAACCGGGAAACGGATGCGGTACGATGACGATGGAACGATGGTGCTTACTGGTGATATATCTGATTCTCGCGCATCGGCGCGCGCCATCAGCAATGGCGATGCGGTGGCGATGGCCAACAGCGCCTTGTTGTATCTCAATGACGGGTTCGATGCCGAAAAAACTGTGCAAGCGTTGTTCCGTCTTAACGGGAAACAGGTTGTTGTTGACGGCGTTGAAAAAACGGTGCGGGTGCAAGCGATGCTTTCAAAAAAGAGCCATATGCAGATATATGCCATGATTCCCGCTGGCACCGATGATTTTGTTAACCAAGAAATACAAAAAGCGTTCAAAACGGGCGTCGCCGGATGCGTGGTACGGCACGGCCCTGATTTTATTGTCATTGATTTTGCGACCGCAACGCCGGCTACCTGGGCGACCGACGGTGTTCCTGCTGATCTCATCGCCGTCAATAAAGATGTTAACCAGCTCAAAAACGCCTTTCGCAGTTCTCGGACTCCCTGTCATATTGTTGATGTCAGCAATATCACCAAACAGATTGAAGCCACTCGTGACCTTGCCGACAAACAGGCGTTTATTGATATTCTGGGGGCGGGGATATTATCGCTATTCGGTGCACAGTCCTACAGCGCCCGCTATGTCAATGATGCAGTGTATGGTTTCAGCGATGACCAGCTGACAGAGGATACTAAAACCGCTTATCTCAGCAAAATGCACGCGGACTTGCAGGACTCAGCACGATATATGACCTTGGAAGTGGTGTTTGAGCGTGCCTGGGCGCAACGGTTATTGTACACCCAATGGATTGTGGATCACGAATACGCCTTTCCCGTTCCGCTGCATCACCGGCAGATGATTGGCCGGGCGCTCGCGCTGGTTGGCGACAAGCGCGCGCAAGTCACCGGCAATGCAGTACTTGATAGCACCCCCGTTGACGAAGCGTCCATCAATGCAAAGTATCACGCCGTGACGCAGAACTCTTCGCCCCAAGCCGTTAGCGAACTTATAACGATGATACAACTCTTCGATCTGCAGTTTACGGATATCGGCAGCCGCATCGCGCAGCCGCAGGATGTAAGAATGCTTTCCGCCATCCTGAGCGCTGCATAGACAATTGTATATACAATTTAAATAATATATACTGCAAGCCATGAAGGCAATACAGTGGAATCCCCTGAAAAATGACCGCCTCAAGCAGACAAGAGGGGTCTCGTTTGAAGAACTGCTTAACGCTCGCCTGATTACGATGGTCAGCCATCCCGTCAGGTCCATCAAAAATTAATGTTCTTTGAATACAGGGGATATGTGTGGGTTGTCCCGTGTATTGAAGAAATTGATTATTACTTTCTAAAGACACTTTTTCCCAGCAGAAAATATACAAAATTATTACCGGAGAAAAAACATGAGAAAAACCACATTAAATGCATATGAGAAGAGTATTGAAAAGGACTTGCTTGCCGGGGTGTATGTCCCGGTGAAACAAAAAGAGTTGCATGAGATATCAGAATCTATTGCGTATCGCAAAAAAGACGCCGTGCTTAATATCCGCGTCAACAGTCACGACCTTGAAAGTATTAAAAGCAAAGCCCGGAAAATGGGCATAAAGTATCAAACCCTTATTTCGGAAGTTTTGCATAAAGTAGCGCTCTAGGCATAGGTTGATTTCCCGTCGCAGTTCGCGAAAGCGATTTATCCTTCCGGGTGTGCCCTCCAGTTGTAAACAGTCCGATTATTTGCTACCATAACACCCGTTATCGGTCCGGATAGTACCGGACTGCTGTCTCTTTTGCTCCTGCCTATGAGCAGGGGCGTATCCCTCGCACGAGGGAAATCCAGAAAGGAGGTGTTGTCTATGTCTCGCTATGAGACGACGTTTATTTGCTCGCCTGAAGTACCTGCCGAAAAAGTTGAGGATCTCGTTTCAAAAGTCAGAAAAGTTGTTGAAACTGCGGGTGGTACCATCGGCCTGCTTCAGCAATTAGGCCGTAAACGGCTTGCCTATCCGATTAACAAACTCCGTGAAGGCAATTATGTGTATCTTGAAATGACCGGAACCGGTGAATTAACTGCCGCTCTGGAGAAGTTTTTCAAGGTCAACGACCAGGTCATCCGCTATCTCACCGTTAAAGTTGAGAAGAAAAAACCGGTAGCGGTTAAACCTGCCATTGAAGTTGCTGCTCAGGCCGTCGAGGAGGTCAAACCCAATGAATCAGAACAACCTGCGGCTCCCCGAGCAGAATAGTATTACGCTTGTCGGACGGCTGACGCGTGATCCCGAAGTGCGGTTTACCGGCAAGGGCGACGCCGTTTGTTCCTTTGACATTGCCGTCAACCGGCGCTTTAAAAGCACGGCCGGCGAATGGAAAGACGATACGACATTTATCGGCATCGTCGTGTGGGGCGATTCGGGGAAACGGTGCGGCGACCGCTTGAAAAAGGGTCTTCCCGTCCATGTTGAAGGTCGTTTGCAAAGCCGTCAATGGGAAACCAAAGAAGGCCAGAAGCGGACAACCATCGAAGTAATCGCCCGTCGGGTGCAGTTCCTGTCCAAGGCGGATTCGCCGCAGGAAGCCGGTGCGCCCGTAGGTAAAATGTCCGGCGATGATGCCGCCGAAACGGCAGCGTCGGTGCCGGATGAAGACGAGATTCCGTTTTAACGAGAACATAAGAACGCTGTGTTCGCTATTTTTACACTCTAAGGAGTTTGTATGGCTATGACATCAGCACGACCCAGAGGCCCGGTAAAACCGCGGCCGGCAGGACGGTTTAAGCGCGGCGGCCCAATGAAACGCAAAGTGTGCCGCTTTTGCGCCGACAAAACTGAAATTGATTATAAGAATGTCAGCATGTTGCGTAATTTTATAACTGAACGGGGCAAAATTCTTTCCGGCCGTATTACCGGGACCTGCGCAAAACATCAGCGGTCGTTGACCGCCGGCGTTAAGCGGGCGCGGATGCTGGCGCTTTTGCCGTTCTCAGTTATCTAAATTGTTTCATCTGATACCGTGTCTATTCTTGGGCACGGGTTTAATAAAAAGGAGTATGTATGAAAGTCATATTGCGTTCTGATATAACCAATGTCGGGCGCCAGGGCGACATTAAAGATGTCGCAGATGGTTTTGCCCGCAATTATCTGTTCCCTCAGAAATTGGCGATGGAAGCTTCAGCCGCCAATCTGAAAATCTGGGATCGGCAGAAGGTTACGCTGGAAAAGGAACGGGAAGAGATTATTGCCACTGCCCGGGCGCTTGCCGCGAAGATCGAAGCCGCGTCACTTATTATTACCGTTAAGGTTGGCGATGGCGGCAAGTTGTTTGGTTCCGTCACCGGCACGAACATCGTGCGTGCGCTTACTGATAGCGGATTTACTATTGAGAAACACAGCATTCTTCTGCCTGAGCCGATCAAAGAGGTCGGCGAATACGGCGTAGATATCCGTCTGCATCCTGAAGTCATCGCAAAAGCGAAACTGTGGGTAGTCGCGGAAAAAAGCCACGAGCAGATAACCGAACCGGAATCCGAAGCAGCGCCGGAAGCGGAAGTGGAAAGCAAAAAAGAATAGTTGGTTGTGTCCCGAGTTGGATGCGCATTGGTAAGTTTGCCATCACTGTTTGTTTGAAAGTTTGTCATCCCCGAGTGGTTGTATCGGGGATATGGCGTTAAGCATTGTAATTGAGAAATCAGTTTCCCAATTGCCTTTTTGGGAATGGCGCTACAATTAATCCTATGGCAGAGCTTGACCGCGTTCCTCCGCAGGCCCTGGAAGCAGAAATGGCCATCCTGGGGTCGATGCTCATCGAAAAAGAAGCGATCACCAAAGTGGTCGACATCGTAACGGAGCACGACTTTTACAAGGATATGCACCGGCACATCTTTGTCGCCATGCGGGACCTGTACATGGAAAACCAGGCGGTAGATATTATTACCGTCGGTGAAAAACTAAAAAAGCACCGGCTATTCGCGGATGCCGGCGCGACGGGGTATTTGACCTCGGTTATCAACTCTGTCTCGACTGCTGCCAATGTCGAGCATTATGCCCTCATTGTGCGGGACAAGGCAATCCTGCGGCAGTTGATTACTGCCGGTACGCAAATCGTCACTTCCGCATTTAACGAAAAAATCCCTGCCGAAGAAATCATGGATCAGTCGCAGTCGATGCTCTTCAGCCTTGCCGAGCGCGGTGCGGCAAAAGGGTTTACGCCGTTGTCGGAATTAATCCATCCGACGCTTGAAAAATTGGAAAAACTGCACGCCGACAAACGGGATGTCCCGGGACTGCGTACCGGATTCGCCGACTTCGACAAGATAACCGCCGGTCTCCAACCCTCAGAACTTATTATTATCGCCGCCCGTCCCTCAATGGGAAAAACAGCGTTCGCGCTGAACATCGCCGAACATGTGGCCATGAAGGAAAAAAAGCCGGTTGCGTTGTTTTCACTTGAAATGTCTAAAGAGTCACTGATGCTACGCCTCCTGTGCGCCGCCGCCCGGGTAAACTCGCACAGCACGCGCCAGGGATACATCAGCACCCAGAACTGGTCAAAACTAACGACCGTTGCCTCCCGTCTTGCCGAATCACCCATATATATTGACGATAGTTCATCTTTGAGCGTGCTTGAACTACGCGCGCGTTCCCGCCGGCTCGCTTCGGATCTCGAAGCGCGGGGACAGCAGCTGGCGCTCATCGTTATCGACTACATTCAAATCATGCGCGGGTCGAGCCGCGTAGAATCGCGTCAGCAGGAGATATCGGAAATTTCCCGGTCGCTCAAAGGGTTGGCCCGCGACCTTAAAGTTCCTGTTGTTGCTCTGTCCCAGTTGTCGCGTAAACCCGAAGAAAAGGGCCGCGAAGGAAAACCACAGCTTTCCGACTTGCGCGAATCCGGCGCCATTGAACAGGACGCCGATGTGGTGGCGTTCATCTTCCGTGAAGGATACTATAAGCGGGACGATCCGGACAAAGAAAAAAGCGCCACGCTGATTGTCGGTAAACAGCGCAACGGCCCGACCGGCGAAATCAATCTGATATTTGAAAAAGAGTACACGCGGTTTGAAGATTTTGTGAAAATAGAAACGGGCGTCTAAGAGTTCCCTTTTTGGTCCCGAAAGATTTTTTCCGGGAAGTTGTAAGCATCCAGCAGTAAATTATGCAAAATAAAACCTGTAGTCATCATGAAGACCCCTGGTCATCGTGTTGGAATAAAACAGGGGTTGTCTACCGTCCCACCTGGGTCGAGATCGACCAAGCAGCTTTCCGTCAAAACATCAAAAACATTCAACGCTATATCGGGGCAAAAACGAGCATCATCGCCGTGGTGAAAGCAAACGCTTACGGCCATCAGGCCGTGCCGTTGGCGCGCTGTGCCGTCAAGGCGGGGGTCAAGATACTCGGGGTCTCCTCCATCGAGGAAGGTATAACTTTACGCGAAGCAGGCATCAGCGCCCCGATATTGATATTGGGCAGTTTGTATCCACTTGAAAACCTTGCGGTGGCGTTGCGTCACCGGTTAATTCCCACTGTTTCAAGTTTTCAGGGGTTGCAGGAATTCTCCCGGTGCGCCAAACGGCAGAACATCATCGGCGCCTTCCATCTGAAAATTGATACGGGCATGGGTCGCATCGGTATCTCGCCGAACAACGCCCTGCGCCTTATTGACAAAATAGTGTCCTTAAAGACGATAAAACTCGACGGTATATATACCCATTTCTCCTCAGCTGACACTGATGCTGTGTACACCCGTCAACAGCAGGAAAAACTTTCCGTCGTTGCTGCCTACGCACGCAAAGCCGGGCTGCGGTGCATGGTGCACGCCGCCAATTCAGCTGCATTTTTGAAACAGAAGAACTTTTGTTGTGACGCGGTGCGCCCCGGTCTCAGTATGTACGGGCTCCTGCCGTTTGAGAGCGCGGCGGCAAAAATAAAAGTAAAGCCCGTGCTTTCATGGAAGACACATATTGTTTTTCTCAAACGCGTTCCCCGTCAGACCAGCATCAGCTACGACAGAACATTCGTTACCAAACGGATGTCCGTCATCGCAACTCTGCCGGTTGGCTATGCCGACGGGTATAACCGGTTGTTGTCCAACAAGGGCTCAGTGCTGGTGCGGGGCGTGCGGTGCCCGGTAGTCGGTAAAGTTACCATGGACATGATTATGGTTGATGTGACGGCAGTGCCGGCGGTTGCCATTGGCGACGAAGCGGTATTGATCGGTTCTCAGGGAAAAAAGTCAATTACCGTCGAAGAAATGGCGCGCGCTATCGGCACCATCAGTTATGAAATAACCTGCGCTATTGGCGCCAGAGTTCCGCGGATACTAATATGAGAAGAATCTCCGGCCGGATGTTTAATAAACTGGGTATACAATTTCTCGATTTTGCATCTATGCTGGGCAGAGTTACGCAGCTGATTGTGCAGACATCTCAGTGGATCGCGCGCGGTGCCGTCGACACGCGTACCACGGTTCAGCAGATGATCGAAATAGGTATCAATTCATCCCCCGTCATTGGTTTGTCATCGCTGTTTACCGGGATGGTGCTGGCGCTGCAGACAGGAGCGTCGTCGCGCAATATTTTTAACGAACCCATATATATCGGCACGGTCGTTGGATTCTCACTGGTCAAAGAGCTCGGACCCGTTCTGACCGCCGTGGTTATGGCGGGCCGCGTCGGCGCGTCGATTGCCGCCGAGATCGGGACGATGAAAGTGACGGAACAGGTGGACGCGCTCTACACGCTGGGGACCAATCCGGTGCGCTACCTGGCGGTCCCCCGGTTCATCGCGTGCGGTGTGATGGTGCCGGTGCTGACCATTATGGCGAATATCGTCGGTATCATGGGTGGACTCATCGTTACGATGTATCGCTGGGATGTGCCATCGTCGGTGTACTGGGAAGACATACTGAATTTCATGATGATAAGCGATTTCATGCACGGGTTAATTAAATCGATTTTCTTCGGCATCATTATCGTGACGACCGCCGTGTATCAGGGGTTCCAGTGCGAGGGCGGCGCTGAAGGGGTAGGAAAATCGACCACCAGCGCGGTGATGATTTCGATGATGCTGATACTGATATCAGATTATTTTTTGACGGCTCTGCTGGTAGCGTTGAGGATCGGCTGATATGATACAGGTTTCCGGTGTTTCCAAATCATTCCGTTCAAATGATGTCCTGCGGGGCGTGGATCTCGAGGTGCGCGACGGCGAGACACTAACCGTCATCGGCGGGTCCGGCACGGGCAAGAGTGTTTTGCTTAAAAACATGCTCGGGTTACTCAAACCCGACCGGGGCGAGATACGCATAGACGGCACGGAGATTACCGCTCTGGACGAGACGGAGCTTCTGCATGTCCAGCAAAAGTTCGGCTATCTTTTCCAGGGGGCGGCGCTGTTTGATTCACTGACCGTCGAGGAAAATGTCGGGTTCGGTTTGCATAACCTGACGGATTTTGATGCCGCTAAGATCAGCGCGCGCGTGCGCGAATGTTTGGCGATGGTGGGGCTTAAGGGCATACAAAACCTGAAGCCCGCGGAACTCTCAGGCGGGATGAAAAAGCGCGTCGGCCTTGCGCGGGCCATCGCCTGTCAGCCCCAGTATATCATGTACGACGAGCCGACTACCGGCCTTGATCCGATTATGGCCGATGTTATAAACGAATTGATACTGTCTCTGCAAAAACAGCTGTGCGTTACATCGATTGTGGTTACGCACGACATGAAATCGGCGTATAAGATATCCAACCGCATCGCGATGCTCTACGAGGGAAAAATAATTTTTGTCGGAACGCCGGATCAGGTAAGGAATACCACCAATCCGGTCGTGCACCAGTTTGTTGAAGGTTTAAGCCACGGGCCCATAACCGTTGATATTGAAAAATCTTTTAACTTTGAGGATCAATCATGACAAAAGAAACAAAACTCGGGATTTTTGTGTTTGCGGGCATTTTTTGTTTTATTCTGACCATCATGGTGCTGGGCGATTTCCAGTTTCAGCGCCGCTACACACTGAACATTCTGTTTCATGATATTGCCGGTCTCCCGGCAAAAGCGAAAGTCAAAATAGCGGGCGTTGAGGTCGGCTCGGTAAAAACCATTGCCCTCGACGGAAACAAAGCGAAAGTGACCGTGTGGCTCAACCGCGGTATCGAATTGCACGCCGACACCCGCGCCAGCATTGTGGCGACCGGCATCATCGGGTCGAAGTATTTGGAGTTGACGATGGGTAGCCCCTCCGAGAAGGTTCTTCAGAAAGGTGATACTATTACCGGTCTTGATCCGGTATCGTTCGATAAGCTCATTGCCGACACCATGGAGCAGATTGCTTCGCTGGTGTCGTCGTTTAAGGGGACCAGCGGCCGGAGTGCCGGGCAGAATATTGCCGACACACTGGATAACCTGCGACAAATCTCAGGGACCCTTAAACGGGCAATCGCCGACCAGGAAACCAAAGTGGTTGATATCGTTGACAATGTTAATAAATTTACCGGCGATTTGGCTGAAATTACCGCCGACAACAAAGACGACATCCGCGCCGCGATGAAAGAGATCCGCTCAGTTGCGGGCAAGATGGATTCGATTCTGTCGCGTATAGACAAAGGCGAAGGAACCATCGGAAAACTGGTTTCCGACAAAGAAATGGGTGACAATTTAAAGGAAACATTTGTCGAGCTTAGAGAAACCACGCATCAGGCAAAACAGGCGTTGCGCCGCATCAATATGATTGAGACGGACTGGAATTATCAGATGCGCTATGACACCGGCGAAGGCCGCGCGCGTCACGATGTTGGCCTCTACATCAAGCCGCGGCCCGGGAAATATTATTATGTCGGCGGTTCGAACCTGGGAGAGAATTCCGTTACTTCCCCCGACTCACAGACAAAAAATACCATCAGCTTCCTGTTCGGCAAAGAGTGGCAGGCGATGGAAGGGTATGCGGGGCTGATTCGTTCCAAGGCCGGCGTCGGCGTCAAAGTGCGCCCGTTGTATAAATGGGATCCGTGGCGCCGTCTCGAAGTAACGGTTGAAGGATATGATTTTGGCCGCGATACGCCGGTTAACAAGGGTGTAGTCAACGCGGGCGCCCGGGTTGCGGTGAAATCGTGGGCGTATCTTGGCGTACAGCAGGAAGATATTTCCTACAACAATCACACCATGATTTACGGCAACATCACTCTGCGTGATGACGATATCGCCTATATTCTCGGGCTTGTCGGTTTGGCACGCCCATAAGGTGCGGGGCTCTGCCCCCCTGCGCCCCATCCGCTGGGACAAGGGAATAGACATCATGCAATACAAACAATTTTATGTCTCTATAATGGCAAGTAAACGAAATGGAATGCTGTATGTTGGTGTGACATCTGATCTGGCAGGCAGAGTCTTTACTCATAAAAATGATTTAGCAGCAGGTTTTCAGCAAAAAATACCACATACACAACCTTGTCTATTTTGAGAGTACGGATGATGTCAGCAGTGCTATATTAAGAGAGAAGCAGCTTAAAAAGTGGAATAGATCATGGAAAAACACTTTGATTGAACAGAAAAATCCCGAATGGCGTGATCTGTATTGTGATTTATTGGTGTAATAATATGCTGTCATTCCCTGCCAGAGGGTTTCAAAAGAATCATTCCCTGTCGGTCATTCCCGAGGGTGTCATCGGGAATATGGTTTTGGTGAGAAGGTGAACACCATATCCCCGATACAGTCATTCGGGGATGACAAACTTGCGAGTTATTCGGGGATGAGGGGCAAGGGGAATATTTAAAGAAATGAAAGCAAAAAAAAATAAGACTATATTTCGGTGTCAGGAGTGCGGGCATGAGGCGGCGAAGTGGCTGGGAAAGTGCCCGGACTGCGGGAAGTGGAATTCATTTGTTGAGGAACGGGAAGCGCCTGAGCTGGGCGCGCGCCATGTCCGGCAGTTGACGGATTTTTCTTCCGAAGCGGTTGCAATCGACGATGTTTCGCTATCGTCTTTTGCCCGGGTTGCCACCGGGATTGGTGAATTTGACCGGATGATCGGCGGCGGGATCGTGCCGGGGTCGCTGGTCCTTTTAGGCGGGGCGCCGGGGATAGGAAAATCGACGCTGATGCTGCAGGTGTCCGCGGCTTTGTCGCAGAAATCGCGGGTGCTGTATATTTCCGGCGAAGAATCATTGTCGCAGGTCAAAGCTCGGGCGGACCGTTTGGGTGTTCGCTCATCCGCTCTTTATCTGGTGTCTGAAACCAATCTTGAAAATATGCTGGCTGCGGTTGAAAAAACCACGCCGCACTATGTTATCGTCGACTCCATTCAAACCACGTATCGCGCGGATCTTTCCAGCGCTCCCGGTTCAGTCGGTCAAATCCGTGAGTGCGCCGCTGAATTCCTTCGTCTGGCGAAATCAAAAGGTATGACGGTGTTCCTTTTGGGGCATGTCACCAAGGAAGGGGATATTGCCGGTCCCCGGGTGTTGGAACATATTGTCGATACTGTGCTCTACTTTGAAACAGAGCGTCAGCAGGTGTTTCGTATTCTGCGCGCGTACAAGAACCGTTTTGGCCCGACCAGTGAGATTGGCGTTTTTGAAATGCGCTCGACAGGGCTGTGCGAGATAACCAACCCTTCTCAGCTTTTTCTCGGCGAACGATCGCTCAACGCCCCCGGCAGTATCGTCACCACCACCATGGAAGGCACGCGACCGTTGTTGCTGGAAGTGCAGTCACTTGTTACGCGGACCAACTTTGGATTTCCCAAACGGATGGTAACCGGCTATGACGCTGGACGCGTTACTATTTTAATTGCAGTACTGGAAAAACGGATTGGACTGAATCTTGAAACGCAGGATGTTTTCGTCAATGTTGTCGGTGGCCTCAAGATTAAAGAAACAGGGATAGACCTGGCAACCGCGTGCGCCATCGCTTCTGCACACAGCAATTTTGTATGTTCGCCTAAATGCGTAGTCGTGGGCGAAGTCGGGCTTGCGGGCGAAGTGCGTTCCATCGCCATGCTGGCTGAACGACTGAGCGAGGCGGAGAAACTGGGGTTTGAGAGAGCCATCGTTCCCCAAAGCAATCTGCGCCATATACACTATAAAGGGAAACTTGAAATCATTGGCGTTGACAGCGTCGAGCAAGCCATACAAAAAATCAGGTGATACCGCCTGATGCCGTATCTTGATAAATAGTCGTAAAAGTCATACAATCATCACAGATGTATGCGTGCTGTTTGTCGGTGCCGGCTAATTCCAATGAGGGAGCCAATCCATGATGAGATATGTCACTGCAGGAGAATCGCACGGCAAACAATTGACGGTTATTCTGGAAGGCATTCCCGCCGGGCTTAAACTTTCTACGGATGATGTCAACAAGGAGTTGGCTCGTCGTCAGGAAGGGTATGGCCGTGGCGCCCGGATGAAAATAGAAAAAGATGCCGTTGAATTTGTCGGTGGCGTGCGTCTGGGTGAAACCATCGGGTCGCCGATATGCATGGTCATTAAAAATTTTGACTGGGAAAACTGGCAGAATTTGATGGCGTCAGAATATAGAAAACTTGACAACAAGACGCATCAGGTTCGCCCCCGTCCCGGACACGCCGATCTTGCCGCCGCAATCAAATACGGCCGCACAGACCTGCGTGATATTTTGGAACGCGCCTCAGCCCGCGAAACGGCTTCCCGCGTTGCGGCAGGGGCCGTCTGTAAAAAATTCTTACAGACATTCGATATACGCATCGGCTCGTTTGTAAAAGTTATCGGCGGTGTTTCCGCGGACATATCGCTGTATTCAACGGGTAGCGAGATGGTCAAACATGCGGAAAAATCGTCACTGCGTACGCCGGATCCCGTTGCTGAAAAGAAAATGATAGATGCTATTGCTGCTGCTGAAGAAAAGGGCGATACGGTCGGCGGCGTTTTCACCGTGGTGGCCCAGAGCGTCCCGGTGGGGCTCGGGAGTCATACCCAGTGGGACCAGAAGCTGGACGCACGGATGGCGATGTCGCTGATGTCCATACAGGCTGTCAAAGGGGTCGAGTTCGGTCTCGGATTCGGTTTTGGCTACAAGAACGGATCGTTAGTCCACGATGAAATATTTTTCTCGAAAGAAAAACGATTTTACCGCACCACCAACAATGCCGGCGGTTTCGAAGGCGGTATCACCAACGGCGAAGAAGTGCTGGCAACCTGCGTCATGAAGCCGATTCCCTCGCTCAAACGGGCGCTTAAATCAGTTAATCTTATCACCAAAAAGGCGGATCTTGCCGAGGCTGTCCGCAGCGACATCTGCGCCGTTCCAGCAGCCGGTGTCATCGGTGAAAGTGCCGTAGCGTTCGAACTGTCCCGCGCCATGAAAGAAAAATTCGGCGGCGATTCAATGGACGAAATCCAGCGCACTGTTCTATCGTACCGCGCATACGCGAACACTTTTTAACAACACGCGACTTTTCCGCTGTTTTCTCTCGCTGTGTAAGGATCTTATATGAAAATATTAACCGATTCCCTGACGATTGACGAACTACAGCACATGGCGGTTAATCTTTTCGGCGACATGGTAAAAGCGGTTGTTGATGTCGAAAGGGAGCTGATTGCCCTTGACGCAGAACTGCATGCCGATCTTGAAGCGTTGCTTATTGAAAATGGTTCTCAGCAAAAGAATCTCTGGGGCATAAATCTTTATCCGCAATTGCAGGGCGAGGAGTTTATTGAGTTCGACTCCATGATAAATATGCGTCCTTCGCAAAACAACAAAAGTCGCAGTGTTGAGAATCCGGAAGTCCGGCGAGGGATTGCGGCAGTTGTTGACAAGAGAATACAGCAATGAGCATACACCACAAACTGCTTGCGGATGGACGGTGGTTCCAATTATCGCTTGTTGAGCAAATGGCGAATATCGGCAGTGAAGTTGAACGAGCATTGAGCTGGAAAGGGAAAAACAATGACCCTTTTAGCAGGAATGCATTTGAGCGCGCCCTTGAATTGATGGATTTCACGCTGGGCGATAGGAAAAATGCCAATCGTTTAAAAGAGGTCGCCCGCGTGCGCGAGACCATAGTTGATTACTTTGCCGGCAGTAATGAATTTTCTTCGACAGAAGCATCGTTTAAAAAGTATTTTTATTATTTTGCCTACGCTTCTCGCAGAAATCGCTAAATGGTTCCTCGTTTATAAAAAGGGCCACGGAGAGATTGCTTGGTTGCGCTGAGCGCTGAAGGAATGCATAGTATATGAACATTGCGTTAACCGGGTTCATGGGGACGGGAAAAACCACCGTCGGGAAATTGCTGGCAAAAAACCTTGGCTGGGAGTTTGTCGATGTTGACGCGGTCATCGAGAAAAACTCCGGCATGGTCATATCTGAAATATTCGCTCGTTTTGGCGAACCGGAGTTCCGCAGCCGCGAAACGAGTGCCATTAAACAGCTGAGCGTTCTCGATAAGAAAATATTTTCCTGTGGTGGTGGCGCCGTCCTGCTCAGCGAGAATATGGACGCTTTCGAGAAAACCGGCATCATTGTCTGTCTTACTGCATCTCCGGAAGTCATTTATCAGCGTATCAGACACACCACCACCCGTCCATTACTGAAAGTTCCTGATCCGCTTGCGGCAATCAAGGAGCTGCTTGCCGTCCGTGAACCTTTCTACCGCCGGTGTACCTATACGGTTCATACCGACTTCCTGTCTCCAGATGCCATTGTTGCAGAAATTGTGAGGCATAATGAAATATGTGATTAATACACTTATAGTTGTATGCAGTGTATTCATTGCACTTGAAATTGTCGTGAGAATAACGGGCTGGGATATGACTCTCATCAAACCTCTGTTGTATTATCAGGGGGCGGATTTGGAAGTTCACCGAGTGTCGGATAATGACGAGAAACTCTATGAGTTGCTGCCCAACGCTGTTCACCAGTACGGCAATAATAAATTTACCATCAATAGTTTAGGATTCAGAGACAGAGAGCGGAAAATAAATAAAGATAAAGATGTATTCAGAATTATTTGTTTTGGCGGCTCAAATACCTACGGCGCGGCTGTAAGCGATAACCAGACATATCCCTATTACTTAGAGCAATTGCTCAACAAAGATTCAAAACGAAAATATGAGGTATGGAATGTAGGATGTTGCGCTTATTCGCAAACTCAAGATGTTGAAACGGCGAAAATGGTGGTGAGGGAGTATAATCCTGACCTCTTGATATTTCAGAAGACCAATGACATACGAAGGGCGTTCCTGCGTAATACTGATTATGCCCATTTTCTGCGTAAAAATCCGTCGCTATACTGGGAAAACATAAGATTCCTGCCTGGCTATAACAGTAGATTGGGGCGCTGGGTATTCATTCACAGTTATGGATATAGAACACTGATATTGCTAATTAATCGGATAAAATCTATTCACGGCAACAATCCGTTGTTTATGTGCGAAGAATATCCACACATCGGAAATTGTGAAAATGAATTGCGATTTGGGGAGTTTTATCGGAAGATAAGTGCACGCATCCCAGTGTTAGCCTGGACTCTGCGCGATAATGCAGGGATGACTTGGGGGACGGATTCTGTCGAAACATTGGATGTATTCCAGCCCAGCAATTACCCTGCCAATGTGTCAAAAGAGTACTTTGCAATTCATCCCCCGGCCTATGTGTATCAGTGGTATGCGAAAACTATGGCCAAAGAATTAAAAAAGAAGCAGTTAATCTGACGGTAGGTTGAAAGGAAAAAAAATGAAGACGCCGAATTACAGTTTTGAAAAACGCAAGAAGGAATTGAAGAAACAGAAAAAGAACGAAGAAAAAAGACAGCGCAAACTCAACAGGGGCAAAGAGCAGCCCGACGATGTTTTGGAAACGCCGCCGGCAGAGCCGCAGGCATAACGAGGGGATTTTTTTATGAACATACTGGTTCGCAATGTGCCGAAGCTTCTTACGGAAGAAAAGCTGATGGCTTGTTTTCGTCCATTCGGGGTGGTTACCGCAGTATCCATCATCGTTGATCAGACCACCGGACAGTCCCGAGGATTCGGGTTTGTCTCGATGCCCCAGCAAGCCGAAGGCGAAGCAGCCATTAAGGGGCTCCATCACACCGTAATTCTAGACGAGAAAATCAGAGTCAAAGAAGCAAACCCAAAGTACGGACCATCATACTATGCCGTCAATAAACAACTGCCGCGGGTACCTGAGCAATCAGCCCCCGCCCGCCCCGCATATCCGGCGCCCGTGCGCAGAGAACGCCCCCCGGTCAAGGCAGGAGCACGGGAACATCGTGTTCCCGACGAACGGGGCCATGCTTCTACGCGGGCAGGCGGTAAGCCGGCATACAAACCGCACAGTGCCGGTGAAAGAAGCAGTCATCCCTATGCCCGATTTCTCAAACGCGATGTTACGCGTCCCGCATCGGCTCCGCGGGGCGAACGCAGTTCCGGATATCAAGGTTCTTCGGAACGAAGCGATCGGCCGAAATCTCAGTTCCCTCCCCGTGACGGGAATACATCGGCGTACCAACCGCGCGGCGAGCGTCCGTTTCGCCCGCAAGGCCCTACAAATTCAAGTGCGAGAAGTAGTCGGCCACCCACTCGTTTTCCGGGTGGGGACGCTGAGCGCCCCCGTTCGCCCTTTCGCGGCGAGCGCAGTGCAGGATATCAGGGTTCACCGGAAAGAAGTGCTCAATCGGGCTCCCGCTTTCCGTCACGGGATGCCGGCAGACCGGAATACAAACCGCGCGGTTCCGGCGAGAGAAGCAGTCATCCGCCCGCACGGTTTCCGAAACGCGCCGGTGGCCGATTTAATGCACCATCTCGCGATAGAACCCGGGCCCGCTGATTACTGCATGATTTGATATATCCTCGGTTGACAAGGATACGATGATGAATTTTTTTGTGAAAGCAACAATGCAACTGTTCCTGATTGCCGGATTGGCCGTGGTTATGACCCCCATTGCCGGGGCGCATGCCAATAACCTTGAGGGATTGGTCCTGACTGACGCAAAGTATGCGCTGGAAAAAGAGAATGTGACGCCCGTGCTGAAATGGGTAAAAGGCAAAGAAAAAGAGCTTACGCAATTGTTTAAGGCAACGGTGGAAAAAAGAAAAAAACTATTCAACAATAAAAAAGCGATTGACTTTGCGTTTTATCAAACGCTTATGAAAATACACCGGGAATGTTATCAGTATAAAGGGTGTATACCCTTCGTTTCTATCGATCCGGAAAATAGGGTCGGTGTCGTTACGCGTATGGCTGACGATGTTATCACCACCGGTGCTATCGACACAATGGCTGACTATCTTATAACCGAAGTCAATCAGGGTATCAGGGCGCGTTACGCTATCGTTGCAGAAAAAGCTAAGCATAAGGACGACAATCTTGCTGCCGGACAGGACTTTGTAGACGCATATCTGGAATTGTCTCACTATGCCGAACATCTGGACGGTGAAGCCCCCCTCGGCGCTCCGCGGAAATGAGTGTCCCCATGGCAATGCCGGGGACTAAGGCAGTACGGCTATTTTTTGCAGGACTGATTTTCATAACTTTTTTTTCAAGTTTGTCATGTGGTGCTCAAAGTGTGTATATCCCTCCTGACGGAAAAACACTGCTTTTCATAGGACAAAACAAACAATCCGCTGACGATTATGTGAAAGCATTCGGCCGGCACCCCGCGGGCTTTATGATGTACACCTCGGTTCAGAAAGCGCAGTCGCTTCAGGAAGCGTTTGACGATGGCGCCGGGGTTGTTCACGGGCAGTATCTGGTTGAGAAATACCCTGTCGCCGCCCTGCAAATCGGTCTGTACATGGTGGATGCGCTCGACGGCATCGTGCGGGGTAACTACGACGATACCATCGATCGTATCGGGTTGTGGATTGCCTCAACGAAGCGGCCGGTGTATCTGCGCATCGGCTACGAATTTGACGGGCCGCACAATCATTACGATCCGCGGGCGTATGTTCCGGCCTACCGCTATATCGTTGACCGGTATAGAAAAGCCGGCATACGCAATGTTTCCTATGTCTGGCACTCTTTTGCGTCCACCATGAAGCAGCCGCCGGCTGTCTGGTATCCGGGCGACGACTATGTGGACTGGTTCGGCGTATCATTTTTTGACAATGGCACCAGCCCGGGCATGAACGCCATGGTGGCGATGGCGAAAGAACATGGCAAGCCGCTGATGATAGCCGAAGCAACGCCGATGAAAATCGGTGTGGGCGCGGGCAAGCAGGCCTACTACCGCTGGTTCCGCCCGCTGTTTAAATTTATTGAGAAAAACAATGTAAAAATGCTCTGCTATATCAACGCCGACTGGGATTCTTTGCCGATGTTTGCCGCCGAAAAATGGAAGGATTCCCGCGTACAGACCAATGATGAAATAAAAAAGATCTGGCTCGAGGAAACATCAAAAGACAGGTACAACTATTTTTTGAAGTAACAATGTTCACTACGCCAATCAGGTAGATTGTTGTTGGCAGAGTCCGTTAACATAGTGGCGGGTTCTAAAGCCGAGAGTTCTGAGTGTGCTATGCCTGTTTCTCGCATGAGGAACAGGTTTTTTATTCGTCTGCCACCTTTGATGATTTCACAAATATTTTCCTCTGGTTTCACCCCACATCCACCCCGATAAAGTAAAATAAATTAGGTCTTGCACATACCCAATACTTGTATTATATATTTAGTAGCAGGCACCTTTGCTATGAACTTACGAAAATTGATTGCTCTCATAACTGTCGCGGCATTCCTCTATTCGAGCGTTATTGCGCCTGTTGTCCAGGCGGCGATACGTGCCGAGCCGGTTTCGCCGATGGCTATCCAGGCAGCCGGAGCGGATTTTATCCCCGCTGCATATGGCACAGTGACCGCTGGCGCATCCTTCGATTCCTCGCGCGTTGTTATTGCCATCCAGGACTTGCACTGTCACCCCGAAGTCCAGCACAACATCAGCAACATCATTGCCGCGCTCGACAAACAGTTTGGCGTGAAAAAAGTTTTTGTCGAAGGCGGATACGGTCCCGTTGACACTGCGTGGTTGAATGGCCTTACTGACCGCGAAATCCGCCGAACCGTCACCGAGTCCCTGATGGACACCGGCCGGTTGACCGGAACGGAATACTTCGCGCTGACGCATGAAAAAACCAACGTGCTCTACGGGCTGGAGGATGAAGCCCTGCACCGCGGCAATATCGCGCGTCTCGGCAGAATAATAGGTCGTAAGCCTTTCTTAGATACAACCATCGCGCTCATGGATCAGGACGCCGCGCTGCTGCAGGTAAAATACTTATCGCCACGGCATCGGCGCTTAAATAAAATAATTGCCGCACATCGTTCGGGGGCAACAGCAAGCGAAACATATTATTCATCATTGCTCAACTGTGTTCGCACGGTCAATAACAACCCCGACTCTTTTGCCGGCGTCTATCGCATCGATAGCGCGAACTTTCCTTCCATAACAGCTTTTCTTTCGGCGGCAAAGAAATCAAAAAAAATATCCTATCCGGCCATATCCCGCCAACTGCGTTCGTGCGTCGCGCTGCTCAGACAGAAGCTTTCGTTCAACGATTTCCTTGACCTGCAAACCCGTACCGACAATTTCACCCGGACAGACCGTTTATTTTCCGTTATCCTGCCGTTGTGCGCCAGCCGGGGAATCGACCTGACTGCCTTGTACCCCGGCCTTGTGCGGTTCGCCGAATATCTCGATGAAACGCATCGCATCAATCCCGTAGCGCTTATCACCGAAGATAGGCGATTGGTGGAGGAATTACATATTGCTTTCTCGCGGGACACTGCTGAGCGGGATGTGGCTTTTGCGGTTGATTTCTTCGCTTACTTTAAGGATTACCTCCTCACCCGTCTATCGGCGGATGATCTTGCCTATTTCACCGGCCGGTTCGATAAATTCCGTTCAACATGGGCGACCTATGCATATGCCGATAGATTCACGGCGTTGCAAGCCGATATCTCGTTACTGCGCGAATACTACGCCGCCAATCTGAAACGAAATGATGTGTTCGTCAATACCATTATGGACGGACAAAAAGCGGCGGTGTTGCCTGCCCGCCAGTCATCTGATATATCGGCCGCCGTTCGTGCCGTTGCCGGCTCCCGCGATGTGAGCGTTGTTGTTGTCGGCGGTTTCCATACAGCCGGGCTCGAGAATCTATTGGCACAGCGGGGAATCACCTATATAACCGTCACGCCCGCTGTTACGCAGGATACCGCTGCGGCGGCTGCGCGGTACAAAGTTCTTGCCGTTCGTCAGGGGAATGACGATGCGCCGTTCATTGCCGTTGAGTCGCCTGCGTCTACGCTCACCCCTTCGCAGAATGCACTGGGCCTGACGGTTGTCAGCAGTGAACGCGGCGCTGAGCGCTACGGCGACATCATGGAGGCCGGGTGGACGAGAATAGTTGGTCAACTAAAACGCGAGCCGCACCTGTTTAATAAGCAACAGGGCCGATTCGATCTCAAAGCACTGCAGGATACACTTGAGGCGCTGGCGCGCGAGATGAAGTGCGACGGCACCATGGCGTTTAGTTCCACCGGTGAGGGGATAGTGGTTACTGATGTGCGCACTGCGGTACCGGTAGAACTTTTCCGTCTGTCCGTTGGCGGGGAGTTGACGCTGGGCGCCGCATACCGCCCCGCCGTCGCAACGGGCGTTAGTCAAATAGAGAGCGTGTTGCAGTGCAGTACGGAGAATCTATTTTCCGTAGTAAACACCATGGCGGAGTCGCTGCGGTTTAGCAGTCCCGAGATGATTGTTCATTTTTATGCAGTCATGTTCTGGCTTGCCGAGAGCGGTGCACTAACCGAGCTGACCAGCGGCGGACTTATACATGAGATTGAGAACGACCAAAAAATTATTGAAAGCATCACAAAATATTTTAAAACGAACCCGGAAATTGCAGCTGAACTGCCTGAGTCCGTCCAGCGCGCAGTCGAAGCCATTGCCATTAATCACGACCAGTTAGTGCGCGAAGGCACCCCATTCATCCGCGCCCTGACAGCTGTGGTGGGATATATGCCGCAGAGTACAACCGCGGGCCATCCGGCTGTTGTGGATTCCAAGAATACATCTTCGCTCTCAAATACATCGGCGCTGACAACTGAAAAGACCTATGAGCGGGGGCGCATATTCTTTGCAGCACGTCCGCGCCTTGCACGGCTGGTCGCGCCGAAGGTGGACTTTGCGAAAGAAACAGACAACAATCTTACCGCTGACGCCAAACGGGCGATTGAGCGGTGGTATGCACCATTTGGCAGCGACTTGATAGAGCACATCTATGGAATGATAGTGGGAACGCAGGAAAGAAGCCCGGTGCGCATAGCGGGAGCAACAGCGATAATCGCAGCATCACTCGGCGCGGGCTGGCTGGCGCTGAACATTGCGCAGACGGTGATGCCGATAGGGATTGCGCTGCTACCGATGGTGGCAGCTTTCTATATTAGCTATGTAGTAACCCACCTGCTCTACAACATTTTCTTCGGCACCGGCACAAAAGGCAATGCGCCGTTGACAGCAGAAACGGATGATAGGCAATTCCAAATGAATCGTGACGATCTTATAAAGATTTTCGGTCTCGCGTTTGTTGAAAAACACCAAGAAGCATTAATCGAGATAGGAAAACGCGCTGGTTGGGATGCAAGCAAAATCTTTAATGCAGGGTTTCGCGCGCTCAAAGGAGCGATAGTGGTAGATGGGGAAACCGATGTTCAAACCAGTGCCCGGATTATAGTAATCGGCGACGGATTGATCGCTCTGGCCATATCCGCTGGTGTGAAAGATTGGACAGTACTTGGAGATGGGTTAGCTGCGCTCAATGAAGCGATAGTGGTAGCCGGCGAAAGCGCTGAACAAACCAGTGCTCGGCTTAAGATCATTGGCGACGGATTGGTCGCTTTGGCCACATCTGCCGATCGGATGGCAGAGAATATTTTCAAGTATGCCTTGCCCGCACTCAAAGGAGCGATAGTGGTAGGGGGTGAAACCGCTGAACAAACCAACGCCCGGCTTAAGATCATCGGCGACGGATTTGTCTCTCTGGGCAAATCCGCCGATCGGATGGCAGAGAATGTTTTCCAGTATGGTTTGCCCGCGCTAAATGGATTGATAGTGGTGCCTGGTGAAACCGCTGAACAAACCAGCGCCCGGCTCAAGATAATCGGCAACGGGTTGGTCGCGCTGGGGAAGACCCACGGTTGGTCTTACTTTGTATTTTTTCAAGGTGATTTGCCGGCGTTCATAAAAGAGTTCGGCATTGAGTTCGTTGGGAAACACTGGACAGGATTGGTTTCTCTGGGCACATCCGCCGGCAAGAATAGTAATGTCCTTTTACAGAAGGACTTGGCCGACTTTAGAAAAGAGTTCGGTGACGAGTTCATGGAAAAACACTGGACAGATTTGGTCGCCCTAGGCACATCCGCCGGCGAGGATATAGTATATCTTTTGCGGTATGGTTTGCCCGCGCTAAAAGCAGCATTCGATGCCGAATTCATAGAGAAGCACTGGACAGATTTGGTTGCTCTGGGCACATTCGCCGGTGGGGATGCAGTGTATTTTTTCATGGATGCTTTGCCCGCGTTAAAAGCAGCATTCGATGCCGAATTCATTGAGAAGCACTGGGCAGATTTGGTCGTATTGGGAAAATCTGCCGGCAAGGATGCGCGGTATCTATTTGAGTATGTCTTGCCCGCGCTAAAGGGTGCGATAGTGGTAGCGGATAATACTCCTCAGCAAACGAGCGCACGACTCAAGATAATCGGCGCTGCTGTGGTTGCCATGTATAAATCCCACAGTGCGCATGTTTTTAATCTTTCCAAGTATGGTTTGCCTGCGCTCAAAGAATCGATAGTGGTATCTGGTGAAACTGCTACACAAGCCAGTAATCGGCTCAAGAGAATCGATACACTCCTTGGCTTTCTGGCCCCCCATGTCGGTGAATATATAGAGGATATTATCCAATATGGCCTGCCTGCACTCATCGGCCCGACAGTGGCAACCGATGAACCCGTTGAGCAAACCAGTGCCCGGATCAAGAGCATCGGCACGGCTGTCGCCTTTCTTGCACAATCCGCCGGGCGGGAAGAAATGGATATATTCAAGGTCGGCTTCCCCACGCTCACCGAAGATAATGTCTCTGAATTATATATACGCGGATGGCTGTATCAACAGAAGTACGATGTAATTAAGGGGGAGATTGAGCGCAAGGAAGTGTCTCCTGTTGCGGTAATAAAAGCTCTGTTGCACAACCAGCAGAATAACATCGTATCCGGTACCGCGGACATGGTTCGTGCGTATGGAGGGAAAAAGCCGACAGTTTTAGAAGGCCTTGTTAGTTTGGCAAGTAAAATAAAAATTATATTTACCCTTACCCCGGTAATGTTCAAAGACATACAGAATCAATTACAAGCGTGCGGAGTAGATATCAGCAAGGAATCGTTGTTAAGCGTGCTGCGGGAAAACGGCTATGGCGTTTATGACGGCCAGATAATTGCGCAGGTAGAATATCTTCTTTCAGCGTATCGCGGGAGTGCTGAGCACGATCATGTGGAAGCGAATTACTTGACGCATGCAGTGACCACCGCCATCATTAACTATGCAGCCAAGGGCGGAGAAGCAAAAGGACGGGATGCCATCCGGGAGGCACAAGGGTACCATGCATTCCATGAATTTGATCTGGGATTGTTAAGCATGGTTAACTTCAACAACCGTAAAATTGATACGAATGTATCATTGGCGTTTTATTATCGGGATGCCGCGGCATTGCAACTCGATCCTGACACAAATATCCCCGCGCCATTGCCTGAGTATTCCCGGAAACGGACGAAGATTATCGGCGGAAAAACAGTGACAGACCTCCTTGACGAGCTTACGCACAATCAGATGCGGGAGCGTGTGGCAAAAGAAAAGATATATGCCCAATTACTGGCAATCCAGAACGGCACGGGCGCGAATATTGATGCAGCAATTACAGAGATTAAGAATAATCTTGGTATCTTAGACAACAACTGCGGACTGAAGAAGGAATACTATGCGGCGGTCTTCGGGCATCTTGATAAAGAATTCTTTACAGCTTTGAAGGTGCAGTATAAAGCAGGTTCAGGTAGTACTAGAAATGAGCTCCTTGCCAAATTACTCACCGCAGCAATGATCCGCCAAGGACAGACATTAGTAGCATCGTTAAAACCCGGGGACATAGACAGCCCGCGTGCAGCAGACAAAAAAGTTGTCCATCCCTTTATAGCGCTTAACAAGACCATCCTTGACTACCTTGAAAACGAACAAACAATCCGCTCAGGAACATTCGAAGAAGAATCGCCGTCAGCTGCTGACGCATACCGCACATCCCGTGGTAAGGTGTATAATACAGCTGCGCTGACGGATGAAAATCTGAAGCGATATCAGGCTCGCATGGTGTTGTTGGGCTGGCCGAGGTGGTTGGCCCTTGCGGTTGGGGTTGCAGGGGAACAATTTCCGCTGATGGGGAATTGGCAGGCGTTTGCGGATGAACAGCATACGAAGTTACACGCGCGGGGTCGTGAGGCAATCAGGACTATGCATAGAATGTCGTGGGTAACGGCGATAGGTGCGGCGGTTATAGGGGTGGCGGTGCCGTTAGCGGCGGGCATGGCAATGGCAGTGGTGCCGGCGCTTGTCTTGAGCGCACTCGTATGGTTTGCGGGGAATGTGGCGGTGCATCTGCGGTACGACTGGAACAAAGTACAGGGGCTCCCTCTTGGGATTTTTGTGGCAGAAGATGTTTCTGTCCTGCAGGGTGATAAAAAAATAGATACACGGTACGGCTACCTTTCGCTTGTCGTGACGAAAACGCCCGCGCAGTTTCCTGGTGGAGCGGAAATACACAATACAGGAATCAGGGCGGGCGGCAAGGCGGTATGGACAGCAACAGAAAATGGCGTGTTGATAGTGTATGTGACGGGCGAGAACGGGGATTTTGCGCGCAACGCCGCACAGGTCGTCAAGATACTCAAAGGACGCGCCGGCGTAGCGGGGAGCGCGCGCGCTCAACGGGTGATTAATGATGCGAATGGTGTTGCCATGAATCCCGCGCGCGGAGCGGTGGTGTTCGACTATACCAATTCTGCAGAATTATTTTGGGATGCCGGAAGCGCTGTGCTCAAAGGCGACGCGTTGCCTGCCGGGTTTGAGGCGATAACCAATGTGCACAACGCCGAGCGCTATGCCATGCGTCCCGAAATAGCCGTCGAGACGAAGTGGAGCAATTCATATACAGGGGCCGGCGAAACGCCGTTTAATCAGTCATTGATGCTCTCCGCTGAAGAACTGCAGAAAGCGGGAAAACCTCACATTGAACAATTGCAAAAACGGGGAGGAAGAATATATGTGTCGTATGCCGGAACCGACGCGATTGAGGTTGCTCGGTTAGTAAATACATACGGGCTTAACGGCGCCGTTTGTCCGAACATCGATGCGGTAACGGTTAGCGGCATAAAAAATAAGGATGCATGGGTCGCCGGGCGCGGCGCCGCGGGCAATAATGGTGTGCGCGCCTATGCCGAGATTGACCTGCGCTCAGGCCTGCCCTCGCTCGCTGGTATTCGGTCCGGGGCCGTCGTACGCATCACGGTTGATGAAAAAAGCGTGAGTGGTATTTCTGTGCTTAACAAACTTCCCTACGGGTGTGTGCTTATCATTGAAGGTGCTGCGTTCCGGGAAGCAACCCGTCTGACGGGCAGAGATATTTCCGACATAGAACTTTTCGGCGTCAATATTCTGGCGTTCCTGCACCTGACGCCCGCTACCCCCGCTGAGAATCATCACTACGAACGAAAGACCGCGTTCGCGCTTTCGCTGGATGAGTTTGAACAGCCGGCCAATCTTGCGGACGATGTGGCCGCCATCAAGGACGGCAATATAGCCGCCATTACGGGGAACGCCGTGTTTTTTTGAAGCGGTGTCGCTGCATCTTCGTACTGCCATTGACCGTCAATCGTTCCTTGACGCGGTGGCGGCACGGTATCTGTTGGCCAGCCAGGGCAAGCAGAACGGTTTGTTGTCCGATGGATTGGAACAGGAACTGGTTGCAGCGATGGCCAAGTTGTCTTCATCGCAGTTGAAAATGATGGACATTACTATTGTCCCGCCGTTATTCGATACTGAAGGAACCGTTGATGAAGTCAATGCCCGGGTGATAGCCAGAATCAATGATGAGAGTAAACCGATTACCGCAGAAGGGCGCATTGCGTTGATAGCTATGTTCGCAGAAGGCCGTTTTGTTGCGGCTGCGCACGCTACACCTCTCCAGACAGACACTCGCCTGATGCGTCAAATCCTCCAAGCCGCCTAATCACTACTGACTTGCATGCCGGCAGTATCCCCTGCATCTTTCGTGGCGGGATATTGACAGCTTTTGTGGTAAATTATATAACCGTAATACACAGGGAGGCCGTGTGACGGCCTGAGAGTATCGGGGACAGCAAACCGATTTACCTTTGTCCCGTGAATTGTTACGGAACGGAACCTGATCTGGGTAATGCCAGCGGAGGGAAATCGGAAAGAAGAATTTTTCTTTACCTATACCGCTCGCTGGTATGGGTTTTATTATTTTAAGGAGGATGGAATATGATTGCTGCATCACCATTGCTCGCGCGGGTACGGGAACAAAAGCCGGTGGTGCATCATTTGACTAATGGGGTGACGATATACGATTGCGCCAATGTTGTTAAGGTGTTCGGGGCTTCGCCCGTCATGGCGCATGCGCCGGAAGAGGTGGCCGACATGGCGCAGATTGCATCGGCACTGGTGTTAAATATCGGGACATTGACGGTTTCATTTGTCGAGGCAATGAAAATCGCGGCGAAAAGCGCCAACAAAAAAGGTATTCCGGTGATACTGGATGTGTGCGGCGCCGGGGCTACAAAATTGCGCGACGACAAGTGCCGCGAGCTGATAGAAGGGGTGCGCATAGACATCATCAAGGGAAACGCCTCGGAGATTGCCCGCATTGCCGGTGAGAATGTGCACACGAAAGGCGTTGACGCGACAGATGTCGGCAAAGACCTGATTATTATTGCGCGGGGATTGGCGCGGCAAAAAAAATGCACCGTGGTCATCACCGGCAAGGAAGATATAGTAACCGACGGCGAAACAGTTTTTATCGTCAAGAACGGCCACCCCCTGATGGCGTGCGTGGTTGGTACCGGTTGTATGGCGGCGTCCGTCATCGGGACCTTCGCGGCGGTTGAAAAGAATTATGCCGTCGCCGTGGCCGCAGGATTGGCGTGTTATGAAATTGCCGCGGAATTGGCGGCCTCGACAGCTGCCGGGCCGGGCAGTTTTAAGGAGTTATTATTTGATAAAATATATTCATTGGACGCATCAACCGTTGAGCGCATGCAGAAAATAACGGCAGTGGCGCAATAAATCTAATACACACCGTATACACAGGGCAATCTGTATGGATATCAGGGGTTACTATTTTATTACGGATACGGCATTAACCAAGGCCGGCAATACCGCGGATGTAGCTGCGGCTGTAGCGGCAGGGGCGAAGGCGGTGCAGTACCGCGCAAAAAATCTTTCGACCAGGTCAATGATAGAAGAAGCGTTTCGGTTGAAGCGGACCGCAAAAAATACCCTTTTTATCGTCAATGACCGGGTGGATGTTGCGCTGGCGGTTGACGCCGGCGGCGTTCATCTCGGGCAGGACGATATGCTGTGTCAGCACGCTCGGCGGTTGCTGGGCCCCGGTGCCATTATCGGGGTGACGGCGCATTCCGTCGACCAGGCGCTTGACGCGCAGGCGCAGGGCGCGGATTATATCGGCGTTGCGCCGATATTCGCCACCTCAACCAAACACGATGCAGGGACTCCGGCGGGGGTACGGTTAATTACAGAAATCAAGCAGGCGGTGCGTATTCCGGTGGTTGCCATCGGGGGCATAACGCTTGCAAATGCGCCCCAGGTAATCGCCGCGGGCGCCGACGCCGTGTGCGCTATTTCAGCCGTTGTCATGGCCGACGATGTGGAAGAACGCGTCAGAGAATTTCAGAAGTTGTACACATAAACAGAGGGGGCATGTATGTTTCTTAAAAAAGTAGTTGCTGTGTCCGTTGCTTGCGTAGTCGTTTGCGGAGGGGTGAATCTGATTGCGGCTGAGGATGTCAAAAAGCCGGTCCCGTTCAAGGAGTCCGTTAAAGCAAAGGCGCAAACAGTTACAGAGAAGGCAAAAAATATTACCGCAACCGCGCAGGTCAAGGTGCAAGCGGTCAAAGAGAAAGCCAAGAATATTGATGTTGCCGCAACGGAAAAGAAAGCCAAGGACGCAAAAGATCAGGCCGCTGCCGGCATGCAAAAAGTTAGTGAACAGGCGGAAAAAGCCGCCGGAGACCTCAAGGACAAAGGGCACGAAAAAACCGGCTCCGGACTTGAAAAAGCGGGCAGCAAACTGGAATCCGGTGCAGAAGGCCTTAAAAATCTGGGGAAGTAAATCATTGTTTATATGACAGATATTATAGAGCGCATTCAGACATTGGCAAAAAAACGCAACGCAGTGATATTGGCGCATAATTATCAGCGTGACGAGGTGCAGGATATCGCTGATTTTGTGGGTGACTCGCTTGAGCTTTCCCGCAAAGCCGCCGATACGACTGCGGATGTCATTGTTTTTTGCGGCGTTCATTTTATGGCGGAGACCGCGGCAATTCTTAATCCCGGGAAAACGGTGATTCTGCCGGACGCCGCGTCGGGCTGTCCGATGGCGGCTATGATAGACGCGTCGCAATTGCGCGCCCTCAAAGCCGCGCATCCCGGGGCACCGGTGGTTGCCTATGTCAACACCACGGCGGAAGTAAAAGCGGAAACGGATATATGCTGTACATCTTCAAACGCCGTGAAGATTGTCGGCGGGATGCCGGATGCAGAGATTATCTTCGTGCCTGATAAAAACTTGGGCGATTATGTGGCGCGGCAGACCGGAAAAAATCTTATTTTCTTTGAAGGCTTTTGCCCGACGCATATGAAAATCATGCCGGATGATATCCGCGCTCTCAAACAGGCCCACCCAAACGCCGAAGTTCTGGTGCATCCCGAATGCCGTCCGGAAGCAGTGGCGCTGGCCGACAAAGTATTGTCTACCACCGGCATCTGCGTTCATGTCAGCCAAAGCCCGGCAAAAGAATTTATCATCGGTACCGAAGTGGGTATATTCCATCGTTTGCGCAAAGAAAATCCCGAAAAAATATTTTACCCCGCTTCCCCCGCAGCCGTATGCCCCAACATGAAAAAGAATTCGCTTGAAAAGATATTATGGGCCCTGGAAGATATGCGCCCCGTCATCACCGTCGCAGAGCCCATCCGCCTAAAAGCCAAACGCGCCATAGACAGAATGCTGGAATTAAGCAAATAATTCCCCTTCAGCAGTTGTAGTGCCCCATGAATCTGTATTGATTCTGATAATGTAGGGGCGGGCCTTGCGTCCGCCCGTTCAGAAAATATCCTTAAGACAGAATTTTTACAAAAGGGGTAATGAAAACACAGTGATCGGGCGGACGCAAGGCGGCCCCTGCAAAAAAAGATAGTACCACCGTGATTGATCCCCCTTTGAAAAAGGGGGACACAGGGGGATTTGCCGTATACACAGAGCCGGCACTGCAAATCCTCCCCCACCCTCCTTTTTCAAAGGAGGGAGCAATTTACTGTATTGCAGAATGAAATTCAGGGGGTTTTATGCATGAGTTGTGGCAAATGCCTATTATTGCCAGTTTTGTTGCCGGGGTTTTTACTTTTGGCAGTCCCTGTATTTTGCCGCTGATACCCGCCTATATATCGTTTATTACCGGATTGACCCTTGATGAGCTTCAGAGTAACACGCAACCGCTGAAAACAGTTTTTCTCAATGCGCTCTTTTTTGTGTGCGGATTTTCTTTGGTGTTCGTCGCGTTGGGGGCGTCGGCCAGTGCGCTCGGCGGGCTCATCGGTGATCACAAGGATGTATTGCGCTGGATAGGCGGTATCGTCGTTATTGTGTTCGGATTCCACCTGACCGGACTATTTAAAATTAAATTTCTGTATTATCAAAAAAATATTCAGCTCAAACAGTCGCGCCTCAAATATCTCGCGCCGTTTCTGTTCGGCCTGGCATTTGCCATCGGCTGGACCCCGTGCGTGGGACCGATACTCTCATCTATCCTCATTCTCGCGTCAACGCAGGAAACCATTTCCCGCGGCGTCCTGCTGTTAAGCGTCTATTCGCTCGGTCTCGGCTTGCCGTTTCTGTTAACAGCACTGTTCATCAATGCAGCACTCCGCGTATTCAACCGCATTAAACGGTTCTACCACATCGTCGAAATCGCCTCCGGTGCCATACTGATACTCGTCGGTGTCTTGATTATCACCAACGGCCTCCAGCACATTACCAAATACCTCATGATAGCCATCGGGGAATAATAGGATTGTCTCGTGCATCACATGAAAGAAGCGTTGCTGTATCAAATAATTGAGGGTTCTGCGGTGCAGTGTGCGCTGTGCGCGCACCGGTGCGTGATTGCATCGGGGGAGTGCGGGCGGTGCGGCGTACGGCGTAACGACGACGGAGTTTTACATACCGACGCTTATGGCGCGGTGGTGGCGGCGCATCTCGATCCAATAGAAAAAAAGCCGTTGTTCCATTTTTTGCCGGGTACACAGTCGTTTTCGTTTGCGGCTATCGGCTGTAATTTTACGTGTTCGTTTTGTCAGAACTGGGAAATATCACAGGCGAAGGAAGCGGGGCGGCTGGGCGTGCAAACACGGGTACTGTCGCCTGCCGCTATTGTTGAACAGGCGATTGCCTCGGGCGCAAAAAGTATTTCGTATACTTACAGCGAACCGACGATTTTCATCGAATACGCACTCGAGACCGCCCGGCTGGCAAAAAAGGCCGGGCTGGCAAATATTTTTGTAACCAACGGATACATGACACACGAGGCGCTGGACCTGATTGGTCCGTATCTGGACGCCGCCAATGTTGACCTCAAATTTTCTGACGATGAAAAATATTCTCTGCACTGTAGCGCTCATCTTGAACCGGTGCTCCAAACCATCCAGAGCATGAAAGAGCGTGGCATCTGGGTGGAAGTGACGACGCTGGTTGTCCCGGGATTAAATGACGATGTATCGTCGCTGTCGCCCATCGCCGGTTGCATTGCCGCTGTGAGCCCCGAGATTCCCTGGCACCTGTCGGCGTTTCATCCCGACTACAAACTGCTCGAGGCGCCCGCCACGCCGGCAAAGTCACTCAAGCGGGGCGTTGATGCCGGTAAGAAGGCCTGCCTGCACTATGTTTATACGGGAAATATTTCCGGCGGCGCTGAAGATACGCGGTGTCATGCCTGCAATGCGCTGCTCATCAACCGTCGTGGATTTTCGATAGCTGAAAACAATATTCAGAAAAACCATTGCCCGTCATGCCGGGCAAAAATCCCCGGAGTATTTATATGACAACCCGCACAGAAACCATCAGTATTGCCGGTATGCACTGCGTCGCGTGCGCGCTGAACATCGACCGCATTCTGCAATCAAAGAACGGCGTTGTCAGTGCTCAGGTGAACTATGCCGCCGGCAGGGCGGTGGTTGCCTATGATTCTGAGGTGATTACCCGCAAGGAAGTCGAACAGATAATTAGTGATGCCGGTTATACCGTCGTTAAAAGTGGTCCCGCCGGCCTTGCACAATCAGAGCAGGAAACCGAAGATCAGGAGACCGCCGGTTTACAAAAACGATTGATGATTGCGAGTGTCTGCGCTGTGCCGCTTGCCTATGTTGCGATGGGGCACCATCTCGGACTGCCGTTGCCGGCAGTATCCCCTGCGGGGTTTGCGCTCATCCAGTTCCTTCTTGCCACACCCGTCATGATAACCGGTGCGCTGTTTTTCAAACGCGGTATTGGCGGGCCGCTTGCACACATCGGTTGGAAAATCAATAATATTCAATCGTTATTTTCCGCAGTAAACATGGATACGCTGGTTGCTGTCGGCACGGGTACGGCGTATCTGTACAGCGTCTGGATGTCCCTGGTGCTGTGGTTTGGCGGTAGCTCCGTTGCGGGAGACGATACACTGTATTACGAGACCGCCGGCGTTTTGATAACGTTCATTCTTCTCGGCAACTGGCTCACGGTCCGCGCTAAAGGGCGAACGGCCGAAGCGATACGAAAACTGATGGCTTTGGTGCCGCCGACGGCGCGGGTGCTCCGCGATGGAGTGGAGCAGGAAATTCCCATTGCCGCAGTCGTTGCCGGCGACCGTATAGTTATACGGCCGGGGGAACGGTTGCCGGTTGACGGTGTAATTATTGAAGGGACCAGCAGTATTGACGAGTCCATGGTCACCGGCGAAAGTATTCCGGTCGACAAGCAGAGCGGTAGTTCCGTTATCGCCGGGACAATCAATGCCAGCGGTGCATTTGTCTTTGTGGCACAAAAGGTGGGGGCCGATACGGTGCTGGCCCAGGTAGTGCGTTTGGTGGAACAGGCGCAAAGTTCGCGCGCGCCGGTGCAGGATTTGGCTGATACGGTGTCGCGGTATTTTGTGCCGTTTGTCATCGGGACAGCGGTCATTGCTGGTGGTGTCTGGCTCGCTGCCGGGCAAACGCCTTCGTTTGCGTTGTCTGTATTTATAGCGGTTCTGATGATAGCGTGTCCCTGCGCGTTGGGGTTGGCGACGCCGACGGCGGTAATCGTCGGGACTGGCACAGCGGCCCGACACGGGGTTTTGGTCAAAGATTTTTCCGCACTGCAAAATCTCGCGCGGGCCGATACCTTTGTGTTTGACAAAACCGGCACGGTGACGCGCGGTAAACCGGCCGTCACCGCCATTGCCGTCGCGGAGCGGCTTTCAGAAAAGGAACTACTGTCATGGGCGTCAGCGGTAGAAAATCTTTCCGAGCATGTCCTGGCAAAAGTTGTTGTTGCCTATGCCGCCGGCATCGGGGTTATCGCGGGAGGCGTTACCGATTTTCGCGCGTTTGAAGGGTTCGGTGTTGCCGGGACCGTTGCCGGCGTACGGGTATTTGTCGGAAAAAAGGACTTTATGCAGCGCAATACTATATCCATGGATGCCGGCGTGGAAGTCCGCGCGCAGGAGTACGCAGCTGCCGGGAACACGCTGATGTGGGTGGGTGTTGCCGGGGCGGTTGTCGGCGTCATTGCCGTTGCTGATACCGTAAAACCGTCCGCTGCGGCGGCGATTGCTTACCTTAAACGCCGTCGAGCGCAGGTGATTATGTTGACGGGGGATACGCTGGTCACTGCTGTTGCCGTGGGCGGGCAGGTGGGGATAGAAACCGTTTATGCCGAGTTGCTGCCGCAAGATAAGGCGCGTATGATAAACGACCTTCAAAAACAGGGTGCGGTTGTCTGTATGGTCGGGGACGGCATTAACGACGCACCCGCATTGGTAGCGGCGCAGGTTGGCATTGCGGTCGGGTCGGGAACGGATATTTCCATGGAGGCCGCCGATGTTGTCTTGATGCAGAACGATCTTTCGCTGATAATGTCTGCCGTACAGCTCAGCGATTTGGTGATGCGGACTATCAAACAAAATCTGTTCTGGGCGTTCGGGTATAATATCGCCGGCATGGCGGTCGCCGCCGGGTTACTCTATCCGTCAACCGGATTTTTACTTAATCCCATGATTGCCGGGGCCGCTATGGCGTTGAGTTCGGTGTCGGTTGTCGCAAACTCCCTGCGCATCCGGCAGTATGCACCTGCGGGGGTTGACAGGATGGATGAAATTGGATAGAATACATAACTGTAATGATTACAAATCGAAAACAACGCCCTATTTCGGCAGAGCAGCAGCTGCTGGCGCATCACATTAAGCCGACCTTTCAGCGGCTGAAGGTGCTTGAATTTCTCAGCAAAAGCTGTATTCACCCGACGGTGGATATGATTTACCGGGAGCTGGTTGCCACCATCCCGACGATGTCAAAAACGACGGTGTACAATACGCTGAAGTCATTTGTGGACAAAGGTATCGTCTCTTCGCTTATGATAACCGGGACGGAAGCGCGGTTTGAATATGTGCGGCAATCGCATCACCACTTTATTTGTGAGAAATGCAATAGTATAATGGATATAGTAATCGCCTGCCCCCATGCGGTGAAAAGATCAGTGGGCGGGCACACCATAAAAGAACAGCACGGATATTTTAAAGGCATCTGTGCGGATTGCGCAAAAAAGGAGGCGGTAAATGAAGCAGTATAAATGTACCGTGTGCGGTTATGTGTATGATCCTGCTGTTGGTGATGCGGACCATGGGATTATTCCCGGGACACCGTTTGATCAGGTTCCCGATGATTGGGCCTGCCCGGTGTGCGGTGTTGCAAAAGACCAGTTTGAATTGGTTTGACAACGACTCAGAAGGCAATGCAGCTATCGTTTAAGTGAGGACTTTATGGCATTTTATTCAGAAAAAGTAATGGAGCACTTTCAGCATCCCCGCAATGTCGGTGAGATTCCTGACGCTGACGGCGTCGGCAACGAAGGCAATCCGGTATGCGGCGACATGATGACATTTTATATCAAGATGAAGGGTGACCGGTTAGAGGATGTAAAGTTCAAAACATTCGGTTGCGGCGCGGCGATAGCGGTTTCGTCGATGGTGGCCGAAATGGCAAAAGGAAAAACTATCGAAGAGGCGCTCAAGATAAGTAAAAATGATGTTGCCAGGGAATTGGGAGGATTGCCGCCCAATAAGATGCATTGCTCAAATCTGGGCACCGACGCCCTGCATAAGGCCGTCGAAGATTATCTGGCGAAGAAAAACAGCACAGCGCCCGGAGCGCAACCGACAGCGCATATGCCCAATCATAAGCCGACTGATCCGCCGTGTTGCAATGCCGATTGCGGCATACCCGGCGCCCACGAACACAAATCCGGTTGTTGCGGTAGCTGAGAAGGCGGTTGTTATGGCGGGAAAATCTTCATGCTGTTGTGAAAAAAACGGTCACAAAAAATCGCATTGTCAGCCCGATGTCATTACGCTGCTTACCTGCCCCGCGTGCGGTTTGATGTATGATAAAACTTTCAAACGCTGCCCGCAATGCAGTGCGGGAACCCCCGCAAAAGCACGGGCTCAAAAGAAAGGAGACAGATGAATTATGTCTTCCACTAAAATTGCGGACAATTTGTATTGGGTAGGCGCCGTCGATTGGAATATGCGGACATTCCACGGCAGTACCTATACCACTCGCCGCGGGACTACCTATAATGCGTTTCTCATCATTGACGAAAAAATAACGCTGGTTGACACCGTGCACGCCCCGTTCGCCCGGGAGCTTATAGAGAATATTTCTTCCCTGGTCGATCCCTCAAAAATCGACTATATCATCGCCAACCATGTCGAGCCCGATCATTCAGGCGCTCTGCCGGAGTTGTTGAAACTCTGCCCCAAGGCGAAAGTGTTCGGCACGGCTAAATGCAGGGATGGTCTGGCGAAATACTACGGCGTTGCTATGGATTTTCAAGTCGTAAAAAGCGGGGATACTCTGTCGCTGGGCAAGCGGACGCTTTCATTTCTTGAGGCAGCAATGATTCATTGGCCCGACAGCATGTTTACCTATATCGTCGAAGATCAGGTGCTCATGCCCAACGATGCGTTTGGTCAGCATTACGCGACGGCATTCCGGTTTGACGATGAAGTCGATCCGGCGGCGTTGCGGGAAGAGGCGTCAAAATACTATGCCAACATTTTATGGCCGTTTGGCACGGTCATTGCGGCGAAAATAAAAGAAATACAAAAACGTGCTATTCCAATAAAAATGATCGCCCCCAGCCACGGCGTTATCTGGCGCAAGAATCCTGCGAAAATAATCGAACAGTACGGCGCATGGGCGCAGGATACGATGAAGAATAAAGTGGTTATTTTCTATGAAACCATGTGGGGATCAACAGAGAAGATGGCCAGAAAAATCCTAGACGGGGTTTTGAGCGAAGGAGTTGAGGCGATGGTGTGGGATATCTCAAAAATCGACCGCACGGACATGGTCAACGAGATGCTCGACGCCAAAGGATATTTAATCGGGTCCTCGACCCACGATAACGATATGCTCCCGTTGATGGCCGGATTTCTTGAATTTTTCAAAGGGTTGAAACCGAAAAAACGCATTGCCGCTGTATTCGGATCGTACGGTTGGGGCGGCGGCGCCATTGCCGGCATGGAAAAGGTCTTGCGGTCCGCCGGGGTTGAGATAGTGCTGCCCTCGCAGGGAATCCAGTTCGCGCCCACCGCTGACGAACTTAACGCAAGTTACCAGTTCGGCAAAGAATTTGCACGGAAGATTATACAGCAGAAATCGTCATAAAGGAAAAAATAAAAGGAGGACACATGAAAGCGTCTATTTGTAAAGTTTGCGGCTATGTTGCTATCGACGGAGTTGTGCCGGAGGTCTGCCCGGTCTGCCATGCGCCCAAAACGGCGTTTGTGGATAAGACGGACATGAAAACTGCGCAGGATATCGCTGTGAAGGGCGAATCTGAGAAAAAACATATTCCGTTTTTCCTTGTGGTCAAAGAATGCGGGCTTATTCCGCACGCCGGCTGTACCGATGTGCATGTGAAAATCGGCGAGATTACTCATCCGATGACTGTGGAACATTCCATTGTAAGTATTGATTTGTACATCGATAAAAAGTGGGTTGCCCGCAGTTCGTTTACGCCCGATAAAATTAATGCGGCAACAGTACTGCATATTAAAGTTCCGTCAGGCACCGTCACTGCCGTCGCACATTGCAACCTGCACGGCTGGTGGCTCAACGAAACAGCATTTTAATAAAAGCTGTCTAAGCTCAGGTCTATCTTATAAGATTGTCATCCCCGAGTGCTCCTATCGGCGATATGGTTTATGCAATCAAAGCAACACCATATTCCCGATTACACCCTCGGGAATGACAGCAGGGCGTATTTGATACATACATGAAAATATTAAAAGGTATTGCTATTGCTTCAGGTATAGCCCGCGGAGAGGTCTGTTGTTATTTGACCCCCTCTGAGGAGACATTGCCGCATTATGCGGTGTCTCCCGGCGATATACCCCGCGAGATCGAGCGTTTTCGTGCAGCGGTTCTCAGCGCTCAGCAAGAAATGCGTCAAATGATTCGCGTAATCGAAGCATCGCAAGATGCTAAGGCAGCGGATATTTTTAATGCCCACTTGCTGATTCTGAGCGATGAACAGTTGTCGCGCGCGGTCATCAGCTTGATTGAAAAAAGAGGGGTTAACGCAGAGCATGCCGTTAACGATGCTTTTGAGGAGCATATCCGCCGGTACGACGCGCTTGAGGGGCATTTCCGGGAATTGACGCATGATTTTGTCGATACCCGAGACCGGATACTGCAGGCGTTCGGGCGTGAAGCCGGTCATTTCAAATGCGATATCAGTGCCGGTAGTGCCATTATCGTTGCGGCAAAACGATTGACGCCGTCGATGGTATTGACTATTCCGCGGGGCCGCGTGCTGGCGTTCGTTACCGAGGAAGGCGGCATTACCAGTCACGCGACGATATTGGCGCGGGCGTATAATGTTCCCATGGTATTCGGCATTGCGGTTTCAGCGGAAATGGATTGCGGTATGCCGGTTGTCGTTGACGGTTCTCGCGGAACCGTTGTGGTAGCCCCCGACAAAAAAATGACGCAGTATTATGACAAAAAGATTGCAGCAGCCGTGCGAAAAAAATCCGTATGCATGCTCTCCGGCAAAGCCGAGGCAACAACGCGGAACGGCAAGAGGATTACCCTTAAAATCAATATGAGTACGCCGGATGATCTGACGCTGGCCCACGACCTGCCGCATGACGGCATTGGGCTTCTCCGGACGGAATTTCTTTTCATGGATAAGACACGGGAGCCCAATGAAGACGAGCAGGTACGCACCTATCGTTCGATATTGAATGCATGCAGTGCGAAACCGGTGACGGTTCGTTTGCTGGATATTTCGTCGGATAAACTGCCTCCGTTTTTACAGCTTCCGGCGCGGGTAAACGCCGACATGGAATTGCGCGGGGCGATGGCGGTCGAAGTGTTTCAGGAACTGTTCATTGTCCAGGTCAAGGCGCTTCTGCAAGCAAATACGCACGGGAATCTGCGGTTGTTGTACCCAATGGTTTCCGATATCGGCGACCTGAAAACATTCCGCACAATTGTTCACCAGGCCCGTGCGATTCTGACGCGTGAAAAAAAACCGTTCAATGCGGACTTCACCGAGGGTATTATGGTTGAAACGCCTGCCGCAGCGTTGATGGCGGATCAATTGCTGGAAGAAGTCGATTTTATCAACATCGGATCTAACGATCTTTTACAGTATACGCTGGCTGCTTCGCGGGGCAGCGCTGTAGCGGAAGCGCGGTACCATATTCTGCATCCGGCGGTGCTCAAATTGATTTCGATGGCGGCAGCCGCCGGCCGGCGCGCCGGTAAAGAGGTCTGCATATGCGGCGAGGTTGCCTCATTTGAGGAATTTTATCCCATTCTGCTCGACATTGGACTTTCGTCTTTTAGCGTGACGCCGGCAAAATTCGGAGACATTAAATGCGATCTGATGCATCAGGATATCGCCGCAGGTAAAAAACTCCTGACGGACTATAGCGCCGCAAAAACCAAACACGACGCCGACGCATTTTTCGCAAAGTATTTGTAATAAAACCTCCGGTGTGACAGTCGGTGTCACCATTGCCCGTCATTTCCGAGGGTGTAATCGGGAATATGGTTTTGGTTTAAAAGGTGTAACACCATATCCCCGATAGCCCCATTCGGGGATGACAGACAAAGAAATTACTATCGTATGACAGACAAGAATCTCTGTAAGAATGCAAAATATGAGGACTTTTGGACAGAGCGAAATTAGTATAAAAAGGGGAGGGTCTGTATGAAATCACTGAAGGGTAGCAAGACGGAAAAAAATCTGTTGGCGGCGTTCGCCGGGGAATCTCAGGCGCGCAACCGGTACACGTATGCTGCATCGAAGGCAAAAAAAGAGGGCTATGAACAAATAGCCGCTATTTTTTCCGATACAGCTGACAACGAGAAAGAACATGCGAAAGTGTTTTTTGCATTTCTTGAGGGCGGCGATGTTGAAATTACCGCTGCGTACCCTGCCGGGAAAGTCGGGACAACGCTTGAAAATCTGAAGGCCTCAGCCGCAGGCGAGCATTTTGAATGGACAACTCTCTACGCCAAATTCGCTGCAATCGCTGCCGAGGAAGGGTATCCGGAAGTAGCGGAATCATTTCGGCATATTTCTATCAGTGAAAAAGGCCATGAAGCGCGTTACGCAGCGCTGGCGAAAAATATCATTGAAAATAAAGTATTCGCCAAAGGCAAACCGGCAAAATGGCGCTGCCGCAATTGTGGCTATATAACCGAAGCCGCCGGCGCACCGGATAAATGCCCGGCCTGCCAGCACCCCAAGGACTATTACGAAATCGGCGCAGAGAACTATTAATTTCTGACGGATAGCAATGAAGGGGAAATGATGATCGGGCGGACGCAAGGCCCGCCCCTACAGAACCAATAGACCAATTGGTTTGACACCTTCTGCCCCCATTCATATAAAAGCCGTTTACTTGTTATCGTAGGGGCGGGCCTTGCGTCGGCCCGCACATTGTGCCCCTTTTTGTGCTGGGTTCTATCCAATACCAAAACCAACGGATTTGAATATAACCCCGCAAGCTATACTTTTGTCACCACACCCCGCCCGGAGAGCTTGTCTCCCTCAGGATTTCATTGACACCAAATCGTTTATTGTATACAATTTCAGCGTGAACTTGATTGACGATGTCATCGAGTATTCCGGCATGGTTATCCGGCCGCCCAGCGAGGCGGAAAGCATCATCTTTCAAATAACGCTGGGCTGTTCCGATAATGGATGTATTTTTTGTCCCGCCTATAAAGAAAAGAAATTTTCTGTCAGGGGTATGGCAGCAATAGAAAAAGAAATGCAGACAGCGTCGCGGGCGTTTCCTGACGCGCGGCGGATTTTTTTCGCCGACGGCGACGCCTTGGCGGCGGGGATGCAAACACTCCGTGACGCCTGTGTGTGCGCTATCCGGTATTTTCCCAAATTATCCCGTATTGCACTCTACGGTTCCGCAAAAAGTATCGAGCCCTTCTCAGTGCAGGACTTGCGGGAATTAGCGTCACTTAAATTGACCATGGTGTATATTGGTTTTGAGACAGGGGATCCGGGCATTTACGCCGGCATCCACAAATACGGTACACCCGATAAAAATGCCGCAGCGTGTAAGAAGGTTATGGCGGCTGGCATGACGGCCAATGCTACCGTCATCCTCGGATTGGCTGGAACAGAACGAACTGCTGACCATGCCGTCAACACAGCACATCTTTTAAATGACGCTCGGCCGCAGCAAATCGCAGCGCTGACCTTGATGATTGCTGAAAATACGCCACTGGCGGCCCGGGTACAGCGCGGTGCATTTTCAGAGCTAAAAACATTCGAGTATCTGTCTGAATTGAAAATGATGTTGGAAAATCTTGATGATTTTCCGTGTATTTTTATGGCTGACCATGCATCAAATTATCTCCCGGTCCGCGCGCGATTTCCGCGTGACCGGCGCCGGGTGATAAGCGAAATAGAATCTATTCTTTCCGTCGGTGATCTGCGAACGCTTGTTCCTGAGAATCGCCGCGGTTTGTGAAGATTATTCTTGTCCCGGGAGGGTCTTGGTGAAAATTATTATTGTCGGCGGTGTGGCGGGCGGTGCGGCAGCGGCGGCGCGGGCGCGGCGGCTTGATGAAAAAGCGGAAATCATTCTTTTTGAGCGCGGACCGCACATATCGTATGCGAACTGCGGTTTGCCGTATTTCATCAGCGGCGAAATTACTGATCGCGACCAGTTGTTGATACAGACGCCGGAATCCTTTAAAAAGCGCTACAACATCGATGTGCGCGTTTCGTGCGAAGTTGTCGGCATCAACACGAAACAGAAAACAGTGTTGGTCAAAAATTATGTATCTCACGGAGAGACGCATCACGAGTACGACAAGCTGATTTTAGCTCCCGGCGCGGAACCGCTGGTACCGAAAATATTCGGCGTCGAAAGTAATCGTGTGAAAACTCTGCGTACGCTCGAGGACGCTGACCATATTAAGGACTGCCTGCTCAGTCACGCGCCGCGGCGCGTCGTGGTTGTGGGTGGTGGATATATCGGACTTGAGATGGCTGAAGCACTGCGCCATTTGGGTATTCATGTGACCCTCATCGAGATGTCGCGTCAGATGGTTGCACCGATTGACTTTGAAATGGTTGCGGAAGTGCACCGTCACCTGAAAGCACATGGAGTCGAATTTTATCTGGGTGCAGAAGTCATTGCATTCCGCGATGTAGCCGACGGGCTGGTCATAGCTCTCAAAAATGGCGGAGAGATTGCGGCGGATTGCGCGATACTGTGCATCGGCATCCGTCCGGAAACGAAGCTGGCAAAAGAAGCCGGATTGAAGATTGGCGAAACCGGCGGTATCTTGGTCAATGATTATATGCAAACCTCTGACGAGCATATCTATGCCGTCGGAGACGCGGTTGAACTCCCGGATCCGATTTTAGGAATCAAGCGGTTGGTCGCGCTTGCCGGCCCCGCTGCAAAACAGGCCCGCATCGCCGCAAACAATATTGTGTTGGGCAACCGCGAAAAGTATATTGGTAGTGTCGGGACCGCCATTGCCAAAGTGTTTGACATCAGCGTTGGTGTTACGGGCCACGCCAGCAAGTATTTGAAAATGAAAGAGGTGTATTACGCTTCAGCTATCGTGCATGTTTCGTCCCATGCGGGGTATTATCCGGGTGCGAAACCGCTGACCGTTAAAGTTATTTTCTGCCCTAAATCCGGGAAAATATATGGTGCCCAGGCCGTCGGTGCCGAAGGCGTCGATAAAGTGATTGAAGTGTTTTCTCTGGCCTGCCAGTATGGCCTTACCGTGGGGCAGATAAAAAATATGGACCAGGCGTACGCACCCCCGTTCTCATCGGCAAAGTCTCCCGCCAATATCGTGTGTTTTGTGGCTGATGATATGGTGCAAGGTGTTTCCCGCAATAAATCGTGGCGGGATATCGAATTGATTTATGATGATTCCGTCCTCCTGTTGGATGTGCGCAGTGCCGCTGAAGTTGCCGGCGGCGTCATTAAGAACAGCATACATATTCCCCTGCCCGATCTCCGGGCCCGTATTAATGAGGTTCCGCGCGGGAAAAAAATTTATGTGTACTGTGCGTCCGGACTGCGCAGTTATCTGGCTTCCCGCATCCTTGAACAGAACGGGTTTGCGGAAGTGTGGAATCTTTCCGGCGGGTATAAGACCTGGGATACCGCCAGTCGGCAATGGCGCGCGGCGGGGGCGAACGGAGAAGCGACCGTGGTAAAAAACGGAGACATAAGCAATGGGTAAAAAATTATTTCCACGGGTAATCATAGCCGTATGCGCGGTTCTGATGTGCGTCGTCACGCCTTGCATGCTCCATGCTGATGCGGATATCGAGGGGAGCAAGGAAGACGCAGTGTTTCAGCGCGCTCCGGGGTATCACATCATTGAATATGAGAACAATGATGATGCCATTGATTACAACTATACGGCGGAGAAAAGGGCGATTATCGCAGGGCAGCGGACTTATTTCAATTATTCTATCAATGAAAACGCGCCGGTATCCGACCCGGCGGAAATCATTCAGTACTACACCGCTATTGTTCGGCGCCAAGGCGGGGAGACCATCTTTTCTGGGCCAACTAACGCCGGATTCTATACGGCAACTTTCAAGATAATCAGAAAAGACCGGGAAACGTGGGTGCTGTTGACGCCGTTCAATAACGGGGCTGGCTATTTTTTGAATATGGTTGAACACGCCCCGCAAAAGTAAGTTCAATGTGATCGTGGTTCCCCCGTTTCTGCGGGGAAAATACAAAAGGATTATCTTTGAAGAACTTTCCCTATACCGACATCCTTGGTTGGTCCGTATCGCGGTTCGACAAATTCAATTCCTGCAAGCGGCAGTATTATTATGACTATTACGCCAAACACGATGCGGAATTTCCCCGTGCACGGATAACCCAGCTCAAAGCCATGACCACGCTTGCCCTTGAAGCCGGCAACATCGTCCACGATACCATAAAAACGCTGCTTGAACGCCTGCTGAAAACGGAAGACGCAATCGATACCACCCGTTTTATCGACTACGCGCGCCGGAAAACGGACGAGTATGTCGCCGCCAAGGTTTTCGCAGAAGTGTATTATAAGGAATTGCCTTCTGTTGACCCGGCGACCGTTTTTGGTGCCGTCGAAAAGTGTCTTCAATCATTTCTTGCCAGTGCCCGTTTCGCTTGGATTACCGACAAGGCCGTACGCAACAAGACCGGTTGGATTATCGAGCCGGGCGGCTATGGCGAAACCCGTATAAACAATCTTAAGGCATACTGCAAAGTTGACTTTCTGTTCCCTGTTGACGGCCGCATTCATATCCTTGACTGGAAGACCGGAAAACCTGATGCGGTAAAACACAAAAAACAAATGGTCGGCTACGCCACCTGGGCCGCTTATCACTGCGGCGTCGCTTATGAGAATATCGAGCCCACTGTCGCCTATCTAAAACCGCCGTACGCCGAATCCACTATCGCCGTCAACGAGTTTGACGCCCAGGAGTTTATCTCTGCCGTTGAGACGGAAACCAAACAGATGTACGCGTGCTGTTCCGATTTCAGCCGAAACATTCCCCACCCCAAAGAGACATTTCCGCAAACCCCGCGCACGGTGGTTTGTAAATACTGTAACTACCGCGAATTATGCAACCGTCAAACCTCCGATAAGAATCCGGCGAAGGAAGACAAATGAAAATATCGACAATTTCGCCCAGCTGGTTGGTAACCAATAGAGTTGAATTCAGCAAAGGTATCCGGACGCTGGAAAAATGGGGATTTACGGTCGCCGATAAAAAATTTCCTGTCCGCGCCCTTTCGCCCCGTGAAAAGGCGCGGCAGATACATAACGCTTTTTCTGACAAAAGTATCGGCATGGTTCTTGCCCTGCGGGGCGGGTACAGTTCGATGAAGGTTTTGCCGTATCTGGATTTCAAGCTCATCAAGAGATACCCGAAACTCTTCGCGGGTTTTAGCGACTTGAGCACTATGCTTAACGCTATTTATGAACGGACCGATATCATAACTCTGCACGCGCCGATGGTTATCAACTTTGAGAAGCCAACTGATTTTACCGTCAGTTCCTTTATGAACGCGGTCAACGGTTTCCCAGAAAAGGATCTATTCAAGGGCGCCCCCGTGGAAGTAATCAGGGCGGGCACCGTGCGCGGGACGCTTAAAGGCGGCAACCTGGTGACGCTGACCGCGCTTATCGGAACCGACTGGGAGACGCAGACGGACGGATGCATTGTTTTCTTTGAGGATGTTGACGAAAAAATTCACCAGATAGACCGCTACCTGACGCAGTGGGCGCTCAGGGGAAAATTGCAAAAAATCAAAGGGCTTATTCTGGGCGATTTCCGAAATATAAAAAACAACGATGTGGTGAACATACTTAAAAACACCATGAAGATACATATTCCCGTAGTTCATTGTCCGTACATAGGGCATGTAAAAAACAAAATAACGCTTCCGGTGGGCGCGACAGTCGAGTTGAGTACCCGGACAAAATCGTTGAGATTGGTCGGCCATCAATCGGCGGGAGTCCTACGCGCATGAATATAATCTGGTTTCTGCTTATGTGCGTGAGCATTATATTTTCCATCATCAATGGGCGGCTCGATGATTTTACCAAGGCCATGTTCGACGCCAGCAAGCTGGCGGTTGAGACCTGTATGTATCTTCTGGGCATTGTCTCGCTCTGGCTGGGGTTAACAAAAATACTTGAGGATTCCGGTCTTATATTTAAGCTTTCCCATTTCTTTAGGCCCGTGATATCGCGGCTTTTCAAGAATATACCGCCGGATCATCCCTCGATAACTTCGATAACATTGAATCTGCTGGCGAATCTTTTCGGATTGGGTAACGCCGCCACCCCGCTGGGGATAAAAGCGATGAAGGACCTGCAAACCCTCAACCCGGACCCGGAAACGGTTACTTTTGAAATGATGCTTTTTACCGTCATCAATACTTCCAGCATTCAAATCATTCCTTTTACCGTTATCGGACTGCTTGCCAATTACGGGTCAAAAATGCCGACCGCCATTGTGTTGCCGACCATCATAGCCACGGTGGTATCCACCGTGGCCGCCGTGGGGGTATTGTTTTTGTTTAAGGGGATAAAAAAATGGAAATAATCAATATAATTTCGCAGTTGATTATTCCTCTGTTCATTCTTTTTGCGATTGTATACGGTATTGCCAAAAAAGTCAGGTTGTACGACTCTTTTGTTTCCGGCGCAAAAGACGGCATCGATGTTATCATAAAGATTTTTCCGTATGTGCTGGCGATTTTTCTTGCCGTCAAGACATTCCAGGCGTCCGGGGCGTACGACTCGATGAAAAATCTTTTCTCGGGGCTTTCTACGGCACTGAGTATCCCCCCGGAAATATTCTCGCTGGCCATCATTAAACCTCTTTCAGGCAGTGCGTCATTGGGGATATTTACCGACATTGTTAAAACCACCGGACCCGACTCGCTTGCTTCGCGGATAGCGGCGGTTATTCTGGGGAGCGCGGAAACGACTTTCTATGTCGTTGCCGTGTATATGGGCGCGGTCAGCATTAAAAAAACAAAATATCTTGTTCCGGTATGTATCACCGCCGACATCGTGGGCATAGCGGTAGCGATAGCAGTTGTTAAAATGATGTTTTAAAAAAGTCACTTTATGTGCAGATTATTAGGTATTAAAAACTTTAATAGTACCATCCATCGCGATATAGTGCGGGATTTTTTTTCGTTGGCGAAAAAGGGCGCTGTCCCGCCGGGAAATGAACCCGGACATCTGGATGGCTGGGGCGTCGGGTGGTATGCCGGCGGTAAAGCTGTCATACAGAAAAGCGGCGGTTCGGCAATCGATGAAGCGCACACGATCAGCGATATCATAAACGGCATAGGAACATCACGGATACTGATAGCTCACCTGAGAAAATCTGCTTGGAACGATACGGCAAACTCCCGTCACGCCCATCCTTTCGGTTACACTAATTACTTGTTCGCCCATAACGGAACCGTCATAGATTATCATCCGTTGCAACAGGCGCTTCCGCAGGCGTTCGCCCCTGAAAAAGATTCGTTGGATACCGAGGTGCTGTTTAGGGCAATCCTCAGTGCACCGGGGAAAAACATGGCAGCACAATGCGCGGCAACGGTTTCCACAGTAAAAAAGCTCAATTATACCGCCCTGAACATGCTCTTGACCGACGGGAACGAGCTTCTTGGATACAGGGATTATTCAAAATATCCGGACTATTATACGCTGTATACAGCTACGATCGGCACCGCGGATATCATCTGTTCAGAACCCTTGCCCATGGCCGGCGCATGGTCCGCCCTGAGCAACGGACAATTAATCGTCGTATAGATTCTGCAACTCCCGCTTTTCCGCCTCTATTATATCCATGAGCATACAAGAACATTCCTTTATTCACAGTTTATAGGGTACAGGGTCAAAAGGATACGCCATGAAACATAAAATTCTCGAGACGCTTTCACAGTATTGGGGCTATACCTCTTTCCGCTTGTTTCAGGAGGAGGCGATTCTTTCTATCCTTGACGATAAAGACACCGTGACTATCCTGCCAACCGGCGGGGGAAAATCGGTTTGCTTTCAGCTGCCGGCGCTTATCTCCGACGGGATGGCAGTCATCATTTCGCCGCTGATTTCTTTAATGAAGGACCAGGTGGATTATCTCAAGGATATGGGTATTGCCGCGGAATGTCTCAACTCAAGCTTGACGGTGAAAGCGCGCCAGACGGTCGTCGAGAAGGTTCGTGCGGGGACGGTGAAACTGCTGTATTTGTCGCCTGAGCGGTTGATGCTCGATCATACGGTCGAACTGCTTAAATCTGTAAAACTCTCGTTCTTTGTTATCGATGAAGCGCACTGCATCAGCCACTGGGGGCACAACTTTCGCGAGGAGTACCGCCAGCTGGGCCTTATCAAACAAGAGTTCAAAAATATCGGCGTCCATGCGTTTACGGCTACGGCGACGGTCGCAGTGCAGAAGGATATCGTTGAACAACTTAATCTGGACACACCCCATATCTATATCGGCAACATAGACCGCCCCAACCTGACCTATCGGATACTCCCGCGATCGGGACATGTACTGGGACAGATTGTCGATGTTATCAACAAACACCCGCGGGAACCGGGTATTATTTATTGCCTCAGGCGCACGGATGTTGACAGTATTTCGCAAAAACTGACTACCCTGGGATTAAGAAACCTACCCTACCATGCCGGTCTTCCTGACGCTGAGCGCAAAAAAAACCAAGACGAATTCTCGGCGGAAAGCGTTGATATCATCGTGGCTACCATTGCGTTCGGCATGGGCGTCGACCGTTCGAATATTCGCTATGTGATACATGCCGCCATGCCGAAATCCATCGAGCATTATCAGCAGGAAACGGGCCGCGCGGGCCGCGACGGACTGCCGGCTGATTGTTACCTGTTTTATTCCGGTGGCGATTACCGGATTTGGGAATTCATGCTGCGCGACTCGGCCGACCGGGAAGTGCTTTTAGTCAAGCTCAGCGCCATGTATAATTTCTGCGTGCGCCCTGAGTGCCGGCACCGGTATCTGGTCACTTATTTTGCGCAGGAGTATGGCGCCACCAATTGCGGCGCCTGCGATTACTGTCTCGGCGAAGTGGAGATGGCGGAAGACCCCCTGCTTATCGGGCAGAAAATAATTTCCTGCGTCGCTCGCGTTCAGGAACGCTTTGGCGCGGACCATTTGTCCGATGTTCTCAAAGGCAACCGCACGGCTGCCGTTGAGCGCTGGGGGCATGAAAAACTCTCAACATTCGCGTTGATGAGCGCCGAGACGAAGGTGTTCATCCGGTTTATGATAGAACAGCTGGTCGGTCAGGGTTTTTTGCGCCGCGAAGGCGAATTCATGACCATAGCGATAACGGCGGCGGGCCACAATGTGCTCAAAGGCACGGAAGTTCCCCGTTTGGCAAAATTAGTGGTGGCGGAAAAAAAGAAAGATATTGAAAAAAAGCGGCGGGTCCGGCGCACTCAGGATTGGGAAGGCGTTGATGAAACGCTGTTCGATATATTGCGCGCCAAGCGCGCGGAACTCGCCCGAAAAAAAGGTGTCCCCGCGTACATCGTTTTCAGCGACAAAACCCTGAAGGATATGGCATTGACGAAGCCAACCACCATAGACCAGTTCGCCCAAGTATTCGGCGTCGGCGCCTCAAAACAAAAAGAATACGGCGCACTATTCGTGGACATCATAAAATCGCACAAACAGTAACGAATTGCCGCGCCTTGTGCCTTTTTATTGCTCTTTGCATGGTAGCCGCAGAGCTTGCTCTGCGGCTGTTGTTGTCATGTCGTTGCCATCAACCGGCGAAGCAAGCTTCGCAGCTACAAAGATCCATAAATTCAATGTAAATCAGCGTTAATTTTTGCTATGATTAAAATGTAAAGGGTTTTGGCGTGCCGGCGGCAAGAATTTCTTCAACGGAACAACTGCGGAGGCATTATGCACACCAAGAAAATGCTCACCTTGGAAGAAACTAAACAAAAAATAGCCAAAGGATTGCATCTATTCCTTGCCGGCGACGAGACCTTGCTTCAACAGCTGCCGCGGGGAAACTGGGCGGGGGGGACAATCCCCTATTTTATCGGTGATAACGGTGGCGAATTCTCCCGGAACAAACTGTATGTGTGGGAGATGCCCGATTTTGTTGTCGGGACGCAAGTAAAGACATACGATACATATTCTCTGTTTAATGTGTACAAAGAGGCGCCTGAGAACGGGTTCAGCTTGATTGTTCTGCCGGCATCGAGTCCGACACATCTGTCTTTTGCGCTTAACGCGACACGATACGAGCTCTTTGCATCACGGCCTTTAATCGGCTGGATATCGGGTGTAGCTCTTGAAGACCTTCACACCGAGATTCCCCGGGTGTATAACGGGTTCTCCGGCGAAGTGCTGTATGACGGCGCCGTGGTGATGCATGTCACTCTGCCGGCGGGCAAGGCGGCGGATATGGGTATCATCAATATTTTTGAGCCGGGCGACGGCGATACGCTGGTTTTTCTTTCCGACAGTTTCTTCGTCACGGATGTGGTGATCAACGGCGAAAAACGCAGTTTAGCCGATTACATCGACGAGATGCATTTGGACATCAAAATCCCGCTGGTGGCCGACTATAACGGCGCGAAGATCAACATCTCATTTCAGAGCATCGATCGGGTGACGAAGCTCGTTACATTCTATGCCCCGGTGTTCGCGGGGGTTGAATACAAACATGCCCACCCCGTTGCCGACTATATGCAGGCATTCCTGTCTCATGTGTCCGTGGGCGACTATTCCCGCATATATTACTCGTGCAATTGCATCCTGAACTACCTGTACGCCGGTCTTGAGGGAAAAAAGACTGCGGAGATAACGGGGCCCATTACTTTCGGCGAAGTGGCTTACCAGTTGTTGAACCAGACGCTGGTATATATCAAAATAGTGGATGTCAATCTTGCAGAACGCCTGCTGGGCAGTGTTGCCCTCAATCAGCGGTACCGTCTCTTGGAAACCCTTCTCAGCGCTATTCCCGACCCTGTCTTCTATAAAGATGTGAAGGGGCGTTATATGGGCTGCAACAGTGCGTTTGAGAAGTTTATGAAGACATCACGCAAAGATATCATCGGAAATACTGCGTATTCGGTTGTATCTAAGGAAATAGCAGATATTTTTACCGAGAGAGATCGCCAGCTATTGCAAAATCCTCCCCGGCAGTCCTACGAGACGCGGTTGCAGGATGGCTCAGGTAGGATGCGGAGCGTAATCTTTCACAAGGCGACTTTTAATGACGGGGCAGGGAAGGTGGCCGGGTTAATCGGCGTGCTTACCGATGTGACCGACTTGAGGCTGGCAGAATCAACTTTGGAGAAAACGGTAAAAAAGCTAACCGCCGTCCTTGAGCAGGTCAAGGCCATCAAGGGGCTTATCCCGATTTGCTCTCAGTGTAAACGCATCCGGACGGATAACGGCAGCTGGCAGAATTTAGAGGCGTATTTTAAGGATCAGTCAGACAGCGATTTTACCCATTGTATATGCGACAAATGCCTTGCCTCAGAACAAGAGAAGGGCGAGCAAAGAAGAGAAAAGCAACATCCCCCTGACGATAAAGCGTAATCACAACTCTGCAGTCCGGCACCGACTATCCCCATTGCTATGCAAGGACAATACCATGCACCTTGCTATACATCGATAAATTCTTTCGTGTCTGTGTATGCTTCCGATTTTTAAGCTAACGCCAGAAATCAGCTGCGCCACAGAGCGGCGTCAGTTGGATTGATTTGTTAGATCATTCTATTGGCTTGTTGTTGTGCTCATTTGTTTTTCTGTTGCCCAGTTCCACCAGCCCTTAATATTAAGGGCAACAAAGATACTACAAGCAAACACAGTAGCCACGCTGTGTGCAAGAACTCCAAATACAATCCATGCAATGTTGGCTACAATGCCAAGGGAAAAACCGAATTTTTGCTTTTTCCCAAGAAGATAAATAGAAGCTGCGTTCAGAACCATCGCCATCCAATCGATGCAGTAGTATTTTACAATCGTTTCCCACATAAATTATTTCTCCGTTATGAATATACCATTTTCATGATTTCTCTTCTGGCCCGGTCGTTCTCTTGCATGTGTCTCTCTATACTGCACGCCGCCTTACTGGTTGCCGGGTAGCTAATGCCAAATACTTTTTCCGGGCGACTCCACGGCTGGTGATATGATAAAAGTCATTCTCGCCCTGTCGTGGCATGTAATAAGAGTATCTTTTTATTTAACTCTATTTCTATATTGTGAATATTCTGTTTTGCAACCACTACATATTTGTGCAGTGCCCGTGGATGGAGCATTCTTGTCAATAACACAACCACCTGTAATGAAAGGTTCGTAATGGGGAAAATGCTGTTCTTTTTCTTCATAATACCCATCTCTCACACTAAAAAGACCATATTTTATTGGTTGCACTTCAGGAGTTAACTCAATGCCATGAATAGCGCATTTCCTATGCATTGTAAGCTCCTTGTGTATCAGTCGATCGCTGCTTGTAGTTGCACATGACGCAAGGAATAAGGGAAAAAATAAGAATAACATTTTCATTTCAGTTCCTTATCGTATAACTTCTTTTTTGTTGGTGGGGGTAAAAGTTCTTGTGTTGTTATCGTGATTAAACCGCTGAGCCATTCATGGCTCTCGAAGGCGTCTTCAATGAGAAAATACAACTTTGCACCCGGATACGGAGCCGCCTCAACAATCGTGCCTATATATGCTCTGCCGCCTTTGGTCGGTTTTACGAAAAGCTGATTGTCGCACACCAGTGCCACGACTTTGCTGTCACAATAAATTGCATATTCACCGAACATCTTCCGGGAAGAGATACATCCGGCGTCTCTCATTTGTCCTACGATAAATTCAACGAAGTTTTTATCTGATCCCATAGTGATCACTTTACAGCAGAAAGATTGAAATCTAACACCGAAAATAAGTTCCCTTGCCCCCTTGTTGTTTCAGCGGAAATGAAAGGGCGCATGATTCAAATATATTGCGAAGGATCTGCAATTCTGCCTACCAATAGGATACTTCCGGTTTTTATGTCACGAATTATAAATATAAAAGGATGATCTCCCTGAAAAATCAGCGTTTTTGCTGGATTAGGCATGCATGTAAGAACCATTATAATGGCCGTAGCGGCAGCTGCCTCTGTCCCTTTTTCATTAACATCAACGAATGCTTTATGAATAACATTGCTGATCCTTAGGTCATCTTTGCCGGTCATGCCTGAAAAATCAGCTTCCTGAAACGCATGAGGCATCCCCATGATAGAGAGAGTATCTGATAACATAAATTCACCGGTAATCTTAAACAGGGGGATACTTACCAATACTTCGGCTGTGTTTGTTTGAGAGAGTTCGCTTATCCACCGTGAAACATTATCGGATGTAAAATCCTTTTCCAAATTAGCTAAACCATCAATTTCTTTTGGCAGGAATATAACCATGGATAAGTCATTCCCCGAGTACGGTAATTCTATCGCGCTAAAGCTATTAAAATCCACAAACTTAAAAGGCGCCCGCTGGTTCATCATGCGTACCGTAATGGTGTCCTCACGAGAAACATGAAAATCTGCGCGTAGTGTTTCCTTCTTGTCGAATGGGTGCAGCCAATCGCCCTTGAAATAGATTGCATTGCAAAGAACTAATCTTGCACTGGATTTAATCGCGCTCTTGGGGATTAAATCTTTAATTTTCTTTTCTGTCTTCTTCTCTACCCAGGTATTAATGGTTTTTCGTGCAGCTTCAGTGTGTGCTATAAAATCAACGACATTCAACCCGGCGCCATAGTTCTTTTTATTGATTTCTAAAAAACTGTCAAGAAAACGATAGCCCTTTTGACTCCATAATGAATTAGCTACACTAAGTTTAATATAGCCCTTCTTCTGGATAGTATTGAGGTCGGATTGCAACATAGCAAACGATGAATGAATCGTGTCCTGCCCTAAAGAAAAATGCAATACTTCCGCCATCTCTTTTTCTGTTCGCCCCCGTGCGCCGGCATAAGTCATTGCAAGCGCAGTGGAAATGCTGTAGGGGGAAAAAAATAGATTCCCTTTTTTACCTTTAAGCTCTTGGAATAAATTACACCCAAATTCAGTATTGCCTTTTACTACCGGCTGTAAATCACTGGCCGCCCCCGCGAAGGCAAGCCGGGTGCATATCAGAATGAAAACAACGGAAATACATTGAATTATTCTAATCTTCATTTTCACTCTCAGTCCTTCCATCTCTTCAGTTGCGGAATATTCCGTGTGAGCAGCCAACCTAAGAACTTTGGCACACCCTTTTCATGCAATTTAACTATACAAAAATCCTGCATTTGTTTTGCCGTAAAATGAGGCCGTGTGAATGACCCGTTTACATAACAATAACTGCAATAGTCAACGCTTTTTGACCCATCCGCATTAGTCCCGCCATTCTCCGGATCGTTCTTCGCAGGCATCCCGCAGCTTTGACAGAATTTGTTCATGGTTACTTTTCTTTATTGTTGATTATATATCTTTGGATTTCCGATGTAATATCCGGGACAATCACATCTGAGTATATGACATTATCCTCATATGCCGTTGTTTTAATCACGACTTGGTATTTGTTCCCAAATATTTTCTTGATAATGAGAGGCAACTCACTTTTTACCAGCGCTTTAACGGTATGATCAATGGCATTAAATGCAGCGTAGCCCTTATTCTCCATTATTTGTGTAGGGTCAAACTCTATTTTCCCTGTAGTTTTTGATGGTAAGTAATGGCGCATCATCTCTTCGCTGGCTGTTTGTTGCAATTTTTTCGCTTCCTCATACTGAATCTTTACGGTCTGATTCTGAGTTTGCGAAAGAACATAGTCCAACACGACAGTGTCCAAATCTGAAAGATTTACCTTTGCTATGTTAACCTTCCCTGCATTCCCGGTACAGCCAATCAAAGCCAAACAAATTACTGCTACAGCAATAAGCTTACTCATTTTTGTCCTCCCCGATTAATTAAGTGCTCTGTGATGGTTTGTATAGCCATACCCGACAATGCATAAGGCAATGGGGGCAGGCCTTGAAATGGGATTTAAGCTTCTTTATTTCTCTTTAAAATCGGCCGTTCTCCTAATAACACCTATCCAATTAAATATTTGTGAATAATACTTGAAATCAAGGTTTGATATGGGAGCCCCTCATGTACAGCTTTAATTTTAATTTTCTCATAATCCCAATCAGATATTCTTATGTTTATTTTCTTTTTTTTGCTCAATGTGTTGCGAGCATATTTCTGGTATTTTGTAATTTCTTCTTCTAAGTGGGGAACGGGTTTCCATTTGCCTTTTTCAATCTCTTTCTCCAATTGCATTTCCTCTTTACTTAATAATATTCTTTTCATGGCGCGCTCCTTAAATATTTCCTTGCGCCAGAAATCAGCTGTCCTGCCCTGGCGGGATCAGCTGAATTGATTTGTTAAAGAAAAAAGTGCCTTGTTCTCTTATTTTTTGATAGCTGTAATTATAGTTGTTTGTATATTTTCCTCATTAGGTTTAATTGCGCGAAATTTGACAATGGTACTGCCCGGGAAAGAATATTGAATGCCATTGTCAGCAGTAAATGTACCTGAAACATAATCATTGAAAGCCAAATATTTCTCATCTGCCCACCTTAATATTTTCAGTTTTACTTCAGGAACACTTTTCAATACTTTGGCCGTGCAATCAGCTGAACTTTCTACTTTTTCTCCGTTAACTTCAACAATGATATCAGGATATTTAATTCCGGCAAGCTCCGCTGCCCCATCTACCCCAATACCGGTAACCAACACCCCATAAGTTATACTCAATATTTCTTTCTGCTCCTGGGTCATATCTGTCAATTCTAAACCTAAACGCTTTGGATAATCAGTCCTGATACCGGATAGTGCTTCTCTTAGAGTGAATATAGCGTCAATCATATCTTTTGCGGCGTTCTTGTCCTTCATGATAATCCCATGTGCCTCTCCATCAGAAAATCCCATTCCTACAACATAACCATTCAACATTGCTGTCCCGGTTATATCTTTGAACGAAATAATCATCATTTTTTCCTGAGGAGTTTCTTTTGTCCATGGCTGAGAAGTAGTGGTATTTGTCGGAATATAATTCCACCCTAACCAGAACCCCCCGGAAGTTGAAGCAACATTTTCTCCTTTTTCAGTAACAACCCATTTCGCTTTAGCTCGTATTCCGTATCTATCTACATCCAGCTCGCTTGGCATCATTCCGCCATTCAGCATCATCCTGTTTTGGAGGTTTCTGATATTAGCGACAGCCTCCTCAGTTGTTGCAAGTCTTTTTGGGGTATAATAATACCAACTACCAGTACGCGGTGGCCATATTTTCTTCAAGGTTTCATCTGCATATAAAGATTTTACAATGAAAAGATTAAAGCAAGCTGCAAAAACAAATCCCAAGGCGAGTATTTTCTTCATTGTTACGGCCTCCTATATTCTTTACAGGCAATGCAGAGAAAACAAAAACAGTCTCAGGGTGAATCATTTCCATTTTTTAAGCAGCTGTAATTGCCCTTGTTGTCAAATTGGTTTTGTATCAAATATTTTTCGTGTTTCTTTAACGCCGGAATTCAGCTGCGCGGTCCGCAGGGCAGCGTCAGCTGGATTGATTTGTTAGGGATTCTATTTGTGTTTATTTAAATACTTAATGTCTAATTTGTCTTTATCTCTGCCGGTAGCTTTTTTGTTTTTGATAAGGTTGGTCTTAGAAAGGAAGGGTATTTTAAGATGTTCTATTTCTATTTCTTCTTTGGTGTGAAAGGCATGTTTAAAAGTTACACCATCTATAGAGGTAATAATATCAATTCTTCTCGGTGCAACACCGATTTGAAAAATAAGTCCTTCTTCAGAAAAGATTGATCGGGTAATATTGGAAAGAGGAGCACCAAATTGTTTAAGCGATTTATAGAGTTTACGAGAATTATCCAAGGTTGGTTCAACCCAAATATCAACATCCCCCGTTGCTCGCGGATAACCGTAAACTCCCAAAGCATAAGCGCCTACAATAAGGAATTTAACTTTGTTGTCTAATAAGATGCGTAACATCTCTTTGTAATCTTCGTTTAACATTATGTCTACCTCTAAGTGACCAAATTTCCGCTGTTATCTCCCATATGGCCGATATTCTTTCCTGGGGAGGGAGATCCACAAAAGGATCATCATCTTTAGAAGTCCGTTTTAAGATTGTGATATTTTTATTTATTTTCATTATCTTATTATAACAAATATTATTCGTCGATTCTAACGCCGGAATTCAGCTGCGTGACCCGAAGGGGCACGTCAGCTGGAATGATTTGTTAGCTTGAGGTTATGCAGACCATTTAATATGAAGTTTTTTGTGCAATAGCGCGCATTCACGCAGGTAGATATTTATAAGGTTTTGATAAGGCATACCATATTCGCCGGAAAGATTCTTGAAATAATCAATTGTTGTATTATCCAGGCGAATTGTGATTTGTTTTTTTAATTGTTTGGCGAAAGGATTTTGTTTTGCCTTGCTGAAGTCGTATTCTTTTCTCATAGGGGTCTCCTGTACTGATTCTTTTCAAGTTTTGTCGCTTTTCGTGCTGAAATAATTCGTATCACTGAATCATCTTCTCTATAACAATGACAAACAACCAAAACATTCATTTTGAGGCTGGCTCCTAGCAATACAAATCGATCTTCCTCTTTGGAATGGTCCGGATCACTGATGATTAGAGCTGTCGGGTCATAAAACACTGTCGTTGCCTCATCAAAACTTATCCCATGTTTCGTGATGTTGGTTGCGGCCTTCCGGGGATCCCAGGTGAACGATAGCTCTTTCATAATTATATTGTAGTTATATTGTAAGTAAATTGCAAGATGTATTTGCCCTAACGCCGGAAATCAGCTGCCGCGGAACGCGGTCAGCTGGATTGATTTGTTATGCTTATTTATGGTTTTATAAATTTAATCGCAATCAACCATATCTCGGATCAAATAATTAGCTTGGGATTGGTAAGCCTATTTTTTCGAGAGGAATATAATTAAAATAGTATTGACATCTTACACTGATAATATAATCTAAAACATCTTTATATTCAGGTTTTTGAAACCAATCACTTAACAGATACATATATTCAACTTCAATGTTCGCCCTTGAGAAGAGTTTTTGATACTGTTTTTTCTTAAAATCACAGGTTTGTAGTTTTTCGTCAACGGATCCTGCAACTTTTTGGAACTTACACTCAATGATATAAATTGTGTTTTTAATAACAACATAAATTGAATCATCAGGGAGAAGCTTTTTTGATATTATTTTCTTCCACTCAATGCCGTATTCTTGAAGGAATAAATACATCCCATGTTTTTTAAAAATTCTTGCTATTGATTTCCTATTAAAAAATACCGAACCTTTAGTGTCGACGCGGTAACCTTTTTGCTTATTTAAAAATATGCTTAAATCAGTTTTACCCTCAAAGGTTAATCCTGTTTTTGTATTTGCCCCACCTACACCTTTTTCCTTCATTTGCTTTCTCCTTTAAGTAGTAAAATAATTTGTCTAAGGAAGTAATCCATACTTGCTGATTTTTTCTTTCACTTGCAACACAGGTGTTTTAAACAATAAATTGTCATAGGTATTTATTACATCTTTTAATCTGGGGATGGCAAGGTTATCCAAATAATGCTTTTCTAAATCAATGCCAACAAATTTTCGGCCATTTTTCAAAGCAACAACACCTGTTGTTGCGCTTCCACAAAAAGGATCTAATACTATATCGCCTTTCTTACTGCTGGCAAGAATAATTCTTCTCAATAGGGCTTCCGGTTTTTGTGTTGGGTGCTTGCCATATTTCTTTTCTCCATTTTTAGGTGTATTAATGCACCATACACTTCTCATTTGTTTTCCTGGTTTTTTTATAAAATCGTCATCCCAAATACCATTTTTGATTTCGGGGTAATTATAAGTATGCTTTGCATCTTTTGCTTTTCGCGCCCACAACAATGTTTCATGGCTTGCGGTAAACATTCGGCATGATAAATTTGGAGCTGCATTTGGTTTAAACCAAGAAATATCATTTATTATATGCCACCCTTGCGACTGCAAGGCAAATCCACAAGAGTAGATTGAATGATAGGTTCCTGAAATCCATAATGAACCATTTGATTTTAACACTCGTTTACATGCATTTAACCAATTATTATGAAATTGGTAATCCGCATCTAGTCCATTGCTTTTATCCCATGTACCTTTATTTACACTTACCCTTTTACCTGCATGGCAAGTGAACCCGCCGTTGGACAAATTGTAAGGTGGATCAGCAAAAATGAGATCAATTGATTCATTGGGTAGTTTGTTTAATATTTCAATAACATCGCCGTTATATATCCTTAATCCAACATCCCTAAAATAAGCTTCCATTAGTGCTCCAATAAATTATTTTTTATTTCTGTCATTATATAACATTTTTTCGAACAAAGATTCATTAATTTGTATTTTTTGTATAACGCCGGAATTCAGCTGCGTGGCGGAGCCACGTCAGCTGGAATGAATTGTTATAGATTCAATTTGTTGTGATCTTAAATATCTTAAGACAGTCCTTCCTATTGCAGTTCGCTTAAGAGGGTCTTTGCTTCTCTTAGATCTATTTTTGCATGATGACCATGTTTTTCCAACAAATGCAATAAATTCGATCCGTTTAACAAGGTTAATGGTTTGCCTTTTGCGAATTCATATGAATCTGGTCCATAATCGGCAGTTGATACCAAGATTCCTTTGGTAGCCCCTTCATTTACTACAGTACCATACAAATCCCGAACAGCTGAAACGCCAACTGTATTTGTATATCTTTTTGCTTGAATAACAATCTTTCCTCCACGAATTGGGTCAGGGTCAAATGCAATTGCATCAACGCCCCCATCTCTGCTCGCTTGAGTGATTTTTACTTCACCTCCATTAGTTTGAAATTCTTTCTCAAATAGTTCTCGTATTAAATGTTCAAAGTCCTCCCAATCCATTGCTGCCAAATTGGTTGAGTTATCAATTGAGTAAGCAACGGCATAGCTTTCCACAAATCTCTTGTCATCCTTATTTATTTGTAAAATGGGTTGCACAGGAGTTATGCTGCTTAGTATGCTACTTGCAACGCCCTTTAGCTTTTTGAAACATGCTTTGGGGTCAACATTTGATAGTTCAATACATATAAATTCACTCTTCTTTACTTGCACACTTAAAATACAATTGTTTTCTTCTTTGCCGGTAGCTTTGTTAATTGCTTTTACCCATCCATTAAAGGAAACAGCTTCGATTGCATTAGCCACGTCCGCTTCAAATAATTCATGTATTGTACGAAGAGTTATCTTGTACATTGACTCATCAAACATTTTATTGATTTGGGATTCAGTAATCGTAGTTTCCTTTAAAGCTTTTCGGGTAGCTATATATTTTACTTCCTTTGTTTTAGGAAAGCATTCAAGACCTGGTAATTCATACTCAACGATTAGGATCTTATTATTACCATTATACTCAAGCTCAAAGTTTTTGGGAAAAGAATCCGGATATTTTGAATTATTGAGAACCATTTCGCAGTGTTCAGTAATTGAGGTGTTGTTTAGATTTAAATATGATTCTTTCATTTGATCGATTCTACGATTAAAATCTTCTTGCTTTTGCAAAAAGTCAGTTTTCATTTTTTCATATTCAATAACATTGTTTTTCCATTGTTCAAATTCAACTTTATATGCC